>Ga0209648_10000034_pt1 | contig 77179 bp, 77 predicted proteins | sample GraSoi2013_115cm_FD_185830 | JGI IMG/M metagenome (GOLD analysis project Ga0209648, IMG submission 185830) | Grasslands soil microbial communities from the Angelo Coastal Reserve, California, USA - Sample 9_17_2013_115cm (SPAdes) (version 2) | ecosystem: Environmental > Terrestrial > Soil >... | reverse complement strand
CACCAGCAGGGCATCAATCGGGACCGCCAACACTGCCTTCTTTGTCTGGCTTGCGAGGCCAACCGTGACCGGAGCTTGATCGACACTGCCGCCGGCCTTCGGGTCGTCCAGGGTCACATAGACCTTGATCGTGGCCGGGCCGCTGCCACTGGTCGGAGCCGTGGCGACCTTGCCGACGTCAGAGATCTTGCCCGGCACCGCCTGGCCTGACGGGAGCGTCACAGTGACGCTGGCGCCCGCGATCGCTAGGCTCTGTCGGCGCGCGTCGAGATCGATGGTGACCACGTGCTGCATTGACGTCACCTCAAGCACCGGACCAGCGCTTGTGCCTACGTCGGCGCTGTACGCGCTGATCCTGACCGCGCCCAGTTCGAATATGACCATTCCCCACGGAATGACCCCGTCCTGGGTCAACCCAAGTGCCTTCTGCCACCGCTTGATGGCTGCGACATCAAATGAATCGAAGTGGCCGTTGGCGATTAGGTTGGACGAGTTACCGTAGCCGAGAGCGAGAAGATTTTGCTCCAACTCCTTCACGTCTGGACCATCGCTCATTCCAAGCTTGAAGTCGCGGTAGGCGGGAGTGTCGCCAAACATCAATGTCACCGGTTTGGCATCGACCGTATACAGAACCTGACCACGGTCGACAGTGCTGCCCAAAGCAGCCTCCGACGTAATGGTGCCTTGAAGGTGGTTGATTACCGCTGTACCGGCTCCATAGCCCAGGGTCCCGCCGACATCGAGGCGGTCGGTCAGGTCGCGCCTGGAGACGGCGACCAGCGAGGTCGGCACCCCAGACCCCGCCGCCGCAACCGGTGAGTTTGCCGCGGTGGCGCGGAAGCCGATGTCCACCAGCCCAGCGAACATGCCAGTGATAAGCACCACTCCAGCAACAGTCTTCTTAGTCATCGCATCCACCTTTGGCCGATTCGTTCAAGGCGCGGTCCGATGCCCGCACTATTTACTGCCTCCAGTAGTCGAGGTCGAGCCGCTCGGCATGCCCAGAATCGAAGAGCAGGTCTGCTGAGCCTTCTGGAAGGCCGGGTCGTTGGGGTCAACAGAGCCAAGGTCCAGCCGTCCTGAAGCGTCCGGATCGGGGAAGCTGGGAACGCCGTTGGCGCGCATGCATTGGGCGAACTTGAGTTCCTTGGCTTGGGTGGCCTTGTCGGGAGGCGGTTGGTTGCTGAGCGTGCCTTGTAGATACTTTCTGCAGGCCTGCTGGGCTTTCTGGAAGGCAGGGTCATTGGGGTCGATTCCAGAGCCGTTACCGAGAACGCTGCCCCCTCCACCAGCCGAGGACGGATCAGGGAAATCGGGAACGCCATTGGCGCGCATGCACTGAGCGAACTCGAGCGCTTGCTGTTGGGGGTTTGGGCTGGGGCTGGGCGTAGGCGTGGCACCAGCGGAGGCCGGACCCGCGCATGCAGAGAGGACGACCACGCTTAACACGCTTAGGGCGACCAGAAGGCCCCAGGGGACTCCATTCGACTTCACATTTGCCACGTTTTAGAACCTCCATTGATTACCGCGGGAGCGGTGCTTTGCAATGAGGCCTTTTTGACAAAGAGCACATATCGCCCGCGTATGGTGGCCCGCCATATGCTGGCGATATGGCCGCGGACTCAGAATGCGGGCATGCGATTGCTCGTGGTCGAGGATGAGGAAGAGCTTGCGGCGGTGATCGCAGACGGGCTTAGGCAGAATGGATTCGCAGTCGACGTCGCTTTCGATGGTGCCGACGCCCTGGACAAAGCGTGGACCAATAACTACGAGGTGGTGGTCCTGGACCGCGACCTGCCCGAAGTCCACGGCGACGATGTCTGTCGGCAGCTTCTAAAACAAGAGTCTTCGGCCAGGATCCTTATGCTCACCGCATCCGGAGAGCTCGAGCACAGGGTCGATGGTTTGAGTTTGGGCGCGGACGACTACCTGGCCAAGCCATTCGCCTTCAGCGAGCTCGTGGCTCGCGTCAGGGCCCTGTCCCGCCGTGGCGTCAAGGCCAGTCCTCCGGTGATCTCACGGTCGGGCATCAACCTAGACTCAGGAAGAATGGCGGTCAGCCGCGATGGTCGTGAGCTTAAGTTGGCGCGCAAAGAATTCGCCGTGCTCGAGACCCTTCTCCGCGCCGATGGTGGTGTTGTAAGTGCCGAGGCACTACTGGAGCGTGTTTGGGATGAGAACGCAGACCCCTTCACCAACGCGGTCCGAATCACCGTTAGCACCCTACGCCGGAAACTTGGTCAGCCTCGGTTGATCGAGACCGTGATCGGAGCCGGCTACCGGATCGCCTAGATTGCCGCCATTGACCTTCTTGCGGACGCGGCTCACGCGCCTCTCAGTGCGGCAGAAGCTGACGATCACCTACGCAGCGATGTTCCTCGCCACGGGCGCCATCCTCCTCGGTCTGAACTACACATTGATGGCCCAGGTACTCCCGTCGCCCAGTAGCCTCCTGACCGCCGGCGGTCTTGGGCCGACTCTCCTGCCAGGAACGGGACAATCCGGCCATACCTCACCAGCGGTGCTTGCCCTTACGAGAGACATCCGCAACCAGTTGCTGAACCAATTACTGCTGCAATCCAGCATCGCGCTTGGCGTGATGGTGATCATCAGCGCACTTCTGGGCTGGTTTGTCGCCGGCCGTGTGGTTCAGCCGCTCAAGCAGATGACAGCTACAGCAAGGCGCCTATCGGAACGCACGCTACACGAGCGGATCAACCTCGAGGGTCCTGACGACGAACTCAAGGATCTTGCCAACACCTTCGACGCTATGCTGGCGCGGCTTGACTCGGCGTTCGACGGTCAGCGCCGCTTCGTGGCAAACGCATCTCATGAGCTCCGAACCCCGCTGGCTATCAGCCGCGCGGCTGTTGAGGTCGTTCTCGACAAACCTCGCCCCACCGCAGAACAATGGCGCGACATGGCAGAACATGTGCTTAACTCAACCGAGCGTAGTGAGCGCCTGATCGACAGCCTCCTGCTTCTGGCCCGTATCGAAGGTGCCGCCTCCGGCCGTGAGCAGGTCGACTTGGGTCTACTCACCAAGAACGCACTGAGCGACATCGCCGGCGAGGCGGGTCAGCTAGGAGTCAACGTGAGCGCGGAGACCGCGGCCGCCCCGGTCACGGGGGATCCTGAACTCCTACGCCGGCTGATCGACAACCTTCTCGAAAACGCAGTCAGACACAATGTTTCAGGGGGATGGGTAAGAATCGAGGCTAGCCGCCGTGGCGATGAATCGATCCTCAGAGTCACGAATAGCGGCGTCGCGCTGCGCAGCGAGGACGTACGTCGGGCCTTCGAGCCCTTCGTTAGGCTCGGAAAGGCGAGGACTGGTTCGGCCAAGAGTACGGGGCTTGGGTTGGCCATCGTCGCATCCATCGTCCAGGCTCACGGGGGCCGAGTTTCGGCCGAAAGCATCGAGAGCGGCGGTCTCGCCGTGACAGTACAGCTCCCGATTTAGCCCAGACCCGTCTGGTACATCATGCCGGAACCCGCAAGCGGGGTTTGGATTTCGATGTCGATCGCGTCCGAAGCCCACCAAAAGGCAATGCCTCCTTGGGGTTCGCCGATCGATCCGGCGGATGCCCGATTCGTGAAGCGTCGACCTCACTCCAGATATCAAGAATTGGCGACCATCTGATTGATCGGTGAAGGCGCCGAGCTTGGCGTCTAAGCGGTAACTTCGCTAATCTGCCAACTCTTCCAAAAGCGCTGCTGTGGTCTTGATTCCGCCTTCGAACTGCGCCACATCCAGCTTTTCGTTGGCCGAGTGTAGATGATCATCCGGCAGCCCAAAGCCGGAGACAATCAATTCGACTCCGAGGTACTGCTGGAAGGCCCCGAGGACGGGGTTGCCACCGCCGGTACGAACAAACACAGGCTGCCGGCCGAAGGCGCGCATGAAAGCTCGAGCCGCCGCCTGGACGGCGCGTCCGTCAACGCCAACACTGATTGGCGGGTCCACGCCGAGCTCGCGAACGCTGACCTCTACCCCGGGAGTGACCAACTCAGCAACGCGGTTTTTGAACGCCTCCCGGATCTCGAGCGGGTCCTGGTCGGGCACCAAACGCATTGAGACCTTAGCTGTAGCCACGGCCGGAATTACCGTCTTCGGACCGGTGCTGATGAACCCGCCGCGGATGCCATGGACATCGAGCGTAGGGCGCGCGTAGATGCGGTGTAAGGTGCCGTATTCAGACTCACCAAAGAACGCTCGGCTGCCAATTTCTTCACGAAGCATCTGGCCTTCGTCCAGGTCCAGTTGATTCCAGGACTCGAGTTCCGTTTGACTCGGGTCGACAACCCGGTCGTAGAAGCCGGGGACGGTCACCCGGCCATTTGTGTCCTTGAGACCGGCGATGATCCACGCGATCGCATTGAGAGGATTCGGTGCGACGCCCCCGTAAAGCCCAGAGTGCACGTCGGCCGATGGCCCCCTGACCTCGATCTCGACGTAGAGCATGCCTCGCAAGCCGGTGAGGACGGCAGGCACCCCGGGTTTGGGGAAATGGCCGTCGGCCACAAAGACGGCGTCGGCCCTGAGCTCATCTCTGTTGTCCGCCAGGTACCTCTCAAGCGAGCTACCGCCGGTTTCCTCCTCACCTTCGATTGTCCACTTCACATTGACGGGCAGCCGTCCTTGGGCGCCGATGACCGCCTCCAGACCCTTGAGAATGGCGAAGAATTGCCCCTTGTCGTCGGATGCGCCGCGGGCGTAGATCCTTCCCTCCCTGACTTCTGGTTCGAACGGCGGTGAGAGCCACTCCTCGATCGGGTCCGGCGGCTGAACGTCGTAATGACCGTACAGAATCAGGGTGGGTGCGCCATCGCCCGCGCCGAGCCAGTCGCCGCGTACAAGCGGGTGGCCTCCTTTGGACTCGGCAAGGTGGATGTGCTCCATTCCTATCTTTCGAAGGGCGGCCGCGGTAGCTTCGGCCGCTGCCCGGACGTCGACAGAGTGTTCAGGCGATGCACTGATGCTGGGAATGCGCAGAATCTCGAACAATTCGTTCACGGACCTCGACAGGTTGGCTGAGGCGTAGTCGAAGGAGGTGCTCATGTAGGCGTCACCGTCTCGATGGAGCCACAGGCATCGGGCTCATTCGCGGTGCACCGCCACCCCACCGACGACCAGGGCCACACCTCCCCCATCCGTGAGACTCGGCACTTGATGGAGCACGACAAAACCGATGACCGCGGCGGTTGCCGGCAATAGCGCCAGAAGGAGGGCATAGGTCGCGCGTGATAGGCGCGCCATAGCCAGCTGGTCGGTCACGTACGGGATCACGGACGAACAAACACCAACAGCGATACCGGCCGCAAGCAAGACTGGGTTCATGAAGGCTGGCGCGGCCTGAAGCAGACCAACGGGCATCACCACGACTAACGCGATCAGCATTGCTGCCCCCAGTCCATCGATCCGTGCCCGGGGGCCGCGCTGGGCGATTCGATGTGCGAGGACGATGTAGATGGCGAACAGCGCGTAGTTTGCGACGGCGAACACGAAGCCGATCGGCTGACCTTGAAGCCGGAACGTCGTGAGTAGGTAGACCCCCGCAACCGCCAGCACCAAAGCGAGAAGGTTCCGCTGTGTACGCATGCCGATGACGGCGAGTCCGATGGGGCCAATGAACTCAATCGCGCCCACCGTGGCGAGCGGCAGCGTCGCGATTGCCAGATAGAAACAAGAGTTCATTACTCCCAAGACAACACCAAGGGCAACCAGCACCCAGCGGTCGCCTGATGGAAGGCCGCAAAAGAACCTCCAGGGTCGCCTCCAAGCTCCAAACACGATCGCGGCGCTCGCGATTCTCAGCCATGCGACGCCGACCACACCCAGATGCGCAAAGAGCAGCACCGCGAAGGACGGGCCGAGGTAGTGGAAGATCGCACTGACTAGGAAGTAGATGTGCGGTGGCACGGCCCACATTGGCAGCCGCAGCTGCGCGGCCAGGCGCCGCGGGCCCAGGCCTGGATGGCCGAGGCAAAGCTGATCACACGTTCCTCAACCCAAGGCGGCAGCTGGTTGGGCATCCGGGGCAGGCGCCGTTCGCGCGGCCGCAACATCTCGAGGCCCTGCCTCTCCACCACCGGTTTCCAGCGGTAGTACCAGGAGCGGTGGTAGCCCAGCAAGGCCTGCCTCCGCCTGCGCATGCTCGAGGTTGAAGCCGCACTTCCTCGCCCGACGACCGATGGTTATCGATATGAGGACCGCTGCCGCATTGCTGTGCGACGCAGTCGCTGAGTGCGACCGAGTGAAGCACGACGTCGTTCAGCTTCGTGAAAAGGAGCGGCTTCGCTCAGGATGGGCGCCCATCGCTAACGGCCAGGGAAGACTTGAGCGTCCAGGTCCACTTTTGAAGACTTGGCTTCAGGCTATGTGGCCTTTGATGGCCGGGCGACCTCACCGCATGCGCTAAGAAGAAACCACGTGGCGGGGCTCCAACGCCGACGAGGCCGATCAAGTCGATGTCACGGCCCCTCAACGGCACCCTTCGTTCACGCGACCACTACGATTCGTTATACCGGGTCCGTCCAACAAAGCGGACAAGGTCAGACCGGCGCTATTTGGGGAGTTTCACACCGGCCCTGAAACCGCATGCGAACAGCTACGAGCACAGCGTCGGCAGATCTGCCCGAGGCCATCGCTCGCTGCCTCTAGGAGCCACCAAATACACGTAGACATCACGGTTCGACGGAGCCAAAAGAAGTCTCAAGGCGCCGTAGCGGTACCCAGTATCTACGACATCGATAGGAATTACCGGATTCACTGCCCATTGGCCTCGCTCGGTATTTGTACTTAGGACTCCTTTGGGGTCTCGGATATACTGGCGCGTCTCTGAAGCCTTTGGGTCCCTACTTCCCAGGGGCCATGCCACATCGAGAAACGTAATTGACTCCCAACCGCAATGCGATGGACCCGCTGCGGCCGCCAATTCATCGGTTTCAACCATTCTGGTGCCAATGTTCCATGGCTTTCCTGGCCAGGGTGGTGGCTGATCGAAGTAACTGCCGACGGTTCTCCATCCGCGTAGCTGAGGAGGCAGTGGATCGGCGACTGGCAACAGCGTCACCGCCCAAAACGTCCCCGTCAAAAATACTATAGTGGCTGTCATTCCTACAAACCACCTTCGGGCCAAGATCGCGTTACATACCACGATTCAATAACGCAAGGATCTGTTGCGGCGTAACAGCTTCGGATGATATGGCGATGTGCCAGGCAGAGATGGCTGTGATGTCCTTCAACAAGGCCTAACCAGGAAGCGGGGGGCCGATTGGTAGCTCAACAAGCATTGCAACCGGAAATCCGCGGGGGTGGCGGCATCCACTCATCCACTTGCCGAATTTAACTCTCCGTGTTCAGTTCGGTCTGCAACTCTCCTAGCGTGAACGAGTGAGGAACTGGGTCTGGCCCGCGCACATGGGTGCCTGTCTGACCGGTCACGATATACAGACCAGCACTGCCACCCACGACCACGAACTGATCAGTATCTTGACCTGGACCAAACGTAAAGACATCGAGAAACAGCAGGTAGGTCGTCCCCGGAGTAAGAAGCGGATCTATCTCGTCGCTCGTGCGGGTTTTTGTGTTCCCGAGCTGTCGAATCTTAATTCTGCTACTGGTCACCAATTGGCCCTTTAGCGTCGTGCGAACTTGCACGAATGTGATTGTGTAGGGAACGCCGTCCACCACAGCCGGTGACGTTTGGTTCGTCGCAACGGCCACAACAATGCTCTTTGCGTCAGCAGCAAGCGACCGAATGGAGTCATAACCCTTGACGCGGCTCGCTTGTATGAAACCCGTCATTTGACCTGTCTTAGGAGCACTCACAGCATCAGAGCACGATGAAAGCACCCCAGCAGTGCCAAAGGCAACTCCCAACAGCAGTATTCCTAAACTGCGACACGTCCGCTTGCGGAGGTAGGCCACCCTAGCTTGTGTAGAGCGCATTGATTCCATTGATGTCATCCTGTTGGGGAACAATGTGCTGGCATGTAAACCAGCGAGAACTCGAGTAATACATGATTGGCTGACCTGAGCAGGATGACGATCCGGCGTGATCTAACCCAATTGCATGACCGAGTTCATGCACCATCAAAGATTCAAGGGCGTTTGAGTCGTAGGTACTTGAATCTGTGTAGTAAGTGTTGTAGTCGGAGTAAACGGGCGGCAGCATTGCAAGGGTTATATAGTCACAACCCCAATACGTGATTCCGTCGCTATTGTTGTTGCCGTGATTGACCGCCCGCATTTTGACGTAAAAGTTGCTGTAGTTCGAGAAGTAGATTCTCGTGGGCGTCCCAGTCCAGTCGACCGTTGCGTTGTATGCAGGAGTCGCGTATTTCCCGCTGGTTCCATTCACGTAATAGATCTGATCTGGCCACTTACACCCACCTTCGAGGGCGTTCTGCAGCAGCTTGTAGTCGATGACCTGGATGCGCTCCTCAGCGATGACCTCGCGGGCGCGGTCGGAGGTGAGGAAGGCGTGGTCGCTCTGCCGTACCCGCCACCCGCTCGGCTCGATCGCCTGCCAGTCCTCCGTGCCGAGCGCTGGGTGGACGGCCCACTCGCTCAGGCCTGACGGCAGCGCACGCAGTAGGCGCACGTACGTCTCTGGCTTGCTGTCGACGTCGACGGTGAAGGTGTCGAGGAAGGCGCGGTTGACGACCGGCTTGCCCAAAGCGCGGGCCTTCTGGCGTCCATCGTCTAGCCAGACGCGGGCGGCGAGGCCGTACTCCCCCGCGAGCACCAGTCCGAGGTCGAAAATGTCCGCGCGTCCACCGTCGGCAAGGCAGTGCCAGTCGAGGTGGGTCGGGGAAAGCCCGGCGCCCACCACCGCATTGAGCTGTGCGTGCAGCTCGCGTTCGACGTCATCAAGGCGGGCTTGCGCAAGCAGCCGGTCGCGGTTGACCGGCTCGTCGGTGAACAGTTCGCCGGTGTTCGGATCGAGCAGCGACGGCACCTTGGTCTTCGGTGACGATGGTCCCCATATGTAGGCTTGGTTGTCTCGAATCAGCGCCAGATGGAGGCCGAAGGGGACGTGCGGCCGTTCCCGCAGTAGAGCGATCGCGTTTGTCGCGCCAGGGCAGGGCACCATCAGACTGCAGGACGTTGCGACACCGTTCTCGATCGCATCGAAGATCGCGGCGTTCACCGCCTCGTGCATGCCGAGGTCGTCGCAATTGAGGATCAGTACGCGGGCGTCGGACGCGAAGCCGAGGAGCTCTGAGTCCACGCGAGCCAGTATGCTCAACTCCACCCGCGACGGTCGCTCAGGCCCGGCGGTGTCATCCACGGATGGGGACGCTGACCTGATCAACCAGTCGCAGCAAATAGCCATCGATTTGTTCGTCCGCATCGGCGTGGCGGGTTCGACCGGGGCGGAGCCAGGTCGGCGCCAGCTGCCCCGTATTTCCTTAAGGTGCACGGACTTACGAACCGTCCCAGCTGCCGAACAACTCGGTTTAGCCGCCGATTCTGATCGTCCCGAGGCTGAGGCAGCAAGAGCCCCGCAGCGGGTCGGAGCGAGTTTTGCCCTCTTACGCCCTCAGTTCGGCGGCACAATCGATGGCCTTACGGCCCCTTCTGAGCTGAATCTCAACCATGTTTATCGTCCCGTCAGAACCGCGCCCGACCACGAAGGAAATTCGGTCCTCGACCCGCCCCCCTTTACCAGCAGGTGAAGGTTCGTTGGATTCGCGTCAATGGCTGCCGCAAGCTGAGATTCGAATAGCAGAAGAACATTCACCCGGCTCTGTCGAACCACTCGCCTCCTGCTGCTCGGCAACGTCAAAGAACACGTCGACATTCCACCCGGCTCAACGCCGACCGGGTACTAGGGTGAACGGCTCACAAGATCTGTAGACACCTGGGGTCTTCCCAGAAGTAGAAGCGGCGGCCCATCCTTTGGGTGCTTCACGCCCATTGGGAGGTACCGCCGTGACTAATGATGATCTGCTCTTCCGCCATCGCCTGCTGCTGTTCGCAAAGGCTGCCGAGGTCGGTGTCAGTCGAGCCTGTCGCGAGCATGCGAAGAGGATCGACTCAGTCGGCGCGGAGTGCGTGGTCGTGCTGGACGGCTCGGCCTATTTCAACCGGCCCGGCCCGAGACTCGTGGACTCGCTGGAGCTGCCCGTCGCCAATCGATGACCGCGTCTCCGTCGCGGTTAGAGGCCGCGCCTCTAAGGGCGACAACCCTTGAGGAGAGCCTCCTCCGCTCCGCCCAGGACCTCTCGCACGCTCTCCTCGCGGACACTGAGCAACGAGCTCCGTCCAGCGGGCTTGTCTTCGATGACGCCTGCTTCGCGCAAGAGCTGGACGTGTGCGCTGACCGTCGGTTGCGAGAGCTTGAACTGACGTGAGACCTCGGTCACCGACGCCGGCTTTTGCGCCAGCCACATCAGGATCGCCAGCCGTGTCGGGTCGGCGAAGGCTTTCATGGTCTTCGAGACGTGGTCGGCCGTATGGCGAAGATCGGCGTCATGGCTGTGGGGCTGGATGCCGCGGCCGAGGTACATCCAACCGTCGAGCTCGACCACGTGGATATCACCGAAGAACCAGCCGGGCGTGAGCACCATGCGGCCCTCGGCGGCGGCAGCGTCGGCGAGCCCCTCGAGGTCCGAGCGTCCTGGCCAGAGGCGGGTGCGCTGGAGCAGGTCACGAAAGGCAGTGCCCTCGGCCAGCTGCCTCTGCCAATCCCGTGTTGCCGCGATGACGGCAGCCCGACCCGTCTCTTCCCATTCGACCCGGACCGCTTCCCAGACTTCCTTGAGCAAACTGATGTAGCGCGCGCGAACACTCGGGTCCGCTCGCAGAGCCGCGAGCCGATTTTCGATCGCGGTCCGCTCGGCACGTGACTCAGACAGCAGCGACGGGGTGGCAGCGCTCGACGCGGCCGCACGGTCGGCACCGGCGAAGAAACCCTGGATATCCGAGTTTCGCAGGCTATCGCTTCGTTCGGCGAGCACGACCATCTCGCCAAAGCCTCTGACCCCGTCACCCCAGAACGACCGGAGCGTTGGCCCAAAGGCGAGCCGCACCGGCTCCGTGGAGGCGAAGCGGCCCTCCAGCACGTGATCCGCACCGGCGCCGTGCAGCACCCACATCAGCTCGAGGGCGGCCGAGGGCCCGACCTTGATGCCGGCGGTTAGTGCTCGCTCTGATTGAATTGGCATAAGGGGGTAGTTATCAGCAGCTAGCAGCAGCGGCCCGGCTGGCGCCATCTCTGTGCGCCTGACCTAGCCTCCCATCGGAGGCTTCCGCACCAACGATTCGCAGCGATCGGACTCCCAGCGTCTTTTAGTCGACGAGGCGGACTCCCTCGCGGCGTAGCTGCTGAGTTCTTTGACTCACAAGGCGCTCAACAACGCTCTGGAATTTGGCCGCAGCGATGCCTATGGGTACGCCGTCGGAATCCAATTTACTCGAGTTAGTGAGCATGTCTCTTGCCTTCTGTTCGATGTCGCGCCGTGAAATGCTGCGCATTACAAGTCTCCTCCTACATCGTCGTGTTCTTTGTTTAGCGGGCGTGCAAACGGAGTCTATATCAAAGTGAACTAGGAGCGAACAGGAGTTCGACTCACGGCTGTCCGAGCTCGTTCCAGGTCCGGTCAATTATCAGGTCCGCGAAGAGTCGGAACCAATAACTCGCCCGCGCTGTCTTTCGGGGGTCCGAGTTGTTGAAATCCGGGCTCACTTCGAGCGCTAAGGCAAGATGGGGTGCGACGTCGTCGCGCTTTGGGGGCATCTTTGCGCCGCCGGCTCCAGCCCCCTTTCCCGGCTGAGTTCCCTGCGTGTACTTGTAGGCCTCCATCGCCATAGTCGTCCAAATCTTCTTCTTATTCTTGTCGTTGAACAGGTCAATGAACTCGTAATTGTCCAGGCGGATCTCGTCTGCAGTCGTAAGTGCCATCGGTCTCTACGTGGTGAGACGCGTCGCGATGATCGCGAGCGCTGCAAGCAAGACCAGCATCAAAATGAAAGCCCCGACTGTGACCCAGAACAACAAGGACTGGATCTCGGCGGTGACGAGCATCGTAGCCAAAGCAAGGAGCGCAACCAGCAAAGTGAGTACGATCGTCGCCAGCGCCCCATTTATTGCGCGCCGGTAAGGGGCCTTGACCGACTGCGATGCTCCGGCCAAGCTCGTGTAGGTAGTCGTCAGCGAGCCCTGGAACACGACAAGCAATCCAGCAAGGGCGGTCGCGCCGCCCAAGACGCCAGCCATAACGCTGTTGCGATCAATCACGGACAAGGCAAACAGCACGCCGGGCAACGGTGTGCTGGGACACATGCGCGACCTACGAGAACCACTGTTGACTCACCCACGAACCTATCACCAGAGGCGTTTGGCGCTCTTCTTCCGCTGACCGATCAGTCGGCAACCTCTCGGCTCCGATGTTTGGCCGATAAATCAACGGCCTTGGCCGTTCAGCTGATCGCACTCTAAGCAGAGCCTGTAAGCGTTCGTACCGTCGCGGCGTTCATTTGCGGGGATGTCACGTCCAGGCGGACACGCACTGTTGTTGTGGTGGACGCGATTCTGCTGGGGCTTCACGACTTCATTGATCGAGTAGAAAGGTGGTACGCGAGGCATGGGCAAACTCCTTCTTCGTTCTTCTAACAGCCGCCGTAACCGCGATACCTGGTCGTGTTCGCACCACAAATGCCTCATGTGACACACGCGAGAGCCCACGGAAGCATTCGCCCGACAAGAGATGAATATCTAGAGATTTAGGCGCCAAGAATGAAGTTGCCGCCACCAAGTTTCTCGGTGAATTCGAGGATCCCGGCGCTGACCGTCCGACCATCCCGCTTGTAGATATATGTCGTACCGTCCTCAAGGATGTAGACGGGGACGGCGGAGAAGTACTTGAGCTGGATGGATTCCTCTTCCGCTTCAAAGGGACCATGCAGCTGGCCCGGCGGAATTACATTGAATGTTCCGGCTTCGATCACACGATCGCCTGTGCGCAGTCGACCTGACACGAGGAACAGCGTCTGTAAGGTCGTGTGATAGTGGGCTGGGAAGGTTGCTCCCTTTTCCACCCGTGCAAGCTCAATCGTGGCTCCTGTGAGGTGATCCATTAGCAGGACCTTGTTGTGAATCCCCGGCCAAGGTAACGCGGTCCATGGATGTGACGCGTGTGGCCCAAGCCGACAAAAGATATTTGTGAGCTCATGCGGCACTGGATAGGTTTGCATTTGTTACTCCTCCCAAAGTTGGATACAAATATCTCGGCTGACTCGCAGCCCCTACACCTAGCTCGTTGTATGTTTCACCAGATCGACGGTCCAGGTATCAATCACAGTCGGCGTGGTTCCTTTGGCATCGTGCTGGCTGGGGACCTGGACGTACTGAGCCACGATCTCTTTCGGGCTGACCGTCACGCGAAGGTACCCGTGGTGATCATCGCAATAGCTCTCCAGCGTCGTGTGGGCGTCTACCTTGTACGGCACTTTTATGGGCCGGCCTGACTTTGGGTCTTTCATGACCGGGTGCTGATGCCAGTAGCCGCCGGCGCCAGCCACGATTACCGGTACTTGCCAGCCCTCGATGACATCCGTAAAACGCTGGTAGTTATGCACATGCCCAGTAAAGATTGCGTCGGGGACCCGCTTCGAAACCGATATCGCATCGGCTAGAAGGCTGCCCATCTGCTGGCTGCCGACGTGGGTACCTGACAGTGAATAGACGGGGTGATGGAGCGCGACAATTAGTGCCTGGCCGATAGGTACGGCCGCCATCTCCTGCTCCAACCAAGCTGCCTGTTCCGAGTCGACGTAACCACCCTCAGGACAATTCGTATAGACCCCCACGATGGTGACGAACGGTGCTTTCAAGGTCCAGTAAACATTGGGTTGGATCATCGCGTCCCGAACAACCTCCTGCGATTCCGCCGTGCGATGAGGCTGGACCGCGCAGAAGTTCTCCACAAAGCCTGCGAGGGAAGCGTCAGTCGAACCAGGGGCTACATCTCCGTCGTGGTTACCTGGAATCGAGAAAATTGGTGCATGATAGTCAGCGTATGGCTCGTAGAACTGCGGATAGTAGCTGCTTCGCTCTCCGTTGAAATAGACAACATCACCAAGGTGGTAAAAGAAAGCCGCTGGATGGGCAAGCTGCATGTCCGCCTCAAGCGCCTGCGCCACCGCCTGTTGTGCAAACGGATAGTTGATGCCTCCGGTGTCTCCGGCCGAGTGAAAGGTCATCTGGCCCGTTTGGACGATACCCGCCACCGCCGAGTCGCCAAGAATCTGCTCGAGCCGAAGCTCATATGGTTTTAGGCCGGTCGGCGCCGGCAACGGTTGTCTAGGTTGCGCCGGGCTCTGTCGGTGATACTTCTGAGCTTGTAAGCCGCTATCGGCTGGCTGCGGGAATGTGTAAGCGGCTCTTGCCAAAGGCGATGTCGGATTAGCGGCGGACCTCCTGGGTGTCTGGGTGCGTCGGGTTACGACCTTGCGCTTAGCCATTGTCCTTCTCGCTCGGCCAGCAGCCACTCGGATCGAGGCCGTTTGGTTTCGAACGCGGATGACTGAGTTCTGGGCTTCGTCGCCAAGATCGGGAGCCGTTTCGAAGCGTCAAGACGTTCTGGCTCGCGAGCTCAGGCTCGCCCACCACGGGTTTGAATTCCAGGCATTGGATCTGAACCGGCGTTCTTGATTCCAGATGCAACGAGGGCCGCGCCTAGCTTGCCCAGGTCCTGCGTAAGAGCAGATTTGTCCAAAGCTGCGGCAAGTCGCGAGACTGCGACTCCGACCAGAATTTCCTGTAGCCACGGGATGTGCGGTATAGGCGGATGGGGGCGTCCTGTACTGCCGCAGAAATCGTCGATCTCGTCGAGTAATCCTCCGAGCGCACCGAGCGCTAAGAATCTATCGGGGGCAACAAGACCCATGGTTCTGCCTCCTTCTTAGGTGTAGCCGAGTTGATCGCGCTCCGTGGTCGTGATGACTCTGGTCCGGTGAGTGCAGAAAACTAGGCCAAACCACCATCACACCAGGATCAAGAGACTAAAGGTAATCTGATAAGTGGTAGCTGTCAAGTACTAAACATCACCCTTGACAGATCTGCGGAGCGCGCTTTGACTGCCTCCCATCCGGCCCCTTTCCCGGGGCCCGTTTGGAGGAGAACGAGATGCGCAGGTGGTTGTTCAGCGTCGTTATGGCGGCCGTGATGCTTGCAACGTTTGCTCTGACAGCTCAGGCCGATTTTCCCTCCTGCTGTTAGGAACTCAGGAAAGGTGGGCTCGGATGGCAATCCGGGCCCACCTCGTCGTTAAGCGACTTGCCGAAGCCTTGACAGGATGCATATGCTTCTGTTGGTGGCACTAACACGGCGGCCTTCGGGACTGAATGTGATTCCAGAGCGTGTTCGCCAGGCGCGACAGGATGCCAAACTTAGCCTCGCCCAGCTGGCAAGGGGCGACATCTCCCGCACTGCCATCCACCTGGTCGAAACCGGCAAGAGTCGGCCGAGCCTCACCACGTTGAAACTGATTGCCGAACGGACCGGCAGGCCACTCGACTTCTTCCTTCAAGCCGGCCAGTCAGATGTCATTAAGGCAGAAACAGACCGACAGTCTGTTCCGGGAGTCCAAGAATTAGAGCTCGCAGTCTCGCAAGAAAGGTTCGAGGACGCCAAGAGCCTCGGTAAAGCTCTTCTTGCGGCACTAACCGACCCAGCCCTTCGAGGACGCGTGTGCATTTATTGCTCCCAAGCGTATTTGCGGACTGCCTCGGTGGAAGAAGCCCTACCCCTACTTGCGGAAGCCAGGGCCATATTCGACGCGTCTGAGGATAAATGGATGCTTGTTGAATGCATGGACTGGCAAGCTGCTGCAGAGCACCTTCTTGAGAATCCAGCCGCCTTGGCATTGGCACGCCACGCGCTCGGCCTAGCCAAAGCGCTGGATCCTGTCCCAAGCCGAACTATGGTGCGGATCTATGGGCGGATTGGTTCGATTTGCGTGGCCCAGCACAAGTGGCACGACGCGATCGAGGCATATGAACAGGCTGTTCGAGCTGGCGTTGGAGTGCTCGACATGAGCCGGCTGGCGAAGATGTACAACGATCTAAGCATCGCTTATCGGCGGATTGGTCAATTGTCGGACGCGATGGACGCCGCCAAGAAGGCAGTGTCTATTCACGAGCTCTTGCAAGATCGCCTATCGATTGCTCGAGCGGAAACGAATCTAGCCCTCGTTTTGATGAGGGGCATTGACCCGATGGACGCCGGTGCCCATCTCGATCGCGCACTAAGTCTGTTCGTCGATGCGGACCAGAAGCGAGGCCGAGCACACATCCTGCTTGCCCAGGCTGAGCTCCTCTCTGACCGCAGCGAATTCCGTCAAGCCAGAGCCAAGGCGGAGGAGGGTGCTCAGCTGGCAAGTGAACTTGGAGAGACGGCTTCTCTATCGGAGGCGAAACAGATCCTCGCTACTATCGCAGCAGCGCGGGGGGATGATCAAAGCGCTGATACGTTGTTCGACGAATCAATCAAGCTACTGCAGGAAATTAACCTTCCCGAACGCCTGACAACAGTCCACGCGATATATGCGAGAACTTTGGAGAGAAGAGGCAACGTCGCGGCCGCGCTTCAACAGTGGCGCCTGGCTGTCGCAGCTACCCATCCAGAAGCTGCTTTCGATTCGAACGACGTGCCACTGACTGCCCGGCAGGTCGAAACAGCCTGAGTCGTGCGGCCGACGGCGCGACTCTTGGCAGCGCTGACCATCCGCTGGCCAGGGTTTCAGTTGGGTTCAGTCTGTCAGCGGTGGAAGAGCGCACCCATGTATGTGGGCGTGAATGCGTACAGGATTTGACAGCACCAAGATCAGAGTCGCGAAGGCGACTCCCGTTGTAAGGCGTGGATGGCGACGGACGGAGGTTATCATCAGCAACTACCTGAACCACTCTTATAGCAGTAGCGGCTTCCAACTTCCACGCGGCTTGACATGCAAGCGGACGTACCAGGTGCCTCACGGTCCCGAAATCTAGGTAGTCTCGTCCATGGAGACCGTTTTCCAGGGTTTTGAGATCAATTCGAGGCGTCGGGCATCCGGTTCGACCGGTTTCGAGCCATTTGAAGGCCTCGGATTCCCTAGCCACTGGCTGGCTGACGATTAAGAGACCGATTGAACTCGTCGACCATCTGCCAGCCATGCTCTACAAGCGGCTCGGGGACGGTCGCCGTCTGGTATTGCTTGTCGCGAACGCGCTCGAAAGCGGATGGTCGCCGTCGCCCCCGGGCCCCCTCCTTGCCGGCCGCCCGAAGCGCTGCCGCCGCATCGGCGAAGTAGAGGTCGTTAATCGCGTCGGAGTGCGTCCATTTGTCACCGAAGCGCGCCAGCAGAGAAGAGACCTCCGTTGGAGTGCGGGTGGTCGCGTCAGGGATGGGGATGTTCTCGTACGAAAGGAGGCTGACGCTGGAACATGTCCGGAGCTCGCTCTTGATGAGCTGCGACTTGCCTCGATGGAAGGCAACCGAATCCACGTGGTGGTGCGGGTCATTGGGACACCCGAAGCGGGTGTCTTGAACTGCGCCCTTGCGGAACCGTCAATCGATGGTTCGCCGAACGGCTCTCTATTCAAGGGCACCGATCAACTGGTCGAGGTGATTTGGGGCAAATCCATGCGCGTGGCTATGGGTGACCGAACCGCGCTCGGCCCCGGTGCCGTGTTGCATGTTACCGGCCGCATTGGCCCAGGTCGGAGAGTCCAGGCGTCGCTGATTGCCCTTCTAACCGGCTTTGTCAGCGTCGAGTAGGTCTGCGGCGAACCGGTCGACCCCGCTTCCGAGCTGCCGACGCGCCTTCCTCTCTGCTGTGTGAGGGCGCCGTCTTGGCCAGAACATTTCTTGACTCAAGCCGGGCGACCGCTCTGCCCGACCAGGCAACTTCGGCGTCGATCAGCAACAGCACATGGTCCGCGGCGGTACCCGGATCGGCATCGCCCAATTGCGCGGCCACCAGTTCGCGATGCGCCCGCACTGCCTCAAGGCGATTTCGCAACAGCAGGGATGCCGCGGCAGCCGGCAGATGGTCGAGGAGGACGGCCGCGACCTCAACCCCCATGTGGATTGGCTCGTACTCCTCGAGCGCCTGGCGCAGCAGTGTCAAGAACTCGCGGCGCCCGGCTGCCGTGATCGAGTAGATGAGCCGCTCCCTGCGCGGCCCGCGTGCGCCGGGCTCCACCTTGACCCTGAGTAGACCCGTGCTCTTCATTCGGCCGAGGAGATAGTAGAGGTTGGGCTTTTTCAAATCGCGATAGAGCTGGCCGTGGGCGGCCGCAACTACGTGCAACCGGTACCCAGACATGGGTCCGGCGAGAAGCAGCCCCAGAAGAATCAATTGTTTGTGCATTAGTCGGGATTGACTAGTGTACTTGGACCTTCCTATAGTTAACGCTGACTATGGACATTCCTCCCTCCCGTCCGACATCAGGCAATCTCATTCGAATCCTTCTGTCGACAGGACTGGGGCGCGTGATGCTCGCGGTGGGAGTCCTGTTAGTAATCGCAGCCATTTCCGTGCCCGCCGTTGCATTCGTCCGACTCATGTCTCCCTCCGGGCCCCTGCCTGCAGACCAAAGTCAACTGTCACAGACGACGATCGGGGAATCCATCAAGGTCGTAGTCCGCATCGATCAGCGCGCGGCCGATGGGAGTGTTAGCGCCACCCTGCTTCAGCAGACTGGCTCGCAGCAGTACCGCGCTACAGGTCAGACGCTGCAACTGTCCCTGGCCGGCGACCTGCAGGTAGCGATGGGAGGTGCCAGCGATCTGACGACAGGCGCCATCATTGAGGCGGTTGGGGTCGTTACTTCCACCAACGCAACAACCGTCCACCAGGTCACAGTGCTGACCAACTTCGTGACCGTCAGCTCTTGACCTCCTTCGTCCTCAGTGAAGTCTCCGGCTGGCTGATCGCCGTTCTTGCGGTGATCACTGTGTCGCTGCCCTACCTGCTACGCGGACGGCGGCTGGCTCCCCAAGGATGGGGCGTCGGCTACATCCAACGCCTCATCCCTCACTACTGGATTGGCTACACGATTGCGGGGCTGTCCTTGCTGCACGCCGGGTTCGCGATGTCTGGCCCGATCGCTCCAGCCGCCGGCTACCAACTCGGGATCTGGATCGCCACTGGCGGCATGCTGCTGAGCTTCGGTCAGGTTTCCCTCGGTCTCCAACTACGCAAGCTCCGCGGAGAGAAGCGCTTACAGCTCCGCCGGGTTCATTTCGCCGTCATGGCTGGACTGTTCGCAGTCGGTGCGCTGCATCTTGCCCTGAACGGCGCCTTAGTTCAGGGCTTGGCCCAGCTTGTCCGCATCTAGCCCGCAAATGCCAAGACGCTCTGCCAATCTGGCCGTGAGTCATCGCGGCGCGTGGCGGCCGGATTGGCACCGACTTGTCTTGCTGGTTGGCCTTCTGCCTGTCGCCTGCTCGACCAGCGTGACCTCAGGTCTCCCGGCCAGCGTGCCGCTAGCGGAGGCGCCGGGCAAGGTTACCGTGCGCGCTCTGGACTACCGCTTCTCGATGCCGTCTTCATGGCCGGGAGGCTGGGTGGCGGTGACTCTTCTCAACAATGGCAGCGAACCACATCAGCTACAGCTTGCCCGCCTCATGAGTGGAGCCTCCATAGCCAAACTCGGCGACGACTTCGAACATAACCCCTCTGCAGCCTTTGCTCAGCTGACCCTGGCCGGCGGCCCCGATGCCGTCGAACCCGGAAGGGGACAAGAGGTCACCGTTCTGCTGACGCAAGGCAGCTACGTGGCCTTGGACCTGGCAGTGGGGTCGGATGGAGTGCAGAACGTGCGCAAAGGCATGATCCAAGCCTTCACGGCTGGAGGTCCTTCGATCGCCCAAGCACCAATCGCCGCCGGCACGTTAGTCGAGCGCAGCTTCGGGTTTGACATCCCTCCCATTCCGGCCCGCCCAGCCATCCTGCTCGTACACAACGACAGCCGTGACGACTCGCACGAGGCGGCCATCGTGCAGTTGGGCGCCAGCGTCCAGGAAGTTGATGTGCTCGGCTTCCTGCGATCGCCCAGCGGACCGCCGCCGTTTCGCTTCGTAGGCGGAATGGCAGCCATCGAGCCGGGACAGAGCGGATATCTGCATCTGGATTTGGATCCAGGCCGATATGTCGTCTTCTGCGCGGTGACTGATCCCGACACCGGACGATTCCATTTCGACCAGGGAATGATTCAAACCTTCACGGTGTCCTGATCGGTGGTGGGCAACCTGCTCCGGGCGCTTGCCACTGCCTCCGCCTCGAGGCGGGGTAAATACCTGGTCCTAGGCGTATGGCTCGTTCTCGCTGGCGGCCTATCCGTCCAAGCGGCTAAACTGCCGACGCTCTACGACCAGAATCTCACCAGCGAGTTGCCCGCGAGCGCACCCTCCCAGCAAGCGCTCGCCTTTGCACAGCGGGACTTTCCAGGTTCGCGCCTCACGCCCGCGATTCTTGTTCTGTACGACCCCCAAGGCATTAACCTCGCGGACCGGCGATCGGCAACGCGTATCGATACTTGGCTTACTTCGCCGCAGGCGCCCGCCCACATCGAAAACGTCGTCTCGGTGTACCGGCAACCTCAGGCCGGCAGCCAGCTGATATCACCCGACGGCACCGCGATGGTTATGGTGGCCTTGCTGGGTATTGGCAACAATGACGTAGCCCTGCCGCATGCGGTGACGAGTATCCGTGAGTACCTCCAATCCGTGACCAAAGGCAGCGGTCTCCATGCCTACGTCACCGGTCCTGCAGGAATAGCGGTCGATGCTGTGGCGGTATTCGGGTCTGCTGATCGCAACCTTCTTCTGGGCACTGTGGGCTTGGTCCTGATCCTCCTCGTGGTCATATACCGCTCCCCCATCCTCCCACTCGTTCCGCTGTTTGGAGTGGCCCTGGTCCTGGTTGTGGTTCAGGGTCTGCTGGCGCTGGCCGTCCAGAGGGGCATCTTCGCAGTTGGGCAGATGCCGGCCAGCATCGCCACTGTTCTGTTATTCGGCGCAGGCACCGACTACACCCTGTTCATCGCTGCGCGCTATCGCGAGGAACTCCGTAAAACGCCCGACCGTGATCTTGCCATCGGGCGGGCGATGGCCGCAGTGGCCGAGGCGATCGCATCGAGTGGCGGCACGGTACTGCTCTCTGTGCTCACGCTCCTGTTGGCCAGCCTTGGGCTTTACAACTCGCTCGGCTGGGTTCTCGCCATTGCCATGGTGACCATGCTCTGCGCCGGGCTGACCCTCATTCCAGCATTGCTTGCTTTGCTCGGTCGGGCTGCGTTCTGGCCTTTCATACCGCGCCCAGAACCAAGCGCTGCGGCGTCCGGATTCGGATCCTGGTGGCGTATCGGATACCTTGTCGTCCGACGACCCCGGCTGTCGATGGCATTCGGTCTCATCCTCCTGGGAAGCCTTGCCCTTGGCTCGATTGGCTCGGAGCCTTCCTTCAGCCTGCTGAATGCATTCCGCGCCCCAACCGACTCGCGCACCGGCTTCGATGTGCTCCGAGCGCACATGCCGCCTGGTCAGCTTGACCCGACCGCGGTGTTCGTCCCGGTGGTGGACGCCTACCGCTCGCTGGCTCAGATAGATGCGGCCACGGCTGCGGCGTCCGGGGTGCCTGGAGTTGCCAAGGTTCGCAGCCTCACCCGTCCCGATGGCGGTTCTCCGAAGATCCCGATCGCCCAGTGGCAGACGGACATTCGGAAGTTGTCAACACCGGTGCTGACCGGTCAGGCACCGCCGCCTCCGGGACTGTCTGCCGACCAGAGACTAGCGATCGGCCTCCTGCGGGCTGGAGCTCAATACGTCGCCACTAACGGCTCAGCAGGGGAGCTATCAGTGGTCTTTGCCGATGACCCATATGGATTGCCCGCAATTCACCGGATTCAGGTGCTCCGCGGTACGGTCCACCAGGCTCTCGCCAGCGCCGGGATTCCTGACGAAGTGCTGGTCGGCGGCCAAACTTCCACGCTCGCCGACCTCCAGGCGCTCTCTTATCGGGACACCGTATTGGTGGTCTTCGCCGTACTCGTGATGGTTGGCCTAGTCCTCTCGTTGCTACTGCGCAGTCTGGTCGCCCCGCTCTATCTGCTCGGTGCGCTCGCTCTGAACTTCTTGGCGGTTGCCGGCCTCGCATCGTTCGTCTTTGGACGATTTGGATCAGGAGAGGGTCTCAACTACGCGATCCCGTTGTACACATTCGTATTTCTCGTCTCGCTGGGGGCCGACTACACGATCTTCCTGATGTCGCGGATTCGCGAGGAGGCTGAGCGGGCAACGCTGGGCGAGGCTGTTACCAAGGCGGTTGGCAGGACCGGGGGCGTGATCTCGTCGGCAGGCCTCATCCTGGCGGGTACGTTTTCGGTTCTCGCAACGCTTCCGCTCACAGTCTTGTTCCAGCTCGGCTTATGCGTCGCCGTCGGCGTGCTCATGGATACCTTCGTCGTACGAACGCTGGTGGTGCCGAGCGTTGTCGTGATGCTGGGCTCGCGGAATTGGTGGCCATCAAGGCCCAACTCGTCGTGACAATTGGAGCGGCATCTGATCTTCCCTCGCAGCCAGTCATTACGCCCGCGCAGCCTGGACACAGGCTCTCCGTCGGAGGCTATGTAGCGACAACTGATGAAGCCCGCCCAGGCGTTCCGTTCGCCGCAGCCGCAGGAAGGCCTCGGAGAATGCGCGGGACTCTCCGATGGCAATCGTGCGCAGTTAATTTGGAGCCCACGGGCGGACTCGAACCGCCGGCCTTCTCCTTACCAAGGAAGTGCTGGACGACCATTTCTCAATTGGCGCTCGCTTGAGATCGAATGCAGAGGCTATCGCCAATAATCGCTGCCTAGCAGCGGTTCCTAGAAAATCCAATCGCCAGGGCTGAAATAGCCCGAAAGCTGGGTTAATAGAAGGCCCTGCTGTGTGATAGCGGGATCGGCACCGCGGTCAGCCGAGCGGTCACACCGCAGCGGGCCTCACGGTCCCGAACCGTGGCGGGGACGTGTCCTCAGGTGTCCGACAGACTCCTGTGTCGTCCTCGCGAATACGAAATCGACCAGGCTGATGTCCTTTGGTGACCCGGAAGACCCTACCGATTCCGGGAGATTGTGACCCGGCTGTGACCCGGCGCTGCCCCTCATCCCACTAAAGATCGCACTCGGTGAGGAGCCAGATGCCGACGTCGCTCAGCAATCTCGATGCCTACCTTTCGATGGGTCGTTGTCCACGGCGCCGTTTACGATGGTCGAGCGATGTCACAACGACCGGAATTGCTTCGGCGGCTTCTGGTGAACAGGTACGAGGAGTACACCCATACCGCCCTTGAACAGGCCGTTGGCAACGAAGGCGGCCGAGTTTCACCGAAGGTCCGTTTGGCCGACATCGTGAACCTTGACGCGATCCGCGATAGTCACGGGCTGACGTCTTCTGAGTTCCACAGCGCCCTTCAAATGAGCTTCGATTTCCTAGTAACCGACCACGACTCCGCCCCCCTGTTCGCGGTGGAGTTCGATGGTCCCCAACATCACGATCCCGATGTCGCGCGACGTGACCGGCTGAAGAATCGACTTTGCGAACAGGCTGGACTCCAACTCCTGCGCATCGAGTCGGACTACCTGGAACCCGTGGGACGGTTTCCGACGATGGTCCAGTGGCTCGCCGAGCTTCGTCTCCTTGAGGTGAAGTTTGATCAGGCTCAGGCAGAAGGCCAGATCCCGCTGGACGAACCTTTCACGACCCTGACCATATGGGGGAAAGGCGGTCCCACCCACGACCCGTTCCTGCGCAGTTGGGAGAAATTGCGTATGTGGCGGAGCGAAGGCAGAGTCGGCCCTTGCTATGGGGGTTCGGTCGGCCTTCGGAACGGCAAGGAGCGGGCAGTGGTCGTCATCGCTGTACCTCCCTTCGTCGGTGACCAGTCGCAGATGTGTGTCGTTGGTAGCGGAGGGTGCACCTTCCCCTATTTCGGTGGTGTGTTCGGCTTTGAATTTGCCGGGGATTTGGCCGTGCTTGACGCGCTGGACAAGGCCGAACGCCACGCCATCGGGAAGTGTCCCGCGGTCGCCGACTCCACCCTTGGCCCTCTAAAGGCTGCGCTCGACGGACACAGCGGCTTCGGGACGAGTTGAGATGGTTGAGGAAATCGCGCGTTACCTGAGGCGGTCGGGCTGGGTGCAGCAGTCGGTTGAAAGGGTGATGCCCGACTTGCCACGCTGGGAGCGCCATCTGCGGAGCCGCGGCGTCACGGTCATCCCTCACCTCCCGTCGCGGTCTTGGTCCCCGGCTAACTCGCGGGCACACAACGAGCTCATCCTCCTGATGATGCAGGCCCACAGGGAGCGGGATGGGTCGCGTGAACACGCGCATCGCAACCTCACAATGGTCCGCCCGTACAAGCCCTGACCTGACGAGCCTGAGAGAGTGGGTTCCTCGCACCTAGGCACTGGCTGGCAGGATCAGCGCGCGCGGGTAGGTCGGTGGCACAAGCGCCTATTCGCGATCGGGTTCGGCATCCCGACCGATATGAGTAAGGCCGATGCTCTCGACTTCGTGTTCGCCTTCTTCATGAACTGCTACCACCTGCGGGATTGGGTCATCGGGTCGGGATTCAAATCGGAGGCAGATGTGGATGCGTTCATACGCAGCAACCCGGACATGGCCCTCTGCAGGGACATTTGCAACGGCCTGAAGCACTTCCGTATTCATGCAAAGGGCGCCACGGCTCCGAACTGGTCGACCGCGACCGTGTTCCCCTCCACAACGACGGTGCCTGCGGTGCCGGTGCCAGTGCCCGGCCGAGAGCCAATCCATGACGAGCGATGGGAGATCACCACCGGGACCGACAACATCGACATGTTCGACCTAGCGGACAGGTGCCTGGCCGCGTGGGACCGCTTCCTCGCATCACCCTGACCCGTGCCCTCGCCTGGCGTTTACTAGGCACCAGCAATCGACGCAAGGCAATGACCAGTGGGTCAGCTTCGCATCAGAATTCGCGTCGGAGACTCGCCGGACATGAAATTCATTGACGAGATTCGCGCCCTGGGCAGGGGGCTCGATGGCCCCCTCGCGGCGCTCTGCGACGAAGTCATTGCCGACCTAAGCGAGAAGCCAGGCAAGACGCCGGCAAGGGTGATCGGGATTCCATGCACTCACAACCCCGACGACGTTGAGTTCGAGATGCAACTTGGAGATGAGCTCATCCAAGCGCTCAGCTCTCACCTGGCTGGGAACCGCTTTGTTTTTTCTGCCGAGCATTTCAGCAATCCATTTGACTGGCAAAAGGAGATTGGCCTAACTGTCGCCGTTGCGGAACGGCGGCAAAAGTCTTAGGTGGTCAAGTCAAGCTCGACCCGTCCAAGTTTGACAAGCCTGATCTCGCCATCAATAGGTGCCTAATGCACCTTCGCGAGTTGGATCCGGCCTTAGTAATTGCGGGGCTCGACTCGGAAGCCGGACAGGCCTTGTCGGGCGTGCTTGGGCATCAAATCGACCACGGACTAGCCCTGCCTCCAAGTGGTCGGCGCCTTCACCGCCTGTCCCAGGAAGCCAGGACGCGAGTTACCTTGCTGCGCGCAACGCGGCTGGCCGCCGGTCAGCCCTTCACTGTGCTCTTCGGCTGGCTTCACGCATCAGAGGTCAAAAGCTGGGCCGCCAGACGACGCAAACTCCACTACACCTACTGGGTGCCTGCTTCGATCGAGGCGCGTGCGGTGGCGCAGGGCCTTACGCCCTGAGGCCGTTCCAAGTTCCTTGAGGAATTGCTCCTGTAAGACGACGATTAGATCGTCGTCCCCGGCTTGATACGACTCGGGGCGACGGTGAATTGAATACTCTGCCTCTCATTGAGCGTTGGTTGATCAAATGGCGGCCAGATAACGCGTTCGCCCGTGGGCCATAGGCGTTGGACAAACGGCCGAAACTCTTGAGGGAACTCTACATTCGGCTGTGAAGCTACCGCCATTTGGAAGCCGACAACCTGGAACGCTATGTTCTGGATAAAGAATGTCACACCGTAGAGGTTTCCAATGGTTTGGGAGCTTCCGTCCGCTCCGGTCAGGTTTAGATCGGTGCTCACAACATTGCCTCCGGTCGGGTTGCGCTCCATTCTGCGGCGGGCGATATAGATCACCGTGCTCCGGGGTGGCTCTCGTGTCTTGTAGAAGTCGGCGTAGACGTCTTGCGGTATTGCTCTGAGTGGATGAACCAGTTGGAGCATCAAGGCGGTCTTCATCGTCCAGGACGCCAGTGTTAGTTTTGAATCATCGTCGAACTGCAAGCTGAGTTTCTCGTCGAACATCCGGCTAAGGAGGATTTTGGTGGCGCCCTCCAACGTGGCCATCCACCCGTTGTTGCATCGAGCGCATACCGCATTCACCTTGGTGGTGTACGCGAGGTTCGCGTAGGTTCTCTCGACCGCCTTTTCGGAGCTTCCCACAACCGTGGTGGTCGGCCGCCGTCCCAATTGACGATGGATCCAAGTCGGGATCACGTCCTCCGTCGTCAGGGGTAGCCCTCCGCAGAAAATGCATGTGCGCTTTGACCCCAGGTTGCGACCCGGCGACCTCTTTGTCATGCCTTCGTACATCAAGCCTGATGCTTTGGAGGACCAGATTGTTTGTTACTGGATCTCGAATCCCGGTTCGACGCTTGGAATCTCGAACTCAACTGCCTCGCCATCGCGAATGAATGTGATCATGGCAACTCGCTCGTCAGCCCAAGCGAATGGGTTCGCGGCCCAAGGGTTAGGCGCTGCAGTGAGCTGAACCGTCCAACCACTTTGGCTCAGGTGACCATGAAGGAGCCACACTGCAGACACGATTGTGTTTCGGACCGTCCCCTTGCTGTTTGGAGTAAGGCATCCGGAGAAGTTCGCTAACCCATCTTGGATATGCACGGGGTGACCGTCCATCAACTCAACCCGAACCATCTCATCGCCGAAGAGCGCGGTGCAGAGCGATTCGGCCTCGATCAAGGGGTCGTCGGTGCAAAGGACGACGACGAATGGGATACCGGCATCCTTAAGTTCCCGATACGCCCTCGCCTTCTCCTCGACCGCTCTTCGAATGTGTTCAACGCCGGGCGACCAACTACTCGCGATCCGCGTCTGGATAATGCTCATCTCGCTATTGGTGGGGTAAGCGTCTCCAACCAAGCGTGAGTTTCCAATTTCGATGTCGAAATGGTGGGACTGGGTGGCGGTTTCGAGGTGCGATTTGACAGCACGCCTCATCGCGGCGAGTCGGATGCCCTGCAATCCGGCGCAGGCGGCCCAGTCGACCACGATGACCCAGTGCGCCCTGATTGCTGCAAGCTCGTGAAGAACTGCACGACCTTTTCGCTCGGCTGCCGGCATTTCCTCTTCAAGCGTCCGCACTTCGAACACGATCTCTTGTTCACCCGCCGTAGCCGCAAAATCCGGATTTCCGCGACTCGGTAGTTCGGTTGGCTCCCGAAACACGTTGCCCATCAGCTTCTTAATCGCCTGACCAGCGAGCAGTTCGTAAAACGCATACCTCGAGCTCTCGCCATTGTTGGGCGCCAGGAGTCGCTGTCGGATCTCGCGACGAGCCCTCACATCGAAGCTTGCGACCCAGCGATTGATACGCGTCCTGGCCTTCGCTGCCCGAGGAGCATCTAGAAGCAAATGCTCTTGGAATGTGGAAGCAAATGGATGGACCGAGGCAACTAGCGTGGCGTCTTCAAAGATTGATGGCATGACGACGCTGGCAGCGTAGGCAAGGAGTTCGCCCAGCAAACCCGCCGTCCATCTCCGCACCAGAGCGACGTTCACGATGCTGTCGCCCTATTCTGCACGCGGGTTGGCGGCACGAGCCGGCAAGAAAGCGGGCGAGCGGGCGGTGCTCGATCATCTCCTGCGGTTCACCGGAATGGCGGCTACGGTTCTTGGCGAGGGCGAGGCTCCCGATTTCATTCTCGATGTGGAGGGACGCCGGGTCGGCCTTGAGGTGACTGAGTACGTCCGTGGGCGTTCCCCTACCGGGTCCGCGCTGAGGCAACAGCACCGCTTCATTCAGATGGTGCTGACCAAGGCGAAGTTGGCATTCGAAGCCCACTCCGACTTGCCTCTGTGGGTCACTGTAGACGCCGAGCCGGGCCTGGCGGCAGCCTCCCCAGATTCACTAGCCAACGTTTTGGCTGAACGCGTGGCGGATTGCCTCGCCGGTAATGAAATCCCGCCCCGACTTGGACCTTTTGGGATGACAATGCCTGCCAGTCCGCTGTTTCACGAGTGCGAGGTGCCATCGGACCTCGAGCCGATCATTGGCCGGCTTACTGTGGTTGAGCTTCCAAATCGGAGCGTAGCGCGATGGAAAATCCGGCAATCTGGAGACACCAGCGTCTATGTAGATGGGATTGCTACCCTAATCGCTAGCAAGGACGAGCGATATCCCACTTACCTGTTGCGTTGCTCGGAGGCGTGGCTCGCAATCGACGCATTCGGCGGGGACATTCTCCAAGCGATAACACCTAGCGTAGAAGTTGTGCAGCACCGATACAGAACGGCCTTCCCGCGCGTTTACGTCGTAGATCGGGCAGAGCCGAGAGTTCTGAGGCTCGACACCGAGCCGCTTCGATAACTAAGGTGCCTCACAGCTCTCCATATCTGTTACCGCGTCGTCACGGTTAGACTCGGCGCCCGTGGACGACGACAAGCCCCGCTTGGATCGCTCGAAGCAAGGCTTGGTCGGATCCTTGCTTAATAGCGCTCGCGTTGCTCCGGCAGCCACGCTGATGATCGCTGAGAACTGAACTCACGTTCTTTAGAGTCAGTTCTTCTTGACCGTGGCGATCGACCAGTCGATCCGAGGGAGACCATCTTGCTTGCGCACCTCGTCCGTAACCGATTGATAACGCTTCATCACTGAGTCCAGTTCGGATTCCCACGGCTTGGGGTCAAACGCTTCACGTACGCATATCAACGCTTCGAACAAATGAGTTGTGCAGAAGGGAACAGGCCAGACTGGCTCTCGCGGTTGCCAAAGCAGATCACCACCCGGAACAGCGACGTAGGCGACGGCAGATTCATATGTCGAGTGGGACTTGGCTGATTCGGCTATGTACCCAGGCCGTGTGTGCTCATCACCGTACTCCGACAACCGGGAAGCGAATTGCAGCAGTCGATCACGGCTTCGATCGAGCGAATCGGGATCAATGTCAGGCGACGATCTTTTCTAGGTCCTCGACATCGATTGAGGTCCATCCGGCGGCAAGCACTGCTCTAGCACGGCTCTTTGTGTCGAAAGCATGAGCGCGGGCAATCGTATCGAGGATCTTGTCGCCTTCTGCGGCTAGCCATCTGAGCGCCAGCACGTGTTCGATGATCGATCGCCGGACTGGTGCGGCCTCTTCGGCATAACCACTGTCACCAAGCCTCAACACAGCCTGGACACTCCGGTGGCAACGCAGATACCAGCCGTGTGCCAAGAAAGCGACGTTTGTATAGCCATCCCGCCACGGAGGTGCACCCTTGGCGAGTGCGGGATAGAGGGTCAGCAACTCGTGCAACAGAGGTTTGTAGCCACTGCGGCCATCACGCCGCTGTTGAGGTTTAGGTTTCATTGTTTACGCGCTCACCCAAAATGAGCAGGCTCATCCGGTCGCCCGCATGACAGGGATCAGCGCACCGGTCGGAATCCGATTGTGTCGGCGATTACGGCCTTTGGAGAGTGCCGCTTCGTTTCCAACTGGACGTGCAGCATCTTGGCGACGCCCTTCGGCATTCCAATCAGCCCAGCCAGCTTGGCGGGGTCCGACTGGTAAGGCACGCGACACACGACTTCGGACGACTCCGCCGCGCTCCCGGCGGCATGCGGGTAGCGAACCAGAATGTGCTCAGTCGGATTAGTCAGGAAGTCCAGGGCCAAGCCCCAGGTTCCGTGCCGAACGGGAGAACCGATTCGAAGCGTCGTCTGTGACATGAACGGTCGCACCTCCATCATGGGAATGCCGCGACCGTTGCCCCTATGCCGGGCGCGAGATACCTCAGGCTACCGCAAGTCGAAGGGCGATTTCTGGCCTTGGCGAAGCCGAGTCGTGATCCAGGCACGACGACCTGGATCGACTGATTGCGCGATGACCGCTGGGTACCCGGAAACCCGGTGTGAGCATGCCTAGACTGGCAGTACCGTGACCGACCTCTCCCTCACCCGTCCGGTCGATGAGCGCACGCTCCATTTCGGGCCGTTGGGCCTTGGCGGAGCAATGCCTCCCCAGACGTCAGCTGAGATCCTCCGCGCGTCAATGGACGCGCTGGTGCTTCCGGATCGCATTCCCGCGGACGTTCGCTCGCAGTTCGACAGACTGAAGATGCTTTTCTGCGACGGGCTGTTCACCTACGAGAGCTTCACCTTCGCCGACCGGGACTCATATCGGGTGCTCGAGGTGGCACTGAAGGTCCGCTTCCTCGAGCACTACGACCGCCAGCTCCCCATCACCTGCGAAGGAGTCGTGGAGACGCGCGCTGTGTCATCGTTCCGCGAGGTGCACGAGCGATTGGGCGGGCGACGCGCCGACCGCACACTCATCCTCACCGGGCATCCAACATTCGATGGGTCGTTGGCGGCGCTGCTGCGGTGGGCACGCGCTGAGCACTACTTGTATGGACAGCGCAACCGCCTTCGCGAAGGCGCAACCCTGTCGCTACGCAATGACCTGCAGCACACGGAACACAACGTTCTTCTTATGCCCCCGGATGCACAGCGATCTGTGCATCACACGTTCGAAATGATCTGCCGGCTCTGGGGATACGACCCGGTTCCCCCCATGACCTATCCAGGTCTTGTGAAACGCGTCCCCTGCGTTGTCGGGCTTGGCCCACTGGAGGGCGAGGCCATTTGGTGCTCGCTCGACCATCCGCAGGCCGGCGTTAAGGATGCCGAAGCCGACAAGAGGACGTGGTATGTCGTGCTCGGATACGACGACGAGAGGCTTGGCTACTGGCGTCCGATCGGCGTCGAGCTGACGACCACGCCAATCAAACGGCTGTGGGGGCCAGGTTCATGGGACGAGTTGCGCGCCGAAGTGGATCACTCCGCACCTAGGTGGCCAACCGATGCTGTCGACATCCTCGACCGCCTTTTCTACATCCGTGTACAAGGCGATCAGATTGAGTTGCCCCGATCCGCGGAAAGCGTCCGGTCGCTGCGCGATCGCGATCCAAGTGAGCGCTGGCTTGTCGTGCGGGCCGACGGACCCGGAGACGCAATGTCGCATGCTCGCGATGCTCTTGCGCGAACACACCCACGCCACGGTCCGTGCCACAAGTGTCCAGCTGAGAGCATGGTCCCATTGGCACGACGCGACACCATCGACCGCTTCATCCGGGATGTGGCGCCAACACTTCCGCCGCCACGCCGCATCTGAAATGACAGCCGATGAACCGCTCGACACGAGCCGCTTGGAAGCAGACGGACGGTTCATTACGGGCGAGGGGTGTTGCGAATAGGTTTCGGCGAGATTGAGCGCTGCGGGTTCGTCTCCACTCGATCAGCGGTTCGATGCGCTTCTTGTTGGGGCCGAGGTGGTTAGCGGTGGTAACACCTAAGCCAATCCCCAACTGAGCAACGGATTCCCGGACGCCGGACTCAACGATCGTGGATCGGGTCATAACCGCTCGCAACAAGAGACGCGACCGGAGCGAACAGAGGTGTTGGGAGGCTTCTCCATGCGAGCCAACTCCAAGCGCTTGTTTTTTGCGGCTCAAGGGCCTTGAGTTCACCTTGGACAACCGGGATGACGACGAAGGTGGTGCGGAAGGCGACGCGGGACTCCTTGAATCCGTCCAAAGTCGTTCCTACGACACGGGGTGAGGCACCCGTGAGTCCGGTCTCCTCGCTCAACTCGCGGATTGCACACTCTTCATTCGATTCGCCAATCAGCGGTTTTCCGCCAGGAAAAGACCAGGTCCCGAAACCGTGAGCAGCGAGCCTCTTACCGATGAGAACTCTGTCGCCTTGCATCACGATCACCCCGACTCCAGGCTGCAATTCCACGACATCGATCGGATCGCCCTCGCGCAAACGTCCGCTGGACAGAAGATCGGCCCTCAGGCCGCCCCGATGAACCATCGGGCGCAGCAAAGGCCTACCTGTAAGCTCGACAAGGTGTCGACAAGGCTCGCATAAGTTCGCGCCCATCGCTAGCACTTCCCCGATCCAGAAGGTCGTTCCCACCAGACCATTCAGGTCGATCCCTCGGGTCGTGATATTTCGCCGAGTTTCCCCGGCATCAAGCTGGGCGCCAAGCTCATTGGCTATGCGGTCGATGCTCTCACCCTCGATAAGAGTCAGATCGCGGCTGACCCGGTTGTCCTGCCAAAAACCGGCCCTCGCCCAGTAACGATCGCCGGCCAGCCCGAGTCCCTTTAGGGCAGTGACTTCGCTGAGTCGGCGCATTGGAGCTCCCGCTGCCCCGGCAATATGAATGTGCTCAATGTGAGGCTTATTCATCCGCTCGCTCCACCCTCAGTGCGGAACCGGTTTCGAGCGACTCCGCCCACGCCTCTTCAATCGATGTCCCCGTCAGCTGGTGGAGCAGCACTGCCAGCGGTCCCCGGTGCGCGACCACTACTGCAACGCGGTATCCGTCCAGCCGGCTGCAGAACTGCGCTACTCGCGATTCGAGCGCTTCGAATCGCTCACCAAAGCCGGTTGGCACGCGGCGCAGGTCTCGCTCCCAAGCCTCCGCCTCGTCGGGCATTTCGGTCCAGAGGTCTCCGAGCGCTCGCCCTTCCCAGATACCGAAGTCGATCTCGCGCAGCTCCGGACACACATCTACTTCAAGTCCTTGGTTGGCCGCTATCAGTTCAGCAGTCAACCGCGCGCGCTTAAGGTCGCTCGAGAAGACTCGCTGCACTGGTTGAGCCGCAAGGCGTATCGCCAACCGCGCGATCTGGCGTTGCCCCCTCACGCTGAGCGGCGGATCACCGTGGCCGATCGCTAGGCCGCGCGGAGACTCGGCCTGACCGTGTCTCACCAGCCAAACCGTCGTCACGGCTCAAGACCTGTTCGACCCAGAGCAGGGGCGTCCAGGGCGGACGCGAGTCGGTCAGTCACCGCGTCTCGAGTCTTGCGATCGCGGTCAGCACGGCTCTCATTTCGTCCCGTTTGGGAGCCGCTAGCCGGACATGACCTGGAAGTCCGAAGGAGGTGCAGTCTCGGACAGCGATTCCACTGTCGAGGAGCTCGCCCCCAGCAGCCGGCGCATGGGCGACCAGGTAATTGGCGTCGGACCGGATTGGCGCTGCCCCGGTGGCTGCCAGCGCCGCCGCCAGTTCCGCAACGTGTCGACGGCCGAGGATCGCTCCCGCCTCGACGTGGCCCGGGTCGTCGAGCCCCGCCACCGCGGCTGCAATCGCCGGCGCCGAGAGGGGCCATGCAGGCAGTACTCCGATCAGATGACCAGCGAAATCGGGGTCGCCGACGATATAGCCCATCCGCAGCCCTGGCATTCCCAGCTCCTTGGTGAGCGAACGAACGACCACTGCATTTCTCGGAGGCGTACCGCTCTCCAGGAGGCTGGTTCCACCAGGAGCGAACGAGGCGAATGCTTCGTCGATCAAGAAAATGGTGTCCCGGTTCTGCTCGCACAGCCGGCGAATGTCGGATCCTGGCATCGCCTGACCGCCAGGATTGGATGGATTGGCGATCACCAACATCGCCGGCTTCCGCCCGAGGGCAACTTCGAGCCCGTGCGAAGTAGAGCCGAGATTCGGGGGCCACGCGGTGACTTCCTCGAACTCCGCGCCCGCGATTTCGGCCGACCGCCGGTACTCGCCGAAACAAGGGCCAATTGCAAGGCAAAGGTCGCCGCTGCCGAGCAGCGCAACGGCACACAACCACAATCCCCAGCTGGCGCCGGGAGTTGGGACGATGCAGTCCGAAACGAGGCGATGACGTCTGGCGACCGCGTCGACGAATTGCCGCGCATCCGGCTGCGGGTATCGCACGAGCCCGCTGCGGCGGGCGGCTTCCATCGCTGCCGGATGTGGACCCAACGGGTTGAGCGAGGCGCTGAGGTCGATCGCGGCGGCTGCAGCTCCGCCGTGAGTTGCCGCCGGTTCGGGGAACGAGTCTCAGGTTCACGACCTCAGCCGCAGCGCCGTAAATGCAGCCGCAGCCGCCATTGCCGACGCCGCCTCAACCAGCCAGGCCGCGCGCCTGATGTCGTCAGGGCCGGGGTCCGGAAAGGCATGGCCCAGCACGTAGTGGCCAGGTTTTTCCAAGCGACGCCCCAGGGCTCCGGCCATGGTCGCCATCGGACCGCCCGCGTTGGGGCTGGCTGTCTTGGATGCATCCGCCCGCCAGCAATCCACGGCGCGCCTGCCTGCCCGAGGGCCGTATGAGAAAGCGGTTGCCGCAATAAGTAAGAGAGACGTGAGCCTGCTCGGCAACCAGTTCACCGCATCGTCGGCGCGAGCCGCGGCCTTGCCTAGCCACTCCAGGTCGCCGCGATAGCCATACATAGCGTCGGCCGTATTGATGGCTCGATAGACCACCGCTCCGCCCAGACCGAGGCCCACATATGCGAGCCACGGCGCGACCACCGAGTCCGATAAGTTCTCGGCTAGCGACTCGATCGCAGCCGCGGCGATGAGCGCCGGCCCGAGTTTCTCGGTCGGACGCGAAACCAGTGACCTCAGTTTGAAACGGGCGCCAGCGAGATCTCCACTTTCCAAGCCGTCCGCGACTCCCAGGCCCTCGCCAATCAGGGGTCTAAGAGAAAAGGTCGACTTCAGGGCAAATGCGAGCGCGGGTGGCGGGAGATGCCGCTCCAGCCCGCGGCCGATGAGAGCGGCGCTCAAGGTCACCGCACCAACTGTTGCGGCTCCGCCCAATAGCTGGAAAATCGTGGGCGCTGTCCGAAACCGGTCGTGGCCGAACGAGAGCGCTCGTCCGATGCCAACCACGGGATGAAACCGGTTTGGCAACTCACCTAGGGTGAGATCGACCACGATCGCACCGAGCAGTGTGAGAGCTCGCCTGTTCATCGCCACAAAGAGACCGCTTCGCCGAGTGCGCTGCGGATGGCCGCGGCCGCGGCCCAACCCGGTGGCGTCGCGGGGCCGCCATACCTGAAACGCGAAGTCGCGGTCGCCGGCCAAGCCACCACCACAGCATCTGTTGCCGTTCCGGAAGCCGGCTCGCCTCCCTCGGTCGTGATCCGGAATTCGGCCAGAGTCAACACCTTCGCTTCGGTGATGGTCGCGATCAGGTTGAGTCCAGCGGCGTCTTCCAGTCCGACGTTTAGGACAACGATCAGGTTGATTGTGCCTACGGATGCGGATGCGACCGGCGCTGGCGGTGAACCTGTTGCCCAGGTCTTGCGCAGGCCGGCGGTCACTATAGCGATCGCGGTCACGTCATCGCAAGAAACCGTGGCGCTGCGCGCTTTGGATAGATCCACCGCGGTCAGCAGCCCGACCTCCGGAATGAGGCCGCGCGCTGCGGCGAGTTCCTGGATGTCACGGGTCGGGTCGAGCCCCGAGTATGAATGAGGCACTCGCGCCGAGACGATGCAATGGCCGTGCGTGAGGCCACCGCCATGCGGAGCGGTTGAGGCGATCCGAAGGAGTGCATCGGAGCGGATGGTCAGTAGATCGGCATCGGATTCGATGTTCACTCCCAACGGGCTGATGGCACTCAACGGTGGGCGGCGAACACGATCAGGACGCCGAGTTGGCTCAGCTCAGCCGTCGCCCCGTATATGTCCCCAGTCGCCCCGCCAATCCGACGGCGCGCGACGGCGCGTATTCCTAAAGCGATCACCACCGCAACCAGAGCAGCGACCGCGGCAGGGCGCCAAGCCAGCAAGCACACGATCACGGCAATCGCTGAACCAATCACCACGTCGAAGGATCTGTGAGGACCGGCGGCGGCGACGCCAAGCCCAGCCTCTCGAACGTAAGGCAGCGTCGCAATCATCACCAGCAGAGCCCATCGGGAGATCGCACCCGCGATCATCAGGGCGACTATCGCCTGCGCTGGCGACAACGATGCCAGGGCGGCGACATCTCCAACCATTACGAGTATCACCGCGACCAGACCGAAGGATCCCACCCGAGGGTCGCGCATAACCTCGAGCCGCCGCGCGATGTCTTTTCCTCCAAACAGTCCGTCCGCGGCATCGGCGACGCCGTCCAGATGCAGCGCTCCCGTCAGCACGGCCAGCACTGCGGTTGCGGCCACCGCGGCGATGGGCGCCGTGGTCACCGCCGCGACCACCGCAAAGAAAACACCCGCGACCAGACCGAGCAGCGCGCCAACGGCAGGAAAACAAGCGCGGCCAAGACGTTCAACCGGATGGCCGGCGGCGGCGCCAACCGGCACGACCGTCAGGAACGCGACCGCCGATCTAAACGACCGCAGGCTCATTCCGCAGCCAAAGCGTCGTCGACCGACGGCAGAGCCAACGCACGGCCCGCCACCATCAGCAGGGTTCGCGAAGCCGCCGATGCAAAGAGTGCGTTCGCACTCCCCAGCGTGTCCCCGAAGAGCCGCGCAAGTTCATTCGCCGGCACGATACCGAGGCCAACCTCGTTGCTAACAACCACGGCCGGACGCTCCCGCAGCAGGTCGGCAACGCGGCGCGCTTCGGCCAGCACCTCACGGCCGGTGCGCCCGTGGCCCAGCAGGTTGGACACCCACAGCGTCAGGCAGTCGATGACCATGTAGTCCGACGCCGGCGCGGATCCCACTGCTGAGTGAAGGTCGAGCGGCGCCTCGACGGTCGTCCATGCGGTCGGGCGTTGAGCGCGATGCCGCTCAATGCGCTCGGCCATCTCGGCGTCACCAGCTTCGGCCGTGGCAATGAACGTCACCGGTGCGCCAGCGTCGGCTGCGAGGCGGACGGCCGTGTTCGACTTTCCGCTCCGCGCCCCTCCCAGAAGCAGGATCACTGCTGGCCACTGCCGGGTTGGACCGGCGCGCGCTCAACCCCAGTCTCGTCGAAGCGGCCCATCTCCGCGTGGAGGCGGGCCGCGAGCCCGAACAAAGGGAGGGCCAACGCAGCTCCGCTTCCTTCGCCCAGACGAAGGCGCAGATCGAGCAGCGGCTCCAAGCCGAGCTCGGTCAGCACGCGCGCGTGGGCCGGTTCGGCTGAACGGTGGCCTGCGATCAGGTAGTCACGGACGGCAGGCTGCAGCCGGCAGGCGACCAGGGCCGCGACGCCGGTCGCAAAGCCGTCGAGAAGTATCAGCCGACGCGACGCTGCGCCTGCCAGCATCGCGCCGACGAGGGCTGTGAACTCGTGTCCGCCCAGTCGGCGCAGGCACTCGAGCGGCTCAGCCCGATTCACCGAATTGGCTCGGAGCGCTGCTGCGACCGTCGACCGCTTTCGCTCCAGACCCTGCGCGTCCAGCCCAGTGCCCCGCCCGCAGACGGCCTCAGGCGACAATCCGGTGAGAGCGGCGATGAGCGCCGCGGCGACTGTTGTGTTGCCGATCCCGATCTCGCCCAGCACGATCACATCGCTGCGTTCCGCGACCGCCGCGGCCAACGAGTGGCCGGCGGCAACGCCCGCTCTCAGCTGCTCCCAAGTCATCGCGGGGCCAAGTGCGATGTCCGCACTTCCCGGCGCCACCCGATGACCGGCCACGCCGGGCCGACTCTCACCGGTCAGGCCGACATCGGCGACGATAAGCTCGGCGCCGAGGGCGCGCGCAAGTACACCGATGGCGGTCTCGCCACGTGCTGCGGCCTCCGCGACCTGGCCGCCAACCCGCCCGGGATAGAGGCTGACCGAGTGCTGGGCCACGCCGTGGTCGGCCGCAAACACCAAGATGCCGACTCGCGGATTGATCGGTGGCTGCGCTCCCGTCGCCATAGCCCATCGTTCAATCAGCGTTTCGAGGCCGCCGAGGCTGCCCGCCGGTTTCACCAGTTCATCGGATGCGTCGCGGATGCGGATGGCAGCGGCGGTGTCGCCGGGCATGACCTGGGCGGCGTACGTGTTCCACCATTCCGGCAGCTGGGCCGGGTCTGACGATTGGGCGGCAACGGTCTGCTCTCCGTTCAGCGCATCGGGGGCCGGCTCGCCCCAACGCTCGGAGAAGACAAATCCTTCCACCGCACGTCTGCGCTCCCAGCCCGCCGCCTCCAAACCGGGCCGGGTGGGCCGTTCGTCCGGATAGCCGACGCACAGCCAGGCGACGGGGACCACGCTTAGAGGCAGGTGAAGCAGGGCGCGGACGTCCTCGGGTCGATAGAAGGAGACCCACCCGACGCCGACACCCTCGGCGCGCGCGGCAAGCCAGAAGTTCTGGATCGCCAGGCATGTGCTGTACAGGTCGGTGTCGCGGATCGTGTGACGGCCCAGGACTTCGCCGCGGCCGCCTTCGCGATCGCAGCAGACGCAGATGCTCAGGGGGGCCTCCCTGATGCCTTCGATCTTCAAGTCGAGATACTGCCGGGCCCGCTCGTCGAAGTGCTCCGACTGGACGAGCCGCTCCCGAGCGGCAATCGCCTGCATCGCAGCCTTCGTCTGCGCGCTCCGGACGAGGACAAAACGCCAGGGCTGCATGAGGCCAACCGAAGGCGCTTGGTGGGCGGCATCCAGTAATCGACGTATGAGCTTGTCCGGAATCGTGTCGGGACGGAAGCGACGGATGTCACGGCGCTCGGCAATCACGCGCATGACGGCCGCAAGGTCGTCGTCGTCGAAGCGCCAGCCGGTCGGATCGTCGCGGCGTTCTCGGGCACGCGAGTTATCGAAGCCTGCTGGTAGGCTGGGTCGCTCGAGGCGGTCTTTGGAGCCCAACGCCGACCTCAGAAATCGAGGCCGCGGCGGGCGCGGATGCCGCGGTCGTATGCATGCCGCACCTTGACCATCTCCGTCACGGTGTCGGCGACCTCGATCAGCGCTGCCGGGGCATCCCGGCCAGTAGCGATAACGTTGACCCGGTCCGGTCTCGTCCGTATCGCCTCGATCACTGACGCACTGTCGATCCAGCCCCAGTTCATCGGATAGGTAATCTCGTCCAGCACGACCAGTTGGTACTCCCCGCCGGCAATCGCCGTAGCAGCAAGCTGCCACGCGGCGAGCGCCCGTCCTTCACTCTTGTCGAGATCGGGTGACTCCCACGTGAAACCATCACCACCCTTCAGCCAGTCGACGCCGAGTTGGCGTGCGACCTTCTCTTCGCCGACCTTCCACTTGTCCGACTTGATGAACTGGATCACGCAGACGCGCCAATCGCGTGCCACTGCACGCATGATCACGCCGAATGCAGCGGTCGATTTCCCCTTGCCATCTCCGGTATTGACCAGAACCAGCGAGCGCGGATTGACCTCAGGCGCAGAAGGCCGCTCCGGCGGAGCAATGCCGGGCTTGTGTGCCTCGTTCATCGGATGCCCGCCTGGCAAAGCAGATACGGGACATCCACGTTCTCTTCGATGGCGTCTGCAAGCTCGTCGAAAACCTGGTCCAAGGTACGGCGCGGGCGTTCATCAAACAGGGCCAAGAGGATGCCCTGCTCCTCGAACATTCCATGGATGTAGATTCCAAGTACGGAACCGTTGATGAATCCAAGCCCGCCGGGGAGGGCTTCATCGACGGTGGCCGTCGTGGTGCTTAGGCCATGCCGGATCTGGTAGCCCGCAACAGGCTTCCCGCTCAAGACCGCCCACGGGCCCGACAGAGCCCGGAACCGAGTCGAGATCCGATCCGTGTGCTTGGTGGCGGTGAATGTCGTGCGTAGCGGCAAAAGACCCAGTCCGGCGCCCGTGCCGTCGACGCCGGCTTTGTCTTCGACCCGCTGCCCCAGCATCTGCATGCCACCGCAAATCCCGAGCACCGGCTTGCCTGCTCGTGCGCGTCTCTTGACCGCGTCGGCGATGCCTGTTCTCACGAGCCAACTGAGGTCGGCGGCCACATGTTTCGAGCCGGGTAGGATCACGAAGTCGCCGCGGTCGAGGTCCTCGGCTCGATCGGCCCATTGCACATCCGCGACCTGTTCGAGATGCTTGAACTCGTCGAGGTTGGAGGCGGTCGGATATCGCACCACCACGACTGCGCTTCGGCGATGCGTATCGGACGCCGTCGCCGCGCCGTCCTCGTCCGGCAGTCCGTGGTGCAGCCACGGCACCACGCCGACGGTGCGCACCCCCGTCAAGCGCTCCAGATGCTCGGGCGCCGGCGGGAGCAGAGCCCGATCGCCGCGGAACTTGTTCAATATGCAACCAGCGATAAGGGCCCGCTCACCTTCGGGCAGCATCGCCCAGGTGCCGTAGAGGTGGGCGAATGCACCGCCGCGGTCGATGTCGGCCACCAACACGACCCGCGCCTCAACTGCCGTCGCCGTGCGCATGTTGGCTAGGTCAGTCTCCCGCAAATTGGTTTCGGCAGGGCTTCCTGCGCCCTCGAGCAGCAGAACGTCGTGCTGAGCCTGCAGCTGGCGCAATGACTGCTCGATGACCGGCCACAACAACGGAGCGCGAGATCGCCACGGAAGGCGGCTCAGCGCGAGGTCGGGCTTGCCAAGGATCACCACCTGGCTTCGGTTATCTCCTTCAGGCTTGACCAGCACCGGGTTCATCAGGACGTCCGGCTCGACTCCGGCGGCCAGCGCTTGCAGGTACTGAGCCGTGCCGATCTCGCCTCCATCGACGACGCGAGCGTTGTTCGACATGTTCTGGGCCTTGAAGGGCGCCACGTCTATCCCCCGCCGGCGCATCGCGCGGGCGAGCGCGGTCGTGACCAGGCTCTTGCCTGCGGAGCTGGAGGTTCCCTGCACCATCAGTGCACCCATCGCTTCACCTCACGTCGCGGTAGGACGAAGACGGCGCCGTTCTCACGGATCACTCGGACCCTGGCGTCGTAGTGCGCGGCGATCACATCCTCCGACAACACGACGCTGGGCTTTCCCTGTGCCACCAGCCGACCGCCATCGAGCAGGAGGAGGCGGTCCGCGTATTGGCCGGCCAGGCTGAGGTCGTGCATGGCCGAAAGGACGGTCAGCTCGGAGTCGCGCCGAAGCTCGTCCAGCAGCTCGAGTGCATCCTGCTGGCGCCCCAGGTCGAGTGCGCTGGTCGGCTCGTCGAGCAGCAGGACAGGCGCCTCCTGCGCGAGCGCGCGGGCCAGCACCACACGCTGCAGCTCTCCCCCGCTCAATGAACCCAATATGCGATCTGTGAACTGACGCAGACGAAGGCGCGCCATCGCTCGCTCAGCGGCGAGGCGATCCGTCCGCGTCTCGGTCGCGAAGTAGCCGATGTGTGGAGTTCTCCCAAGCAGCACGTACTCGGCGACAGTCAACTGGCCGGGTGTCTGAGGCTGCTGTGGCACCATTGCGATCTGCCTCGCCAGCTGGCGTCGGGTGCTGCCCTGCACCGCACGACCTTCGACCAGCACCTGACCGGCAAATGTGAGCAGTCCCGCGAACGCCCGCAGGAGGGTCGTCTTGCCGGCCCCGTTGGGCCCGATCACCGCCACCCATTCACCCCGCTCGACCTTCGCCGTTACGTGGGACAGGATGCGTGCGGCACCGACTGTCACCGAGACATCGCGAGCCTCCAGCGCGCTGCTCACATGACCATCCTCCGCGAGGTTCTCAGAAGGATCGCAAAGAATGGAGCGCCGAAAAAGGCGGTGACGACCCCGATCGGGAGCTCGGCCGGAGACAGGATCGTGCGCGCCAGGGCGTCGGCCAAGATGAGGAATCCGGCGCCGGCAAGTATTGAGAGCGGCACAATCGCCCGATAGCTCGGCGAGACGAGCAAGCGAATCGTGTGCGGGATGATGATTCCAACGAACCCGATCAAGCCGCTGACCGCGACCGCCGCCGCGGTACCGGCGGTGGCGACCAGGACCAGCACCAAGCGCGCCCGGCGTACGTCGATTCCCAGGCTCGCCGCTTCCTCATCCCCGAGGCTCAGAACATCGAGGACGCGCCGATGCAACAGGATGATCGCCGAGCTGACGGCGATGTACGGCACGACCAGCGTGACGGAGTGCCAGTCAGCGGTCCCGAATCCGCCCAGGATCCAGGAGTAGACCGAACGCAATATGTCGGATCGCTGCTGTTGAACGAATGTCTGTATCGCGGTCATGAACAGAGCGACGATCACGCCGGCCAGGATCAGGGTGCTGGTGCCGCGCACTCCGCCCGCGGATCGACCGAGCACATAAGCTCCGGCTACCGCAACCAACGCGCCTGCAAATGCGGCGAGGGGCAGCAGTAGGCCGATGTCGCTCCCCGCCGCCGCATAGGCGATCGCGAGCGTTGCACCGAGGCCGGCGCCAGCGGCCACGCCCAACAGATAAGGATCGGCCAGTGGATTGCGGAACACACCCTGGTACGCGGAACCTGCGACCGCCAGCATCCCGCCTACCAGTGCGGCGAGCACGACTCGCGGAGCCCTGATCTGCCAGAGGATGGCGTCATTCACGGTGCTCAGCGGAGACGCGACGTGGAAAACCTGGAAGTGCGAAAGGAGTGAAGCGACGATCGATGCCGGCCCGATCGATGCAGCACCGGTTCCCAGCCCCAGGAGCAACGCTCCTGCGAGCGACCCCAGGGCGACCAATGCCCACACCGCTGAGACCCCTCGTGAGCGCACTGCCGCGTGCGGCACTGCCTTCGCCCAGGTGACTGGACCCGTGTTTTCGTCCACGCCGTTTAGGTCGTTGTCGCGGCGCGCGCGCTCCCTTGCGGCGAAACCGGACAGGCATGCGGGGCAGACGCAGCCGTAGGCCACAGCGCGAATGTCGGCCAGGGTCCGGCGCCCGAGACCGACCGCCTCACACCAGCAGCCGGGGTGGCCTTGGGCGCATTCAAACTGTTCCTCGCAGAGCGGGCAGGTTTTGATAATTCCGCTGTACCGCTGCAGGGCCGGCCTAGCCATCGCCTGTCAGCTGCCGTCTCATGCGGTCGCTCCTTCGAGAGCTTTGAGGGCACGGGCGATGGCCTGGAAGAACAGAACTATGCGAGGTCCCCATTGAGACGCGATCGAATCGTCTACTGGCACGACCGCTCCCGCCCTGACCGCGCGGATCGCGTTCCAACCCGGCCGCGCTGCGACTGTCGACATGCTCTGGCTGCAGCACACCGTGTCGGCCAGCACGATCAGATCAGGGTCGCTAGAAATGATGTATTCGGCTGATAGTTGGGGATAGTCATTTCCGCCGGGTGCGGCATCGGCGATGTTCCTAAGCCCGAACAGCTTGTACATCTGACCGATGAACGTGGCCGAGGTGGCCGAGTAATACGTCTGATCAAGCTCGTGGTAAACCTTCAAGGGCTTGGCCGGCTCATGAACCGATTGCACGATGGTCTTCACCTGTTGCTGGATCCCGGACACGACCGATGCGGCCTGAGCCGAATGGCCGGTTGCCTGCGCGATCTGATTGATCTGGCTGTACACACCGTTCAAATCGGCGGCCGGCCCTTCCACCAAGACAGGTATTTGCAGCTTCGTCAACTGCTCGAAGAGTTTGTCCGTGTTGTCGGCGGCCAAGACCAGGTCCGGTTGATATCCGGCGATGGCTTCGATGTTGGGTTTGAATCCAGATAGCGAAGTTCGCGGCGCCTTGGTTGGGTAAGTGGAGTAGGAGTCGACGGCGACGACCTGCTTGCCAGCGCCGACCGCGAACAGGTCTTCAGTCGCGGTCGCCGAGAGCGACACGATTCGCATTGGTTGGTGCGACAACGTCACTTGACCTTTCGAGGTGGTCAGCGTAAGTGGGAACGAATTCGTGGTCGTCGGCGCGGATGTAGGTGTGCTCCCACAGGCCACCGTGAACGCAAGTGCAAGGGGAATCGCCAGAGACCTTAGAACCTTGAAGCTCGACACCGAAACCTCCTCTTTTCTCACTCGGAAAAAGGAGGGGCTTGCCGGCCAGTGCCGTGCTCACCGCCCCTCCCACGAGGGCTGCTTGCTCGGTACAGCGCAGGCGACCTGGCTCGTCCCCCGATGGGGCATCACAGTTGCGGGACAGCTCCGGAATCACACCGGATTCGCTGCGACAACACCGGCCGGGCATCGACCCGGCGCACGGAGTATAGGCTCCGAAAGACTAAAGGGGCGTGCCGATCTCTTTGCGCGGCAGCTCGGCGTACGGCAAACCGGGGTCGGCCACGACGTCCGGATGAATCAGATGGGCGAGCTGCTGGATCCCGTCGGCAATTCGAGGCGCCGGCCGCGAGAAATGCGCGTCGCCGTCCACAACAACCGTTCTGACAGGCAGCCGCAGGTCTTGAGTTCGATCCAGAGACTGCTGAAGGCTGAAACCACATGCCGCGAGCACGACCAGGTCAGGCTTTTCTTCAAGCACGGCATCCCAGGTGGTCGCAAACGAGTACTCGCCGGGCTTGCTCAGCACGTTGTCCCCACCAGCTGCGTCCACCATCTCCGGTAGCCAGTGGCCGGATCCGTAAGGGGGGTCCATCCATTCGGCCACGAATACCCGCGGACGATCGTAACCGGCGACCGCGCTGCGGACCGCATCCACCTTGGCACGCATCGCCTCAGCCACGGCGACGCCGCGCTCGTGCACGCCTAGCTTGACAGCCAGGGCAATCACAGACTCGACGACATCGTCGAAGCTGCGCGGGTTCATCGAAAACACCTCGACGCCGATCGGGCATGCGGTTTTCAAGTCACCGCTCGACACCGCGCAGACCTCGCAGAGGTCCTGAGTGATCACCAGGTCAGGCTGCAACTCGCTCATCAACTCGGCGTCGACCGCGTACAGCGAATGGCTTTCGGACTGAGAAGCCGTGACGAGCTCGTCGATCTGGGCGCTGGTCAGTCCGGAGATGTCGATCCTCGTGCGGGCCACCACTGGCTTCGTCGAGACCTCGGGCGGCCAGTTGCAGTCCTCCGAGACGCCAACAACCGAGTCCATCAATCCCAGGTCGGCGATCATGTCCGTCGCGCTTGGGAGGAGAGAGACGATCCTCATCACTCGCATGGTAGCTTGAGCACTCGATTGAGGACCAAAGTACCTGGCCTCGACTCAAAAGCGCTGAGCGCCATTGTGGTTGGCGGCACGCACAGCGGGGTCGGCAAAACCACGATCACGCTCGGCTTGATCGGAGCTCTCAGGCGTCGGGGGCTGATCGTGCAACCCTTCAAGGTCGGTCCCGATTTCATTGATCCGCTTCATCACGGACAGGCGGCCGGGCGTCCCTCCCGCAACCTCGACGGCTGGATGCTGGGAGCCGACGTCAACCAGCGGCGATTCGCGATCGCGACAGCTGACGCTGACGCCGCGGTTATCGAAGGGGTCATGGGCCTGTTCGATGGCAGCGAGGGAAAGAGCGATCGTGGGAGCACGGCCGAAATGGCCAAGCTGCTGGGCCTCCCCGTCGTCCTTGTTATCGACGCCGCAGCGATGGCCCGTAGTGCCGCTGCCGTCATCCACGGATACGTGACCTTCGACCCTACCGTCCAGGTGGCCGGAATCATTCTCAACAACGTCGGCGGTGCAGCTCACGCCGACATGATTCGAGACGCCGTGGGCGACACCATCCCCATTTTCGGCGCTCTTCCTCGCGCAGCCGATCTGGTGATCCCGGAGCGCCATCTCGGCTTGCATCTGCCTCACGAAGGGCGCCAGGACTATGTGGACCAGGTCGCGAACCTGATCGAACAGCACGTAGACGTCGACCAACTCTTGAGCATGACCAGCATCCCGCGGCGGCCGGCGCCCATGGAGGCTAGCCCGCCGAAGCCACGCGTGCGCATCGGCATCGCCCGCGACGAGGCGTTTTGCTTCTACTACGCCGACAACCTAGAGCTGCTGGCCCAGGCCGGCGCCGAGCTGGTCGAGTTCTCTCCTATCCGCGATCCGATGCCATCCGACCTGGATGGGCTTTATGTTGGTGGCGGGTATCCGGAGCTCCACGCGAAGGAGCTCGCCGAGAACACTGGCACGACGATCGCAATCCGCGAATTCGCCGCGTCTGGTGGGCCGATCTACGCTGAGTGTGGCGGCCTAATGTACCTCGCCAAGCAACTGCGCGTCGGGGACGACGTCTACCCACAATGCGGGGTCTTGCCTTTCAGCACGACCATCCCAGCGCCCCTGAAGCTCGCGTACGTCGAAGTCGCAATGACGGGTGGCCTATTCGGCGCCGGTAGGAGCGCCCGTGGACACATCTTTCATCGCTCGGAGATCAGCGACAAGCTACCTGATTCACGTTGCTACCAATTGCAGACAAGCAGAGGTGAACTGGGCGAAGAGGGATACACGCATCGAAACGTTCTCGCCAGCTACATTCACCTCCACTTCGCCAGCGATCCGACACTTGCTGGTGCCCTCGTGGATCGCTGCGAGGAATATCGCGCAAGGATCACGGCGTAGACCAACAAGAGGAGACTGGAGGAGAGGCGGACCATCACTCCAAGCCTTCCTAACTCACTAGGTTCAGGCAGCCTTAGCCATGCACCTCTGCGACACTCGCCGCTCGCCTGACAGGGGCCTCACGGTCCTGACCCGTGCGTCGTGAGGCCAGGGCTTCTCGATGGCATTCGACTCTGCTCACCGGAGAGGATAAAACCGACGAACCCCTATTCCGGTGGTCAGATGTTCGAATCCCCTCGGGTGGACCAGACAGGACGCTATTCGAACGCGCTAGCTGATCTGGATCGACGACCAAAATGGACGCTAGCCGAACGATTGTCGCGCGCACGGGACCGCAAAGGCAACACGCAGGCGAGGGTTTAGACCGAGAAAGAACTCAATCTCGATCTAGTTAGGGTCGCCGTGGCCCTGCTCGGCACAAGCAGGACACCCGACACGACGACGCACCGGTTCTTGCAACGGAGCTAGTGATCCATTTCTACCGTTGTACTGCCACCAACCGACGCGTCGGCGGCCGCCGGAGTAACCGGTGATCAGGTCCAGCACCGTATTCGCCGCCTCGGAGGCTAGCGTGCCGTTCATCGATACGACCTGAGCATCGCCTGGAGCGTTCGGGTCTCGGTCATATCCAGGCGGACGCTCTCGGCGCTCACGGTCGAGCACTTCATCGGTCAAGAGGGGTCCGCAACGAAGACAAGCCGTATCGGGCAAGGCGACCGTCAGCTGGCCATCGGCCCTGAGGAGTCGTTCGTTCCTTGTGAGAATGCCGAGACCGATGTCAACGAGCGGAAGATGGTGTCGACGGCAAAACGTGTTGATTTGCTCGCGAACTAGGAACGAATCGACGCATGCCACCACGACATCGGCACTCTTCAGGCCATTGATGGTCTCGATTTCTGGGAAGTTGAATCGGACTGGATCAACCGAGGTACTCGCATCGATCGAGCCGATCAGTCGCACCATGACATCCGCCTTCAGAGTCTTATCAACGTCTGATTCGGTACTACCGATCATCCGACCGAGGTTGACATCCTTGACGACGTCGCCATCTATGGGGATTAGGCGCCCGACTCCCATGTGCGCGAGCTGCTGACAGACATGCGAGCCGCCCCCGCACAGCCCGACGACGGCGACCGACGCCGCAGCCAACTGTGCCTCAGCTTTCGGGCCGACTGCAAGCCTCATCCGATCATGGCGGCGTTTTGGGGCCTGCTCAGGAGTCGCATCGGGGGTAGGCTTCCAATAGGTAATTGGCGCGGCAACGATTCGGACCTGGTATAGGTCCACATGGCGGCGACCGACCTTCCAGAACTGCCCAGAGGCGGACCGACTGCCGATGACAATGGATCCGCAGGGCCTGCCTAGAATCCGCGAAAACTTGGGAAACAGCCGACGCGCACTTTCCTTGTCAGGCCCTGACAACTCGGGATGGTCGGTGCGACCATGCGAATGCACCAGCACCACGGAGGCGTTCAATCGGATCGCTTGGGCCAGGATTTCACTCGAAAAGGCGCTGGTCCACTCCAACCCGTAACGTCGGCTTCTCTTCACAATCGCCGACGCGGGAATGGGACGCCACTCCCGGACTAGCAGGCTGTCAGTGTTTCCCAAGCGTGCGAAGCCGCAGAACAGAAATGCGCCTTCTTCACCTCTAGTCGTGTCCTCGACGTGCTGCTGGATGGCCGACCAGGTGACGCCCCCGACCCGCAACTCGATCGTTTCCGGAGCCACCTCGGCTGGGGCGGGAGCGGCAGTCGGGGCAGGTCGACGAAACGGCCAGAAGTCGCGCAGTCTCATCCCGGCAGTTCGAATCTGTTCAACCAGAGCTTGACGGCGCGAGTCGCGGTGCGGCGGCTGTTCGGCCATGTAAATGGGAAGCTGAATTCTCGCCAGTTCTGTCCGAGAACCTGGACCAAGCTCGACGGGCTACCCCCTTGGTTGCGGGGAGGCTGGCCATTGCTGTCGACGACGTCGGTTGAGATGTAGAAGAACGGCCGCGACCCGGGCCAGCCAGTTGTGAACCGGACCAGCGCCTGCGTCGGGGATGGACTCCATCCAGACGGGAGCTGAAGGTTAGTAAGCAGGACATGAGCCGGCTGATCGTCAGCCGGCGTCACGTCTTTCGCTCCGCCGAATGCTTCCGACAACTCTTCGACCAGCGCCGTGCGGGTTGCGGCGTCCACCTAGCTGATCCCGCCGCCCTCGATCGATTCGAAGTGCATGCCGCTCTTGACGTAGATGCTGTCGGTGTTGACAAGCTGCTTCCGCTCTGGCTGGACGAGCCAAAGCGTGGCCGCAGCCGGAACTCCGAGCTCGACCTTTAGCTGCGAGACCTGCGTGTCGCCCGCCGGGACCTCCTTCTTGACCTCCTTGGTTACCTCCCCCTCGTCATCGATCTCGAGGAAGACCTCTGCGGTCTTGGGCTTGTCGCGAGTTGTGGTTGGCTCCTGTGTTTCCATCGGAACCTCCTTTGCAAATTTGGCGGGCAGGCGCCCGCCTGTTCACAGTGTACGCCGCGTCCGCGTACAGTGCAAGCCAGGCCGATGGGCTATAAGGCCGGCGTTTCCATCGGCAGCGATGGGTCGGCCGTGACGAGGTATCCCAGTGTCGAGAGGCGGATGTGCGCTGCCTGTTTCGACACCCGGAAGAGCGCCGCGAGGCGCGAGGCTACTAACCCGGCCTCTGCTTCATTCAACTGCCCCGCACCGCTATGGCCATTGTCGACAAGTACTCGACGCGTCACAGCGTGAAAGGTCGTGCGCGGCATCAGCATCGCGGCCATCCCTCTATTCGCTTGCACCTCGCGCCAGTCCCTCCCCGGTCCGCCGAAGGACACCTCGCGCTTGAGGCACCGCATTAAAGTCGCTGTTCGATCAACCGAATGCGTCTCGAACAGCATTCCTTGCTTCTCATCGAACTCGAAGAGGATTCGATGGAGAAGCACGTGGGCCGCCTCGTGAGCCAGGGTCGCGCGCCATCGGCCAACGGTCCCCGGTAGCGGATCCTCGAGGTCCACTGCCAATCCCGATAGATCGCGATTTATCGAGATGGCCGGCTGCTTCCCCTTTGGGAATTCCGTCACACCCAGAACATCGCGGTCCAAGACTGCGTGCTGGTCGAGCTTGACCTTGAGATGCACCTCGATCAGATCCTCAATGTTCACCGTGGGGTGATCCGCTGATGGAAAAAGACCCGCCTTGTGAAGCTCGTCCTCCATGACTACTTCGATCTCCTCTGGGTCGAACCAGAGTCGCTCACTTCCGTCCGCCGCTCGGTACGACTTCATTTCGTCTGCTTACTAAGCCGCTCTGCTTGATCGAGAAGCTTGCGCAGTTCCCCTTCTTCAAACTTGCCCTCGGAGATTTTGCGAAAGAGCGCGCCCGCAGTCGGATTCTTTTTTAGGTAACGCTCGGCCTCCGCGCCGAAACGCCCGGCCGATGACATCAGCTCATCGAAGTTGAGCTTGAGAACTCTCGCAATACCCTTGGTCACTTCTTCTGACGGAATGCGCCGGTCGTGTTCAATATCACTCAAGTACGAGGGCGCTATATCCAGTAGCTTGGCCAGCTCTCGTAGCCCGAGGTGCTGAGCCAAACGAGCCTCCCGAACCCGATCACCAAAAGACATTGGGTTCGCCATGTGCGCCGTGTAGCGTACAGACGCACTGCACACCCGTCAACCTTGCGGGCGCACGTAGGCCTCACCACCCCCTCATTGTTCGTCCAGACTGCACTGCCCCCAATGGCCAAGCCCGTAGTCGGCTACCATCCCGCGGACAGTGCAGGTAGCACGCCGCAGTCGGCCAACACTCCGTTGTCTTGTCGCCGACTTGGGATTTCCGGTCCCCGGCCTCGACGTCGACTTGGGTACTCTCGCCCACCCGACCATGACCGAGCTGAGGAGAATCGCACCCACATCACCGCAAGGCCAGAAACGCATTCTCTCGATTGACACACCGCTCGTCTACCGGATCCGCGTCTCGTGGCTGCGCGGCGCAACCTGGGTGGATGAGGCGCCGGCCATCGTGTGGCTCTGCGCCGTCGGCGGGAGAGAAGACGGATCAGACGACGACGCCTACGCATTGTTCCTCGAGCTACACAACCGTGGCGAGCTGCTGCCCTCAGACGATGATCGACTCCGCGACCGCGCCGAGGCCGCGATCCGGCTCCAACGCGGACTGACCTCCGACCTCATTCACCTGGTGACCGATGCTCTCGCCGCTCCGGGCCGGGAGCTTCGCGCCATACTAGGTGGCTTCGTGCCGTGTAGATCCCTGGTGATCCAAGGCACAGACAGCCAAGAAGTCTGGTGTGCCCTGTCAACCAGTGGGTCGGACGGGAGCTTCCTGAGGCCGCAGATCCGCGACCTCCTCTTTGCAGCGTTGGAGGCACACCTGTCCCCAGCTCTCTTTGAGATCCGGGGAGACTGGCCGACCGGCCCGCTCAATTGGGCCGAGGTCGTGAAGCTCGCGATCCGCTAAGCGGACCCGGCGACCCTCTTCACGTTCTCGAGCGGCTCGTTGAGGAGGTAAGCGGCGATTGCAGCGTCGCCGCCGGCGAGCACTTCTCGCGCACGGCGCATGCCGGTTGCGATTTCATCGGCATGGCGTTCGGCGAACTCTGCGACAGCTCGGTCGACGACGTCGGCCTGGGTCGCGTCGGTGAGCGCGGCCAGGTAGCGGATGCGCTCTTTGGTCTGCTCGCGGACCTTGATTGGGGATTGGCTTGCCATCTCTGAACCAGAGGATACTAGTACCTAAGTACCTTGTCAAGCCCCTGAAGCAGGGCAAAAGTCGATCGGGCCGGGGCAGGAGCGACTGAGGGTGGTGGGCCGAAGCTTATATAACGCGAACCAAGGGCTCACGGTTGCTGGCGGTGCAATCTCCATCTGAAGCGAACTTCAGTCTCGGAGCCTTGTACGGGAGGCGCGAACAACGAACCCGTGGTGACTATCGACGCGTAAGTACGGCCGTAATTGCACCTTCTTTGAGTCCACGGTCAGCAACGTCGCCGATGTGGAGGGCGTACTCGGCGTGGCCAATGATCCCTGTTGGAGTCGTTACTCGCCACGTGACAACCCCCTCGCCTCTCGATCCACATCCGGATCACCGTCCTGGCGTAGGCGAAGCCCAAGGCCAGGCTTTTCTTGAACCAACCTCTTAAGGTCGGTTTCCGGCGGACCGGGTTGAAACAAAGGCCATTCCTCGGGGTCTGGTCCCCACTGCAGCACGAGACACAAAGCGTTACGCAGGCAATACTTCTGGGCCTCTGGAATGCCCGTCCTGTCGAGGCCCTTGCTCCAGATAAAGCCGCTACGTGCATGAGGTTTAGAAGTTGGCCCAGTCATCTGCTGTACGACTCCCCGGATAAACGAATCTGCTGCATCGTCCTCCCGTACCCCCGCAGGCTCAACTGGCTTCGGTCATGCGACCGTAAAGGGAGCTGACGCGCTCGCTGTCACGCCCGAAAGCGTGCACGTAACCGTATGCGTCCCTGTGCCCTTTTCGGTGGTCGAAACCGTACGGTAGCTCCACGACACTGCGCCGTCCGAGCCCGCCACGTCTGTAGCCAACAAACCTGCCGCGGTGCTCGTCCGCCCCGATGGCAACTTCGCCTGAACGGTACAGGATGCGCCAGGAATGGTGGTCGCGGAAACGAGCCCGTAGCTAGACGCGGTGATTGTGACGCTCAGCGTTGTTGTCGCGGCCGACTGGATCGGCGAGGCGGAAGCGGACGGAGTTGGCGATGGCAAATTGGTGACATCTCCAACGACCGCGATCGACTCCAACGGATGGATTTCATTCCAGCCATGATCCGTGTCCAGCACGAACGGACCGGTCACGGTGACGTGACTGCCAAGTGGTGGCAGAACAAGCGGATTGTGGTATCCCTGGCATGCCGCAACCGCATCCGCCTGCGTGATCGGGTTTTCGCAGACCGGCTCAAGGATCAGATCGCCCGCCTGCTGGCTGATGTTGTCGGCGTCAAGGCATTGCTGGCCGCCGCAGGTTTGTCCGGGGTCGAGGTGGAGCCGAACGTGGAAGTCGCCATCTGGCTCCGGCCGTTCAAGGTCGATCGTGCCGCTTAGGGTGATGCAGGGAACGAGCAGTTGTAGGCGGTCAGGGCTGTAGACGTGAGCGCTAGGATCACCGGTGCACACCGGCTTGGCGACTGTTTCTGACGGGGCTGAGGCGGACGCTGACGATGCGGGGGTGGGCGATGACGTCGAGCACCCGACCAAACCGAAGCACGCGAGGGCGACAAAGCTCATAACGACGAACCGGGTGTGTGCGACCAGCAGGACGCTCTGCTGTGCGATTTGCGATGTCCAGAATGCCAGGCGGGGTCGGTTGATCTGCCTGATCGATCGTTTCGAATTGTCGCGCGGGGAGCCCTCGGCCAGCGGATGCTCAACGGTTAGACCGGAACAAACTCCATCCGGAGCTTGGATCCACGGCTGCGGGGTTCGCCGTCTCATCCTCAGTCCATTCCAGTGTCCCGTTTCAGTCGTCCAAGTTCTTCTGTTTCCACCAGGGCAGCCCTGGCTGTGGGGAAACGGGAGCTCGAGCCCAACCGTTTCGACGCGCACTAGGCAGCGGGGTCTGAATCGGTCTGGCGGGCATCCCGGTTTGTGGGCTCTTTCCGGCTCGGGATGGCGAACCCAGGTATCGGTACCAATAGAGTCCGAGGCCGGGAATCCCAACCGAGACGAAACGGCGGCCGGCGGCAGTCACGCCGTAGCGGAGACCGGGCACGCCGATACTCACCCCGACACCCGATCGCGACAAGACGTATTTGAGCGGTCCGATGCGAATGTATTGCCGCCAGCGCCAGCCCATGCCTATCCGGCGAGTCCCAAAACAGCCGCTAGGTAACCAGCGATGGTGACTGCCCGAAAACGCTTTAGCTCTCGGTCCGCCCCTCCCTTGGTCCATTCCGCAGCCTGCAGTTCCCGTCGCCGAAGCAAAACCTCCCCGTCAAGCGCGCGAAACTTCGGCGCGAACGTCGCTTTAGTTCGGGCAATGTCCGCCTCGACCCCTCGTTGTTCAGATGCAAATGTCTGGTGAATAGCCGCGAATTGTTGTTGCATTCGTTGCTCAGTATCGGCGCTGCGACGACTTAGTTCTCGTCGATGAGCTTCTGTTGGGGCGGTGATTGAGTCGTATTGGGCCTGGGGAAGTTGTTTAGGTGCGCGTGGGTCGCTACGTTCTGCGGTCCTACGCCATTCCTCGAGGGCGCGGGCCTTCGCTGGACCGACACCCTCAATATGCCTCCAGGCGCTCCCAATCTTGATTTCCGCAATTTCCTTCGCGTAGCTCCGGTTTCCGTATCCCACCTGTCGCGTCCGGACCCCCTTCAGGTCGGCCGCAGTCATCAACCCGGCGCCGGCCAATCGCATTTTCAAAGCCTCGCCGATACCAGTAACCGAGGCGGCGTGAATGGAGTACCCGCGGAGGGACTGTTCGAAGTAGGCCATTCGCAAGCGCTCCAACGCGGCCGCCAGCGCCTCTCGCTGCCGCCGGTCGGTATCCGCAAGGTTCGTCCTGAGTTGATTCAGCTCTCGCTGCGAGTCATTGGTCACGCGAGCGATCGACGCATCTCGGCGAATTCCAGCAGCGCCCACCCTGTCGGCCAACATTTTGAGCTCGGCGAGCTCAGCAACCTGCTCCTGGGCGTGCTTTCGGGTAGCTGCGTCGATCCCACTGCGAACATCCTTCACACGACGATCGGCGTCGCGAAGCTGCCTCTTCTGGCGACGGCGCGCCTGCCACTCAGGCCGATTACGGAGGTTTAGAGCGAGTCCTACTGCTGCGGCGGTAATGATCACCAACGCGACCAACCCCGCAAATGCGGCCGCTAGCACGCCGACGACCGATGCGGCCAGAATTGCAACAACCGTTCCCACACCAAGGCCGAGCATGAGGCGAGGGGCACGGAAAGGGCCCTCAAACCGCACACCGGGGGCCGGTTCCAGGTGGTCGCGCACCCAAGATGCCCCAGCGCCGATGTCCCCCAGCTCAGCCCGTCCAGGCGCCTGGGCTCCGACTTCATTGTTGAGCGGGCGATCCGGGAGCTCGATCCCCTTCACTAGTGCGGACGTCACGGCCGGTGCGCCATCCTCGGGGATCGCGAGAAGGCCTCGGAGTTGCTCTGCCGAACTTCTCACGCTGGCAAAGGGTGATGCCTCGAGTCTCGCGAACGCCGGTGAGGTAGAGGGGCTGGCCAGATCGCGCTGTGCGAATAGCAGGCGGTCCCCGCCAGCCTTTAGGTCGAACCAGAGGGTCGGTTCCAGGCAAAGAGCAATTATGGAAAGAGCCAGCACCCACGCCGAAAAGCGATCACCGTGGGGGCCGAAAGACTGGTGCGGGTCCCTGCCGGGATGTTGGTAGGAGGCGTGTCCGAGCTCGTGACTGCCCCATCCTTTCAGAGCAGGCACATACATGCCGTCGTAGTCGATCAGCCGGATTGAGCCGTTGTTCTGGACCAGAATGTTGCCGTGTTGCAGGTCTCCATGCGACAGCCCGTTCTGCTCCAGCAATTCGACACATTCAACAAAACCTCTCGCCAATTGCAACAGGCGCTGAGGGTTGTTGAGATTCGATTCGACGTAGTGGCTTAGGCCGGCCCCTTCCACCCAGTCCATCCGCAAGATCGGGTACCACTTCCCACGGACCAGAATCCCACTGTGCTCGAACTTGAATCCGACCATGAAGGGCAAGCGCAGTCTTTCAAGCTCCGTGCTGATGGCCTCGTAGCGGCGCTCTTGATCCTCGAAATAGGTGAGGAAGCAACGCACCGCGAATCGAGAGTTGGATGTAGCTATCTGGTAGACACTCGCGAAGTTCCCGGCAATCACTTTTGGCAGGCCATTTCGTTCGAGCGTTGGCCTGCCCGAACGAAGCTCCGGATCGCGGAAGCAGATGCCAGGTGCCTGAATGGCCTCGTGGTAGTCGCTCGGCTGCGGCCAGGTCACTGACTCCACCCGGCCGTCAAATCCACCCGTACCAGGGTCACGTCATCATTCTTGAGCTCATCGATTGACCGGAGTTCGGCGATCCATTCGTCGAACACTTTCATTTGGTCCTCGGTATCCAGGTCGCGCAGAATCGACCATGGCTCACGGCCCTCCTCCACCTGAGTGAATAGCCATCGGGCCATAGCATCTGTGGCTAGGTAGAACGTGTCGTCCGTTTGCCAACTTCCCGTTACTCGGCAGGTTGCTCCGACCGATCCGGCATGCTCATACGACATGTTCGATGCGATCAGAACGGGCCTATTGTTGAAATCGGCCGACCCACTCAAGGGAAAGGTAGCGAGCAAGTCCAAGTCTCTGACATGGAACAAACAACTGTCCCCCAGCGCTATGGCCTGCCACCGGTCCCCATCAACCTCATGCGGATGCGCTTCGACGTCCAAACCGATCAGCGACGCGAAGGCGCCCCGCTCTAGACCGGCCTCCTCATACCAATGAAGTGGACGCGTTCGGGACCGATCCTCCAAGTACTGTCGGAGCCAGTCGTCCCAGCGGTCCCGGGCACGTGTTGTTATGCGGGCGACATCCAACGTCCTGCGCCGAACAAACTCATGTACTAGATGTGTGGCCCATCGGCCACTCTGGAAGCCCTCGGTCGCACCGTCGGAGACGGCTACGCGCAGACGCCGCGCTCGCACATCAAAGATTTCTAAGGGAGCGTAGGCGTCATCGTTCTCCTGCACCGCGTTGCCTTTCTTCTGAATTTGAAAAGGGGTGATATGCGCTCGCACTACGCGCGACTTTACGGATGGCACCGCATTCAGGCCGCGTTACCGGAGGTTGCTGGCTCTTGTCCCGATGTCCAGGAACTTGATCAGTGAAACCAGGTCGGCGTTAAACACGAAGCCTCGGGTGCCCTCCGACACGGCGACGCCCTCCTGCTTCACGGCATCCTTGAGATGCGGTGGGAGGAGGCTCGACACTCGGAAAAGAAGGCGAGCGAATTCGTCGGGGAGGTTGGACTCCGAGTCGGGAAATTGGATCGGTGACGCTGCTGCAGCCGAGAGGTGGATGTTGAACAGGAGGACGTTCCCATCCGTGGTGGCCTGCGTGCGGATGTGGTCGGCAGGTGCCGATGGGTCTCCGTCTGTCGACTCCCCATCAGAGATGTTGATAACGATGGGAGGGAAACATGCGGGGTGCTGTGCCAACCATGAGCCGAGGATGGTGTTTGCCTGAGCTAATGCGGCGCACATTGGGGTGCCGCCCCCGGCCTTAGGCTCAAACCAGATTGGGAACTTAACGGGTTGATCTACCAAGCCCCCAGCGCCATCGGAGACCTGTTTGATGCGCTCATCGATCCTGGCGGGGAGATTTGCCACCTCGCTTATCGAGACGAGGTCACGGCCCGCGAGCGCGCCCGAGAACGCTGGGCCGGTTGAAGCGCCATAACCGATGACCGACACGTGGTAGTAGTCCCTGACCCCTTCATCCCGCGCGCATTTGAGGACCAAGTTTTGCAACAGTCGATTTATCGCATCCGCCAGCGCATCGGCTTTCCGCTTCCCCGACTCGGCACCGAAGGCGTCGGCCATTGAGCCAGATTGGTCGATGAGAAACACGAAACAGGAGGGGTTGTCTCGGTTGATCTCGGCGCTATACATGTCGTGTGCTCCTGATCTGCGTGAGGCCCGTCGCCAGGGGGGAGGACTACCGATCCGAGTGAGCTCACTCTCGCCATGCGGTTCCCCGTTTGCCGCCGGCCGAAGCGGAGTCTAGCCGAGCCTGACCCAAAGAACCACGTGGCTTGCCCTACCTAGCTAAGCGCGCAGCGCCTTCAGGCCCACCGCCTCCTGTGCAATTCGTTTGCCGTGGGCGAGCAGGGGTTCCACCTGCGGTCTGAGGCGCTCTGGTAGCCACTCAGCCAGACGCTCGGCTGCCGCCCTGGAAATGGGTTTAGAACCGTCCGCGACGCGCCCGATCTGTAGCAGCCGATCGTAGAGGTCGGCTGCGGGCACCACATCTGGGAGGCCCGCCGCCCTAGCCACACGTCCAGCGTCGATTGGAATCCGCAGCCCCTCTGAGTCGATGTCTCCGAAATACCGAATCTCCTCGACCGACTGTGGCAGATCAGCGGCGTACGTCACCGAGCCCACGAAGGCGTTACCGGCGCCGTATGCGACTATGCCCACCCCGCTTTCCAGCTTCAGCGTCCGGGCGAACGAGTCGAAAGTGTGGTGGTTCTCAATCACAAGGAGCACCGCCGCCTGCGAGATCACTTTGTAGAAGAAGGGCGGGTGCACAGCCCGCGCTCGGAGCAGGTCGAGGGTCAGGCGATCCTTTCCGACGAGCCGCGACGAGGAAGTCAACTCCTCCAGCAGCTTCTCGTCGCCGAATATCTCCAGCGATCGCTCGCGCATAGGCACAGTCGGCTCGTTAGCAGGCATGTCGCGCAGCCAAACATTGACCCGCTTCAATCGCGCCAGGTCCTCAATTCGCAAGCGTAGATCGGACGCCCATTGCAGTTCCGGGCGCCAGAAGTAGTCTCGGCCGGGCAGGGTGGCTGGTTCGGCGGGCAGTCTGCCCGTGGCGATCACCCACTCGGGAAGCGCAGGATTCCCGCGCCACCGCCGGCGGCTTGTCGGCGCCCGCAACTTGCCCTCGGCCATGCCCCTCTCAACCACCTCGGCCAGTACCTCACGCTTGCGCGGGTCGGTCCTGAGCGCTGGCTCGATGTCGAGCAGGAGGTGCTGGAGATCGGGCAGGCTGAACTTCTTTAGGCGGCTCTTGTCGATTGTTGCGAGCATTCGCTCAACGGTGCTCATCCGCTCGCTGGAGGCTTCCGGAAAATGCGCGCGGCATCGACGCCCTTCATTTCCTGGTCGAGGTCCTCTTGGACGATGTGCCCGCGATCGCGCTTGCGTTCGCGGCGGTTGCCTAGGCGGATCACGTTTGTGAACGGAGCCAGTGCCGGTTTGTCGTCAAGACCGGTGGTGTAGATCAGCTGAACCCCGAACTGCTGAGCGACCAGACGCTGGAGGTCGATCAGTGTCGAGAGATTGGCGGTCCCGATTGGGTTGTCTAGGAGTAGCACCCCGACCCCTGAGGAACCTTTGTTGGTGCGGTTGTCAGCGCGCAGGCGAGCCAGGGCGCAATAGATAAGGATGGCCGTCGTCAACTTCTGGCCGCCCGACCATGCCCCAATTTCGGCCACGCTGGCGCGCTCAGGGCGTAGGCCCTCATTCGGCTTCAGCACCGAGACCTCGAAATGCTGGCGGCGATTGATCGCCCGCAGCGCCTGCTGAACGAGGGCGGTCCCGCCCAGCTTGCGCTTGGAGTTGACCACCTCGTCGAGCAAGACCTGTACGCGTAACCGCCGCTCTTCGTGCGTCTCGGGGATCTCGTAACGGATCTGGAAGAAGTGCTGGTTGGTCCATTGGCCCAGGCCCGTCGGAAGCTCCTGGCGCTGGAGCCATTTGAGGTTCTGGAGTGCGTCGTCCGCTAGCACCAGCAGCTGCTCCGTGACGCGCGCTTGGTGCTTCTCGATCTCCTGCAGCTGATGCTCCAGGAAGGGCAGTCGGCGCTCGAACTCCTCCAAATCACCCTGAGCGCGCCGCGCCAACACATGGTCGTCCGCCTCGGTCAGCCGGTCGCGATGGGGACCCTCCATCTCCTCGAACGCCGCTCGCAAGGCAAACTGGCGCAAATCTCCCGAGCGGCGCCTTATCCGCTCCTCCTCTTCTCCGACCGCAGTGGCGGCGACGCGGAGGTCGCCGACGACCTTCTCGACCGCGTGCTTCGCCTCAACAGCCAAGATTGGGTCATAGCTGGCCTGGCTCTCGACCGCGTGCTCACCCAGCATCTGCGTCAGATGGCTCTGCTCGGAGGCAAGAAGGTCGTGCTCGTGCTTTGCGTCCTTTGCCTGCTCAGCGGCTTCCAGCCGGGCGTTGTCGGCCACCTCGCGTCTGGCCCGCGCGGCAACTGTGGCTGCGGTCATTTCCTCGCACCGGGCTTGGGCTTGGTGGCGATCCCTCGGTTTCATGTCGTCCGAGAGCGTCGTCAGATGCTGTCGGTCACGAGCCAATTCCTCATGTTGGTTACGCGCTTGCTCTCGCTCGCCCTGCGCCTTGACCCGGAGCTCGGTTGCTTCCTCCTGCTCCTGGACGGCGGCCTCAAGGCGGGCGGCGCGGTGGCCAGAACTCTCAGCGCCTGGCGCCGCAAGCAGCTGGCGCGCCTTTTGCTCCACATCCCCGTAAGGGTTCAGTCGCGCGTGGATGCGACCGGCGCGCAGGCCCTCGCTGTCGACGTCCTTGGCCAACTGACTCTTGCTCGTGCGCCGCTCGTACTGGTCCCGCAGACTCACGTAGTCCGCACGAAGCCGATCAAGTGAGCCGTCGTCGTGCGCCTCCAACTCCACCTCGAACCGGGGAACCTCGCCTATCTCCTTCAGCCAGCCAATTGCATCGTTCCGGGCCTGATTACCGTCAGCCTTCCAGCGGTCCTCAGCCGACCGCGCGTCCTCCGCCTCCATCCGGGCCTTGCCCTGCTCATCGAGCTTCGTCGTGCGCTCGCCGCTGAGGCTGACTTGGGCCTCAAGCCACTCGCCCTGCTCAGCCTCAGACTTGGCTACATTCTCGAGCCGGCTGAGAATTCGGCCCACAGCGATGCGTTCTTTGCCCAGGCGCCGCTCCTCGGCGTCGAGTGCGGAAACCTCGCTACGGGCGAAGCGAGCCCGCTCCTTCTCGGCCTCCACGCCCGCGGTCAGCCTCGTGATCTCCTGGACCTGCCCATCGAGCGTGAAGCGAAGATCGTCCAAGTGGCCTGGAGGGCACCCCGCAAGCAGCTGCCGGACCCTCGTCAGCAAGTCCCGGTCAAGGTCGCGGCGCCGGGTCAGAGCGTCCGCGCGCTCGTCGACGCGGCCCACCCTGGCTTCGCGCTCATCGCGTTCTGCGCTGCCAGCGTCTAAGTCGTAGCGGGCTGTGGCGGGCGGTAGCACCCAGAGTCGGTGACCATTCGGCGCGAAGCTCTCGAACTCATTGCTCTCGACCACGACCAGGTTGGCCGTCAGCGAGGCGATGCTCGTGCTCCGTAGTACATCCGCTGCGCGTTCGAGGCTGCCTGGCTGCACCACCACCGCATCGAGCAGATGTGGAGCCGACTCTAGCAAGCGCGGCCAGGAATTGCGAGGCATGTTCTGAGCAAGGAACTGCCACCCGGTAGTGGCCGACAGCTTCTCCTCGCGCAGCCGCGCCACCGCTTGCTCGATGGCCAGGGCCGCCGGCAACAGTCCCATCTCCTCGATCGCTTGCAGCGCCCGCCGATCCTCGAGCGCCTCGACCTGAGTGTCCACGAGGCGGTGCTCAGCGTCGGCGATCGCTGAAATCAGGCGCTCGCTGAGAGAGCTGCCGCCTACGAACACATCCAGCGGTTCATGGCCCATCAGCTCCAGCACTCGTTCGTGCTCGTTGATTTCTCGCGCCCTCTGTTCAAGCTCCTCCACCTCGCGCCTGTCATGTTCGTGGCGTGCCCTCAGCTCGCTAAGACGTTCGCCGATCTCGCCCGCTAGCTTGAAAGCTGCATCGCGAATCGACTCCTGCTCGGTGCGCCGGCCGGGAATCGTCTCTAGGCTCAGCGCCATCTCGGTATCCAAGGTCCGCACCCGCTCCAGGGCCCGGCCCGCGCTCTCATCACGCTCGGCCAGCCCCTCGCGATGAAGCGCTTCCAGCTTCGACTTGACGTCGCCGACCTTCTGATCCAGTTGCCGCAGCTCGATCGCAATCTCTGCTACCCGAGTCCTTGCTTCGGCGTCCCTCTTTTCGGCCTCCTCGCGTCGCCGGCGGCTGACCTCCGCCATCTCCTTGGCGTTGGTGGCCCTCTGGTTCTCGTGCTCGACCATCTTCTCTAGCCAGATGCGAAGCCGCATGGCCGCGCCCTCATAGTCAGCGCGCAGCCCGGACGCGTCCTCCTCGGCGCGACTGAGAGCTGTTCGCAACGCGTTGAGCTTGGCTTCCGCTTCGTTCAGCTCGGCAACGATGTCTGTGGCCTGCCAGGCCCTGGTCAATGCCCTCGCCTCGTCTTCCATCGCCCTGGCGGCCCCGGTTGCCTTTTCCTTCTCCTCAAGATCGAAGCGCAGCACCTCCAACCGCAGAGCGTTGGCTTGGCGGTCACAGTTGGAACGTAACCGCTCGGCTTCCTCATAAATCCCTTTCTGCTTGTCGGCCTCCTGTGACCTGTCCGCTGTTCGCACCGCTGCGGCCTCCGCAGCGAGGGTGATACGCCGCCGCAGACGCGAGCCATCGAGTAGGACTTGAGTGTGCTGGTCGCGCACTTGGGCCCAGACAGCGTGAGCCTCGGCGAGCGGACGCAGGCGCTCGACGGCACCCGCGACGAACTGACGCTCCTTCTCTTTCTTGGGACGCTGCTCGATCTTGTCGGCGACTTGGGCCAGGTTGTCGGCGACTTCGGCTGCATCCTGAGGATTGCTGACGACATCCACCAAGAAATCGATGAAAGTGTCAGCGTCCGAGAAGCGCCTCAGGAGTTCGACCGCACCACCCTCGTCGCGGTTCATGTACAGCTGGTAACGGAAGATCTCCGGGTCGAGACCGTTGCGCTCCAGGTAGTTCATCCAATCGCCTTGGTGTTCGCGGACGACCAAATCGGTGGCGGGCTGCTGAACGGCGATCTCTTCCAGGAGTTGACGGTAGCGGCGGTAGGGCGTACGCCGGGTTCCCTCCCGGAGCGGAAGGTCCTCCAGCTGGAAGGCGCCGTCGATCGCGGTCAGCCCGTAGAAGAATCGGTCAAGTGAGTCCTCGCCGCCGGCACCCTGGCGCTGGGACATCACGACCCCGGTGATGAATGGTCTGGCCAAGCCCGGGAGACTCTCCCCTTCCCACTCGAGGACCACGTGGGATACGTCGTCAGGGAGCACGTAACGGTCGATGCTCTTAACGCGGCCCTTTTGGAGGTACCCCAAGAAGAGGCCTTTGTTCGGCTGAATGACCGAGAAGATGAGCGAGAGCAGGGAGGTCTTACCGCCGGCGTTTCGCAGCCACAGAACGGTGTCGAGTGCCTCCCCCGTCTGCCCGCGGAAGTCGAGCAGCAGGGGATCGAAGCGGGCGTCGGCGTGGCCTACGGCGTCAAGGAGGATTCGGCGTAGTCGCATTAGGCACCGACTTCTAGTTGATCGCGTCGGTAGCGTGCCAGAGTCTCGTAAGCATGGTTGCCGGCGACCGAGCCGACCATGATCCGCATCCGTTCCATGGACACGTAGGGCGCGTCCTGGCCCTCTTTCACTTGGCGCACCAGTCCGCGCTCTTCCAGCAGCGAAAGGCAACGGTCGAAGATGGCGAGAGCGCCTCTCTGGGCCCGACGCTTGTCGGGAGTCTCGACCGCGCCCGGCTGGCGGAGGTAGAGATGCCATGCCTGTTCGAACTCTGGCTTGTCGGCGAGTACGTCGGGATCGCCGGACTTCCGCCTGAGGTCCTCGCATACTCCGCGCAGGAAACGGTCTACGTCCCGGGCGGTCGCCTGAGGATGGCGCTCGTACTCCAGGTCTTGGGCGTTGGGAAAAAAGTAGGCGACGATCGCCACCATTGCCAGTCCATGGAGGAGCCTGTCGTCGTAGCTAGCCTGCGTGCCGCGCTCCCGCCGAAAGCTGCCCAGCGTGTAGGCAAAGACCGAGCCCGGTTGGGCCGCTAGGAAGAATCCGAGGTCAGATGCCAGCGCAACGTCAAGGCCGAGGCCCTCGGCGATCGCGCGAACTGTCTCGTCGAACTCCAGGTCCATCCGGAACCGCGTCAACAGGTCCTTGTACTCGCGATCTTGGCCCGGGTAGAGCCGGGGTTGGAGGCCGAACTGGATCAGCCGCCCGGCCTGGCGGAGCATCTCCTCATCCATCGACGCGTACCTACTCCACCGGGCGCGAATCGACCAAGAGGTCGTCGCCCGCATACTCGGAGTCGGAGAGCGGGCTGCCGTCGCGAAGGCTGCGCATGCCATCGGGGACCGCACCCAGCTCGGGTTGGCTCACCTGCTCGGGGGCGAAGGCCCAGAGCGTGGAGAGGCGAACCAAGTCGAGCACCTGATCGCGGTCGATCGGCGACTGCCGAGCTGCGCGCAGCAGCTCGGAGACCCGGACCGGGCGCACCTGCGTGAACTCAAGGATCGCGCGGGCGGCGACGACCGCATCTGGGCTAAAGGTCCCATAGGCGCTTCGGTCCTCTAGGTCCAGAACGTCGATCTCTGACTCCTCCTCTGAGAGCTCGCGCCGCGGCGCCAAGAGCGCGTCAAAGAGATGGAAGAGATCGATCATCTCGGGTGACCTGACGCCGAGGAGCCGCGCGAAGAAGCCGTCAGTCACCGCTAGAGCACTCGTGCGCGGGAGCAGGAGGAGCGGGTCGAGCACGTCGCGACCCATCGAGATCGAGCTTACTGAGGCCGGAGGAGCGAAGCGCTGCCGGAGCTGCTCGGCCGGGATCTCCTCCTCCGCTCGCATCAGTAGCCCGTGCAGGGAGCGGTGGCGGCGGTGGCAATTCATGATGACCGAGACCAGGTTCAACACGACCTGGCGCTGCTCAGGCTCGACTAAGGTGTCGAGTTTCAGAAGCAGCATCTCGCGCATCGTCGCCTCCTCGCGTGCGCGTTCCTCAAGATGCTGGCTAGCGGACCTGATCTCGTCCAGCACCTCGCCCGACCAGTCGAGCCGGCTGATGTCCTGGCGGACGATGCGCAGGAAGTCGGTGATGTGGGCGAGGTACTGCACGGAGCGAAGCCGCGCTCGTTCGGCACTGGCCTGCGCCTCGTCGAACTTGCCCTCCCGGATGTACTGGTCGAGCAGCCGCTCCTCGGCCTTTTGAGCGTCGGCGATATCCACGTCCAGCGCCCCGATTAGCAGATTGATAGCCTCCGGGCTGGCACGCACGACGAGCAATCCGTCCTCCCCCTGGCGCTGGTCTAAGACCTTGACCGCGTGCAGCCGTCGTTGCCAGAAGCCGGTCTCAGCGTTCTCTTGGTACGCATAGAGGAAGTCGGAACCAGGTGCCTCGTTGAGGAGATGGAAGAGCACCCTCTCCGCCGCCTCCAGGTGCTGTTCGCGGGGACCACCAGGAGCCATCTCGGCCGCAACGGCAGCCACAGCGTCTTTCAGGGAGGTGCGGGTGATGCCGCCCTCCAGGCCCTGATGGTCGAGCGTTGTCTCGATTGCCGCGATCTGCAGACGGCGCATGTCGTAGACATCCCAGTCGCCTTCCCACATCGCCTTGTTCGCCTCAAGCGCGTGGATAGGGGCGGTGTGGAGCATCGTGCGGAGGCGCCGCGATGAGCGGAGCGAAGTATTCCCAGACGAGGGCGAACGGGAAAGGGGATCGCCTTCGCCTAGCGTCGTCACGACGGGATTCTATGCCTCAAGTTCGGGCGCTCCCAACCAGAGAGCGAGCAAGATGCGCACGATCTGAGGAACCCTGATTGGGGTTTAGTTCGAGCTGGTCCGGGCCGTCCTTTAGGGGCGCTCTTCGGGTCCTACTGCTTGGCTCCATCCTTAGGTACGCGAGACGATATATCGGACTGGGTTCACGCACCTGTGGCCAGCGATCAGACGGGATGAGCGCTTGAGGCATTATCAGCGCGGTCTTCGCGTCTTCCCCCTGCTGGCCGAGGGCAACTCGACCGCCTTTCGTCCGGTCTTCCCTAGCAACTGGGTGAGCCCCTCCTCGAACAGAACGTGCATGTCGGGCGCCCCCGTAGCGGCGTGTCCGACCTCGTGGAGTAACGTGCCGAGGAAGCTTTCGGGGCTGCGCAGCTGGTCGCGCTTGACGATGATTCGGCCGATGCCAGCTTCCCAGATCCCGACCGCCTCGTTGGTACTGCGCCCGGACAGCCGCATGGTTTTGGAGATGAGGACCTCCCTAACGCGCTTCGCTTCGGACTTGACTAGGAGGAGCGCGGGCGTTATCAGCTGAAAGACTTCCCTCTCCTTGGCGGTGAGCGCCTCGGGTGCCACGAAGTCGAATTGGAAGCTTTCGTTCCACTCGACCAAGAAATGGTCCAAGTCGCGCATGGAGTTGCCCTCTAGGTCCCTGAGACGTTTCAGGTGGGAGGCAACGTTCTCGGGAACGACCACCACGCGGTATCCGTCCGCCCTCGCCTTGTCGACGAGGCCGGCGTCCAAGTGCTGCTCCTCTGCGGTGACGAAGACAACCTTCTGGTGCGCGTTGAGGATCTTGCATGCATGCAGGCTGACGTCCAACCACCCGGTCTCGTCGTGGCTACGGCCGCTCTGGAAGCTGGCGAGGTCCTCAGCGAGTCGGTCGGCGACTCCGTCCGAGGTGCAGGCCTTGAGGATGGCCTTGACGCGATCGGAGTACGCCTGACGGCCTACGTTGCTGCGCTCACGATTCAATGCGTCGCGCAGCGGCTTGGTCAGTGAGGTGATGTTGTAGCTGAAGAGGAAGTTGGGCTCCTCGGCCACCCGCAGGCCGTTGACGTAGATCCTCGCTGCCCCCTTCGCGCGCCGCAACACGGCACCGTGCTGGGTTGCCTCCAGCTCCTCATCGCCGGAGAACCGTAGGAATAACGCCTTGGCGGCGGTGACCTGCTCTGCGGTGACTCCCTCGAGGACTATTTCGGTCCCTCGCATGTCCGGATGGAGCGGCGGGCTGATTACAGCGTGCAGCGTTCTGATGTCATCGAAACCGTGCTTGGGAAGGCGTTCGATGCCGATTTCGGCGTGCCGGCTGCTCATGTGGATTCTGGCTCCACGCCTGTCGAGCGCCGCGATCGCGTCCTTTAGCCCAAAGCCGAACTTGCCGATGACCAGGTGCCGCTTTCGAAGTTTCTCGGGGTCTTCCTTCTGAGTGAAGTGCTCGTAGCGAATCCCCCGGCCCGAATCGCGGATGCGCCACTTGCCCGTCTCCATCTCAGCGATCTCTGGCTCTGCGGTGCCGGTTAGCGCCTGCTCGTCAAGCGCATTGGCAATCAGTTCCCTTAATGCCTCCGCGATGTCCCAGTGCTCGAGGACTTCCTCCATATTCAAGTCGAATGGGCGCCTCGTGCTGGACACCGCAGGTGCAGGCCCTAGTTGTGCCTTTCGACCCACGTCTATAGCGTCGCGGTGACCACCGTCCGCGTCCCTTCCTTTCGGAGTTCAAAGCCGGCCGGGAAGAGGGAGCGGTCGTGGAAGCTCTCCAGGTGGCTGACGACGATCACACGCTCGTAGTGCTCGCTCATCTCCCTGATCTGCTCGAGCATCTCAGTCCTGCCCTCTACGTCAAGGCTGCCGAAACCCTCGTCGATGATTTGGGACGGCATCGTCCCCCCCAAGCCAGCGTACTGGCCGATCCCAGCAGCGAGAGCGACGGCACATCGGAAGCGCTGGCCGCCTGACAAGAAGACAACGTCAATCGGGTGTTCGGAGCTCGCCGCATCAAAGCAACGGAAATGGATCTCCTCACCTCGTGGTCCTTGGTCGCAGCTGATATTCAGCTGAAGGGTCCCTCCTGAGATCTTGCTAAGCATCACGTTCGCCCGCTCCTGGATCTCCTCCAACGCACGTCGCATCAGCGCGGTCTGGATTCCGCCCCGGCCCAGCAGTCTCGCGACCAATTCCCATACCGCGCGTCTTGTCGCCAACTCTTCCGCTTGACGCTGCTGCTCAAGCCGCTGATCGCGCATCTGCCGCAGCCGGTCGGCCTCCTTCCTAAGCCCCGTCGCACGGCTGGTCGCATCCTTAATGTTGGCCGTGGCTGCCTTTGAGGCCTCCAGCGCTTCGTTCTCCGGCACCCGCTCCGCCGAAGGGGTCACGTCGACCTGCGCCTGCAGCTCACCGATCTGCCCCCCGAGCTCGCCTAGCTTGCTTTCTGCTTCCCGGAGCAGTCGGAGTCTTTCATCAGCATCCTCCAGCGCAGCAAGCCGAACCTCGATCGCGCTGACCACGGCAGGCGTTGCCGGCAGGAATCTCTCGCTGACTCCCGTCAATGCAGCCGTGGCCGCCACCTCGTGAGCAGCCGCTGCCGCAGCTTGGAGTCTCGAGGTCTCTTGGGCTGCCCGGGACGCGTCCTCTGCCTCGCGTTGGAGCTTGGCAGCCGACTCAGACTTCACTATGGCTTGCTCCTCGGCCTCCGTCGCCGCGGCCTCTTCTAAGCTGAGCGCGCCTATCTGGCGCTGCAGGTCAGAATCGCGGACGCAGACCTCGGCCGCGCGCTCCCGACTAGTGCGCGTCAGCAACTGAGAGCGTTCAATCTCCCAGCCGGCGACGAGGTCCGCCTTTGCGCCCGCCTGAGCCTCGGCCTTGCGCGCCAACAGCAGTTGCTGCTGAAGCTTCTGCAGTTTCGCCTGATCGACCAGTAGCTCGTCGATACCTTGGCTCAACTGGAGCAAGGGCGCCTGGAGAAGTTCACAGACGTCTCCCGGCAGCTCGGCGAAACGCTCGTCCAACTCGAGTTCTGCCACCTTCCTCTTGGCCGCTTTGGCGGCTTCGATCGTCTCGAGCACCTGAGCTTCTGAGTGTCTCGCTGCCTTGAGTCCGTCCTCGGAGGCCTTACAGCGCTCGCTGGCGCGAACAGCTTGCTTTCCCATCTCGGATTGTGTCGACAACAAAGCTTTCACTCGGGCAGTGGCCGACACCAACTCGGCCTTAATGTGCGCCGCGTCCACCTTCTGGCCACAACGGCTGCAAACGCCCTCTCGGCCCGCCTCCCGCCTTTCTTCAAGTGTGCGCTCAGCGGTCCGAAGGTCGGCATCGGCAGTAGCAACGTTCTTTGACGCTTGGTTCTTGGACTCGACGGCAGCCGCCAGCTCCACCTCCGCGGCATTGCACGCGGCGCGCATGGCCTCTAGGTCTGTCTTGCTGGCTCGAGTTATTGCTTCTTCCTCAGCCTCTCGAGCCTTGCGATACGCCGCGATAAATCCGCTCGCCATGCGAAGTTGGACGAGCCTGTCTACGAGTGGAGCAAGTTCGCCGATCCCGACCGCGCCTTTACGGAGCGTGGCCTCCTCTTCCGATACTTGCTTTATCTGGGCATCAAGATCGGTCAGTCGTTTGGCCAATGCGACATCGGGGGCCAAAACTCCACTTTCCTTATTGGCCTTCTTTATGGCTTCCAGCACCAGCCTGTGCGCCCTGCGCGCCGTGAGGTGCTTGGCCGCCGCCTTCGAGGCTGCCTGCTTAAGTGCCTTCAGATCCACCGCGTCGGCTTTCCCTTGGGCCTCCACCGCCATGGCCCTCGCTATCTCTGCCTCCGCGAGAGAAGCCACCGCTTTCTTGAGGCGAGGAGCTGTTTGAATGAGTTCCACTCGCTCCGCTGCCTCTGCTCGAATCTCGGCGGCGTTTTCAATCGCAGCAGCCATCTTGATTTGAGTCAGCTTCAGCTCACCGAGCCGCTTGACCTTCCCGTGGTGCCCGCGAACCGCGTCGAGTAGACGGGTAGACGCTTCCTTTTCCTCCTGCGCCTTCAGAGCTGCCTTTTCCGCTTCGTCCGAGGCCGCCTCGGCCTCAGTCACCTCGGTCTCTTGAGGTGGCGGGGACTGCTGAAGGTTCGTGGCCAAGAACTGCTGCTGAGTCTTGCTGTCCTTTGCCCGCTCGCTAGCGCGCTGAGCGAGGCGCTCGTATAGGCGCAGGTCAAGGATCCCAGAGAGGATGTCGAAGCGCTCCTTTCCTCCGGCTTCGATCAGTTTGTCGCTCTTACCCTGGATGAGCAGAACTGAAGCGGTAAACGTTTCGCACCCGAACCCCAGCAGCCGCTCCACCGCTTCCTCAAGGCCGCGGCTATTGGCAGTGTCCGCCACCTCTACCCATTCGCCATCGGGCCGATGCCACTCCATCTGGCACTCCCGAGTGGTTGTGGACGTTCCTTTCCGCGGCCTGATTCCTAACTTGACCCTACGCGTCACCTTGTAGTCGGTTCCACCGTGGCTGAACTCGAAGGTGATGCTCATTGCTCTTGCACCCTTGTGGACGAGCTGCTCGTCTCCCGAGCGTCCGCCCCGGTGCTCCCCAAATAGGCAGTAGGTAATGGCGTCGAAGATCGCCGACTTGCCGGCACCGTTGTTGCCGGAAATGCTCCACAGCCTGTGCGGGCGGAAGTCAAACACGTGAGGGTGCTCGTCGCCTTGGGTGCTATAGCACAGGAAGTTCTCGAGGGTGATCGAGAGCGGTGTCACGTGGCTGCCTCCTCGGCGATCAACTCCTCGACTGCGGCGGCGACCGCCGCCCGCATCGGATCGTCCTCTCCGAGCTTTGATGCCACCCATTCCCGCACGCGCTGGCCCCAGTCCGCCCTGTCGAGAATGAGCGACCCCGCGGACGATCCCTCCTCTCCGCTTGGCCATTTGATCTCGGGCGGCCAGAGCAGACGCCCGCCGATGATTGTCCGAGCGGTGGCCTGAACCAGTTGGGCGCTCATCCCGCGTTCAAGATGGATCGTCAACTTGCAGATGGCCCCAGCGGGTGCCCCGCTCGCTTTCTCCTCGATGCTGTCGCCGGCGCGCCAGTCGAACTCATAGAGCTCTGTGGGGTGCAGCTGGATCACCTCAGGTTGCGAGTTCAATCCCCGGGGACCCATTTCGACCAAGACGACGCTCTTCTCCTCGCCGACCTCGCCAAAGTCCATGCGCTCGATGGAACCCGAGTAGCGCACCTCCGGCTTGCCGAGCGCCATGGGCTGGTGGACGTGGCCGAGCGCGACGTAGTGATAGTTCGGGAGCACAACCTGCGGTAGCGGGACGTCCTCTGCCTCCGTCAGCTCGTGGCGCTTAGCGCTCACGCCAGCGATAAGAAGGTGTCCGACAAGTACAGTCGGCAGCTTCGCCGCCCTCTTGATCTCCGCCTCCATTTCGGCTATCCGCTGCTGCACGGCTAGCACGATCTGCCTGTGACGGTCCGCCTCGTCCGCGCCTCGCACGGATTCCAAGCTGTAGTTCCACGGCCACGGGTAGGGAAGCAACATCAAGCGCAAGCGTTCGCCACCAGCAGAGATGACAGTTCGAATCTCAGGCTCGGAGCAAAAGAGAAGTCTCGAAGAGTCGAACTCCCCTCCGTAAAGCTCGCCTGCCCGCTGAAGGAGCGGGAAGATCCAGGCCCGATCGTGGTTGCCTGCGAGGAAGACGGCGGTCATGCCTCGCTCCAATCGGGGCCGGAGCAGTGCTCCCAGCTTGCCCATCAGACTCGCCAGCCGCGGCGGTGACGTCTCGTCAATTACATCGCCTGCGACCAGAAGCACGTCGACGTGCCTTTCGTCGCAAATCGTAAGCACCTCTTCGACACGTTCGAGTTGATCTGCGAGGCGCGGCACCTGCTTCAGCACCGCTCCGAGGTGCCAATCGGCGGTGTGCAGGATGCGCATCAGAAGGGAACGTCGTCGCTCTTCGCGACCACCCTCGGACCGTGCCTGACCGGCTGGGCGCCGGAGCTGACAAGGCCCTCCGCCGGAGTCCCGGTCGCCTCCTGGCGGCGCATCGCCCAGGGCGCCCTTGGGACGTGCACCATCATTGGCTCGCGGAAGGAAGGCATGTGGACGACCTTGTCTGCGGGGCCCTGCTTCTCCACGTAATCGCGCAACTCGCTGGGCAGAAAGCTGAAGACATCCTGCGCCAGCTCGTGGCCTCCGGTGCGCCCGATCACGCGGATGCTCGCGTTCTCCACCACCCTTGCCGAGACGAGCGACGCCTGCTGCTGCGCGCCCAACAAGATCACGTTCCTCGAGCGCAGCTCTGCGGCAACCTCCTCCACAAGCTGCGTAATAGGGTCGGAGTGACCACGGGGGGCGAAGCGGTTCAGTTCGTCGAGGACGAAGACGTAGTGCATCCCCCGGCTGGCATCAGGCCCCGTCTGCAGATCGCGCGCCTGATGCAGCAGGGCCGCGACGACGAACCTCTGAAGATGTCGATCGGTCAGGCTAGCGATGTCGACCACCCCAGGCCGACCGGACTTGAATTTACGGAGGTCAAGAGGTTGACCCTTGAGTTGGTCATACGCGAAGACGCCCGAGGATTCGTAAACGATCCGACGGAGACGCCGGAAAAATCGGCGCACAGTGCCCGGATGATGTTGCCCCATCTGCTGAAGTCGCGCCCACAAGATCGGGCCGGTCGCATCGCCTGTTAGGAAGTCCTCATTGAGGCCGCGCCGGAACCAATCGAACAGTTCCTGGAACGTCTGGGGCACCCCGTTGCGAACCGTCCTGGTGATGACGGGCCCCTTCCTGGTTTCCTCGACCAACAGGCGCTCGAAGTCCGCGAGCATGAGTTCGAAGTTGTCGTCCTCGCGGTCGCTGTCGCTGAAGAGGTAACCGAACAGATCGCGTTCGAGGACGTCAGCAAGGCTCCAGCTGTAAGCCTCCACCTTGCCGGGGCAGCCGATTGCGACCGCCTGACCGCTGCGTGGGTCAACCGGCGCGAGCAGGTCGCAGCCCATCGGCCTCGGAGCCTCCCAGCCCATCTGGCGCCACGTTTCGACGTCCTCGGCGCTGAACTCCCGAGAGTACTCGGTCATCCAAAATAGGTCGAAACCTTTCACATTCAAAATCACTGCTTTTATCTCGGGTCGATCTGGGTCGTTGGGGTTCTCTTGTGCCTGTGTCTCCGCCCAGCGCAGTAGCTGGCTCAGCACGATGGTCAGGAAGCTGGACTTGGTGCCGACTCCTGCAATACCGGTGACGTTCAGGTGTCCACCCTGGGACCCGAGCAGGTAGTCGGTGTCGATGAAGGCGCGGCCGGCTGTGCGGGTGCCGCCGTTGCGAACGAGACCCACCACAAGCGGCGACGCCATCTCGTCGAAACCATAGGCAAGGCGTGCATGCTCCTCGGTCGCGGGATGCACGGCCGCGTCCTCTCTGGGCGGCGCAAAAACGGTCGGCCTGCTCGCAAGCACCCGTACCTGGGCGTAGGTGACGCCCTTAGAGTCAAGAGCGACGTCCTCGTCTGGCCTGGTGTCAAACCGGTCGGCCTCCTCGATCATGCTCTGTCGCCTCGAGCGCCTGTAGACCTCGGTCACCAGGCCATAGAACTCCGCCGGCTGGCCGCCCGCCTGGCTGGCAGCGCGAACGAGCTGGGTCTTCTCGACCAGCTCCTCGTCCCCCGTCCAGAAGTAGAAGCAGTCGGTGGTCGCCTCTTGGCCGCCTGGCGCACCGACTCGCCCGATCATCTCGCCTGCATCTGGTCCCGGCACGCTAGTAGCACTTTGGGCGCCGGTCTTGGGACGTCTGCCCTCCGTGCCCTTTGCTCTAGTTGTGGTTTCCGCCATGGGGGTCCTCCTGTGAGTAGGTGAGCATGCGGCGGAGCGCGGCCGCGCGCTGCTCGATTGGCGGCAGTAGCGCGTGTAGCTGCTCCTCGGCCCGGACGATGGGTTCCAGCGAGACAGCTGAGCGACCGTAGCTCTGCTCGCGGCAACGGACTCGCCGCAGCCAGTGGGAGAGCGCCGACAGCTCGCGACTGCGTTCGCTGGGACTGGGGAATCTGCGCTCCAAGTATTCGACGGGCATGGAGAGCCGGATTAGGCCCTGGCCGGGGCCCATCAAGTCACCCTCGCCAAGCCTCAGGTACCAGCTGACGAGCTGCGCGTTCTTTGTCCTGAGTAGGAACGCCGGCGTCCGATCGCCAGCCCCAAGTTCATAGAGCATTGACGTCAGCGGCGCTGGCAGATAGTGCCTGAGCACCTGTTTGACCATTCCGATGGCCGGTTGACGCTGGGACTCGATTGTGACCAAACGCCGTTCGAGCAGTCCATCTGCGAGTGCTGGGGTATTCGCGTCGCGGAGCAGCAATTGCCGCTCCAATTCCTCCATCTCGCCCTTCGCGAAGTCCCAAGCGCGGCGCCTGATCATCTCGAAGTCGTGGGTCTCAACGTCGCTCTCGCGCGCAATCAATCGGATGCCCCGAGTGGACACGGCTTGAGACAGCTCGAGCGTTAGCTCAGTGTTCATCTCATTGGCCGCAACGCAAAGCACGCAGTCGGTGCGGTAGCCGTCGGGCGGGCGCCGAAGCTCGCGGCCCTCCAGCCGCAACTCGACCGCGCCCACCGAGGCGAGCACCAATGGCCGTAGCGCGCTGCCGACCCGGATCACTCCGACTGTTCGCGAATGCAGACTGCCGTCGATAAAGCGCTGTGGCGGCTCTTCCGGCTCCCCGTCCGCATGGATCGGGCGCCACTCCCAAGCGGGTACCTCATAGCTGGCGGCCTCGAGCTTCGCGCTCATCTGGTCCTCGTCGTCCGCCTCTGCCGCATCAACGGGTGGGAGCTTCAGGAAGCCCGCGTCATCGACCGGTCTGAAGCCAAGCCTCTCGCCCAGGCTGGTCCTGCTCCGCATGACCCGAATGCTAACAGAGTTGCGAACAGCGTTGGGAAGCGTACTTGCTGCTCGTGATATGCTGGGCACCGACGATGTCAGAAGAGCAACGCCTCGGACAGCTCCGAGCCCGCCTGATAAGTCTGCGAAGGCAGCGGAACCGCATGGTGCACAGATCGTCCGACCTGGAACGGCGGGCGGCAGCGGACCTCCAGCAGTCTCGACGAGTGCTCGATCACGCGCGGGTGGAGTTGGGATCGACGCAGGCATCCGCCGTTAGCCTTCGCTCTAGGCTGGACGCCTTCGAGCGCGACCTTGCACTCCACAGGGTGGGTACGGCCGATCGAGATGCTAAGTGGCAGTCGGAATGGAAGGTGACCGACACCGCCTGGCGGAAGGCCCAGGAGGCAAGAGGGGTGCTTGAGGCGAAGGTTGCCGACGCTGAGCAGCGGCTTCACCGCGCGCTCGGTGAGCAGGAAGCCGCTTGGGCTGAGAACGCACGGGCTCTCGCTGAGGTTGAACACGAGATTGAGCAGCTGATGCGGGACGTTGGCCGCCTACAGGCAGAGCGACCTTTGCCCGAGGCGCCGGACCCACGCTTCCGCGAACAGCTCCTCCAACGGCTCCAGAACCTGGACGCGGAACGCGCGTGGATCAGTGAGGAGATCTCAGTCCGCGAGGAGCGGATTCGGCGCATCACGGTCGAGAGCAACCACATCCGGTCACTCCTCGAACTGCACACTCCCGAGTGGGGTCGTGAAGCCCTCAGCTCATTAATGCCTGATCCCCGAGCTGAGCGGGTGGGCCCAGCGTGGCGTCAAGCGGTAGTTGAGATCTTGCAGCGAGCCAGCGAGCCAATGCACTACCGCGAGATAGCCGATCAGCTCACCAGCGTGGGCAGCGGCATGCGCGGTCAGGACCCGGCTGAGACGCTGCTCGCGGCCCTCGGCCGCGACCCCGACTTCGAGCGCGTCGGCCGTGGGATTTACTGGCTGAAGAGCCGGCCACGCCCGGCCAGCTGGAGCGCGAGCGGTGGCGCTGGTAACCAATAAAGAGTTCGGTTGGGTTTGAGTCGCACTTTCCTGCGAGCGCCGCGATACCCAGGACACCGCGAGTGTGATCGAAGCCCACCAATACGCCGCGGCCTGAGGCTCATCAATGGTTGCCGAAACCGCTGCGACGACCAATGCGCCCAACGGGCACGAGAGGAAGCGAGGAGGTAACTTGAGCTGGACGTGGCAGATTTGGATGTCAGGTACGAGTGGAGGACTCTTGGCAAGCTCGGTGTCCGCGATGGTCGACTAACGTTCCCCGAAGTCGGCCAAATGCCGGGCATCTACTCGTTGAGGTTCCGCGGGGCGCGCGGCCCTACTGAGTACATCGGCGAGGCCGCCGATCTTGCGCGTCGATGGTACTCATATGCGAGGCCGGGGCCGACACAACGCACCAACCTGCGATTGAACCCAGTACTGCTTGAGGCGGTACATGCCGGCGAAGTCGACGTGAGCGTTGCTACGAAGGCGATCTTGGTGCTTGGCAGCGAACGCACAGACCTCGACCTCAACCAGCGATGGGCTCGGATCATGATCGAGGCGCACGCGCTTGAACGGTCGGATGCTGTAGTGCGTCTAAACCTTTAATACAGGCGGCCTTCCGATTGAGGCTCGCTGACCCCGAAGTCCTTGCGGTACGATTCTCGAACGCATGTTCGACCGCGCCGGTGCACTGGTTCGCGTTGCCGTGGGCAGATGTGCGTGCCCCGGTTGCTCAGGAGAACTGACCGACCCCTCCCGTAGTCGTGGTGGCTGGAGTTTCTGCCGCAGTTGTCGCTGCGCTTGGAAGACATCGACCATCGACGGACAGGAGTACGCGACCGCAATCCACGCACCGGTCCATGCTCTCGGGCCGAGCAGTCCGCCTCCGGCGAAACGCTCTTAGACCGGGTTGGGGGTCGGCGTATTTAGTTGTAAACGTGCTGCCCCATCTGGGCGCCGAAATCAGGTCAAACGTCGAGGGCGTGGTCCTTTTGAAGTTCAGCGGCTCTGGCGTGCTGGCCGGTTTCTAGGTATGCCGCACGGAGCTTTCGGGCTAGGTCTTCCCGCTCAGGTTGCCGCTCAAGGGCCTGCTCCAGAAATGGGATCGCCTTCCCTGGCTCCTGGCGTGCCATGTGGTTTGTGGCAAGTGCACACATCAAGTCGACTCTGGCAGTTTCAGCAATCTCTCGAAGGGTCCTTACATACTCGGCTGCCGCGCCACGTCCACCGTTGGTCTCACTCTCGACCTGCTCCCACTCGGAGAGGAACTCGCCCTCGGTTTCATCAAGGATTCGGCTAGCTTCAGCCACCAGATCGCCGGTCAGCATCCCACCGCTTGCCACGCACCGCTTTGCCAGCTCCTGGAGCCGGACTATGTCGATGCTGCATTTAGTCAGATCGAGACGCAGCTCGTATCGATCCACGATCAGTCGCGAGAAGAGCACCTCCGGCAAATCCCGATGGACCATGTCGTCAAGCCGGTCCCGTAGACGCTTGCGCTGCTTCTCGGGTGACAAGCCCGGCGAGAGTTCATCGGCGAAGGCGCCGCGATCAACCCGGCAACCCGCCTCAAGGAGGACTCTGACGAACAGATACAGCCAGATGAAGGCAATCACTGATTTGTGCATCAACCTTGGCCTGTAGTCCTGGCCGGCCTGCTGGAGTTCAATTCGTCCGAACGTCCGGATGGTCAGATAGCTTGGATCGACCAGCGACGCCGTGGCTGGCTCCGCTTCCTCTGCGTCCTCGGCGTTGTCCCCGTCCTGCACACTCTCGCCTACGGGTCTGACTCGGACCGCTCTTCCCGAACCATCGCCATTCGGCTTCGCCATGGCATGCGCCATGGCCTGCCGCTCAAGCCACCACTTGACGCTTATCAGCGGCCTGGCCTCGACCTTCGAGGCAACGGCCTTCGTCGGGGGCAGTGGCAGCCCGCGGCTCTTCAGCTGGCCATAAAGCTCGGCCTCGTTGATTGCGCCGTTCAGGTGAGCCGCAAGCAGCGCCTTCGGGCTTTCCACCCAGCGGCTCTGCCGCTCCAGATGCAGTTGGCCCGACCGTTGCTCGGCAAGTCGGCCGGCCACGTAGAGCGGAATCCCCAGATCCAACACCTCCGCGACATAGACGGCTATGTTCCGCGCACGATTTCCACCTCGCGAGGGCGGCGGCTCGAAGAGCCAGCGGCGCCGACCTGAACGCAGATCCGAAAGTCGTAAGCGCAGGTGATCGACGCTCCGCTTCGGTACTAATAGAAGGACGAGGAGGACCACAGCACACGCTTCGAGTCCCGCGATCAACTCATGCGGCATGGATCTCCTCCTTCGCTGCAAGATCGGGCACCAACATGGCGGCGAGCTCTGAGAGGGCTTGGCCAGCTCGAGAATCTGGTCGCAACACCCAGGGCAATTCCATTGGGTTGCTGGTCACCGCGTCTTCTGAGATCAAAGCTCGATTGGCAAACGCCGCGGGCAGGAGCTGAGGAATCGTTGACTTTGCGCTGACTCGGTTGATCAGAAGACCGAATCGCGCGTCGAGACCGTACCGCCACGACATGTCCGACCAA
>Ga0209648_10000033_pt1 | contig 77965 bp, 66 predicted proteins | sample GraSoi2013_115cm_FD_185830 | JGI IMG/M metagenome (GOLD analysis project Ga0209648, IMG submission 185830) | Grasslands soil microbial communities from the Angelo Coastal Reserve, California, USA - Sample 9_17_2013_115cm (SPAdes) (version 2) | ecosystem: Environmental > Terrestrial > Soil >... | reverse complement strand
CCACTGTGCGCAACAGCAATTGCCGGCGATCAATCGCTACCAATCGCGGAACAGAGGTCTCGTCGTTGCTCATGCTCGCAGTCTACACACCTCGACCCAGCCTGCTACCAATTTCTTCACAGCTTCCTGTCCCCGAGTTTCGAGCCGCAGCCAACGGGTACGGTCTACCTAGCAAGCGACTGGTATTTCCAACCGGGTGCGTCAATCGTTCCTATCTTTTCCGGCTATGCACATGAACTAGCAAACCTCCTAGACATGAAAATGAACCCCCCAGGAACCACCAACGGCCAACCGTACGGAGGAACGTATGGCGATCCGCATGATCCTAACGTGCCCTCAGACTTCGATACAGGCCAGCAAGTTGAAATATGTATGTTCGGCAGTCCCCAATACCCGCCGCGACCGCATCGGTGAACAGGTGAAACCAGATGAACAAGACAGAAAGATTGATTCTGGTCGTTCTGCTCGAAACTACACTAGCCTCCTCTTCGTATCTGGCCCTCTCAGCAGACCTAAGCGAGAGACACGCAAAACGAACAGGACCGGGCCGGCCCTTATGTCATTGGTCATGAGGACGCGGCGTCTGGCAAGAAGGCTGCGGAGATTCGCAGTTTTATTTGGAAACACTGGAGAGAGCACCAGCGCGGCAGCGTAGCCGTAACAGGCTATAGTCTTGAGGGCGTGCGCTCCGAAACGACCTTCGTTCTCGAACCCGACGAACACGGAGTCTGGAGCATAAGCGTGAAGATCGAATGGCCAACTCTGAAAGGCACGGCCGCCGAGCATGCAGGATTCAGGGCCTACACAATTCAAAGAATCGAGCCCCGCCACGACGGCCAATCTCCAGCTAAAGTGATTCCAGACGAAGCGACTCGATCGGGCCAGACCTACCGTCTAATTTTCTACGACGAGAAAGGCAAGGAAGTCGGAAGCACATAACAAGCATAATTGATGGGGCTCATTAGATGACTGCGTCGGCTGCTTGGACCGGTAGACTTGGCAATTCTTCGCTTCGTCCTTCTCCCCGAAACCATTCACTTACGCTTATAGCCGTTCAACCCTCAATTCCGACTTTTTGCTGCAAAACACTTAACATCCTGATTACTTCGTGCTACGCTTAGCCATGTGATTCGCGCTCATCATCCGCGCCGCTCCCTTGCCTCTTTCTTTGCCCTATCCCCCTCCTCGGCTATACCCCTAAGCCTTTTAGAATCCGCACTTGCTGACAAACACCGTGTTTTGTCGGTTTTTAGCCGCAACCGTCCCCCCTCAAGTCCTTTAGATGCAACATTTACCAGGATGCTCCTAAGTGTTGATTTTAAAGAAGTTACATTTAGAGATAAACCCTTTAGATGCAACACTTACACAAAAACGGGGGAGGGGCTGCATGGTCATACCACATTACCGGTGCGTTGCTTCGACTTATCTTCTTTATTTGCCACTCATTTCGGAACTCGAGCGCGGAAAGATCACAGCAGGGTTTTGCCTGCTCTTACATTTCAATCGCACATCCCGCCTCGGGCGGGACTTTCAATCGTGGATCCCACCTCGGTCCGGACTGTCGATCCAAGATCCCGATTTGGCGAGGACTACGGACAGAATCTTCAGTCCAGTGTGGGAACTTCCTTCCGTTCCTGCCGCCGCCGATGCAGATAGCGCATGGCAATGTTCAAATGGACGTTGCCGCACGACGTCTCGATGCAAATCACCAGCGCTTCCGTATCCGCGCTTCCCGCCAGCCCCGTTTCGTCCATGTGAATTTCAGGCGGAAACACTTTGAAGTGAAATCCCTGGTCGTTCAGCAGCGTCACCGAATTTCCGATGACCATGTTGGCCATCTCGCAAACCGTTTCCCGCACCACTTGGTCGCTCGCCTCCACTTCCGTCCCTGCAAGGGTGGTCGCCACCTTCATCGCCACTTCCGGCGACAAATCGAGAATCACGCGCCCTTCAATGTCTCCCTTAATGACGATCAGCGCCGCAACGCCCTTGCGGCGATACGCTTCTTGGTCCATTTCCAGGTCCACGATTTTCGTCGGCGCCTGCAGCGAGTCCGCGAAAACCGCATCCGCGGCGCTGATGAACGGCTGGATCAGTTCCATTCTCATGAGCGGTGTTCTCCTGCGAGCGCCACCGGCGCGCCAACGGCGCTGGGATCGTCGCTGAGCACATACCGGAGAATTTCGTATAGCACTTCCGGCTTCACCGGCTTCTGCACGAAGTGCTTCGCGCCTTTCTGCAAGGCCGCCAGGATATTTTCTTGGTACCCCACCGACGAGACCATGACGATGCGCGCGTTGGCGTGCTGCCGCACGATCCGCTCCACCGCCTCGATCCCTTCCATCTGCGGCATAGTGATGTCCATGAGCACGATGTCCGGAGTAATGCGGTTGAATTCCGCGATGGCTGTCAGGCCGTCGCCGGCTTCGCCGGCCACTTCGCCGCCAAACATCTCGATCATTTTGATGAGATTCTTGCGCGCGAAGACGGAGTCGTCCACCACGAGGTAGCGAACCGGCTGATTATCTTTTCGAAGTAGAGCGGCAAACTGTTTCATGGCCTTCTCCTATATCCCCGCACCCGCTTTCACGAGCGCTGGGAAGAAACTGGGGTCCTTTCGATCTTTTCGTTCTTCTCGTTCTTTTCAAACTTATCGGCGGAATTTCGCTCCGAGCCGTAATTGCTCACCAGGTACGCGGCGATTCCATCGAGCGGAATAATTTTGTTGGCATGTCCCTTGAGAATCGCGGCCCGCGGCATGCCGCTGACGACGCAAGTATCTTCGCTCTGCGCGATGGTCATTCCGCCGGCTGCCCGGATCGCGCCGAGTCCTTCGGCGCCGTCGTCTCCCATGCCGGTCATCAAAACTCCGACCGCGGTGAGCCCAAACTCTTGCGACACGGAATGAAAAAGCACATCCGCGGACGGACGATGCCCGTTGACGGGCGGACTGTCAGACAGAACTACCATGTCACCGCGAGGCATGCGCCGAACCATGATGTGGCGATTTCCCGGGCAAATGAGTACGCGCCCTGCAAGCAATAGATCGCCGGAGCGAGCTTCCTGAACTTCCAGGCCGCAGCATTCGTCGAGGCGCTTCGCAAACATTTCCGTAAAACCTTCCGGCATGTGCTGAACAATTAGAATTGTGGATTGAAAATCCGCGGGGATTTGCGACAAAACAAACTGCAATGCGTTTGGACCGCCGGTTGAAATTCCGATGGCAATGACGCGGCGAGGGGGCAACGCGCCGTGGGTTGCTTTTTTCGGCGCGGGCTTTTCGTCGATAACAACGGGGGGAAGCTTGCGGCCCGCGGCGCGCTTGGCGACTTTTATTTTTGCAATCAGCTGATCGGCGATTTCTTCGAGATGGCCGGCGGCGGCGTCCTTGGGCTTGGCAAGAAAATCGACGGCGCCGAGCGCGAGAGCTTTGAGCGTGGCGTAGCCGCCCTCTTTCGAATGAGTGCTGAACAGAACGACCGGCAAGGGAGCGCGCCGCATGATGAGGCGCAACGTCTCCATGCCGTCCATGCGAGGCATATCCAGATCAAGGGTAACCACGTCCGGCTGCAGTTCTTCAATTTTCTTCAAAGCGAATGCGCCATCCATGGCGGTGCCAACAACCTCGATAGAGGATTCGCGGGCCAGGATGGCAGGAATCAGTTTCCGCATGAGGGCGGAATCATCAACGACAAGGACTCGGATGCGTTCGTTCATGCGATCGCTCCGAGAGGGGTGGCACGAGAGAGCCGCGAAAGAACCGCGGGAACATTCAGGATGAGGACGACGGTTCCGTCGCCAAGGATGGAAGCGCCGCTAACCAAGTCGCTGGCAACGATTTCGCCGGGCAGCGCCTTGATCACCAGTTCTTCTTCTCCGACCAGGCTATCCACGAGGAGCCCAAAACGTTTTTCAGCAGCGCCGATGACAATGACGAAATGTTTCTTGCGAACCGGCTGTGTGTCGATGCTACGCAAACGGCTAAGGTGATCCAACCGAACAAGAGTGAGAATCTGCTCGCGAAGGCGCAGGACTTCCCGCTGGTCGATACGGTGAATCTCCGGATCCGTGATGCGAGTGATCTCGACAACCGAAGAGAGCGGAACAGCGAAAAGACGGCCTCCGACGCGGAAGAGCAACGTCTGAATACTGGCAAGAGTAAGCGGCGCGCGAAGTTGAATCGTTGTTCCACTACCTGTTTTCGAAGACACTTGAACGGTTCCCTTGAGGCGGTCGAGCACGGTTCGAACGACATCCATGCCGATACCGCGGCCGGAAACTTCGGTTACCTCGGAAGCGGTACTAAATCCCGACTCGAAAATGAGATTGAATGTTTCCTGATCGGTCAGACGCTTGGCTTCTTCAGGTTTCAGGATTCCCTTCTCGATGGCGCGGGCGCGCAAGGAGACAGGATCAATGCCCCGGCCGTCGTCGCGGACCTCGATAACAACTTGCGTGCCCTGATGATAGGCATTGAGATAGATGGTGCCGCGAGCGGCTTTGCCAGCGGTGAGGCGTTCATCAGCGGGCTCGATGCCATGGTCCACGGCGTTGCGAACCAAATGCATGAGCGGTTCAGCAAGAGCGTCGAGAATGCCCTTATCGAGATCAGTGTTCTGGCCGGAAAGTTCGAGCGCGACATCCTTGCCGCATTGCTTGGCGACATCCCGGACAACCCGGGGGAAGCGCCGGAAGAGCTGCTCGACTGGCACCATGCGTATTTTCAAGACACACTTGTGAAGCTCATCGAGGATGCGGGCCTGAAACGCCATGGCGTCAGCAAGTTTTGCGCGCAAGGGATCGCGGGCGTGCTTCTGGTCGAATTCCGTAAGCGAGCGATTGAGCATGGACTTTCCGATGATCAATTCGCCGACAAGATTCATAACGGCATCGATACGAGCAGCATCGACACGAAGGGTGCTTTCGGCAACCGTGGTTGCGGCAGAACCGGAGCTGGCGGCCATCGTGGCGGCGCCGCCATCCGCGGTCTCCGCGGAACCTGCGCCGGCGACCAATCTTGCGGCCTGCGCCTCCAACAAATCGCCGAGCAGTTCATGTTCGGGGGTATGCGCCGTTGCAGCACGTTCGAGACGCACATCGGTGACGATCGAGGGAATCCGGCAACGGTGGAGGAGTTGCTCTTCCGGCTGGGAGCTGGCCAACGCGGCTTCGACGATTTCGACGGTCGCGGCAGTCAGATTATCCTCCGGCCGCAAGGCAATGAGAGTACCACTGCCGTGGAGAACGTTTCGAATGAGCTGGAAGGCCGCGGCACGCATCAAACTGTTTGGATCGATACGAAGGGCGACGTTGTAAACGGTTTCGCCACGATGTACCGCTTCCGAAATCATGAGCTGTTCGTATTCGGTCCATGCAAATTGGGCGGGCAAGTGGTGCACGGTAGCCGCAGCGCCAGTGCTCTCCGGAGATGCGGGCTCCGCGAGCAATTTCCGAATCATAGCGTGGAGCGCATCCACTGCGGGCGGTTCCTTACGGCGCTGGTACGAGGTAAGCATCGCGCCAAAACTGTCCGCGGCGGTAAGAACCAGCTCGGCGAGTTCGGCCCCGCGCGCTTGAGCAATCTGCGGAGTAAGAACATCCTCGAGTTCGTGGGCCAGCTCACTCAGCTTGTTAAATCCACAAGCTGCGGAATCACCCTTGAGGGTATGCACAGCTCTACGGACACGACGAATCACTTCTTCGTCAGCGGGGCGGGACTCGAGTTCGAGGCCAGCCTCGTTGAGCGATTGAAGAAGTTCGTTGGCGCTCTCAAAGAAGAGAGCGCGCAACTCGCCGCCGCGATCCTCGGGAAGACGACTCACGTGGTAGCCTCGTTCCGCTGGTAGGCGGTGCCGTTGTTTTCGTGAACCATGCGGAATTTCTGTGTCAGCCCAAACAGACTTTCCGCGTGTCCAACGAAAAGGTATCCGGCGGGATTCAAGCAGTGCCAAAACTTTTCAATCAAACGCTTTTGTTCGGCTTCATCAAAGTAAATCATCACGTTGCGGCAGAGGATAATGTCGTTGCGACGAGGCAAGAATTCCGTTTTCAAGTTGTGAAAGTCGAAGGAGACAAGTTCTTTGAGCTGCGGCTTGACCTTGTACTTATCACCCGTTTTCTCGAAGTAGCGGAGCCTGCAGGTGTAGTCCACAGGTTCCATCTGCTGCTCGGTGTAAACGCCTTCCTGGCCGACGCGAAGACTGGCATAGCTGATGTCCGAAGCGACGATTTCCACTTTCCAGGGAGGAGGAATAAGCGGCTTCGGGGAAGGCATTTCGAAAGGAAGCGGATTCCGCAAGTAGTAGTAAGCGAGAGCATCGCAGATCAAAATGGCGACGGTGAAAGGCTCCTGTCCGGCGGAGCAACCAGCACTCCATACGCGGAGACTGTAATCGCGGCGCTCCTGCTTGCGGCGGAGGATTTCCTCAAGGACAGACTTTTGCAGCAGATCGAGCTGCGGACGGTTGCGAAAGAAACTGGTTTCGTTGACGGTAAGATTTTCAAGCAGGAGAGCGAGCTCAGGGCGTCCTTCCCTGCTGGTCAGCAAACGATAATAGGCGTAGAAAGATTCCATCTGGCAAGCTTTGAGCCTGCGTTGCAAGCGATCTTTCAGAAAGTGCGAGCGGCGCTCATCGAAGAACATGCCACATTCCTGGTAGACGAGCGTTTGGAGCAGCTTGAGTTCCGCTTCGGTAAGTTGGATCTGGGCGGTAATCGTTCCCATTGTGTGTTGGTGAGGCGGACCCGCAATTCGGCTCAATCCTTCGCAAGACGGACAAAACATTACCTTGCGGTAGCGACGGGTTCCGCAGCCTCCTCGAGTTGTTTGTATTCCGGGCGATGCAAGAGTTTAGAAATGTCCAACAGAATGATGAGACGCCCCTTCAGTTTGCCGACGCCAGTGACGTAACCGGATTCGCCTTCCGCAAAAACGCTGTTTGGAGCTTCGATCTCGGAGGGAGGGATCTTCAGCACTTCCGAAGCCGCGTTGACAATGAGGCCTATCAGCTTGTTGTCCAACTCCACGACGAGAATGCGGTTCTTCTTATCGGGTTGAATCTCGGTCTGACCGAAGCGCTTGCGAAGGTCCATGACCGGAATGATTTTCCCGCGCAGGTTGATGACGCCTTCGATCAGGTCAGGTGCGCTGGGAACCGAGGTAATTTCGGGAACGCGGACAATTTCACGCACGGCACCAATACGAACGCCGTACGTTTCATTGCCGATGCGAAAGCCAACGACTTGAAGTTCTTTTTCCATCGAGAGGTCTCCGGCCCTCTAGGAACGCGTCATTTCGGCGTATTCAGGTTGCTGGTCGCGATCCGATTCGATATTGCGGCGCTTGCCGTAGGAGGAGTCAGCACGACGCTGGCGCTGCTGGGTGGCACGGTCGAGGACAAATTTGTCCATGCTATCGAGCAAGTTGCGGGAAAGCTTGAGCATCTGCTCGGCGGCGGCGGAGAGCTCTGTAGAACTGGAAGCGGATTGCTGCACGAGTTCGCGCATCTTGTCCATGGCGCGGACAACGGCCTGCGCGCCGGAAGCCTGCTCTTCGACGGCGGAATTGATTTCCTGGGTAATTTCGGTGAGGCGGCTGGTGGCTTTGGCAATCTGCGAAGAGCCAACGGACTGTTCGTTGGTGGCAGCGCCGATTTCCTGCGAGAACTTGTAGACTTCGGTGACGACGTTGGAAATCTTGTGCAGAGCGGAGCCGAGGTCGTTGCCAAGGGTCAGACCTTCCTCGACGATGCGCGTGCTGCGCTCCATGTTTTCGACGGCCTGGCGCGCTTCGCGCTGGATGCTTTGAATGAGGTCGGCGATTTCCTTGGTGGATTGCGTGGACTTTTCGGCCAGTTTGCGAACTTCATCGGCGACGACAGCGAAGCCTAGACCGTGCTCACCGGCGCGAGCCGCTTCGATGGCCGCGTTCAGGGCGAGCAGGTTTGTCTGTTCGGCGAGATCATCAATGACTTCGATGATCTTTCCGATGTCATCGGCGCGATGACCGAGGATATTGATGATTTCCGCGGAAGACTGGATAGCCTGGTTGGTGCGGTTAAGACCGTCAGTGGCTTTTTCCATTGTCTGAATACCGGTGACGACTTCCTCGCGGGAGCGGTTGGCGATATCGAGCAAGACTTTGGCGGTATCGGCGACGCGCTGAATGGAAGTGACCATCTGATCGATGGAAGCGGAAGTTTCGGCGACGCTGGAAGCCTGGACTTGGGTGTTCTTGACGACGTTCTGCACGTTGATGCTCATCTCGTGCATAGTGCTGGTGACTTCTTCGATGGCGGAAGAGGCCTGGACGCTGACCTTGGCGGATTCGTCGGCGGCGCCAGCCACTTGATTCGAACCGGCGGAAACCTGACCAGCGGAATCGCGGGTGGTGCGGACGAGATCCTGCAATCCGTGGGACATGCGCATGAAAGCATTGCCCAAGGTGTCGCGCTTGGAACGCGGCACGACTTCCACAGTGAGGTCGCCTTCGGCAACGGCCATCGAAACGCTGGCCATTTCTTTCAAGTAGGCGACCATGTTGTTGAAGGTGGTGGCCAGAGCGCCGATTTCGTCGTTGCGATGGATATCAATGTTCTGATCGAGGTCGCCGGAGTCGCCGATTTCGCGCGCGACGGTGATGAGATGAGTTAAGGGCTCGGTGATGGACTTGGCGGTCAGGAAGGCGATGATGCCCCCTGCGAGAAGAGCAAGGAACGTGCCAACGCCGGTCACCCAGGTGCTGACGGAACTGGCACGGTTTGCGGACTTTGCAGTTTCATCCTGAAACTTAGTGATGTCGGCGTTGCTTTGGTCCAGAACGACCGAAGATTTTGTCAGCCAAGAGGAGGGGTCTTTCTGAAGGTAGAAAATTTGCAGGTCGGAAACAGTAGCGTCGCCTGAATCCACTTGATGGCGCTTGGCGATGAGGGGCTTGGCAAAGTTGTCGGCCCAACTGGTTTCGGTGCTCTCGACCTGGATGAGAGCGGTGCGTACGGCTTCGCTGGAGGCATTCGATTCGCCGCGCTTAATCTGGTCTACGATGTCCGCCAAACCCTTGTTCACTTTTTCTTCATCGCGGGGATCGCCGCTGAGAAGGAAATTATTCATGTTGAGGCGATTCAACATAATCTGATAGCGCACGGCTTCGACAGTCCGAACACCGTCCAGGGCCAAGCTGGCATCCTTGCGGGCGGAACTCTCCTTCCAGCCGGCCAGGATATTCACGATGAACAAGATCAGCAGACCGCCCAGCAGCAGGCCGAATCCCGCGTAGAGTTTCTTTCCGATGGTCATTGCAAAGTGCCTCCGCTCACCTGGGCAGAGCAGCGATGGCTGCCCCTGCCGGAACAACCCTTACCCAGCGCTCCACTTAGTTAGTGGAGTGGAACTCAAATTCGACAACCTGCGTGGTTTCTTCCGGCGCAGGCACAAACTTCCACTCTTTAACGGCATCCTGGCAAGCCTGAACAAGCAAGGGATGTCCACCCACGACCCGGGTGGTTTTCACATGTCCGTCCGGGGCGATGACAACTTCGATTTTGACCTTGCCGACAACATTCATCCGTTTGGCGAGTTCGGGATACGCAGGTACCGTCTTGGATTTGACCTTGCGCCTGGATTCGTCGGTCGTACCACTCTGAGCAAACCCCGAGGCGCCCGAAAAAAGAAGCGCCGCCGTTGTCGCCACAGCCCACCTCTTCCAACGACTGGTTCTCATCGACACAACTCCTAATAGGATTCGAAGGTGCCCCGCACAAGAGAAGGCACGTGGGATGCCATGGCCCTGAGCGGCAGAATGAAACGAATGGGAATCGATCGAGCATTGGTAAATAACAGAGAAGCAGGAAGTTATGGAGAATTTAGTGGATGATAGCAGTGGTGCTTTGGAGCATCTTTTGTCTCAGGCGGACGGGACTCCATAGGTTTAGGTCTCAGGCTGAGACGAAGAGAGAATAGGGACCTCCACCGATATAGGCGATTTCGCAACACCATGCTGCCAGGCGATTGACTCACCTTGAGACTCCTCGGTAGGGTTGAGGAAGAGCAGCGACTCGCAACTTGAGACGCTAAGCGCTTGCCCATCGTCGATGCGCAGAATAAAGAGAAAACCGACGCAACGTCCCTCCGCGCGGCGCGCGAGGGCGGAGTCTGCGCGGCCGATGTCCCGGCACGGCGAAGAACTAATGGAGCTGGCCGTTGAAGCAGCGCAGTCGCGGCATTTGCCGGATTTTCTGGAACAGTTTGCACTGCGGGCGACGCGAATGCTGGATGCCATGTGGGGCGGAGTAGCCGTTTACCAGGGACGCGAAACGGAGTTTCACGCCATGCCTGGACCAGCGGTGACGGCGGAAGCGGCGATGAATTGGCTGATTTCGCGCGCCCGGGAGAGTCAGAGTGAAGTAGAAACTCGAGCGATGCCCAAGGAGATTGGAGCGGCCTGGGCGCTCGATGAAGAGCCGGGAACAGCGGCGTTCGTGCGTATCGCCGCGAGCGACAATGAGAGGCTGGGAACGCTCTGCCTCATCCGCAATCGAAAAACGCTGAGCGAGGATGAGAAACGCTTGCTGCATGCGCTGGCAAGTCATGCAGCGCTCTCGGTGGAGAATTTCCGTCGATTTTCACAATTGGAGCGATCAAAACGGCAGTGGGTGGAAGACATCGACGCCATCAGCGATTACATTGTGGTGCACGACCGCGCGTCGAATATCGTTCGAACGAACCGGTCACTGGCAACGCATCTTGGCGTGCCGCCAGTGGCGCTGGTTGGCGAAGCGATGAGCACGTTGAGACAGATCGCGGAAACAGGGAGCGATCTGCCTTGCCCGTTCTGCCGGGATACGGAGCGAGCCAGGGAAGAGTACGTGGCCGCATCGGTGGAGCGCATTTTTCTAGTATCGACGTCGCGGACGCCGGGCGTTTCCGATGACGATACGCGAACGATCCATGTTCTAAAGGACATCACCGACCGGAGGGAAGCGGAACGTAGATACCGGGAGCTGTTTGACAGCATTCAGGAAGGATTGTTTTTTGCGACGCCCGACGGGAGATTTCTGGACGTGAATGACGCGATGGTGCGAATGCTGGGGTATGGATCGCGGGAGGAATTGCTGCGCGGAGACGTCAGCCCGCATCTATATCCCGCGCCCGAAGCGCGCGAAAAGTTCTTGAGCGCACTTTCGGAAAGAGGCGTTTTGCGCAATTACGAAGAGACGCTGCGGCGCAAAGATGGGACGCTGCTGCACACCCTGCAGAACATCACTGCAGTGCGCGACGCCCAGGGACGTATCGCGCAGATTCGCGGGTTAATGCTGGACGTTACGGAGCAGAAAACTTTTCAATCGCAACTGCTGCGGGAAAGGGACTTCAATCAGAAAATCCTGAACACGACGCAGAGCATGATTCTGGTGCTAGATACGGCAGGACTGATCAGCTACGCGAATCGGCGGTGCTATGAAGCCGGTTACCAGGAAGGGGAATTGATCGGGCACCGGCTGGTGGACTGGGTGGAGGCTTCACACCAGGAGGATTTTGACGCAGCGCTGGAAACAACGGCAAACGGTCATCAAGTGGAAAACCTGGAGCTGCGGGTGCGGCGAAGCGACGGATCAATGGGATACTTTTCGATCAGCTTGAGCCCTATGAGAGACGAGCAGAATACGGTGAACAGCGTCGTGGTGGTGATGACGGACATCACAGACGCGGCGCTGCTGCAGGCCAAGCTGGCGCACAGCGAAAAGATGGCGACGATTGGGCGGCTGGTTTCCGGGGTGGCGCATGAAGTGAATAACCCGCTGGCGGCGATCCTTGGATTCACGGATTTATTGCTCGAGAATCCGGAGGTGCCGGGTTCGGCGCGGGAGGATTTGCAGATTATTTTGCAGGAGACGCAGCGAACGAAAGATATCGTGCAGGATTTGCTGAGTTTCGCGCGGCAGAGGCCGGTGCAGCGGGAACTCGTGCAAATAAACAACGTTTTGAGGCAGACGATTAAGCTTCGGAGTTATGATTTTGCGAGCCACGGAGTTGAGGTGGTAGAAGATTTCGAAGAGGCGCTGGCGGCCGCATTGGGCGATTCGCAGCAATTGCAGCAAGTGTTTCTGAATATCCTGAACAATGCTTACGATGCGGTACAGGAAGCGGGTCAGCGTGGGCGAATCAAGATTCATACGCGGCGTCAAGCGGAGATGATCGAAGTGGCGATCAGCGACAATGGAACTGGGATTGTCGACCCGCAACGCATTTTCGATCCGTTCTATACGACCAAGCAGGCGGGCAAAGGTACGGGGCTTGGGCTGAGCATTTGCTACGGGATCGTGCGGGCGCATGGCGGAGAAATTCAGTGCTGGAATAATGAGAGTGGGGCGGGGAGCACCTTTGTGGTGCGCATTCCGGTGGCGACAGAGGCGGCGCTTGCCGCTGCTGCCACGAAAGAAGCTGGGCGATGAAGGCGGCGCAGACGCAGCAGGCGCTATGGACAGGCGGGCCTATCTTGCTGATCGAGGATGAGCCGTCGGTAATTGCGTTTTTGCGGGCGGCGCTGGAGCGCAAGGGGTACGCGGTCGTGAACGCTTCATCGGGAGCAGAGGGATTGCAGCGGCTTTCGAACGGGCGCTACGCGGGCGTGATTTCCGACATTCGAATGCCGGGAGCGGTGAATGGCGCAGAAGTGCATGGGTGGATTCAGAAGAACCGCCCCGAATTGAAAGCGCGCATCATTCTGATCAGCGGTGACACGGCCAACAGCGATACACAGGCGTTCCTGGCCAAGAGTGGAACGCCGTGCATCGAGAAGCCTTTTCGGGTGCAGCAATTGATATCAATGGTAGAGAAGACATTCGGGAAACCATGAGCGACGAGATGAAAACACGCCTACTGGTGGTAGATGACGAACAGAGCATCCGCCGGCTGTGCATGACGATCGGAAACACTCTGGGATACGTCTGCGCTGAAGCCGAAAGCGCGGAAGCGGCGCTGGCGCGGCTGGATTCCGATACGCCGGACCTGCTTCTCACTGACCTGAAGCTGCCGAATATGTCCGGCGTCGAGTTGCTAAAGGAAACGAAACGGCTCCTCCCACACGCCGAAGTGGCCATCATGACCGGCCATGGCTCGATCGAATCAGCAGTGGATGCGATGAAACTGGGAGCGTACGACTACATTGAAAAGCCTTTTCGCGTGGAAAAAATGCGGCTACTGCTGCAGCGCATGGCCGAAAAGGTGCGTCTGGTAACGGAAAATGAGTACTTGCACGAGCGGGTGACAACGGAGGAAAACCTCGACGGCATCATTGGCAGTTCGGCGAATATCCAGGACGTGCTGCGCATGATTTCCAGGCTCAAAGATACGCGGACGCCGGTTCTGATCTCCGGTGAGAGCGGCACGGGTAAAGAGCTTGCTGCGCGAGCGATTCACTTCCGCGGTTCGATGGCAAAAACGCCGTTCATAGCGGTGGATTGTGGCTCACTGGTACCGACTCTCATGGAGAGTGAACTCTTCGGATACGAGAAAGGCGCTTTTACGGGCGCGACGAAATCGAAGCCCGGGCTATTTCAAGCCGCGGATGGAGGAACGATTTTCCTGGACGAAATTGGGGAGTTGCCCCAGGAAATGCAAGCGAAATTACTCCGCGTGCTGCAGGAAAAAGAAGTTCGCCCGGTGGGCAGCAACGAGAAGGTAAATGTTGATGTTCGCGTGATAGCGGCGACGAATCGCGATCTAGAGGCCGCTTATCGCGCCGGCACCTTTAGAAAAGACCTGTATTTTCGCCTGAATGTGGTCACAGTGCATCTCCCGCCGCTGCGCGAGCGCCGTTCGGACATACCGGTTTTGGTGCATCATTTTCTGGATCGCTACGCCAAAGGTTCACACATCCAGGTCACCGCAGCTGGAATGAAGAGCTTGCTTCACTACGATTGGCCGGGAAATGTCCGCGAACTTGAGAATTGCATCGCGCGCGCAGTAACTCTGGGCGACGGGAAAACCATCGACGTCGCCGATCTACCGCCGGCGATTCGAAGTGACCAAGGAGATTCGGGAATTGCCGCGTCCCAGGACTCGTCAACCCTGTCCACCACAGCTCTGGCGGAGATGGAACGAATGACGATCCTGCGGGTATTTGAACAAGCAAACGGCGACAAAGCCCTGGCGGGAAAAATGCTGGGGATCAGCCGTGCCACGCTGTATCGAAAATTGAAGCGCTACAATATCGCCTTAAAGGCGGGTGCGGCCAGTGGTGATGCCAATCCTCAAACAGCCCCACAGTAGTTAGAGAGACGTCTCAAGCCGAATATTCCGGCAGGCCGTGAAGCGTTACGCAGTGAGACGAAAACGTTTCACGGTGAGACGAGTGAGCCACGGAATCTTCGGTAGAGAATCCTAAGCTTCATGATTTCTGCAACTTGCAACCGCCCCGGGTTTCCGATTCTTTGGCGTCCAGCGTGCATCTCTGTCTTCGGAAGTCTAGGTCTCTCGTAGTGCTTAGTGTGTCTCACCTCGGGAGACTTCGCGGAACTTGGATGGCAGGGCGAGGCGACGTGGGAAAATCCGGCGGTCTGACACTCATAGCGAACGAGCCAGACTGCGCCGAGCGGCTGGCACGATTCTTTCCACAGGCCAGGCCCGTGAAAATTCCGGTGCAGGTGACCGCATCCCGCGGCGGCAAAACCAGTCTCCGCGAGCAGGCCGTTGTGGAATTCGGCGGACCCGACCACGCCATCTTTCTTTCGACCTTGCCGCTGGAGTTCGACGATCGCGTGCGGATTGAGGCATCTGGTGGGGGACGTCCGACAGAAGCAGCCGTCGTCGGCGTGCAATATCACGAAGGAAGCAAAGCGGTGGCCGTTCGATTCTTGCAAGGCCCCTGCGACTGGGTGGTGACGCAGCAGTGAGCAAAACGATGACAACGCTCAATATCCCCGCTCCAGCCCGATCGGAGAGCCCGCGACAAGCGCAATGGAAAGAAGCACGCTCGGTATTTCCGATTTATCTAGCACTCGCGAAACAACTCGGGCTGGAAGTCCCTTTTACACAGGCAAAACGCAGCCTCCCAGAGAAGCCGGACCTAGAGACCTTCAACAGCGTGCACGAGTGGCTGGATTCAATGGACCTGCGGGTCATGGTGCATCAGCTTCGTCACCTTCTGCAAATGACCACGCTGAACGCCAGCGAAACAGGGCTGCAATCGTTAATTCAGCGTCATCTGCGCAAGCCGAAGAAGAGCAGTGTTGACCGAGACAAGATTGACTTTTTGCTGGTGCAGTATTTTGCCCTCTGCGCACCGGCGAAGATTTTTCACAAGCAGATCGAACCTGCAGACGTCGCTCAGGTGATGCAGCCAGTGCTCGGAGAGGTAGACCCCGACCCGCTCGCATGGTGCGCGCCGCTGGAACAAATGATCGAGGCGCTGCGGGGTTTCCGCAGCCTGCGGGAAATCCTGAAAACAAACTTCATTGAACAAGGCCGGAAGGTAAAAGAGACTGCCGGGGGGATGTTCTACGATCCTGCGGCGCTGGTGGCGTTCATCCGGTTCAATTTCTTGATGCGCCGGACACTGATTGAGCTGATGCATGCGGACTTGATCGCCATTCGAGCAGGACTTGCACAGTTGCAATCTGCCGGCGCACGGATCATCGATTGCCATCACGTCGGACTCTCGGCGAGTGAACCGATCGCAAAAATCTCCGCGATGGCCGACGAGTGGAAACAGCCCTTCCAGAAGGAATACACAGAACGGTCGGTCAGCCAGGCGTTTGACAAGCTGCTCGGGCTGCGCACGGATGTTGAGCTGGCGCTCGAAAAGGTAATTGGAAAAGCAACTGAAGGCGCTTCTCAGCAGGCAACAACACCAGGTACAAGACCTCCTGTGGGTACGAAAAGGCCCGCGCCAGAACCCCCTGCTCTGAATACAAAGGGAAAAGCGAAGGAGCGCCCTGCCGTACCTGCCGGAGTTGAGCCGGATGCCGCTGTAGTTCTGGATTTTGAAAATTGCATGGAGCAAATCTGGGAGCAACTCATCGCCACGCCGCCTTCGCGCGGACGGTCGATGACTACCGTCAAGATCGGCGGAGCACGAATCCTGTTGTCGTCCTGGGAAGTAACGGCATTCGTCAGCGAGGACGGGCCGTCCGCGGAAGATTTGCGGCGAGCCGTGGTGGCGCGGGTACTCGTCACCGCGGCGATGGAATCTGCAAAGGAGACAGGGAATGCCACCTCGCTGGACCGAGCAGTGAACATGGCCCGCGTAGAAGTGACGCGATTGCAAGAGCGCGTGGACGCGGCCAAACAGGCGAAGGATACGGAAGCGGCGGTAAACCTCGGCATCAGCACGAAACGTCTGCTCTCGGCGCTTGACGAAGCAGAGAAGCTATAGCCGGTGGCGAACTGAACCGGCCAGGAACAGAACCTTCAGGGAGCTGCTTTTCATTGCGAAACGCCAACGTAGTCATCCTGACCGATGAAACCGAATTTGCCCGGTTGTTGACGGCTTGCTGGCAGGCCGAACGCCAGGCTCCGAACATCACCGTCCTCAATAGCGATTCCTGGCGTGAACAAGAGGCGCACGCTCACGACCTGGTAGTTGTGGGACCTGTGCGTGATGGAAAAATTACCGGTGTACTGCGGTCGCTTGAGCCTGCAAACGCGGTCATTCTGTGCGTTCCGGCAGACTCGCATGAATTCGGACAATTGCGGACCAAGTATCCGAGGCTGCTGCATATTCCACTTCGCGAAGATTGGGCGCAAACGCTGCTGCTTGTCGCCGGAGAATCTCTGCGCCGAGCAAAAGCTTTACAGATTGCGCGGCAAGCGGAGCGGAACGCTGCCAAGAACGAAAACCACGCCACACTCGGGCGCTACATGTTGGACATGAAGCACAGCGTGAACAACGCGCTGACTTCCATGCTGGGAAACGCCGAATTACTGCTCCTGGAACCCGGCCAGCTCTCCTCGCAGTCACTGGCGCAGATCAAGACCATGCATAGCATGGCGCTGCGAATCAACGAGGTGATGCAGCGTTTCTCATCGCTTGCGAGCGAGATGCAGGAAGCTGAGAATGCATCTCAAGCTGAGACAGTCGAGGCAACTTTGCCGACCTCGCGACGCCGCTGAGACCCCTCGAAAAAGGCCGGAATCTCCTCATTTTAAGCCATTTAACCCAACACGACACAAGGGCGCGCGGAACGTAAAACCTGGCTGCAAACGTGCACCTCTGCTCTGTGGACAAGTATGGAGAAACCACGGCTGTGCACAAAAAAGTCCTGATTGTCGATGACTCGCCCGCTGAGGTCAAGCTGATGCAAGGCTTGCTGGAAAGAGAAGGCTATTGGCCGATTGCGCTGCACGACCCCAAGCTCGTGGAGGAAACCATTACGAACGAAAGGCCGAGCGTAATCCTACTGGACATCGTTATGCCTGGGCGAAATGGTTTCCAAGTCTGCCGCGACCTGAAAGGCAGCGCCGAATTCAATTCGATTCCCGTAATTATGGTCACTTCGAAGGACTCGGCCAGCGACAAGTTTTGGGGCCAGCAGCAAGGAGCGGACGGATACGTGACCAAGCCCTTTACACGAGAAGACCTGCTTCGCGCAGTGCGGCGGTTCGCATGAGAGTTCTGGAACAAGAGAACGGGAGATGAGCGAGGACTTCCATCTCGAGCCCCTTCCTGCAGACGCCGAGACGGGCGATCTGCTCGAAGCTCTTGGGCCAATCGAGGAGAGGCCTCCGGAGTCGCAATATTGCGTCTTCCGCAGCGGGCGCGAGCGCTTTTGCCTCCCGGTTTTGGACGTTGAGGAAGTTCTGGAATGGCCGCTACTAACGAAACTTCCGCTTGGCCCGGCGTATCTGGTCGGAATTTTCAATTTGCGCGGCGCCATCGTGCCGCTGATTGACATCGCAATTACAGAAGGCCGCCGGGCGGGATTGCTGCCCAAGCACGTGGTAGTCGCTTCCATGCGCCTCGAGAATCATCACGAGGACATTCGTATCGGCATCGCATCCGACGAAGTCATCGGAACCTATTCGGTGAACACCGACGATTTGCTCGAGCAAGCGCCGGAAAACGTGCCGCATTGCATCGGAATGTTGCGGCATGACGACCGCCTGGCGCTGGTGATCGATTTGCGCCGGCTGCTCGAGGTTTTTCCGGGGCCTAGTATCTGAAATTTTGGAGACGACGCCATTCGACGGCGCGGGCTCCGTGGAAGAGATTTGGAGGGTGGCATGAAATCGCGACTGAGTTCCACAATCTGGACGCTGGTCCTACTGAACGGAGTCGTTGGCTTTATCGTTCTCGGACTCGCCTTCAGCGCGGGTAAGAAGGCGGGAGAGGCGTCTCTGTTCGACTTCGGCTCGCCGGCCGGGGGAACCGTATTGATCGCCATCGTACTTGCGCTGGCGACCTCGGTCATCCTCGCCTGGCGGTTCGGAGCGCTGCTGGGGCCGGTGCAGGCTCTCGCGGAGTTTTCCGAACGGCTGGCGGCGGGCGACCCGCGGGCACGCGCGGAGGTCCAGTCGAATGATGAACTGGGCTACATTGCGGAAAACCTGAACCGCGCGGTCGCCAAAGTCTCGAAGGCCACAAGCAACCAGGACGCTAACGATGCACTGCAGCGAAGCATTACGGAATTGCTGAGCGTCATCAACCAGGTTGCGCGCGGTGATTTGGCGCAGCGCGGCAAGGTGACCAACGACGCCCTTGGAAACGTAACGGACTCGATCAACTACATGCTCGACAACTTCACCAAGGTTCTCGAGCGCGTCCGCAAAGCAGCCATGGAAGTGACCGCGTGCTCCAACAACATTTTGGTGGCTGCCGATGAAATGCAGGCGGGCGCCACACAGCAGGACCAGGAAATCACGAACACGTCCAGCGCCGTCGAAGAGTTGACGGTCTCGATGAAGCAGGTTTCGAACAACGCCGAAGCGAGCGCCGAAGCAGCCCGCCGCGCGCTGGATGCCGCCGAGCAGGGCAACCGCGCGGTGCGCGACACACTCGAGGGCATGCAGCGCATCCGCGCATCGGTGCAGGCGACCGCCAAGAAAATCAAATCTCTCGGCGACCGTTCCCTGGAAATTTCGGAAATCATAAACGTGATTAACGACATTACGGAACAGACCAACCTGCTGGCATTGAACGCTGCCATCGAGGCGGCGCGTGCGGGAGAGGCGGGACGAGGCTTCGCGGTGGTCGCTGACGAAGTCCGCAAACTCGCTGAACACAGCCGCAGCGCGACGAAGGACATCGCGGCGCTCATCAAGGCGATTCAAGCGGAGACGAACGAGGCAGTCGTCGTCATGGAAGAAGGCACGAAGGAAGTCGAGAGCGGCGCAACCCTTGCCGATCAGGCAGGCCGCGCCCTGGATGCCATTTCCAACGTGGTGCGCCAGTCGGCGGAACTCGTACAGGAAATCTCGCTGGCATCAAAACAGCAGGTGCGCGGGACCGAAGGCGTGGCGCACGCCATGCAGATCATTTCGAGCATTACGCGGCAGACGTCTCAAGGAACGCGCGGCACGGTGGCAACCGTGAGCCAGCTCGTCAAGTTGTCGGACCAACTGAACGAAGCGCTGGCGCAATTCCGCGCGTCATCCAAAGCAGCCGCCGCAACTGAACATTCCGAGCGGCCCGTCCCGGCAGGCGCTCTCCGTTAGGAAGTGAAGCTCTTCCGCGCCAAAGGGCAGGACTAAGAGCCAGGCCCAGACTACGGGAGCACGATGAGCGAACGCCAGGGACATGGGCAGGTATTGAGCGAACACGAGCTGAGCGAGATTCGCATGTTGATCGAAGAGCGAACAGGAATCTGCTTCGATGAATCGCGAGAGCGCTTTTTTTCCACGCGTGTGCGCGAACACCTGCGCGCAAGAGGAATGGAGCGCGGCACGGAATTGCTGCGCGTGATGCGCAAATCCAACGTCGAATACGAAAGCTTGCTCGAGCGGCTGCTGACGCAGGAGACGAGCTTCTTCCGGTACCCAGGCGTGTACGAAGCATTCGAGAAGCGGGTGCTGCCGGAGCTGCATGCGAAGAAATTCTGGAAGAATCCCCGCACGCTGCGGATTTGGAGCGCCGGTTGTTCCACAGGCGAGGAGCCTTACTCCATCGGCATCACCATCGCAGATTCGCTTTCGTTCGCGGATTCCTGGAACGTGGAAATCCTTGCGACGGATGTAGGGCGGCACGCGCTGAAACATGCCGAGCGCGGGATCTACAAGGGCCGCAGCATCGCAAGTGTGAGTGAGAAGCAGCTGGCAAATCATTTTACCGAGGTTAGCGGCGGCTACCAGGTGAAGCCGCGACTGCGCAAGATGATTTCGCTCACGCAGATGAACCTTGCCTCGGCGGTGTACGTCGGCCGCATGGACATGATTTTTTGCATGAACGTGCTGATCTATTTCTCGGAAGAACGCCGCCGCACTCTGGTGCAGCGGTTCTACGACACTCTGGAACCGGGCGGCTACCTGTTCCTTGGACACTCGGAGTCGATCTCCAAGATGCCGGTGAAGTTTCAGGCAATCGTTTTGAACGATTGCATTCTCTACCGGAAGCCGACAGCGGATGAATTGCAGAAGCCGGAACTCGTGGCGGAGGGGCGAGCGTGAGCACGCTGGACCGCGAAGCCGTCGAAGTTTTCCTCCAGGAAGCCTCGGAGAACCTGCAGTATTTGCGGGAATACGTGAGCGTGCTTCAGGACGTGGAGCCGCGCCGGGAAGATCTGGAACGGCTTTACATTTCGGCGCACACGCTGAGCGGCACTTCGGCGAGTTACGGATTCCCGCGATTTTCGGAAATTGCCGGCAAGCTTGCGCACGTTTTTCAATATGCACTGAACGCGCCTCTTGGCAGCGATATGCACGGGCCGTTGACGGAGTTCCTTTCGGATGGAATTTCGCTGCTGGAGACCGATCTGCTGGAAATCAGCGACACGGGCAAAGAGAGTGTCGATGATATTGCCGTTTTCAAAGAGCGCTATCGTTTTGCGTTCCCAGCTGAGCCGCCGCCATTAAACCTGTCCCAGCCTGATTTGCGCGAGCGATTCGCTGAGGAGGAGCCGCATGAGTCGATCGTCGCTGCGGCGACGGGCTCGTACTTCGATGCGCTGCCGACAGACGACGAGGTACCGGACGAAATCCTGGAATTCTTCCAGCCGGAAGCGGAAGAACATCTTCAGGTCGTCAGCGATTGCCTTATCTCGCTGGAAGGCAACAACAATCCAGAAGAAATCAACAAGCTGTTTCGCGCGATTCACACGGTAAAGGGTTCGGCGGCGCAGGTTGGGCTGAAAAGACTAGGCGCCATCGCGCACCGTGTCGAGGATCTGATCGGCCGTCTGCGGGATGGAGAAATCGAACCCTCGCCGGCTGTTGTGGATTTGTGCCTTGAGTCCGTGGACATTCTGAAGAAGACGCTCCACGGGCAGTGGGCCGATGAAGTCGAAATGCGAACTGGCGTCGATTCCCTGCTGGGCCGAATAGCGGAGTTCGCTCCGCTCGACCCCGAAGAGATAGAAGCTACGGCGGGCTCGGAAGCCACCGGCGAACCTCAACGGGCGAGCGCATTCGCAGCGACGCCGGAGGCCGCCGCCCCCTCGAAGCCGACCACGAAACAAGCTGCGGGCGCCACTTCAACTGTTAAATCGGTCCGAATTGCGCTGGCGCGACTTGACCGCATGATGAATACGGTCGGGGAACTGGTGATCAACCGCACGCGGATGGTGGGCCGTGTGGCGGAGCTCGAAAAGCTCGTGGACACGCTGAGCTTCTCGAAAGAACGGCTGCAAGGGAAAGTTGCCGAATTTCAGGAAAAATACGAGTTTAACCGCATCAGTAATAGCCGCGCGCCGCAGGGGCCCTGGGACCCGGTACAAACGCCCAAGAGGCTGACGAGTGCGGCTGCGGGAGACACATCATTCTGGTCCGACTTCAGCGAGTTGGAGATGGACCGCTACGACGATTTCAATATTTTGTCGCGGTCGATGGCGGAAATCTCAGCCGACGTCAACGAAGTGCTTTCGCAACTGGAAGGATTCATCGGGCGCGTCGAAGGCGATATCGACGAGTTCACAAAACTGGCGCACCACCTGCAAGATGAGATTACGGCGGCGCGAATGGTCCCGATTGGCACGCTCTATTCGCGATTGTCCCGCGCTGTGCGGGATGCGGCCAACTCGACGGGCAAGCATGTCGAGATGGATCTTTCCGGGAGTGAAACCGAACTCGACAATAATATCATTCAGCAGATTTCCGATCCGCTCGTCCACCTGGTACGCAACTCCGTGGCGCATGGCATCGAGCAAGGTACGGACCGTGTAGCCGCGGGAAAATCGCCCGCCGGCAACATCATGCTGCGCGCCTATCACCGCGGCAATCACATTTATATCGAAGTTGAGGATGACGGCAGGGGAATCAATTACGAACGCGTGAAGCAAAGCGCAATCGAGCGTGGCCTGGTTTCCGCGGAAACCGCTGACCGGCTTACCGAGCGCGATATGCGTGAAATGTTGTTCCATCCGGGGTTCTCGACGGCGCCCGTTAAAACGGAACTGGCCGGACGCGGAGTCGGGCTCGATGTGGTGCGTGCAAACGTAAACGCACTCAATGGTGAAATCGAGATCGAAAGCACGCGTGGCAAAGGCACGAAGTTTACGCTTAAAGTGCCGCTCACTCTGATTATCTCTCCGGCTCTGTTTGTGCGCTGCGGCACCACGAATTTCGCTCTGCCATTGGCGGTCGTCGAAGAAATTCGCCGGTTGCGCGCGGATGAAATTGAAGATGTCGGCGGAAAACTGCTAACCAAGGTCCGTGACGTGGTCACCGAAGTCGTGCGTTTGGATACCTACTTGGGTCTGCCGCCGCTCGAGCCGATCAACGGCTATTTCCGCATGGTGGTGGCAAATGCCGGAAACCGGAAAATCGGCCTCGTCGTGGAAGAAGTTCTCGGCAAGGACGAAATCGTTATCAAAAACCTGGGCGAATACCTGCGTCGAGTGAAACTCTTCCCAGGCACGACGATCGCTCCCGATGGCAGCCTAATTCTGTTGATCGACCTGAACCGCATGGTTGCGTCAGAACCGGGCGAGCGCCGGCCGATACAGGCGAGCGGCAGTGCAGCGCGAATCTTTGCGCCGGGCTCGGCGGCGATCGCGCGCGGAAGCATACCTTCCGAAGCTATCGACCGCGTGGAACAAGAGCGTGTCATCGTGGTGGCGGACGACTCCATCAGCGTGCGCAAATTCGTTGGCAGAATGCTGGAAAAGAACGGATACCGGGTGAAACTGGCGGCGGATGGGCTCGAAGCCGCCGAACTTGTCGCGCAGCACGGCTGCCATTTAGTGATAACTGACCTCGAGATGCCGCGCATGACCGGATACGAATTGATGGTGCAGTTGCGGCAAAGCCCGTCGACGCGGCGGATTCCCGTGATGGTCGTTACGTCGCGCGCCGGAGCAAAGCATCGAGAGCGTGCGATCAAGGAAGGCGCCACGGCATTTCTAACCAAGCCCGTGCAGGAAGATCAATTGATCGCCGCGGTCGAACAACTCATTGGAACGGAGGCGCCGAGGCCCGTAGCGCCGGTAGCGTAAACGAACAATGGCGGCCACCAACAAAAAGTTTCGCGTACTCGTCGTGGAGGATTCCGCATTCATGCGGAAAGTCCTGGAAGGGATTTTCAACGCTGACGGACAACTCCAGGTCGTGGGCAGCGCCAAGGACGGCCGCGAAGCGGTCACGATGGCGGAGTCTCTCAAGCCTGATGTCATCACCATGGACATCAATATGCCCCACGTGGACGGGCTCCAGGCCACCGCGGAGATCATGACCACGAATCCAAAGCCGATCGTCATTGTTAGTTCTGAATCACGCGAGGGCGCAGCTAGTACCCTCCGGGCGCTGGAACTCGGCGCTATTGAATTCGTGGCTAAGCCGTCAAGCGCCATTGACCTCGACATGCAGAGCGTGAAAGAGGAACTGCTGCGCAAGGTGCGCATGGCTGCCAAAGTGCGCGTGGTGCGCACGGCGTCACGCCTCGCCTTGACAATTCAGAATGCCGGCGGTTCCAAGACTCCCCCGCGCGCGCCGGTTAGTTCCCGCCCGGCGCCTACTTCCGGACTTGATCAGCGCTTCCCTGTGGTCGTGCTGGCCGCGTCTACGGGCGGTCCCGCTACTGTCATGCGCATTGCTCCCGGCTTCACTGCGGACTTCCCTGCCGCAGTAATCCTTGTGCAGCACATGCCTGCGGCGTTCACGACGCAGTACGCGGCGCAGCTTGCTGAATTCACTGAGATTCGTGTGAAAGAGGCGGAGGCCAACGAATCCTTACAACCGGGGACTCTTTACATCTGCCCGGGGGGACAACATCTTCGCGTTACGCCTACGGGCAGAATCCAGCTTGACGGAACCAGCGGCCGAATCAATGGCTACCTGCCCAACATTGACGTCACCATGGAATCCGTCGCAACCTTCGCCGGCCCCCTCAGCATTGCTGGCATATTGACAGGCATGGGCAACGATGGCGCTAACGGCGCCAAGGCCATCAAGGACGCGGGCGGCCTGGTCCTTGCTCAGGATGAAGCGACCTGTGTGATTTTCGGTATGCCCGCCGAAGCCATCAAAGCCGGCGCCGTCGATCAGGTGCTCGGAATCGACGATGTGTACGCCGCCATCGAAAAGCGCGTTCTGGGAATCTGCCGGACGACACCCGCGGGAGTGCGCTAATGCGTCTGGCCGCCCCGGTGAAGCCCACTCCTGCGAAAACAGAGCAGATCATTCTGTTCCGTGTCAGCGGACAACTTTTCGCTGTCTCTTCCGCCTCTGTGCAGGAGGTGCGCAGCACCGACAGCATGTCCGGTTCTGAGACCGAAATCAGTGTCCCCGGTCTTCGAAAAGTGCGCCACGTCGTTCGCCGTGGGGATAGATCCCTGTTTATTGTCAACGGCGCTATGCATTTCGGCTTGCACGCCACGGAGGGAGGGCTGCTTTTTGTGCTGCGCAAAACGCGCACGGCCCTGTTGATCGACGGCATAGACAAGATGGCTACCATGACGCGGCTGCAGGCGCTGCCGCTCTCCTTCTGTCACGAAGAGCGGCAGTGGTACCGGGGGCTTACGGCTCTCGACCAGTCGGTCATTCCGGTGGTGAAACCGGAAGGATTTTTGTCTCCCGAAGAACTCGCTTTGCTCGATGCGGCTCTTCTGGAAGCGGACAATACCGCAGCGGCAGCTCACGAGGAGACGGAGTCCCCGCAATGACGGTATCGGCCGAACTCGAGCTGCAATCGTTTGTCCTGCTACGGCTGGGCGAAAGACGGTTCGCCGTTTCAGCGAATCAGATTGCCGAACTCGTTGCCCCGAGCCGTGTTTTTCGATTTCCCCATCGAACGTCGAGGTTAGAGGGCGTGATTCTGCGGCGTGGACGGATTGTCCCGGTGTGCGACGTTTCGGAAATGCTGGTCGGAAAGCGTTTGAGCTCGCGCCGCTTTTACTTGATCGCGGTGCGCAACTATGGACCACAACGAGAATGGATAGCCATTCCGGTTACGGGCGAGTGTGAACTAATCAATGCGGAGATGATGGCGGCGGCAGAATCCGACGTGCCGCATGTCGGCGGTTGGCTGTCGCATGACGGTGACGTAATCGAAGTCTTGAATCTGGATGCGCTCACGCCCGGACAGGAACATCCCCGAGCGCAAGCCGCCGCGCCACACACAGCGGAGGCGCGGCCGTGATCCCCGCCGGACGTCCCGCAAAAGTTCTGCTGATCGACAGCAACGTATATTTCGCAAAGCGCCTAGGGGATGCGCTGAAACGCGAAGGTTTCGAGGTCGTACCCAGCACGCAAGCAGCTTTCGCGCTCACGACCCTCGAATACGACGCGCCGTCCGCCATTCTTTGCGCGACCAACATGCGGGAGATGGGCGCCCTCGAGATCGCCAGAATCATTCGTGCGGACTCAAAAAACGCCAATCTGCCTATTATCGCGCTTGGCGATGGGAGCCAACGCGCGTTGATGGAAGCATTTCAGGCTGGCTGCGACGATTACATCGACCGCAACCGGCAGCCCGCGGTCATCGCCACCCACATCAAACAGATTCTCGTCAGCAAAGCGGAAGGGTTTCAGCCCACGCAGATGCTCGATCAGTCCGACACCAGTCTTAGCGGCAATCTGACGCACCATGACCTCACGGGCGTCATGCAAATGCTGGGCCACTCGCACCAAACGGGCGCGTTGTACATCAATGCTTGCGAAACGGACGGTGTGCTGTTCTACGACGCGGGAGCGATCTCCCATGCGGAGTGCGGAAATTTGTTCGGCGATGAGGCCGTGATTCACATTTTGAAAAGCCTCGGAAACAGCAACGAAGGCATCTACAAATTTATCTACGGCACCACTTCGACGCAGCGCACCGTGCTGCGTTCGGCGACTGATCTCATGCTCGATGCCATGCGCGAATTTGATGAAGGAAGGCGCGACATGGCGGACAAGGAAGCTCTATGAGCGAAGCGATGACCATTCCGCCACTGGGCGAGACTCCGGCTAAGCGAACACCCACGGTCTATTTTATCGACGACAGCGCCACCATGCGCGAAGTCATCAAGATCGCCTTTCGCCGCGAGAACATCAACGTAATTACCTGTGCCAACGCCGCATCGGCGCTGGCGCAATTCGAGCAAAACCGCCCTGACGTTGTGATCACCGACGTAATCATGCCCGATCAAGACGGCTACTCCGTCTGCAGCCAGATCAAGCAGAATCCAGAGTTCAGCGAAACGCCAGTCGTACTGATGTCCGGCGTCGTCAACAAGAGCGTCGCCGACAAAGCGGTTTCCGTGAAAGCCGATGAACTGATTCGCAAACCATTTCAGCCCCAGGAATTGATTGGGCGCGTGAAGAGCCTCCTGGAGCCGAAGGGTGTAGCAACACCAGCACCAGTTGGCGATCGATCAGCGCCCTCAAACGCGTTGAGCAATCTTTTTTCGTCGACGTCAGTTTCCGGGACTCATCGACAGGCTACGCCCCGGCCGCCAGCCGCAGCTACAGCTGAGTCCCCCTGGCCACGAGCGCTTGCCGAAGCCTTCACCCCGCGGCAGCCCTCGCAGCACCGCGACGATCCGCAACAACCGAGTGCCGCCCCGGTTCGGCCCGCTCCGACAGCGGCCGACGTCCAGAAGCTTCGTGTTGAGATCGCCCATTTGGATCTTCTTGTGAAAAAACTGCAAACGGAACTGCAGATCGAGCGGCAGTACAATCAAGCTCTGGAAACACAGATTCGCACTCTCACGGAAGTGAGCTAGTTTCGCGAACCTGCCCGCTCGTTTCTCCTTGTGTTCTATCCATGCTGCACAGATAGTTGACGCTCGAATCTAGATTCAGTAGCCTCATTTGGAGCGGCTGCGCTCATAGTTTCGCACTCTTTTCGAGGCCAAGGGGGCTCACGATGGGCGACAAGAGCGACTCGGCTATTTCTCGCCGTGAATTTGCGCGGCGCGCCGCCTTTGTCTCCGCTGCAGCTTCGCTGGCGCCGTCAAATCTTCTCAATGCGGAATCTCCAACCACGCCGCCGCACGCGCAGCAGCCTGTGAAGCCGCCAAAATTATCGCCGGAAAGCGAGGCCGAGGTCGAAGCGCGCATTCAATCGATCCTTGCTCAATACGGCAAACGGTTCTCTAGCGCTCAGAAAGCCGATATTCGACGCCTCGCCGCCGAAGCGCAACCCTTGCTGGAGCGTCTGCGCGCGTTCACCACAGACAACGAAGCCGGTCCAGGGCTTTACCTCAAGCCGTTAATAGAGCGGGAAAAGAAGCCCTCGCCGACGCCTGCGAAGTCAAAACCGGCAAGTGCGCGGAAGAGTTCCTGAGGAGCCTCTGAAATGCCTGCCGAAGAGATTTTCTATCTCTCTCTAAGTGAACTCGCGAAACGCATCGAATCCAAGAAGCTCTCACCCGTCGATCTGACGCAGGCCTATCTCGACCGTAGCCAAAAGCTCGGGCCGCGCTTCAATGCTTACGCTCGCTTGACACCGGAGATTGCCCTCGCACAAGCCAGAGCAGCTGAAAAAGAGATCCAACGCGGTCATTACCGTGGCCCGCTGCACGGGATCCCCTACGCAGCAAAAGACCTGTTAGCTGTGAAAGGAGTGCCGGCCACCTGGGGCGCAAAGCCCTATGCGGACCAGATTTTCGATTACAACGCTGCCGTAATCGATCACCTGAATCGGGTGGGCGCCGTAATGCTCGGCAAAGCATCCATGATCGAACTCGCCGGCGGGATGGGCTACCGTTTTGCCTCCGCGTCCCTTCAAGGCGAGGCCAAGAATCCCTGGGACACATCCTGCTGGACGTGCGGGTCATCCTCCGGCTCGGCGGCCATCGTCGCCGCGGGTCTGGCCGCGTTTGCGATCGGCACGGAAACGTGGGGCTCTATCATCTGCCCATCGGCCTATTGCGGAGTGACCGGTCTGCGGCCTACGTACGGCCGTGTCAGCCGGTACGGCGCGATGGCGCTCGCGCCTTCGATGGACAAGATCGGTCCCATGGCCCGGAGCGCCGAAGATTGCGCGCGCATCTTTGCCGCCATCGCAGGTCATGACCCCAAGGATCGCGGAACGGTGCCCATCGACAAAGGCGCCTTCACCTATTCGCCTTCCATGGAATTGCACGCGCGCCCACTCAAGATTGGCTGGCTGACCAATGCGTGGAAATCGCTCGAGCCGGGTGTTGCAAAGCCCATCGAAGCAGCGAACCGGGCCTTGAAGAAATACTTTTCGAGCGTGAAGGATGTTGCCCTGCCGGTCGGCCCCTGGGAGGATGCCGGCAGCATCATCGTCGCCGTGGAGTGCGCCGCTTCTTTCCGCTCACTAATTCGCTCCGGGCGAGAGAGCGAACTGACCGACCCGCTGGGGCAAATCGCTGGCTACGTTAACGAGCAGTATTCCGCTGCGGACTATTTGCAAGCCCTTAAGGTCAGGGAAATCGCTCAGAAAAAAATGGATTCCTTGTTCGAGACGTTTGACGTGATCGCAGCGGCAGCGCAACCGGTCCCAGCGACGCCTCTGAGCTTGAATCTTGAGACCGGACTGGTCTTCCCCGATCCTCTCGGCGCCATCGGCAATATCTGTGGTCTTCCGGCAATGTCTGTTCCTTGCGGATTCACGGATAAGAATCTTCCCGTCGGGCTGCAGTTCGTGGGTAGAGCCGGTGACGACTTTGCGGTTATTCAGGCAGGCCGGACCTTCCAATCGCATACCGATTGGCACAAAAGGCATCCTAGAATTCGTTAAGAATCCGCCGGACATCCTAGGTCGAGGGCGCCCCCGCCCTTTGTGATAATCCGTGCGGGCAACTCGAGGAGGCGCTACAGCTATGCATGACATTTGGAAAGACATGTTCGTTATTGGACTTCCACTCGCCGAAAAGATTCTCCGGCCGATCATCGTTTATGCGTTTCTGGTTGTCAGCCTCCGGCTCTCCGGTAAACGCGAACTCGTTCAACTCAATCCATTCGACTTGGTTGTCTTGCTGACGCTCTCGAATACCGTGCAGAACGCCATCATCGGCGAAGACAACAGCGTCCTGGGCGGAATCATCGGTGCCACTTCCCTGCTGGTGACCAACTATCTCGTCGTTCGCTTTCTCTACGACCACAGAAAGCTCGACCAGCTGGTCGAAGGCAGAGCTGACGTTTTGGTTGACGGTGGCAAGGTCCGCACCCGGAATTTGAAGCGGGAGCTTATTACCGTGTCGCAGCTCGAAGCGGCGGCGCGAAAGCAAGGCTTCGCTTCGCTCTCCAAAGTCGAACAATGTGTGCTCGAGCCCGGCGGGACACTCACATTCACAGGGAAAAAGCCAACCAGCGAGGACGTGCGTCACCAGGAGTTACTCGGAAAGCTGGAACTTCTTGCGAAGGAAATCACACTCTTGAGAGGTTCCCAACCTCCGGCACGCGCTTAATCTAATGCAGGAAAAAACCTGTCGCTGCCAGCGCGATGCCAACACCACCGATAAGTACGCCGCCGATCCAGAAGTATTTTTTCTTCGTCAAAAGGGTGATCGAGCAGATGACCAGCCCTATTTCTAGAAGTGCCTCTCCACCATCAAATCGGTCCGCTTGGCGAACTGTCGAATCGCGCTCATCTCCCAGACTCTTTGCCTCTTTACTGACGTCGCTTTTATCGCTTTCGTAGTGCTCTACTTCCTTGGCGTACTTCTCTTTGAGTTTGTCGCCCAAATCCTTGTTCAATGGCGCTACAAGGTTCACCACGTCGGATGTTTCTTGAGTTTCGTGTAGCCGGATGCTCTTCGCCTGGTATTGAGCCCACCGGCTAGCCGCCTGAGTTTCAAAGCGCAATCCTTCGGTATGCGCCCGGTGGCCGAGCAACGAAACACCCGCCACAAATACGGCCATGATCGAGATCGTAATCGAGACCGGGAGGACCAGCGGATGATCCTCGTGATGGCTTTCAGGGAGTTCGATACCCTCGCCCATTCCTTAATTCTCCTTTTCTGGGTCTAGACTGCGGAATCAGACGAAATCACTTGTAGTGACTCGTGCGCCGCCGCCAGTGTGTGCTCAATATCCTGGGACGTGTGCGCCACGGAGACAAACGCCGCCTCGAACTGTGATGGCGCCAAAAATATGCCGCGATCCAGCATCTCGCGAAAAAACCGCGCGTATCGCTTGGTGTCGGAACGCTTCGCATCGCTGTAATTTTTCACTGGCTCGGATGTGAAGAAAACCGTAGCGAGCGAACCGATGGCGTTGATCTGTGCGGGAATCCCGGCTTCCGCGAGTTCTGCGCGGAAACCGGAAACCAGGCGCTGCGCCAGTTTCGTCATCTCTTCGTACAAAGTGGGTCCCGCTAGCTGTTTGAGAGCCGCAATTCCAGCGCTCATCGCCAGCGGGTTCCCAGCGAGCGTTCCCGCTTGATACACCGGACCGAGCGGCGCAACGTGGTCCATCAATTCGGCGCGCCCGCCATAAGCTGCTACCGGAACTCCGCCGCCAATGATTTTTCCGAGTGTCGTAAGATCCGCTTCGAGGCCAAAAAGCTCCTGAACCGAGCCATTCCGCAGGCGAAAGCCGGTAATCACTTCGTCCACGATCAGCAGCGCGCCATTCTTCCTGGCGATCTCCTGCAATCCCTTCAAGAAGCCGGTCTCGGGAGGAACCACTCCCATATTCGCAGCAAAAGGCTCGACAATGATCGCTGCAATCTTATTCTTATGTTGCAGAAATACGCGCTCTACAGCGCCGAGGTCGTTGTATGGCACGTTCAAAGTTAACGCGGCCAGTGCTGCGGGCACGCCCGGGCATTCGGCGATTCCGAGGGTCGCGAGGCCGGATCCTGCTTGCGACAAAAAACTATCTGCATGTCCGTGATAACACCCTTCGAATTTCACGATGAAGTCGCGCTTTGTTACTCCCCGCGCCAGCCGCACCGCGCTCATCGTCGCTTCGGTCCCGCTCGACACAAAGCGAATCTTTTCAATAAATGGAATCGCACGAGTAATCAGCGTGGCGAGTTCTAACTCCAGCTCCGTCGTGACACCAAAACTTGTGCCGCGACGCGCCTGGTCGGCAATCGCCTCACTAATGACGGGATTCGCGTGTCCCAGGATCATCGCGCCCCACGAGCACACATAGTCGAGCAACTCGTTCCCGTCCGCGTCGTAGAGATACTGCCCGCTGCCGCGCTCGATAATCAGCGGCTCACCGCCCACGGCACGGAACGCCCGCACGGGGCTGTTCACGCCGCCAACCAGTACCTTCTCGGCGCGCTCGAAAATCTCGCGCGAACGCTTGCGTTCGCGCTTCAATCGGGGCTGCGCTATACTCATGTTTTCTCGATCAAAACTAGCACGCCTTCAGCCAGCGGGCGACGTCCTTGGCATGGTAGGTAAGAATAATTTCCGCTCCGGCTCGCTGAATGCCCGTCACAATCTCCAACACAACTCGCTGTTCATCCAGCCAGCCCTTCTGCACCGCGGCTTTCACCATGGCGTACTCTCCGCTCACGTTGTAAGCACCCACGGGAACATCGAACGCCTCGCGCACCCGCCGGATCACATCCAAGTACGGCAGCGCAGGCTTCACCATCACCATATCCGCGCCTTCCTCGAGGTCGAGCTCCACTTCCTTCAGCGCTTCCCTTACATTCGAGGGGTCCATCTGATAGCTCCGCCGGTCTCCAAATTGGGGCGCAGATTGCGCCGCTTCCCGGAAGGGTCCATAGAAGCCGGAACAATATTTCGCGGCATAAGAAAGTATGGCGACGTTCTCGAACTTGTGCTCGTCGAGCGTTTCACGAATGGCCCCGACACGTCCGTCCATCATGTCCGACGGCGCGACGATATCCGCGCCGGCCCTTGCGTGCGAAAGCGCCTGCTGCGCAAGAATTGCCACCGTAGCATCATTGGCAACTTCGCCATTCTCGACGACGCCGCAGTGCCCATGATCCGTGTACTCGCACAGGCACACATCCGTAATCACCAGAAGTTTCAGTTTTGCTTTTCGAATCCCTTCAATCGCTCGCTGGACTACGCCCTGCGCCCCCAGGGAGCTTGCGCCGCGCGCATCCTTGGTTTCAGGCAGCCCGAAAAGAATGATCCCCGGAATCCCGAGCGATTCCACTTCCCGGCACTCTTCCACAATCTGATCGACTGACTGTTGATACACGTCAGGCATGGAGCTAACTTCCTTGCGGACCTTTGTACCCGGACAGACAAACATCGGATAGATAAGACCCGAAGTCGCAAGACGCGTCTCTCGAACGAGGCCGCGCAGCGCTTCGTTCCTTCGCAAACGCCTTGGCCGATGAGTGGGGAAACTCATACTCTCTTTGCTCCTGCCTTCTCCTGTTTCGCACCGCCCGCAAAATGCTTTTCCAGAGCTTCGATCACGGCAGCTGCCGTCGTATCCGCAGCCACCACAGCGTGTGAAACCCCCGCCTCGCACAACGCCTTGGCAGTCACCGGCCCAACCGCTGTAATTGCCAGTTTATCTTGGAGCGCGCGCAATTGCTCGCCCCCAAACAATTCGGCAAAATGCTGGACGCCGGACGGGCTAAAAAAAAGAACCGCATCCGCTAGTCCATCGGCGATTTGCTTCAAGTTTAGCTCATCGACTCCGGTTGGCCACAGTGTGCGGTAAGCGATCAATTCCGTGACCGCTGCTCCGTGCCGCTTGAGCGCCACCGGCAAGTCCGGATTCGCTCGATCGCTTCGCGGCAACAAAACCTTTGCCCCGGACAGCCGGCTTCCCAATTCTTCCGCCAGCGCCACTCCATAGTGTGTCGTGGCCACATACTTCACAGGAAGATTCGCCGTCTTCGCGGCCTCTGCCGTGACCGGGCCAACGCAGGCAACTTGCAGCCGGCTGCCGCTTCGAACGAGTGGTCTCCGCGATTCCAAGGCATGCTGAGCAAGCGCTCGAACTGCGCGTGCGCTCGTCAGGATTATCCAATCAAATTGGTCGATTCCCGCAATTGCCTCGTCAAGCGGCCCGGAGTCTTCCGGCTCCGCGAAGGAAACTAGCGGGAACACCAAAGGGACTGCACCCCGCTCGTGGAGTTCGCGAGCCAATTCCTCACTCTGCGCCATGGCCCGAGTAATCACAATCCGCTTGCCCGCCAGCGAATTTGCCCGCGCTTCACCCACGCTGCCGGCTCACTTCTTCCAGAATCGACTGCGCTCCCGCCTCAATCAGCACCCGCGCCATGTGTTCTCCGAGTTGCGCCGCTTGATCCGGTGCAGCGCTGGCCCGCTGCTTCACGTATTGCACTCCGTCCACAGAACAAACGCACGCCTCCAACAAGAGTTCGCCGCGCTCGATTCGCGCCCACGCTCCCAGCGGCACCTGGCACCCACCCTGCAATGCCGCCAGCAGGGCCCGTTCCGCGATGACCGCCGTGCGCGTCTCCGCATCATCCAATGGAGCCAATAAGTCCCCCGCTTCTGTATCCTTCAATCGACACTGTACCGCGATGGCTCCCTGCCCGACTGCCGGCATGCACACGTCTGGCGACAGCACCTCCGAAATCCGCTTGCTCAACCCCAGCCGATCGAGACCTGCCTTGGCAACCATCACGGTTTCATACTCCCCGCTCTCCACCTTTCTCAACCGCGTGTCCACGTTTCCGCGCAAGTCGCGCAGATCGAGGTCCGGCCGAATGTGTTTCAACTGCGCTTGCCGCCGCAAACTGCTCGTTCCCACGCGCGCCCCGTATCGCAGATTCGCCAGCGTGGATCCTACCAGGCAATCTCGAACATCATCGCGCTTGCAAACCGCGGGAAACATCAGCCGCGAAGGAATGTCCGTGGGTATGTCCTTGACGCTGTGCACCGCTAGGTCAATCGTCTCCTCCAGCAGCGCTTCCTCCAACTCCTTAATAAAGATTCCCTTCCCGCCAATCTGCGTCAGCGGCGCTTGCTGCATTTTGTCCCCGCTGGTCTTGATGATGACGATTTCCGCTTCCATGCCCGTGGCGGAAAATAGTTGTTTGCGAACAAACTCCGCCTGCCACTTGGCAAGCATGCTGCCGCGCGTGCCGATCCGCATGATTCTCACGGTTTCTCCCGGTTCGAGAGAAAAAGATCGCGCAGCGCTTCGACGTTCTGAATCTTTCGCCGCAATTCCTTTTCTCCGCGCAAACGCTGTGCCGGCTCCAGCAGTAGCTTCTCCAGCATCTCATCCATCAGTTTTTCCATTTGCGCGCGATCCGTCTCCGTAAGGTGCTTCATGTGCTCCATGCGTGAGCGGATGAACGTCGCGCGTTCCTCGCGCATCTTCGCGCGCAGCGCATCCACAAGACCCACCAGCTCGACGCTGGCCTGCCAGGACAGGAATTTGCTCACGTGTTCCCCGACAATTTCCTGAGCCTGTGGGATCTCGCTTTCCCGCGCGTTGCGATTCTGCTGGACGATCTCCGTCAAATCGTCCGCGTTGTAAACGTAGACGTTGTAAAGCTCCCCGACACTGGGATCTATGTTCCTTGGCACACCCAGATCCATCAGGAAGAGTGCGCGATTTCCACGCGCCGCCATCGCTCGCGCGACCACGTCGCGCTGCAAAACCGGTTCTTCCGCGCTAACCGATGCCACCACGACATCCGGAGATTGCAGCGCTGTGTCCCACTCGCCCCAGCCGACCACAATTCCTCCGAATTCTGCGGCAAGTTGGTCCGCACGCTCCCTCGAGCGGTTCATCACTTGCAGTTGTGCGATCCCGCGATCCCGGAGATGCGAGATAACTTGCTCGCTGATCGTCCCCCCTCCCAACACCAGCGCCTTGCGCTCGCCCAATTTTCCAAAAATGCGTTCCGCCAATTTCACGCCAGCGGAAGCCACGGACATTGGCCGCGTGCCCAGCTCCGTTTCCGTGCGCACGCGCTTTCCTACTTCCAGCGCGCCCTGGAAGAGGCGGTTCAACACTGGCCCGGTCGCGCCTTGCTCGTGCGCGAAGCGATATGCTTCCCGCACCTGGCCCAGAATCTCTGCTTCGCCCAACAACATGGAATCGAGCCCCGCGGCGACTCGAAACAGATGTCGCACGGCTTCGCGATCGTAATGGTGATAGAGCGATACGCTGAGGATCTCCGACCGCACCGAATGAAACTCGCTCAGAAATGTAGACAGTACCGGTGCGCATTCATGGGAAGACTCCGGCGGCACACCATACACTTCGCTGCGATTGCATGTGGAGAGCACCAGCGTCTCTTCGAGAATTCCCCGCGCTCGAAGTTCCTTCGCCGCACGCTGGGCCTGCTCGGCGTTGAAGGACACCCTCTCGCGCACCTCCACCGGCGCTGTACGATGATTCAGTCCGACGAGAACAATTTCCATGCCGCGGTTTGCGCGCTCCTAAAAGTAGCGGTGGCTATGCGAAAGATAGAGATTCACGACCGTAAAGCTCAACACCACAATCACAAAATTAAAGATGCACAACCTTGAAGCTCGCGCCCCGCGCCACGCCGTCGTCCGCGCCAGAAAAAAGTAAACGGCGTACAGCACGAGTAGAAGCAGCGTGGTCACGTATTTCGCATCGAAGTACGAGTGCTGCCCTTCAAGTCTGTCCACGGTGACGAATCCTAAAGCCGTTCCAATGGCAATGGATACCAAGCCAACCAACACGCTCGACTGGCTCATCTGCGCGAGAAGTTCCAGTGGTGGAAGCCGCCAGACCACCTCGCCGACCTTATGCCTTCGCAGCAGCCTCTCTTCCGCAAGAAAAATGAGGCTGAGAACGAAGGAAAGGGCAAACGCGGCGTACGCCAGAATGCTCAGGGTCACATGAAATGCAAAGGCGGGCCCATGCACCGCCGGAGGCGAGAGCCGGTCAGGCGGAGCGAGATGCGCGGCCAGAAAGAACACCACGATAAACGGCAAAACGAAGCCTCCGACGGAGCGCTGCCGGTGATAGACCTCTAGGGCCAGATACGTCAACGCAAGCAGCCAGCCGAACAGCGACATCGAGCCATACAAGTCGTGGTAAGGAACTTGATGCAAACCTGCAGACCTTTCCAATAGCGCAAAATAGTGCGCCACCAGTCCAAGCCCCAAAAGCAGCGTACCCAGTCTCCCAGTAAGCCTGTTTCCCGTACTCAAAAACCGGACATACAACACGAAACTCAGCAGATAAGCAATCGCCGTCAAAATTGGGAACAAATGATTCATGCTTTGTACCTGAGCTCCCCTTATCATGGCACACGCAGAATTGCCGAGGCCCTGCAGCGCAAAATACTCCCTATTGGTCAACGTTTCGAGTATAGCCTACACTCGCAGATGCTCGTACAGCCCGATGTCATTAGCAGTCGTTTTAGCCAGACCGGCTCGGATTTGCTATCCTTGATTCGTCAGGCGGAGCATGCCCCCACAAACTTTGGCGATTAACCGGAAAGACTTATTCCTTCGCGCCTGCCGCGGAGAGGCCCTTCCCCGCGTCCCAGTGTGGATGATGCGCCAGGCGGGCCGGTATCTCCCCGAATACCGCGAAATCCGTACAAAGCACGCATTCCTTGAGGTTTGCAAGACGCCCCAGCTTGCCGTTGAAGTCTCGATTCAGCCTTTTCGCAGGCTGGATGTTGATGCCGTCATCGTCTTCTCGGACATCCTGATCCTCGCTGAAGCCATGGGCTTGCCGTTGGAACTCGGCGACGCCGGCCCAAACTTGCCGAATCCCGTACGCTCCAAGTTGGATGTCGACCGCTTAAAGATCTTTGACCCCGAGGCAGAAACCGGCTTCCTTCCCGAAGCCATCCGGCGGATCGTAAAATCCGTGGGCCCTGAGGTTCCCGTTTTGGGTTTTGCCGGTGCTCCGTGGACTCTTGCCTGTTACATGGTGGAAGGCAAGGCCAAGGAGGGATTCGGGACGGTCAAGAGTTTCCTCTATCACGAACCGAAAGTTTTCCGCGCGCTCCTCCACCGCATCGCCCAGGCGACCATTCCCTATCTGAAAGCACAGATCGCGGCTGGAGCCGCTGCTGTGCAGCTTTTTGACACCTGGTGCGGCGAGCTAAACTTGCAAGACTACGAAGAGTTTGCGCTGCCCCCCGTTCAAGAGATCATCGCGGGCCTCGGCAGCTCGGCACCCGTGATTTATTACACGAAAGCGTCACAACATTTGCTCTCCGCCGCGGCGCGCTCTGGAGCCAATGTGCTCAGCGTTGATTGGCGAGTTGACCTGGCTGAGATTCGCAAGACACTCGGCCCAAGAATCGCCTTGCAAGGCAATGTCGACCCGGCCGTCTTGTTTGCCCCTCCCGACAAAATTCGCGATGTGACCCTGGCCACTATCGGCTCGCTGGCCGGCCACGGCCATATCCTCAACCTTGGCCATGGCATTTTGCAAAACACTCCGGTCGAGAACGCTCAGCTCTTTATCGAGACGGGCCAGCGCGCGCTGATTCAGCATGCCAGCCCCGCGGCACAGGTGCGGTAGGAGACACTTAGCATGGCACTCGCTCATCCAAGCCTGCAACAGATGCGTGGCGAGCTCCGTGTCGGCGAGGCCTTTCTCGCGAAGTACAATCGTCCCGGCCCACGTTACACCAGCTATCCTACGGCGCCCGTTTGGAATGACTCTTTCGGCCCGGCGGACCTCGAGCGCGTACACGAAGAGGCCGAGCATGCCCGCACGCCTGTTTCGCTCTACATGCACATTCCTTTCTGCGAAAGCCTCTGCCTCTTTTGCGCTTGCAACGTCGTCATTCAGAAAGACAAAAATGTCGCCCCGCCTTACCTCGACGTCCTAAAGCAGGAAATGAAGCGCATCAGCCGCAGCGTCTCGAAAAATCGCCCCGTCGTTCAATTTCATTGGGGCGGCGGCACGCCGACCTACCTGACGCCCGAGCAGATCGACGATCTATTCGTGTTCACCAAGCAACACTTCCACTTCGATCCCGATGGTGAAATTGGCATCGAGGTCGACCCGCGTGTAACTTCCCGTACGCATCTCGAAACTCTGCGCAAGCTTGGCTTCAACCGCCTCAGCATGGGTATTCAGGATTTCCACGCTGACGTTCAGAAGGCCGTGCATCGTATCCAGCCTTATGAACTCACACGTGATCTCCTCCTTGCTGCGCGCGATCTCGGCTTCGATAGCATCAACGTCGACCTGATTTACGGTCTTCCCTATCAAACGGCGGACACTTTTGCCCACACCGTGGATCAAATTATCGGACTCGCCCCCGATCGCATCGCTCTCTTCAGCTACGCCCACGTGCCCTGGCTAAAGAAGCAACAGGGCTCCTTCGCCGCGCACCTCCCCGAAGGCATGGAGAAATTCGAGATCTTCCGCGTGGGTCTGCTTAAGTTTCTCGAAGCCGGCTATCTCTACATCGGCATGGACCATTTCGCCAAGCCCGGCGACGAACTCGCCGTTTCCCAGCAAAACCGCAATCTTCACCGGAATTTTCAGGGCTACACCACGAAAGCTGGCGCCGACCTCTACGGCATGGGCATCACCGCCATCAGCGGCATTCAACACGCCTACGCGCAAAACTACCGCGACATTCCTTCCTGGGAAAGAGCCGTCGCCGAACGCGGTCTCGCTACCATGCGCGGCTATCAGCTTTCGAACGAAGACCGCCTGCGTCGCGCCGTCATCAGCCGCCTCCTGTGTCACACCGTCGTTATCAAGGACGAAATCTCGCGCGAGTTCAACATCGATTTTGATGAGCATTTCTCCGAAGAGCGTCGCCGCCTCGAACCAGCTCGCCTGGATGGCCTCGTGCTTCTCGATAACGGCGAAATCCGCGCCACTTGGCTCGGCCGCATCTTCATTCGGAATCTGGCCATGGTCTTCGATCCGTATCTCGAACAACAGCAGCTCATCGCCAAGCCGCTCTTTTCAAAGACGCTCTGATCCTGCGAGGATGCTCTAGCCCTGTGACCCGTCACGTCCCAGCACTGGTGGTCGGAGGTGGCATCTCTGGTCTGGTCTGCGCTTACGCCTTGCGCAAGGCGGGCATTGACGCACAACTCGTCGAAGCTTCCCCTAGCCCTGGTGGGGTCATCAAATCCATCACTCGCGATGGTTACCTCCTGGAATTGGGCCCGCAAAGTTTCAGCAGCACGCCCGCACTTCGTGACCTTTGCGAGGAACTCGGCATTTCGAACGAACTGTTGCAAGCCGCTCCTCACGCGCCACGATACGTCCTGATTGACTGCGAACTTCGTCCCGTGCCGCTTAGTCCGCCCGCCTTTTTTATGAGTTCGCTGATCGACGGCGCAACCAAATGGGCCCTGGTGCGCGACATCTTAGGCAAAAGCATTCCTCCCGATGCCGACGAATCCGTCGCCAACTTTGTTCGTCGTAAATTTTCGCCGCAATTGTTAGATCGACTGGTAGGGCCCTTCGTTTCCGGCGTTTATGCCGGTGATCCTGAGCGTCTCAGCGTCCGCAGCGCTTTCCCCCAGCTCTACGAAGCCGAAAAAACTGCCGGCAGCGTCGTTCGCGGCATGCTGCGCCTCACCAAATCCAAAAAGGGCCCTCGAGAGCGCCCCACCCTGCAAACTTTTCGCGAAGGTAACGAAACCCTAGTCCGCGCGCTGGCGAGTAAACTCGGCACTGCTCTGCTTGCCGAAACAAGCGCTGTACGAATTTCCCCCCCAAACGACGGTTCGTTCCATGTCCAACTGGAAAGCGAACAGGGAGGCGAATCCGTCTCCGCCAGAACTCTGATCCTGGCTACGCCCACCGACGTTACCGGCAAGCTTCTCTCCGGACTCGATTCGTCTTTCGAAACGCAACTGAGTTCCATCGAATACGCCGCTGTCGCCGTAGTCTCTCTTGGTTATCGCAAACAAGATGTCGGGCACGGGCTCGATGGGTTCGGCTTCCTCGTGCCTCGCTCCGCTGGCCTTCGCGTCCTCGGCTCTGTCTGGAACTCATCCCTCTTCCCCGGCCGCGCTCCAGAAGCGCACGCTCTTCTAACCAGCTTCATCGGCGGAACAACCGACCCCGCTTCACCAAAACTGAAGCTGGAAGAACTAGCAGCTCTCGTTCACCGCGAAATCTCCTCCCTGCTCTCCATCGCGAACGCCCCCATCTTTTCCAATGTCACCATTTGGCCGCGTGCCCTGCCGCAGTACAATCTCGGTCACGCCGACCGCTTGGCAACTGTCGCAAAAGCCTACTCGCGCTTCCCCGGTCTCTGGTTGACGGGCAACTACCTGCGCGGCCCCGCTATCGGCTCCTGCGTCGATCAAGCCCTCGCCATCACGGAAGAAGCGCGCAAACATCTCGCAACATAGCGGTGGCGTGTTCACCCAGTTGTGGAGCCAGCTACTTCCCATATCGCAGCGCCAGCCGCGTCTTCCGCCGCTCCGCCGCTTCTCGGAACCGCCGTCGTTCCTCCGCCGTCTTCAAGATCAGCGGCGGAACCACTTTCGGCTTCTTCGTATGCTCATCAATCGCCACAAACGTTACATAAGCGGTCGTCGTGTGTTTCCGCTCACCCGTCATTGCGTTCTCTGAATACACCTCCACGCCCACTTCCATCGAGGTATGAAACACTCGATTGACCTGCGATTTGAAATTCACAATTTCACCCAGGTTTACCGGATTGCGGAAATCGATATAATCCACCGACGCAGTGACTACATAGCTGTTCGAATGCCGGTGTGCCGCCAACGCCCCTGCCATGTCAACAAGGTGCATCACCTGCCCGCCAAGAAGTTTCCCCAGTGGATTCGTTTGCGCCGGCAGTACAATTTCCGTCATCTCTGAACGTGATGCGCTGACCGGCTTCCCGCGCAGTTCCGCCTCGAACTTCCACTTGCTTGCGTTTTTCCGCTTCATTACGAGCCTCTCGCCCCGCGCTGTTGGACGCCGCCGGCGGCACCCGTATAATACGAGACGACCCGATGAGCGACCAAAAGAAAACCCGCCGTCAGATGCTCGAAGAGTTCGTCGCCCAGAAACCCGATGATGCCTTCTCGCGCTACGGCTTGGCCATGGAATGCATGAACAGTGGCGATCCCGCAGCCGCCGACACCCATTTTCGCGCGCTCCTCGACCGCAACGCCGATTACATCCCGGCTTATCTGATGTACGGCCAACTCCTAGCCCGCCAATCCCGCACCGCCGAAGCCAGGCAAATCCTTGCAACCGGGATCGCCGCCGCCGCAAAAACGCGCAACGAACATGCCTGCTCCGAAATGCAAGCCCTCCTCGCCGAGCTCTCCTGACGAATCCCGCAGTCTCTTCTTAGCTCTCTTCGCGAAGACAAAAGACAAACATTTCCCTTAACATTGATTATTCCTTTGGTACAATTCAGCTTAGGAAAAACTGCATCTGGGGGTGCGGGAGCTGGCTCCCGCTTTTCTTTTTCAGGGCCACCATTTTCGGTCTTAGCAAACCCAAAACAACCAAAATCGCACCTTCAGAATCAACGACTTACGAAATGCAATTTTCGTAAGTCTTTTCTTTTGATATTCTTGCAAATTGGTGGGGGGTAGGGGGCATGCGCCTCTCCTGCTTCGGCTCTCTGCGTCGGAGAAGATTTCGACTCTATGCGTAAACGAATCGCTGATTCTTTTCGTTCAGACTTGGGTGTACTGGTTCTGCTCGCAATTGCGCGGCTGACGCTTCACATTGCGACGAATGGCCAGTATGGATTTCACCGCGATGAACTGCAGACCCTCGATGACGCTCGCCACCTCGATTGGGGTTTTGTAGCGTATCCGCCCATTACGCCGCTCATCGGCCGCTTGGAGTTAATCCTCTTCGGGACCTCGCTCATCGGTTTTCGAGTCTTCTCCGCGACTGCTGTGGGCATCGTCATGGTGCTGGCCGGGTTGATTGCCAAGGAACTCGGCGGAAACCGCCATTTGCAAGTACTCGCCGCTGTTGGCGCGGGAATCGCTCCAGTTTCTCTTGTACAAGGCGCGGTATTTCAATACGTTTCGTTCGACTATCTGTGGGGCGTCACCGCTACTTATCTTCTCGTTCGCCTGCTGAAGTCAGAAGATCCACGCTGGTGGGTGCCCATCGGCGGCGTCTTGGGTCTCGGCATGGAGACGCGTTACACCATCGGCTTTCTCGCCCTCGGCATCGTTGGCGCCGTGCTCCTCACGCCGGCCCGGCGTTACTTGCGCAGCGGCTGGCTTTGGATCGGTGTTGGTGTTTCCATTCTCGTCTTTCTGCCGAACGTCATCTGGCAGATGCAACACCACTTCATCTCTCTGGAGTTCTTGTCCCATCTGCATGCCCGCGACTTGCGGCAGGGCCGCTACAACGGATTTTTCCGGGAGCAACTTTGGCTCTGCGTGAACCTTGTCACTGCCCCTCTGGCTCTCCTGGGCCTGTGGTTCTACTTCGTTCGGCAAGAGGGCCGGCGCTACCGCCTTCTTGGCTGGACGTTTGTCATCACCTTCGCGCTTTTCGCCTTGGCTGGCTCGCGTTCCTACTACACTGCGCCGCTGTATCCGATGTTGATTGCTGGCGGCAGCGTTCTTTTTGGAGATTTGCTCGGCAGGTTGCGCCCCGCAGCGTCCCGGATCGCCTACAGCGTGCAATGGACGGCGATTCTTATCGGGGGAGTTTCCTTTGTCCTGTTTGTGATGCCGGTTGCCCCCATCGGGTCCGGCCTCTGGAAAATCACCAGCAAGATGCATGATCAATTTCGCGAAGAGATTGGCTGGCCCGACCTGGCGGGTTCCGTCGCTAACGTCTATCGCTCATTGTCGTCGGAAGAGCGAGAGCACACCGGAATTCTCACCGGGAATTATGGAGAAGCAGGCGCCTTGAATCTCTACGGCCCAGCGCTTGGTCTGCCTTATGCGATGAGCCTGACAAATTCCTTCTGGTATCGCGGATACGACCAGCGGCTGCCGCAAACTGTGATCCTCACAGGCTTCGGCTTGGAGGAAGGCAGAAAACTCTTTGGCAGCTGTGTTGTAGCCGCAAAGAATACAAATCCATTTGGTATCGAAAACGAAGAGTCGCGCGATCATCCCGACATTCTGCTTTGTAGGAACTTGCGCATCCCTTGGCCTGAGTATTGGGAGCGGTCCCGGCGCTTTGGATGAAGCACGACCCAGGGACTCGATTTAGGGGCTTGGTTCGGGGTCAGCCCTCAATCTTCGAGCGTCGGCAGGGTTTTTAGAACCTCCGACGCTCGCGGACGATTCACCACCGCATCGTCTTTGCGAATCTTCCCATCGCGGAAGACGATTACACGTTTCGCAAACTCGGCGATGTCATGCTCGTGCGTAACCATCACGATAGTTAGACCTTTGTCGTTCAAGTCCTGGAAAACTTCCATGATCTCGACCGAAGTCCGGCTGTCGAGATTGCCCGTGGGTTCATCCGCCAGCAGGATCGACGGCCGGTTCACCAGCGCCCGCGCCACCGCCACTCGTTGCTGTTGTCCCCCGGACATTTGCGATGGGAAATGCTCCGCACGGTCGGCGAGTCCCACCATCGCCAGCGCCTCCACCGCGCGCTTTCGTCGCTCGGCTTTTTCGATCTTTGTGTACAGGGTGGGCAGCTCCGTGTTCTCAAGCGCCGTAGTACGCGCCAGCAAATTAAAACCCTGGAAAACAAACCCGATTTTCTGGTTGCGGATCAACGCCAACGCCCTCTTGTCATGCTTGGATACATCGACCCCTTCCAGCAGGTACTGACCCGAGCTGGGGCGGTCAAGACAGCCAAGTATGTTCATGAACGTCGACTTGCCACTGCCGCTCGCACCCATGATCGCCAAAAATTCACTGCGATGAATTTCTACGCTCACTCCGCGTAGCGCGTGCACGCGTGTTTCTCCGAGTTCGTAATATTTGTGCACGTCTTCCACGCGGATAACTGCGTTTCCCGTAGCGTCGGGCGCGTTCACTTCGGTCTGGTCAGCGGTCTGCATGGGATGGAATTGGGGGATCGGCTTGTCCATGGCGCGAGCAAATTCTTAGCGACGAATTCCCGACCCTCCTGGCGCCGTTGATTTCGGCATTACGGAGCGGATGATCAATTCATCTCCGTCTTTCAATTCGCCTTTCACAAACCCTGTAACTTCCGTATACGAATGATCCGTGATTCCTAACGTTACCTTCACGGGCTCCATGCTGTTGTCGGCGCGTAGTCTCCATACCACGGCGCTGTCCGATCGCGGTGCGCGAGGCGGATTTTGCGCCTCGCCGCCAGACGGCGCGCCGCGTTCCGCCGCGGCTTCGTCGCTCGCTGTTTTTCTCGCGCCAGGTTCGATTCCGTATTGCCTGTAAAGCGCGAGGATTTCCTCGGGAGACATCGGCGGCTTGTACCGCAACGCGGTATTGGGGAGCTTCAGAACATTCTGAACGGTAGCCACGGGAATTGTGACGTAAGCCGTCATTCCCGGAAATAATTTCAGGTCGGGATTGGCGAACTCTACGATCGTGTCGTAGGTGACGACATTTTGCACCGTGGTCGCATTCATGCGCACCTGGTTGACCACCCCATGAAACGTTTCCTTCGGAAAAGCGTCCACCTTGAACGTCACCGGCTTCCCCACCTTGATGTTGCCGACGTCAGACTCGTCCGTCTTGGCGTACACCAGCATCTTCGTCAAATCTTGCGCGATGGTAAAAATGGTCGGTGCCTGTAGGGACGCCGCGACGGTTTGCCCAACGTCAACGTTCCGCGCCACCACGGTCCCATCGATCGGCGATCGAATGACAGTGTAATTGAGATTCGTCTGCGCCACTGTTACCGCGGCTTCTTTCTGGCTGACCTGTGCCTCGGCTTGCGTGACGTTTGCCGCAGCTCCTCCCACCGTGGCATTCGCGGAATCATAGTTCGCTTTGGCGAGATCCAGTTGCTGCTGGCTGATGATGCCTTGGTTGAACAACCCCACCGTGCGGTCATAGTCAGCTTTGGTCTGAACCAGGAAAGCTTTCGCTTTTTCCAGGTTCGCGCGCGCCGCCACGAGATTTGCTTTCGCGTTCTCCAAATCCGCCGTAGCCTGCAGCAACGCTCCCTTGAACAATGCCGGATCGATGAGCGAAACAATGTCGCCTTTATGCACGCGCGAGTTGAAATCTACGTAAAGCTTTGAAATTGTCCCAGACACTTGCGAACCAACTTGCACGGTGATGACCGCATTGATCATTCCGGTGGCTTCCACGACGTCGTGAATCTCGCCCTTTTCCACCTTGGCCGTGAAGTGTTGCGGTGCGTTGTTGTGATTCAGGCCAAACGCCACAAACAGTCCCACAACGGCAACAGCGCCTGCCAAAATGAGCCATTTGCTCTTTATTTTCATTTCCCGTCCTGGAGCCTGCTTCCCGGAGCGTCATTCATATCGCAGCGCCTCGATAGGATCGAGCAGAGAGGCTTTTCGCGCCGGGTAATACCCAAAAAAAACTCCCACCGCCACTGAAAACAGGGCCGCCACAATCACTGCTTCGATCGACATCTGCATCGGCCACTGCAGCGTTCGGCCAACCAGGTAAGAACCCAGTATTCCGAAAAGCACTCCTGCCGCGCCTCCGACCAGACTGAGCATCACCGATTCTCCCAGGAACTGCAGTTGGATGGCTTCTTCGGTCGCGCCAACCGCGACCCGCACCCCGATTTCCCGCGTCCGCTCCGTCACGGATACGAGCATGACGTTCATGATTCCGATTCCGCCAACTACCAGCGAAATCGAAGCGATGGCGATGAGGAGAACCGTGAGAGTTTTGCTGGCCTCCAGTTGCGCCTGAATGATGTCCTCCGGATTCCGAATGTTGAAGTCATCTTCCTCTTCCGGACGAAGATGATGGCGATCCCGCAGAAGCGCCGCCGCTTCCTGGCCGGCGATCTTGACGGCCTCGGGAGACACTGCGGAACACAGAATGTCATCCAGCCAGGGCGCCCCCTTGATCTTTTTCATGACCGTCGTGTACGGCATAAGGATGGTGTCGTCCTGGTCTTGTCCGGAAACGGAGAGCCCCTTGGGCATAAGAGTTCCCACGACCTTGCAGGGAAGATCTTTGACGCGCATCACTTTGCCGATGGGATCTTCGACTCCAAAAAGCGTGTCGCGCACCGTGCGTCCAATAACGCACACGTCCGCGGATCGTTCCACGTCGTCCTGAGAAAACGCGGCGCCTTGATCGATTATCCAGCGTTTGATGTCGAAATATTCCGGCGCCACCCCACGGTAGCCAGTGAACCAGTTTTGATTCGCGTAGATAATTTGAATTGATCCATCCACGTTGGGAGACTGGCTCTTGATCAACGGAATTTGATTTTTGATGGCAATCCCATCGGCGAGCACCAGAGACTTAGTGCCATGCGTGCCCGTGCGAACACCATTGACGGCGCGACCGCCGGCCTCGATCCAGACAAAATTATCTCCCAGATTGTTTAGTTGCTGCTCGACGCGCGCTTGCCCCGCTTTTCCTATGGCCACGACACAGATGACCGCGGCAATCCCGATGGTGATTCCCAGCACCGTGAGAATGCTGCGTAGCTTGTTCCTGAGCAACGCCACAAGGGCGGAGCGCAGCAGCGCCGCGTAATTCAAATCCCCTCCTGCTCTTTGCAACCCAACATTCTGCGCGGTCCAAGATAAATGGAAGATAAACCTGCGCCATCGGGCGCACATCTCTGCCTAATCTTTTCATGAATCACCATTCATAACCAGAGGCGGTGGATATTGGACAAGTTCCGACGATCCGGCTGCACGGGATGTCACCGCTGTCCCGGAGGCAAAGGCTGAACACCCACAATAGCTTCCGGATTGCCGACGATCCGCCCAGAACCTTTGTCTTTCTCATCCCAAACTGCCGTTTTTGTGGACCGTGAAGTCAGCGCGCAGCAGTTCCGCGAATCCTAAGCGTCAGCGATTGCCTGGCGGAACTTGCAAGCTTAGTTGGTTGGAATTGGCGGTTCCTAATTGGTATTCAACACGGTGGAGTCCGCCATCCGCGATCAAACCGGACAGATCGATGGCATGCGCTGCCACATCGTTCACTCTCAAAGTGATGTTGCCATCCGTGATCACGGAATCTTTATGTTGGTACCTCGTGCCGTCCACCATCACGTCGCCACCGGGGGGGCCCAAAATGTTCAGGTCACGATCCCCTACATTTTCGATCACGGCAATCACTCGAATTTGACCTGGCATCGCGCGGTTCTCTGATGGTAACAGTAGCAGGCGAATGCCATTAGAAGGCGGCCCCCATGAAGCCGTGAGCCGCATAAGTGCTATCTCCGGTATCCAGCCAAGATATTGACCCTGCTGCTGTTTCAAAACCCAATCCCCGGAGAACTTCGTCGTTTTGCACAGCCGTTCGATGGTGGGCACTGCTGGCTGGTATCGCAGGCTCGCCAAGGCCCTGGCGTAATAGACCTGCTGGCGGGCCTCATGCGGCTCCCTTTCCATTCGCGACAAGATTTCCGGCGCAGCCAATTCATAGCGAATTCTTCCCAACGCTTCAGCTGTTTGCCCCGCCGCCTCGGGCCACGAAATCGTGTGTAAAGCTCTCAACAGTGCGGGACCCGACGCGGGGTCCGCAATGGAGTCCAAGGACATTGCCGCATATTTCTGTACCTGAGACGAGGTCAATGGATTGGACACTACATCGCCCAGCACGCGGACACTGTCTTGACCTCGCATATATCCTAATGCCGAGACACAGAACCCTTGCGCATCCTCTTTGGCATGCTCCGCGCAATCCAGTGTGATGGTTCGCGCCGGAACCCCGAGTACGATCAGGGAATAAGCAGCCTCATCCCTGCAAGATCGATCTTTGCAAAAATGCCTGACAAGCGCTTGAGTTCGGCTATCTACTTCGGACATGCGATCTTTAAATAGTTCCTGCGCCTCAGACCAACCGCTGTTCACTAAGGATGGTGTCTGCATATCTAGCCGGTGGAGAGCTTCTTGGATGGGTACTTGGTCTGTGTTCGTGATGGTCTTGAAATCTCGGCCCACCAGGACGCCTTCCCAGTAAACTAGCCGCATGCGATTCGCCTTACGTTGCCGTATGCCGAGCCAGTCCTTTGGGAGGAACCAGATCTGAAAAACGTGTTCACCATCTTTGCCATCAATCTCAAAGCCGCGCTTATCCAAGCTGTACCAATCTTCTGGAGTACTGTTCAATGTTGTCCGTGTAATAGTCCAACCCCCCGGGAGAACGGTGCGAAGACGCTGTGTGATCTGTTCTTGTTCGTCCTTCGTGATCCACGGAGCAGAGCTTTGAGCTGCTTCGAGTCTTCCGGCCACAACGAAAAGGACTACCAAACACACTAGAGGACCAACACTCGACCATGATCGAGATCTTGTCAGAACGTCAGCCGTCATGATTCTTCGCATGCACACAGAATACCTGTTCTACCCTAGTGACGGGCAACTCGGAAGCAATTCACTGGGACAATTAATGGGCGCATCGAACACCGAGGCGCTGCCAGGATTCATAACCGGGGACCGTGCGCTCTGGTATCATTTGGTGTAGGACCCATGCGGCCTGAACGCATTCCTTTGTTTCCGCTGAACGTCGTCCTCCTTCCCGGCGCGGAGCTTCCCTTGCATATATTCGAGCCGCGTTACCGCGCGATGGTAAAAGGCTGCTTGGAAGAAAAGTCTGAGTTCGGCATGCTCCTTTCCCTGGACAAGGGAGTCGCGCGTGTTGGCTGCACCGCCGAAATTCTAAACGTCGCAAAACGTTATGAGGACGGCCGCATGGATATTCTCACGGTAGGCCGCGCCCCGTTTCGAGTTGTCGAGCTTTTCACGGAAGACCCGCTTCTGGAAGGTCACGTGGATTACCTTGATGACCGGGAAGTCCCCCCGAATCCGCGCATCCAGCGCGAACTCGTCGAGCTATTCGAAGCCTGCCATACTCTGATCTTCGACGACTACCCGAAGAATATCGAAGGCGGTCCGAGCGAAGAGCTCTCTTATCTCGTTGCAGCCACTCTTCCGATAGACCTATTGTGGAAGCAGCAAATCCTTGAGCTGAGGTCGGAAGCGGACCGCCAGGAGCGGCTGGTAGCGTACCTTCGCGAATGGTGTCCGCATCTACAGAAGAAAGAGGCCATGCGCCAGCGCGCTGGCGGAAACGGACACGGATTGAATTAGTTTGTTGCGGGCCGGCTCATTCGGCTCGCGGAACGGGACCCCATGACGGGAAACACATCGATGCAATCTTCAGGACATCCGAAACCGCGCACCCTCGGCGAACTCAAGCGAATCCCCGATTTCGATCCGCGCGGCGCTTCCCGTTCCGTTAAGGACGAGCTCCGCCGCAACCTGCTCCGCGCCATCGAAAAGGGCGAAACGCTCTTCCCCGGCGTGCATGGCTATGAAGACACGGTTGTCCCGCAAATTGTCAATGCTCTTCTCTCGCGCCACAATTTCATTCTTCTCGGGCTGCGCGGCCAGGCCAAAAGCCGCATTCTCCGCGCCCTCGTCAACTTGCTCGATCCGGAGATGCCCGTCGTCGCGGGCTGCGAAATCAACGACGATCCTTTGAAACCCATCTGCCGCGCTTGCCGCGAAAAAATCGGCGCCGAAGGCGACAGCACTCCGATCTCATGGATGCCCCGCGAGAATCGCTTCGTCGAAAAGCTCGCCACGCCGGACGTGACGATGGCCGACATCATCGGCGACGTCGATCCCATCCGCGCGGCCCGCGGCGGCCGGGATCTGTCCGACGAACTCACCATTCACTACGGGCTTCTGCCGCGCGCCAACCGCGGCATTTTCGCCATCAACGAACTCCCCGACCTCGCCGGGAAAATTCAAGTTGGTCTGTTCAACATCATGCAGGAAGGCGACATCCAGATTAAGGGCTATCCGCTGCGGCTTCCTCTCGACATCCTGCTGGTTTTTACGGCGAATCCTGAAGATTACACGGCGCGCGGAAAAATCATCACGCCGCTGAAAGACCGCATCGGCGCCGAGATTCGCACGCACTATCCATCAAGCATTGAGGAAGGAATGACCATCACCGCGCAAGAGGCCTGGGTGGGCCGTGATTCCGGCAAGAAAATCGAAGTGCCTCAGTATCTCCGCCAAGTCGTCGAAGAAATCGCGTTTCAGGCTCGCGAGGACAAGCGCGTCGACCGCCGCTCGGGTGTCAGCCAGCGTCTGCCTATCACGACTCTGGAAGGCCTCGTCAGCAGCGCCGAGCAGCGCGCCGCTCGCAACGGCGAGAAGAATGTAGTCGCCCGGGTCGCGGACGTCTACGCCGCCCTCCCAGCCATCACCGGAAAATTGGAGCTCGAATATGAAGGTGAGCTCAAGGGCGCGGACACGATTGCACGCGAACTCATCCGCGCCGCCGTCGGCCGCGTTTTCAGCAAACATTTCACCGATATCAACTTCCAGCCTGTCATCCAATGGTTCGAAATGGGCGGTGAGCTGAAGCTGCCGGACTTGGCAACGAGCATCGAGCGGTGCCAGCAGCTTTCAAAAATCCAAGGCTTGATGGAACACATTGACAGGCTCGGCATTAAAGATCGCAAGGATGCTAGCTCCACCGCGGCTGCCGCCGAAATGATTCTCGAAGGCTTGTGGGCCCATCGCCGCATCGGCCGCAGCGAAGAGCGCGGCTTTTACGCCGAGAAGCCGCGTCAACCCGAGCAGCGTGAGCGCGAAGGACCTCCGCGGCCTCCACGCCGCCAATTCAACTGACGACCCGATGAAGGGTCGTCATCCTGAGGAGCATCGCGACGAAGGATCTTTATGACTAAGCCGGGTCGACCTAAGAGGCGCGAATCATGAAATTCATCCGCTACGGCAAGTATGTCGGCGAGCCAGCCGACGCTGTCGACCTCGAAGAACTCATCAAACGCCTCGGGGATTTCTTTCTACAGAGCGGCTTCGAATCGCAATTCTACGGCGTTTCGCAAATGGACCCCGAGCGTTCCATGGAAGCTCTCCGCGAAGCCATCCTCCGCGCCCTGCAAGAAGGCGACCTGCTCCCCGAAGACGCCATGAGCGAGGAACTCCGCGAAATGCTCCGAGATCCCGGCGCACTGAACAACCAAGCGGTGAAAGATCTCCTCGACAAAATCACCGAACGCCTGGCCAACGAAGGCTTTATCAATCCTCAGCAACCTCCGCAAGTCACGCCGCCGCCGCAAACTTCCGCGCGTGGCCAGCTCGGGCAGCCGCACGAGCGTCAGGCCGAAGCACGATTTGAAATCACCGACAAGACCATCGATTTTCTAGGTTTCAAAACTTTGCAGGACTTGCTCGGCTCTCTCGGCCGCAGCAGCTTCGGCCGCCACGATACTCGCGACCTTGCCACAGGCATCGAATCCGGCGGGGTGTCACGCCACTACGAATTCGGTGACACCCTTAACATGGACATCAGCGCCACGCTCTTCAACGCCGTCCGCCGCGAAGGCGCCAAAGTTCCCATCGAGATGACCTACTCCGACCTGATGGTCCACCAGTGCGAATACCATAGCTCCTGCGCCACCGTGGTCCTTCTCGACTGCAGCCACAGCATGATTCTCTATGGCGAAGACCGGTTCACGCCCGCCAAGCGCGTGGCCATGGCGCTCTCCCATCTCATTCGAACGCAATATCCGGGCGACGCGCTTAGTCTTGTGCTTTTCCATGACTCCGCTGAAGAAGTCCCTCTCGGGGAACTCGCCCGCGTACAGGTCGGTCCGTATTACACGAATACCCGTGAAGGGCTGCGCATGGCCCAGCGCATTTTGCTACGCCAGAAAAAAGACATGCGCCAGATTATTATGATCACCGATGGAAAGCCTTCCGCTCTCACACTCGAAGACGGCCGCATTTACAAAAACGCCTTCGGCCTTGACCCCTTCGTCGTCGGCCAGACGCTCGAAGAAGTGAACAAGTGCAAGCGCGCGGGCATCATGATCAACACGTTTATGCTCGCCAGCGACTATTCGCTGGTCCACTTCGTCCAGAAGATCACCGCCATGTGCCGCGGCAAAGCCTACTTCACCACGCCTTACACGCTTGGCCAGTATCTGCTCATGGACTACATGTCCCGCAAAACCAAACAAATCCACTGACCGTTTTTCCCGCCCGTCCAATGCCGGGAGCATCTCGACATTTCCGTCAAATTTGAGGTATGAATTGAGTAGCCGTTACAGCCCTCGGAGAGGTAAACATGAGACGCTACTCGATCGTGCTCGCATTGGCCGCGTTGTGCCTTTTCTTTGGTACTCTCTCGGGCTCGGCGCAAGATACAAAAGCCGATTCTTCCCAGGACCCAGTTCCCTGGTATGACCCGAAACGATATGACCCCCGCAAGTTGATCAAGCATAGCCCAAAATCGGCGAACGATCAGCTCGCCTCGGATGGAGACCTGGAAGTAAAGTTGACGCATCAATTGCAAACGCAAGGAATCTTAACAGCCGATAAGAACTTGCAGGACGCCTGTTCCGCGTTTAAGTACCTGGACGATTGTGTGGCGTCTCTCCGCGCCAGCCGCACATTGAAAATCGACTTCAGTTGCTTGAAATGGGATGTGACCGGTGTGAAGCCCAAGCCGGTAGCCGATTCCTGCGCCGGTCCTGCGGGCGGAAGAGCCATGAGCCTCTACAGGGCCATCGATCTTCTGAAGCCGGATAGCAACGCCAAAGTGGAAGCCAAAGAAGCGCTCAGGAAAGCCCGCGACGACATCAAAGATGCCGGTGGGTAAACTCTAAGGCGTGGCGCAGGATTTCGCTTTTACTTTCTCGTCGAGTCGCGGCCCTAGCGGGCAAACAGGATCGTCGGTTCTCCCTTGTACGTTGTCGCCTGGACTTGGTTGAATCCGCACTTTTCCGCGACACGAATCAACCGCGAATGTTCCGGGTGAATGATGCATACCATCTTTCCCAGCAGCGGTTGCGACGACTTGGTATTCGCATCGCCCCACACAATCGCGGCGCGAACTGCCTCCTCGCATAGCCTTTCCCATGCAGGCGCGTCGTGAACACCCACCCCAATTCCGGCACGCCTTTCAGCGACGGGTCAATCTCCCGGTTCCAATCCGAGAATCCCATCTCTCCCGCAAAATTCCCCGTAGCTTTTTCCTCCACGATCCAGTAGCCGAATCTCAACCATGCCCAATGCCCAACGCTTCGCAGGGTCCTGGCCCAAGCATCCTCCTCGGAAAGCGGCTTGCCGCCAATGTATCGCGTGACCACTGGATCAGCCCACATCGCCGCGCAATGGGCGAAATCCTCCGGACGATGCCCGCGCAAACGCAGGCGATCCGTTTCAATCACCGGCACTTCTCCATCGCGGAAAACAAGATCCGCCATGACTCACCTCATCTCTAATTCTCAACAAGAAAACTGGCCGGCACTCGCGCTCGAAACCGGCCGCATCTAAAATAGCGCCTTCGGCCCGAAGGGGTTAGGCGTAACTTCGAGGGCATCCGGTCTAGTCACATCACCGGCCCCTATGACGTTTACGACGCGCTTACGCTAATCGCATTAAGAATACGATATTTTAAGGCAAAGCTGACACTGAGCCGATTCGCCCACTGTCGCCTCGTTCCCCACCTACGACCCGCGACAAAAGACGACTTTGCATATCGCTTGTGGAATGTCGTCTCTTGTCGCTTGTGGGTTCTGTAGCGCGTTGTTACGCTGCGGCACCATACGGACCTCCAATGCCGAGGCCAAGAGGGAGATTCAGCATGAACCGCATCCGCATTCTTTTGATCTTGTTCGGTTTGTTTATCTTCGGGGTAACGGCGCAAGCACAAGTCACTTCGCTTACCCTCAACAGCGATCCCGGCGACTACATTGGCGGGGGCCAATTCACATTCCTCACCACCTCTGACGGCAGCTTCAGCGCTCAACAGAATTTTGATCAAGGCGTTTCGATCTCCTTTTTCGGTCAACCCGGTATCTTTTGGCTCCTGGACTTCGCCGCACCCAACAACCAACTCCTTACTGTGGGAACCTATACCGGCGCCACACGCTTTCCTTTTCAAGCGTCAACCGTACCGGGGCTGGACGTCGCCGGCGACGGCCGGGGCTGCAACATGCTGACCGGCAGCTTTCAGGTTTTGGAGGTGTCGTATGGCGCCGGCAGCAGCATAAATTCGTTCGATGCCCTTTTTGAACAACACTGCGAAGGAGCGGTGCCTGCCTTGCGCGGAGAGGTCCGCTTCAACGCGCACCCAGTCGTGAACGTCACTGCGCCCTCGCGGCTCACCGTCCTCGAAAACCAAAACGTCAATTTCTCCGTCTCGGCCAGCGACGCCCAGTCCCGCCATGTCGTCCTGACCGCAATCGGTCTGCCCATGGGAGCAACCTTCGTTGACAACGGCAACAACACCGGTACCTTCAACTGGACGCCCACCAGCAGCCAGGCAGGCAACTATCTTCTGACCTTCCAGGGGGACAATCTCTCCGGCAATCTTGGCGCCACCTACACCCAAATCAATGTCATTCCGCCGCCGCCCACCAACGATGATTTCAACAACGCAACTGTCATCCAATCCATACCGTTCAGCGCGAGCGAAGATGCCAGCGTGGCCACGACTGCCCCCGATGACCCGTTCTGCTTCGGGGCCAACCAAACGGTGTGGTTCGCCTTCACCCCGCCAGCCAACATCCGCCTGGAGGCCAATACCTTCGGCAGTAACTACGATACGACTCTCTCCGTGTACACCGGCACGCGCGGGGCTCTGACCCTGATCGCCTGTAATGACGACTCCAACAATACCCTGCAGTCGCGCGTCCGTTTCGACGCGGTTGCTGGCACCACCTACTACTTCATGGTGTCGTCGCTCTTCCCCGTGTCGTCCGCGAATCTCGTCTTTAACCTGCTTCAGGGTCCTCCGCCGCTCTCCATCGCTCCCAGCATCACCCAGTTCGGGTCCGTGGACCCCACTACGGGAGCGGCCACCTTGACCGGGTTCGTCACCTGTTCGCAGCCGGTATTTGTATCTCTGTCGGGACAACTCAAACAGATGCACGCAGGTACGCCCGTCAGCGGGTTCTTCTCCGCGTTCATCCCATGCAACGGTGCCACCCCATGGAGTGTCACCTTACAAACTGTGCCATTTCTTTTCCACGGCAGGTCGGCGGCGCTGTTCACCGGCGGAAAGGCCGACGTGTTCGCTTCCGCGTTCGCATTCGATCCGGACACGGGCGAATTCATCCAGCGGAACCTGACAGTAACCATCACTCTGCGGGGGAAAAACTGATCGATTCGTGGTCCCACTTCCGCAATTCACACGAGCGGGCGACGATGGCCAGACTCCATTCGAGTCTGGCCATCGTCCCTGAAGTTCGGCCGAGCTGGCCGCAATCTTTCTCGGGGCAGGAACTCTCGCTCTCCCGGCCCCTTGTCTTCTCGCATCTCAAAGGCGCAAGCTCGACGCTTCCGTCATTCTTTAGTCGCTACATCCTTGCTTCCTTACCTCCTTGCTTCCTCCACCCACCAGTCTCCAGTCAAGGGTCACGACCGGCTTCCCCGGGCACCTCGGGATCACTTCTCACTCTTCTTGCGCTACACTCAAGCCATGGGAATTCTGCGGCGGCTTTCACGCTGGATGGGAAACCAGGACCACATGACACACATCGTTGCGGGGAACGCAGCTCCCGGGTTTTCGCTCAAGGCCATCGATAACAAGGAATACTCACTCAACAAACTGTCGGAAGGCGGCCCGGTCGTCGCCGCCTTCTTCAAGATTTCCTGCCCCGTCTGCCAGTTTACTTTCCCTTTTCTCGAGCGGCTCTATAAGCATTACGGCGGGGATGGCGTAACCTTTCTCGGCATCTCCCAGGATGACGCGCGTTCCACGGCGGACTTTGCGAAGGAATATGGCGCGACGTTTCCTATCCTGATCGACGACGAAAAAGGGTATGCCGTCTCCAACGCGTACGGACTCACCAACGTTCCCACCATTTTTCTAATCGATACCGATGGCACCGTGAAAGTGAGTTCGACGGGCTTCGACAAGAGGGACCTCGAAACCATCGCGGCGAGTCTAGGAGAGCGCAAGAAAGGGTCTCTCGCGCCGCTTTTCCGTCCAGAGGAAGTGGTCCCGGCGAACAAACCGGGATGAAGCTCGAAAAATTAGGCCCGGTCGGGCCTTTGGAGTGCGCGAGCAAAGCTCCCGCGTTTCCGGCTGCCAGAAATTCCCGTAACAACGCAGGCCGGCCGACAACTCAGCTAGAACCTATTCGGCCTCGGTTTCGATCAATTGTTTCTTGTGTTTTGCAGGCCGTTTCCGCTTGTCGGGAATGACGCGCGTAACGGCCGGCGCGATTCCAGAATTCCGCGCCGCGCGACGCGCTTCCGTTCCCTTGTCCAAGACTTTTTTCGACTTTCTCATCCAGGCCTCAAGGCGCGATTTAGAAATTGAAGGATAGCTGCAAATCGATCCGCCGATTCGCAGTAGAAGAAGAAAATGGTCCGCCAGCGAGAGCGTTGGACTCGCCAAACAGCGGTGAGCTCAGATTGCCGATGGGATTCGAAACGTTGACGTTGTTGAACACGTTTCGCGCGTTCACGCTGAACGTCAAATTATAGCGATTGTTCGCAGGATTGCCGCCAAACATCCCGCCGCCATGATCTCCCCCACCACCGCCGCCTCGCGGCCCGGGGCCACGGCCAAACGTACCGACACCAGGGCCGCCACCGGTGGCCGTAGGTTCTTTTTTCGTGCCGAAACCAAACGTCTTGCTGAGGCGCAGATTCAGCGTGAAGCGCGCAGGGCCCGTCGCCTCATTGATGGGGATTACCGTCTGGCCGGGTGTGGTAACCAAATTGAAGCAGCCATAGGGAGTATCTTTCACTCCCGTAGCCCCTGGGGTGCAACTGCCGACTGTGGCGCGCGTGTTGTAGGCGGCATTGCCGTATACATCTTGTCCGGTGGTGATGTTAAAGGGAGAGCCGGAACTGGCAATCATGAACGGGCTGATTCGAAAGGCAAAAGGCAAGCCGATACTGCCGCCGAAAAAGACGCGGTGGCGAACATTGAAGGAAGCGCGGCCATAGTCTCGAGTAACGTCGAATGGATTCGAAGGGAGATACGAAGCGCCGGAAGTATCGCTATTGGCATAGTTCAGAGTGTAGTAGCCGAAAAGAGAGAGGGAGAATTTTGCGGTCCCGGGCATGCGAACACTGCTGTTCACGATGAGCTGATTCTGGCGGAAGATACCTCCGGATTCGAATTGGTAGTCAATCTCACTCGGTGGCGGGGCGACAATTGCGCCGGGAGGAATTTGTCCTGGATCCGTAAACCTGGTGTAAAACTGACGTTCTCCGCGCGAGTTGAGATAGGTGACGGAAAGGTTGGCGGTCTTCGTCAGTTGGCGCTCCAGGGTCACTCCAGTCTGCATGGTGTAAGGAGCGTGCAGGTTGGGATTAACGTGATAAACCGTCTGAGGCGCAATGCCGGTGGAGGGAAATTGCGAGGGAAGAACAGTCTGAGTTGGATTGAAAAATGCGGGGTTCGTGACAAGATACTCCTGCTGGATGATGCCATTCTGCAATTGTTGCTGCAAAACCAAGTCCGAGTTGAAACGATCGTAAAACACGCCGAAACCCAAGCGAAGAATTGTTTTCGGCGATTTGTTTTTTCCGTTGCCATCGATGCCCCAGGCTAGCCCGACCCGCGGGGCAAAATCGGCATGATCGCCGAGATTGTTTTGCGTTTCATAACGCAGGCCGGAACTAATGGTAATGTTGGGCTTAATGCGCCAGTCATCCTGTAGAAAGATCGCCCCGTCGGCCCAAGTCTCACTCGCGTTGGCCATGCCTGCCGGATTGAAGTTCAGAGAATAGAAACTGGCGCCGCCGCCGTTTGCAGTGGGCGAATTCCCTGCAACGATGGATTGAAGGGTCCTTTGATAGGCTACAAATCCAGAAATCTGTGGGCAAGTAGTTGGCGGATTCTGTACATTACAGCCGGTTACTGTTGGATCGACGCGCGAGCCGAAGGAATACACACCGTTGAACTTAGAGTCGGACGCATTGTCTTCTTTTGTGACGCGGGCACGGCCACCGTATTTGATCGAATGTTTGCCCAAGGTCATGTAGGTGATGTTCTGAAGCTCGTAGCGATCCAGGAGGTTCTTTGACAGACCAGAGCTATTGCCGCCGCCAACGAAAGCCCCTTGGATCTGGATCGTGGGTGCCGTGTTCAACGGATTCTGAGTGTTGTTTTCGCGAACGAACTGAAAACGCGTTTCGTTGATTGTCCTGCTGCTGAGCGTCTGCGTGTCACTGAGTTGCAAAGTGTGCTCTGTCTCGAGCGAACTGTAACCGACAGTTGGCAAGCTGAAAGTCCCAATCCCATCGCCGGTCTCATCGTTGCGCCAATACTGATAACGCGCGGTGAGGGTGTTCGCGGGTGTTACCTGATAATCGAAGCGCTGGCTGAAGTTTGATCGCGTGCGCGGGTTGGGCACGGCGCCGGTGAACTGCGAGACTTGCAGTGTGGTGGGATCCACAAAGGGCGTGTCGATGATGGAAAGCTCATTGAGGTTGCGCCGCTCGAAATTTGTGAAAAACGAGCGTTTCTTTCCCAGAGAGCCTCCCAGATTGGCGCTGTACTGCGTGGAATGATATCCCGGCTGTTGGGCCGTCCCGATAAACGGATTCCGGGAATTGAAGCTATCCATATTGCCCATCAGGAAAAGCTGGCCATGAAGCTGATCCGTACCTGGTTTGGTCAGGATTTCGATGCGACCGTAACCCAACTTATCGTATTCGGAAGAGAACGGATTCTGATTGATGCGAATCTCGCGGATGGAGGCCTTTGGCGGAAGCTGTCCGGCAGTGAAACCATCGATATAGATCTGGCCCCCGTTCGGACCGGCGGACGGACCGGCGAGAGCTTGCAGTTCGGATTGCAATTCATCAGGATCGTCGGAGAGCGCTTCCAAGTCCTTGCCCTTAATGACTATCGTTCCGGCGTTATTCGAAGGATCCACATCGACTTTCGTGGAGGAATCCGTGACTTCCACTTTTTCCTCTTCTATCTGAATGAGGAGACCGATGTTCAACTGTTTAGTTTGCCCAGCGAGAATCTGGACATTGTCCTGCGTGAAAAGCGCGAAGCCCTTTGAGACAGCCTTCAGCGTGTACGTCCCTGGAAGCAAACCCTTGAATTCGTAGAAACCGTCGCGGTTGGTGGTGGTGTCCAGTGAGGCGCCTTTGGCGTTGATCAGGCGGACGGCGGCTTTTGCGATGACTCCGCCCGAGGGGTCGGTTATAACCCCATTTAGTCCGCCCGTGGGCGTCTGCGCGTTTGAGCTCCCGACGAACGCAAGCGCGGAAAGCAGAAAAAGTAAGTTCACTAAGACAATTCGAGTGGGCCAAAAACTCATCAGATCTCCCAAGCAAAAATAATTTGATTTAGGGCTGCGCGGCATTACGGTGTGGCCGCTTCCCCGCCGCCGTTGCTTAGGCTCCATGGCGAAAGAATTGTGGACGCGCTACTCTTGGGGGAAGCTTCCAGAATGGGCTCAACTCCGCCGAGCAAGGTAATTACCGTGGATTGTCCGTTTGCTGCGCCCTCCGTCGCTACAATCATCACAGCCTCGCCCTTTTGCAAGTCAGCCAGTGCCGCAGCGGGCATGCGATTAATCATCTGTTGCAGATCGGCAGTGCCCCCGCCGCCTTGCCTCCACATTCCGCCGGATCCTCCGAACGCAGAACCCCCAGCCATCGGAGTATTTGACCTCGCCGATTGCACCCCGCTCGCAGCGGGCCCACCGCCGTTCGCCGAGGTTGCAGACGAGGGTGCATCGGTTGAAGCACCTTTCAAGCGCGCGGCGATGCGCTGCGCGACTGGCGGAGGCAGTTTGCGCAACTGCGATTCCGGTGTGATTCTTACCGTGATGGATTTTTTGGAAACCAAATCCTGAATGGTGATGGCGCTCGCAGATGCGTCGATGGAGGAAATTGTGCCCGCGATATTCCGAAACGTGCCGGAGACGATTTCAACGGCCGTGAGTTCAGTGCCATCAGCGCTGCGAGTTCCGCGGGCGCGAAGTTGGTCGCCGGTCTTGATTTGATCCAGTGGGGCAGGCTTTGCGTCATCGAATTTCACCGAATCCACAGCATACCTGCGCAGAATGGTGTCCCTGGAAAGATGAACGGCAACAATCTTTTTCTCGCCCAGGGAAGGTAGAGCCACGTTTATCGTGTTGGTAGCGACAGCGACGCTGTTCACCAGCCCCCCTAAGCCGTGTTTTTGCCACTCTTCACGATCGCGCGACTGTTTTTCCGCAATATCCCCCTTCTTCATGGCGATCACTGATGCGGCAACAACGGATTTTCCATCGCCGGCAAGTTTGCCGCGCACAAGAATGCGGTCGCCGGGTTGCATGTCCGCCAACTGAATGGGCGTCGCGTCCTTCAAGTCCTTTTGACCGGGTGCGATTCGCACGAGTTTCGTTGAGTCTTGAACTTGAACAGTCACGTCGCTACCTGCATCCGTGGTCAACGTAATTGTATTCCCTGAAATCGACTGAATGGTTCCGACGGGGCGGGCTGCCGCAGGGGCCTGTGCAGAGGGCTGCTGCGCTGCCTGCTCCCCAGCACGAGCAACAGCCGTGTTTGCCGAGAGAAAGCTGAGACACGCCGCTATAATCAAAAGAGTTCGGTTTCCTGCGGGCTTGTTCCAAAACTCCATCCTGATTCCTCAATCCCTGCTTGGCTGACTGTTCCTGCGGGTCCGATGCCCTAGCCCTGTGCAATTCGCAGAAGGGATCCAGATGAAAAATTAGACGTATTCAGAGACGAATAACGTTTCACCAAGGGGGATTTCCCCTGCGGGAATGACAACGCTAAAAGTCCGTGAAGGACTAGTCTAATTTAGGCTAGTTCTTTGGACCCGTTATTTGGACTAGCATGGCGGAAGCGTGTGGGAGTCGAACCCACCCCCGAATCCGCGAAGGACACGGGCTATGGTTTTGAAGACCATGAGGACCACCGGGCCCCTTTCGCCTCCGGGAGAAGTATAACGTGGATTCGTAGACGGATTTGCATGTGAGGTGCGGTGCGTGGGGAGGAGGTTGACAGTCGAAAGTTGAAAGTCGAAATGAGCATCAGGTAAGAATTAAGGGAGAAAGGGACGGCGCCCCGGCCCGGAGGTTCGACAAAAGACCGAGGAAAGGTCAGGAGCGCTGCGAAGCGATCACAGCGGCTTGCTGCGTGCGGATCAAAGCGGCCACGAGGTCGTAAAGCGCGGGGTTGGTACAGACTTCGTAATAGGGATGCGTGGTAGGCCCGCCAATCTTTCCGTCGGGGAGCAGTTGGCGGGCGAATCCCTTGCGCAAAACAAGCAGTTCGACGGACTCGCCAAGAGGCACTTCGCCGTAATACAGGGTTACGCTCTGCCTTCCCCAGGGCATATCCAGCTTGGTTTCAATGGATTCCAGCGATATCTCTTCGGAGAGCTTTTGAAAGCCCTCGTCGTTGAGCTCAATGCCGTTATGGTTGTAACGAACAAGGAATTCGTCCAACTCTTCCGCTGAAGCGCCTTCCATAGTATTCAGAAATTGAAAAACCGAAAAAAGAGTCTTCTGCTTGGCCAGCATGCGCTTGGCCAGTTTGGCGCAGCCCGAAAGACGGTCAGAGAGATTGAGCGCTTTCGAAATCATGATGCGCGAATCGCCGTCGGTCCAATAGGTAGGCGCGGAGCCCTGAAAAGCAACTCCCAGCCCGAGCTCGAGAGCGGGCAGATCGCTGGAAGACGCGCTCTCGTTGTAAGAATTGCAAACCGTGAGAATCTGACGCGAAAGGATGCAGGCTTTAGCCACCGGCCGCGCATAAGCCACAGTCGATTCCGTCTCGAAAATGGCCAAAATGATGGCGTCGCCCTCGATGAAAACTTTTTTCGCCGCATAGCGGTCCAGAAGCTTCTTGACCGGCTCGTGCAAATTCAGGCTGAAGTGCGAAGCCGGGCTTAGCCCGCGCGCCAGCAAGTCCTGGGTCATGCGCGTGGAGCCGCGCACGTCAGCCTTGATGATGACATGGGAAATTACGTTGTCCTGCTCGGGACTGCCTTCCCCCGGGAGCACACACTCGTAAAGCCGGTTGTTCAAGCGCGAAAGCTCGCGCGCTTGTTCCGTGGTTACCAGGTTGATGCGCTCCATACAAGTGGTCAGATGTTCCGCGTCACGCAGATCCCTTCTCAGGCGAAGGAAGTCGCCGGCAAATTTCAAGACGAGAGCTTGCATTTCCTCGCGGGTATAGCGACGAATTTTTTTGGAAAGCTCCTCGATGACCTTAAGCGACAATTTCTTTGCAGGCACCTGCTTGATGACCTGCTCGATTTGCTTGAGCTCGTCTTTCGAAACGAGGGCCTTGCGAAGCTGCTGCAAGTGCAGGGGCGGACAATAATCAGAAGCGATGGGGCGGATTTCATAGCTTGCAAGAACATGATAGAGAATTTCGTATTGCTCGAGGCGGTCGAGTAGTTGCGCAAGCAGGCGCGCGCGTGTCGGCGCCTGAGCCTCCGATGCGGAGCTGGCATCGAACAGCCGCTTGGCATTTTCCGGCTCGTTCAGGTATTCGCCGAGCCTTCCGGCGTGATCCTTTACAAAGAAATCGAGCTTCTGCCGGGCTGCGTCAATTTGCGGTCCCAACTCCTCCAACCTGCATTCCTGATGCTTGACACGATTCTCAAGGTCATTCAGCGAGGCCTTCAGGTCAGCCGGGGCGCCACCTGAAGTCAAAAACTTGGTAAAGAAACCATCACCGCGGTCCAGCCGCTTCCGCGTGTTTTCGCGTTGTTCCTCCAGGGCGGCGATGTCCGCGCGGACTGCTTGCACGGATTCCAGAAGCGCGGTATGCGACTGGACAGCTTCCGTGTGCGCGGGGTCGTGGCTGAGTCTCACGCCCGCTTCCCGGAGGAATTCCTGGAAGAGCATGTCCATGGCCTCAAAGCGGTCGGGGTCACGGGCATAATTGCCGAGCAAGACGTAGTGCTCCAGGAAGAAATCGTCGTCCTTCCCTCCATCGAGAAAAATCAACCGGTTCTTGCACAGCTCGTAATAAGCGGTAAAATCCTCGCCAAATAGCGCGCGCCGTGCTTTTGCGATGACGCTGTCTTCCACATCGCTGACAATCTGAGCCACCTGCTGTCCCACGCGGCGAATAACCCCCCTGCGGGCGGACTGCAATTCGGACAAGCGTGCTTTGATGACGTGCGCCTGCTGGCTGCGTTCAAAGTGTTCGCCTCGCTTGCGAATCCATTCCTTTCCTTCCAGGATGAGGTTGGCAAATTGATTGCCGATCTCGAAAGCCAGAAATTTCAGCAGGGCCAGTCGGAACAGCAAGTCGATCTCAACGTTTTTGTGATACTTGGCCTGTGTCAAAGCGCTCTGCATGACCTCGGAGAGCAACTTGCGGAAAGCGACGCTGTCTGGTCCTCGCGTGGGGCGCAACTCAATTCCTGGCAGATATGTTGTGCTGGTGTACTGGCGAATGACGTCGAACAGATACTCGCGGCCAGCCTGGACGAACTTAGGGCTCAAGAAGACATCATGGTGAATGTTGTCGACGCCAATCGCCAGCGACTCCATGGGGAGCGTGACGTTGTAGCTCTTGAGTTCGGGGCGCGCCTCTTCGGTGGGGCTGAGCGTTAGGAGTTCGTTGGCCATCAATTTAGCCAGAAAAGGCTATTTTCACGTTAGCAGCCGCAGGTGGGACCGGCAAGAAATCCAGATGGGTCCGTAACCAGAGAGTAAGGGCAGGTCTGGGCCGCGACTCCGTGGCTTAGAAAACGGTGATACGACGGGCGTCGCCTCCGAGATGCTCCAGTCGCACCCGGAACTGGGGCCAGGGGGACTGAAGTGGGAATCGTTCGGACCACTCTAGAATGGCTATGGAGGGAGTGGAGAGCATATCTTCCATGCCGAGAGTCTCAAAATCGTGGAAGGTCTCGATGCGGTACAAATCGGCGTGGTAGACCTTGGCGGGCTTGCCGTACACGTGAACAAGGGCGAAGGTGGGGCTGGTGACGTCTTCCTCTTTGGCAACGCCGAGTCCCGAGACGATGCCTTTGGTTAACGTGGTCTTCCCTGTGCCAACGTCGCCGGTGAGAAGGACCAGCACGGGAGGCTCGAGGCGCTTCGATAATTCCCTGCCCCAGTTGGTGGTTTCCTCAGCGGAATGGGAGATGAACTCTTCAGGCACGTTGCTGAAGCTCCCGAATGAGCCTTCCTCGCGCGGATGGGATGTTCTGCACAACCTCTTGGGCCAGCACGCCGGAAACCTCTTGCGTTTGGGCGGAGTTCTCGGCAGCGATGCCGTGCAGGTAGACGCCAAGAATCAGAACACGAGGCCACTCCTGAGTGCCAAACTGAGCTGTGAGAGCGGCAAGCACGCCGGTGAGCACATCACCCGAGCCACCTTTGGCCAAGCCAGCGTTGCCGGCCGTGTTGACGAAGAGATCGCCGGTGGGCGAGGCGATAACGGTGTGAAAGCCCTTTAGGATGACGTGAGCGTTCCATTTGAGGGCGGACTCACGCACAACTTTCACGCGTTCGGCTTGCACGTCTTTTGTGGAAACGCCGAGCAAGCGCGCCATTTCGCCAGGATGCGGAGTAATGGCAAGAAATTTTGTTTTTCGCTTGCGGAGACTGTCCGCCTTGCCAGCAAAGGCGTTTAGTCCGTCGGCGTCGAGCACGACCGGAAGTTCGGTTTGGGTAACGATAACGCGAATAAATTCCTGGGTTTGGCGATGCGTGCCAAGACCGGGGCCGATGGCGAGAACGCTCTTCCCTTCTTCCAATTCCCCAAACGTACCGTCCACAAGGCTGCGCAAGGAGAGTGCGCCGGATTTCAAGGGCTTGAGCGGTTCAGTCATGTACTCCGGCTGCCCCTCAGCGACGATGTGCTGCACTGGCTCTGGCACAGCGATCGTGACCAGTCCTGCGCCGGATCGCAACGCCGCGCGTCCGGCGAGGATGGCAGCGCCGCTTTTTCCCAACGAACCGGCGAGAAGCAATACGTGGCCGTAAGTGCCCTTGTGAGAATCGGCTGCGCGGATGAGCGGGAGCGCGGCGAATTCCTCCGGCTCGGCCCAACGAGCGGAGCCCTGGCCGATTTCCTCGACCAGCGGAGCGGGTGAGCCGATCTGCCGAACTTCGAGCTGCCCACAACAGCCAGCTTGATTGGAAAGAAGCTGGCCAATCTTCGGCGAAGTGAACGTGACAGTTTGGTGCGCGAACAGAACAGGCCCTTCCGCGGATTGTCCATCGGACGGCAAACCGGAAGGAGTATCAACGGCAAGAATAAAAGCAGGGCGCGCGAGCGTCGCATTTCCTGATAATTTGTTGAGCCGAGCGATGGCCTCAGCGATGACACCGGTAGCAGGACCGCGAAGGCCTGTCCCGAGCATAGCGTCAACAACGGCGTAAGCGGATGCGATCTTGGGCCAGGCGGCTTCCAACGAAGCGCTATCTTTAACTTCAGTGATCTTTCCCGAACATTTCAGCCATCGGGAAAGGTTCTCAGCAGCGTCGCCGCGCAATTCGTCGGGCGATCCAAAAAGAAAGGCGACCGGCTCGAAATCACCGAACTTATCTTCTTTTAAGAGACGTGCGGCGACGAGTCCATCGCCACCGTTGTTTCCTTTTCCGCAAAGAAAGACCGCGCGCTTATTGGCATTTCCATAGAGCCTTAGCCTTACGGCATTGACTATGTGCTTCCCCGCTTCCTCCATCAGTTGAAGGCTTGGTATGCCATAGCGCTCGGTGGTGAGGCGGTCGACTTCGCGTATCTCGGCAGCAGTGAGAGCTTTCATGGGAGGTTCACGGCGAGATCACAACATCCAGCCGCCGCTGACATTGACGACTTGTCCGGTGACATACTCGGCCTCTTCGGAAGCGAAAAAGGCCACGGTGGCGGCAACATCTTCGACCGTGGGCGGGCGACCGATTGGAAAACGCGCGTCGCGGATTTTGCGGGCTTCCTCCAGCGTCAGCTCATTTTCATCGATGCTCGAAGGGTTCACAACGTTTACGGTGACCCCGTTCTTGGCTTCCTCGAGCGCCAGGGAACGGGACAGCGCCACGACGGCGGCTTTTGCAGCCGCGTAAGCCGAGATTTTCGCCTGCCCGAACGCACGCTCCGCGCCGACGGCGCCCAAATTGATAATCCGGCCCCAACGCGCCTTGCGCATGTGCGGCAGCACGGCTCGGCACATGTAGAAAACGGTGAGGAGATTCGATGTGAAGATGCTCTGCCAATCCTGCAGTGACGATTCCGCCAGCGTGCCCCAGCGAAAATCTCCCACATTGTTGACGATGACATCGAGCCGCCCGAAGCGATCGACGACCGTTTTGATCAGCTGGTCGCACCGTCCAGCATCAGTGATATCCGTTTCCACGGCAACGCAATCCGCCCCGCTTGCCTGCAACTGGCGCAAGGTCTGCTGTGCGGCAACCTTATTGGAGCGATAGGCGATGGCCATGCGCGCGCCATCCTGCGCCAGTCGCAATGCGAGGCCGCGGCCAATGCCCCTGCTCCCACCTGTCACTAGCGCCACCCGATTACGAAGCGACATTCTTCTCCCGGTAAAATCACTTGGAAAGATTTTCAGTATAGCTTAGCCGCAGCGGAGGTACTACCGAAGCCGGGCGACGATCACGGTCATGTCATCGGCCTGCTCGGGAGTCCCGGCCCACTCTTCGGCCGCCGCCATCAAAGACTCGGCGACCATGATGGGCGTGGCGCCCTGCACGTGAATGGCTGCTTCCTGCAGCCTGCGGATTCCGAATTCTTCGCCATAGACGTTTTCCGGCTCAATCAGGCCGTCACTATATCCGATCAGCAGCGAATCGGGCTTCACTGTCAGAGATCCTTCCTCATAGGCATAATCTTCCTCGACGCCCAGGACCATGCCACCTTTGTCCAATTGCGCTGAAGCGCCCTTGCAGATCAAGAATGCAGGCAGGTGGCCCGCATTCGTATAACGCAAGGTTCGCGTGGAGCTGTCATACACCGCGATGAAGAAGGTCGCGAAGCGGTCGTCACCGGTGTTGCGCACAAGATGCTTGTTTAACCTGGACACGAGTTCGACCATGCTCAAGCACTCACTGCCTTCCACGAGAAGCTGGCTGCGCAGCGCGGCCTGCAAACTAGCCATAAGTAAGGCCGCCGATATTCCCTTTCCCGAGATATCCGCGATGGCGATGGCGATATGCGTGGGGCTGAGCTGAATGAAGTCGTAGTAGTCACCGCTGACGGAACGAGCGGCCTTGCAAATCGCTTCGATTTCAACGCCTGGAACGGATGGCAAACTGCTTGGAAAAAGCTGGTTCTGCACTTCGCGAGCAATGGAAATCTCATTCTCAAGGCGACGACGCTTGTTCTCTACTTCGATTAGCTCGCCGATGGAGGTGGTCATCCTATTGAAGGATTCGCCCAGCTCCCCGAGTTGGTCGTGGTGTTCAATTTGCACGCGGTGAGAAAAATCTCCGGCCTGCATGTACTGGGTCCCACGGTATAGATCGGCAACCGCCCTGGTAATCCTGCGTGTGAGTACAATTCCAGTGATTAGCGCGGCAACTTCAATGATAAGGAAGACCACTCCCACGACAATGAGCAGCAGGAGGTAGGAATCTCGCAATTCGCCCAGGGTCGTGAAAATTCTGCGGCTCAATCGCAAAGGGCGCGCATTGAATACGGCCAGGACGGGCCGCGACATCTCCACTCTGCCGTCCTTTGCGACGTAAACAGAATCGAAGCTGGACACGACGTTCACGGGAGTATCGATCCAGAACATGGGGGGTTGCAGCGTGCGATTGAGCGCAACGATAGGCACCGCTACTTTGTATTGCTCGCCCCCGGAGGAATAGAAAACTTGCTGCGGGGTCCCTCCCATGTATCGCTCCATCAGGTTGAGCTGGATTGCTCCGAGATCCGGAGCGACGGTACTCAAAAATTCCGGCGTGACGGGCACGCGGAGCGTTACAACGCGCTCGCCTTTGCGATCCGGAATGCTGCGAAGGCTTGTCAACGAAAGCGAATCCCCCTGCTGTAACAATCCCGCAAACGATCTTTTGCCTGGGGCAGTTACCTTGCGGAGCAGCGAGCTATCACTCGAGAAGCCGATGCTGAGTCCAGGGAGCTCCTGGTCATGGACTGCGTGAGACTGGGCCGCCAGGACGCGCTCCGATTCGTCCTGCGTCACGCCAGCGGGGAGAATCTCGTGAGCGATGGCAATGTGCTCAGAGATATCCGCGATCATTTGAATTCGTTGCTGGATGTCCTCGTGCAAAAGATACGCGCCCAACTGGGAATACAAAATGCGGCCCGCCAGAAATACGAGCGTCACAATCAGCAAGATGGGAACGAAGGCGACGAACAAATAGGCGACGATCAGGCGGTTGCGCAAACTCCATAGAAGGCGGTTTCTCCACCAGCCAATCAGCCGGAACAAAAGATAAACGCTCGCCAGAACCGCCAGGTACTTCAGAAAGCTGAAAAGGCCGCCCTGCAGGCCAAAGATCGAGGCCAGCAATCCGGCCGCTGCCAGTGCGGTGCAAACCAAGTCGGGCCAGGCCAGGCGGCTCCAAACTTCTTTGAGGTTCGCGCGGAAGGGTGTCATCGTGCCATCAACGGAAACAATACTTTACCTGTTATCTCGCGACTGTAAAACAGCCGGCAAGAAGCGCCGCCCGCGGAGAGAGCCACTGGGAGGATTGGGGCCGGGCGCAGGATACTGGCCCTCAAAAGCTAGTTAGTGCCGTTGCGGACTTTGCTGTGTTTCACGCCATAGGTGAAGTAAATGACCAGCCCGATGATGAGCCAAACAATCAGCCGCACCCAGGTAACTCGATTCAGACTAGCCATGAGGCCCAGCGAAACAATAATTCCCATGATAGGAACGAAGGGGACCCACGGTGTCCGGAAAGGCCGCTGCAGGTCCGGCCGACGAACGCGCAAAATCATCACTGCCGCGCAGACAATGACAAAGGCCAGGAGCGTACCGATGCTCACCATCTGCCCCAGGCTGCCAATGGGGACAAGCGAGCCGAAGATGGCGGCGCCCAGTCCGGTAATCGCGGTGGACTTCCATGGAGTGCGAAAACGTGGGTGGATATGGCCAGCCCACTTCCAGAGCAGGCCGTCGTTGGCCATCGAGTAAAACACGCGCGATTGCCCCAGCAACATCACCAGCATGACCGTGCTTAACCCAGCCAGTGCGCCGGCGTTTACGACGTAACTGCCCCATTTGACGCCCGTTTCGCGAATGGCGAGCGAGACCGGCGCGCCGATGTTGAGGCGCGAGTAGTGAACGGTTGCGGTCAGCAGCCCGGACACCGCTATGTACAGGAAGGTGCAGATTACCAGCGAACCAAGGATGCCGATGGGCATGTCCTTTTGGGGATTGCGTGCTTCCTGGGCTGCGGTGGAAACGGCGTCGAAACCGATATACGCAAAGAAAACAACTGCGGCGCCTCGCAAGACGCCAGACCAGCCGTAGGCACCGAACGTGCCTGTGTTGGGAGGCAAAAACACTTTCCAGTTCGCGTGAGCGAGGTCAGGGTGCTTCAGAACGAAGGGCAGCGCGACGGCGATGAACGTCAGCACGGCAAAAAGCTTCACGAATACGATGGCAGTGTTAAAGTTAGCGGATTCTTTGATGCCAATAATGAGGATGGTGGTGACCGCGAGGATGGCCAGGAACGCGATCAGGTTGAATCTGGCCGTGGCGTGCGGCAGCGCCGCCAGTTGCTCGGCAGGCAAATTGAAAGTGGACGCCGGCCCCCACCGCCCATCGACCATGACCCAAAGTGCTCCCGGCACATCGCAGATCTGCGGTGGCAATCTGACGCCATAGTCCTGCAGGAACGCCACCAGCGTGCTGCTCCAGCCACTGGCAACTGTCGCAGCGCCAAACGCGTATTCCAGAATTAAATCCCAGCCGATGATCCAGGCAATGAGTTCGCCGAGCGTGGCATAGCCGTACGTATAGGCCGAGCCAGCGATGGGAATCATCGAAGCGAATTCCGCATAACAGAGGCCGGCGAACACGCAGCCAGTCCCTGCAAGCACATAAGAGAGCATGATGGCTGGGCCGGCATAAAGTGCCGCCGCCGAACCAGTCAGCACAAAGATGCCCGCGCCGATGACGGCACCGATTCCCAGGGTGATCAGGTTCACCGGTCCCAGCGCGCGCTTCAGACAATGCTCGCCGGTGTCGCCCGCTTCTTTCATCAACGTGTCGAGCGACTTGGTTGCAAACAAGGGGTTGCCCATGCAACTCCTCCTTTGGGGGGATCAGCCCCGATTTCTGTAAGCACTACCAATTTGGACTTAAGCATTGTAGGGGCGCAGCATGCTGCGCCCCTACAAGAAAATTCGCTTATTGCGGCGAAATCGTCCTGGCGTTTCGCCGCGACCACCATGCCCAGAGCCAGTAGACCGGCAACCCGACAAGCACAATCACCAATCCCGTACCCGCCGTCTGGGTCTGATAAAGCAGAAGAACCAGCATGATCGCGACCGCCGCTAACACGTACAGCATGGGAACAAATGGGTAGCCGAAGGCACGATACGGCCGCTCGGCTTCTGGACGCTTTGCTCGCAAGACAAAAATTCCTATTATCGTGAGCACATAGAACAGCAGCGCAGCAAACACTACATAGTCGAGCAGGTCGCTGTATAGATTGCCGTAAGTCACAGCTCCGGCAGAATCCACGCGCCTCGTGCGCAGCAAAATCAGGATTGCGATCCAAATTCCCTGATATACCAACGCCGTTCGGGGAACGCCCTTGTTGTTCAGCGCACCGGTGGATTTGAAAAAGAGCCCGTCTTTCGCCATCGCGTAGGAGACGCGCGCGCCGGCAAGAATCAAACCGTTGTTGCAGCCGAACGTAGAAACGATGATCGCCACGGCCATGATCATCGCGCCCGTCGGCCCGAAGATGGCATTCAGTGCCGCACTGGCAACACGGTCATCGGGAGCGGTTTGAATTTGCACAAGCGGCAGCGTACAGAGATAAGCCAGATTCGCGAGGCAATACAGAGTGATCACGATGACGGTTCCGAACGCCATGGAGAGAGCCACGTCGCGCTTCGGGTTCTTCACTTCTGCGGCAGTAAAACCGATATTGTTCCAAGCGTCCGCGGAAAACAGTGAACCAACCTGCGCCACTCCCAAAGCCACAAACAATCCGAAAGCGCCGCTTGCAGCTGTGACGCTTGGAATAAAGCTCTTCAGGAAATTCGCCCCGGGCTCGATGGTCTGCGCGTTGCGGATCGCCCAGAAGTGGCTGAAGTTCTCAGTGATGGCCCCGGCATTTCTCCCTACAAAAATGGCCAGGAAAATCAATCCCAGAAGGGACAATGCCTTCGCGCTCGTAAACACGTTTTGGATCAGTTTGCCAAGCCGCACGCCCAGCGTATTGATGAACGTCAGAAACACGATCATCAGCACGCCCACCAACTGTTGAACTGAAAGGCTGATCGCGTACTTCGAACCCAGCGCGATAGGATGGATGATCCACGCATTGGGGGAAATCGCAGGGAACAAGACGCCAAGATAGCGAGCAAAACCCACGGCTACGGCCGCGATAGTGCCAGTCTGAATCACCAGGAAGAGTGTCCAGCCGTACAGAAATCCCCAAAGTGGCGAATAGGCTTCGCGCAGATAAACGTATTGACCGCCCGCGTGCGGAAACAAAGCCGCGAGTTCTCCGTAGGAGAGCGCAGCGGAAATTGTCAAAAGACCGGTGAGAACCCAGGTAAGCAGCAGGCCACCAGGGGATCCGGTCTGACGAGCAATAGAGGCCGCCACAATGAAGATGCCCGACCCAATCATCGAGCCAACCACGATCATCGTGCCGTCAAACAAGCCGATGGCGCGCACAAAGCCAGGCTCTGACTTTGCTCTGCTGTCCGCGAGTGGATGCGTTGTATCCGCCATTCGCCGAATGCCTCAGCCGGCCGCTGCGTGATTTGCAGGTCCCAGCAAGTCGATGTATTGCCTGGCGCGCATCGCAGGCTCGGGAGCGCCAAGGATATCGCTGATGACCGCCACGGAATCGGCCCCTGATTCGATTATCTCAGGCGCGCGCTCCAAGGTAATGCCTCCGATGGCCACAATCGGTTTATCAGTTATCGGCCTGACCCTTCGGATGAATTGCGTGCCAACGACAGGATCGGGGTTTGACTTTGTGCCCGGTGCAAAGATAGGCCCGACGGCGATGTAATCCGCGGAAGATGCAGCGGCGCGCTGAAACTGTTCCAGGTTGTGCGTGGACACTCCGACAAATCGCGCCGCTCCAACTACCAGCCGGGCTTCCTCCACGCCTAAATCTTCCTGGCCGACGTGAACACCGTTCGCTCCCGCAACGGCCGCGACATCCGCCCGGTCATTCACCACAAAGGTGACACCTTGCGGAATCAGCAAAGAAGAAAGCCGCTTCGAGGATTCGAACAGTTCACGCGCGGGCGCCCGCTTGTTCCGGTACTGGAGCAACCGGACGCCGGCGGCGGCAAGTCTTTGGGCACACTCTATTTCGGGAACGGTAAGCAATGCTGCGTCTAATATCACATACAGCCGCGGTAGAACAAGGCGCTTCACTGTTTATTTTCCGTTCGTTCCGAGCAATCTTTCGATGAAGTGGGTATCGAACTTCCCAGCGGCAAAGTCAGGGTCAGCCAGAATCCGGCGGTGCAGCGGGATTGATGTCTTGATGCCTTCAATCACGAACATTTCGAGCGCACGCTTCATGCGGCCAATGGCCTCGGCGCGGTCGCGGCCCTTGACGATCAGCTTTGCAATCATCGAATCATAGTACGGAGGAATGACGGCGTCGGCATACGCCGCGGAATCAACGCGCACGCCGGTTCCTCCCGGCGCCTGGAACGTCGTGATGCGACCCGCGGAAGGCACGAAGGTCACCGGGTCCTCGGCATTGATCCGGCATTCAATGGCATGCCCGGACGGAATAATGGCGCCGGTTGCATCTTCCATCTTTTCGCCGGCGGCGATGCGAATCTGCGCCTTGATCAAATCCACTCCAGTGACGAGTTCTGTAACGGGATGTTCAACCTGAATACGCGTATTCATCTCAATGAAGTACATCGCGCCGTCTTGATCCATCAGGAACTCGACCGTCCCCGCGTTGGTGTACCCGACTTGTGCAAGCGCCTTTACCACCTTGTCGCCCAGCTCCTTCCGGCGCTTCGCGTCCATCACCGGTGAAGGAGACTCCTCCACCAATTTCTGATGCCGGCGCTGGATGCTACATTCGCGTTCACCCAGATGGATCACTTTCCCGTGCTGGTCGCCCAACACCTGAAACTCGATATGGCGTGGATGCTCCAGAAATTTCTCCGCGTAAACGTCCGGCGTCCCAAACGCCTGCTGCGCCTCGCTACGAGCCGTCTCGTAGGCGCCTAGAAGCTCATCCTGCTTGCGCACCACGCGCATACCGCGTCCGCCGCCACCGGCTACGGCCTTCAGGATCAGGGGATAGCCAGTTTTGGCCGCTTCCTTGGCCAGTTGTTCCTCACCCTCGATGGCACCGTCGCTTCCGGGGATGGTGGGCAGACCTGCGGCCTTTACTTCCCGCCGCGCGCGGTCCTTTTCACCCATCATCTCGATGATTTCCGGCCTGGGTCCGATGAAAGTGATTTCCGAGGCTTCACAGACTTTGGCAAAGTTAGCGTTTTCGGAGAGGAACCCGTAACCCGGGTGGATGGCGTCTACATTCGTGATTTCGGCCGCGCTGATCACCTGGGGAATGTTCAGATAGCTCTCGCTGCTCCGCGCCGGCCCAATACAAACCGCCTCGTCCGCGAATCGGACATGGAGCGAATTGCGGTCCGCTTCGGAATAGACCGCCACCGTGGATATCCCCAGTTCCTTGCAGGCGCAGATAACCCGCAGGGCGATCTCCCCGCGATTGGCTACTAGGATTTTCTGGAACATGGTCAGGCGTGCCGGCTATTTCTTCCGGCTCGGACGGATGCCGAAGAGCGGCTGCCCGTACTCGACCGGTTGACCGTTTTCGACGAAGATTCGGACCACCTCGCCGGACACGTCGGATTCGATTTCATTCATCAGCTTCATCGCTTCCACAATGCAGAGAACCTGGCCCGTCTCCACGTACGAGCCTACCTTCACGAAAGCCTCTGTGCCGGGACTAGGAGACTCATAATACGTGCCGACAATTGGGGATTTGACCAGGTGTAAATCCTCAGTGGACCGCGCTTCCGGAGCTGGGGACCCCCCACTGGCGGCGGACTGAGGCTCCACCGATCCGGGAACGATAATCTCTGGCGCAGTTAGAGTTCGCGAGGCAGAAACTACCACTCCCGCCGATGGCTTTCGCAGCCGTATTCGCAAATCGCCTCGGGAGTACTCAAACTCCTCCAGATTGTGCTCCGTCATGAACTGAAAGAGCTGCTCGATCTGCTGAATTTCTGGATTGCCGAACGACGCACTGGATTTGCTGGGCTTTTTGCGTTTCATGCCTGTTCTAGAGCTCAATGAGATCCCGCGGTGCGCGGGTCAGTACTTCCGTGTGATTGGCGTGAATGGCGACATCATCCTCAATGCGAATCCCCCCGATGCCTGCCGAATACACACCCGGTTCAATGGTAATTACGTTTCCTGGCTCAAGGCGTCTCTTCTGACCCCGCGCCACCCTGGGGTCCTCATGCACTTCGAGTCCAAGCCCATGGCCCGTGCTGTGAACAAAAAGATTGTCTAGACGATACCCGGCCAGGACCTGCCTCGCCGCCCCATCAACATCTCCGCAGGGTGCGCCACTCTTTGCCGCTGCGATCGCCGCCTTTTGGGCCTCCAGAACCGCCTGGTACCAGGTCCGGATGCGCTTTGGAGCCCGCCCCACGTAAACTGTACGCGTTATGTCGCTGCAATAGTGGCCGAGTATAACACCCAGGTCCAGCACGACCAACTCATTTTTCCTCAGTCGTTTGGCTGTGGGGCGCGCATGTGGCAGGGCGGCTCTCTCTCCGAATGCCACAATCGTTTCAAAGGCTGGTCCTGAAGCGCCTCTCTTCCTCATCTGATACTCGATCTCGGCTCCCAGCTCAAACTCACGCATCCCGGGCTTGAGCACGCCGATGGCGGATTGCACTACGTCCCCCGCCAGAATGGCCGCCCGTCGCATTTGCGCCAACTCTGCCGTATCCTTGCGCATCCGGAGGCTCTCGACCTTGCCCAAAGTCTGAACCCATCGCACGCTCGCCCCACCAGCCCTGCGAAGACTCTGCAGTTGTCCCACGGTGACCTGCGTGGGATCGAAGCCCACTCGCCGGAATCTCGAATCCTTCAAGAAACGCCCGACGGATTCAATCAGGGACCCTTTCTGCTGGAGGATGCGTACTCCAGAGGTTTCTGCCCGGCCCTGCACCATAAACCGGCCGTCGGTTATGAGCGCACTACCCCTCCGCGACACAACCAGCGCGCCGGACTCCCCAGTGAAACCAGTTAGATAAAACCAGTTGGCCGGACTGGTTATCACTAACGCGTCGATCTTTGCGCCAGGGAAACTCGAGGCCAGGTTGTGGCGGCGACTTTGGAAGAGAGTCTTCATAAATGAAACGAGGAGACGACCGTCTCCTCGTTTCCCACCTAATTTGAAAGAATATTCCCCGAATTACCCTGGGATGATTCGCGGGGTCAGGAAAAAGATCAATTCCTGCGCCGTTGTGCTCACGCTGGTCCGCTTGAAAAGGTTCCCGATTAGCGGCAAGCTGCCTACCAGCGGGACTTGTGTGATGTCCGTTCGCTGCGTTGAGACAATGATGCCGCCAATGACGACGGTTCCGCCATCGGCAACCGTCACCTTTGTTTCGGCCGACTCGGTATCGAGAGCGGGAATTCCTGAAACGCGCGGGATACCGGTGTCGATCTGGGTATTCTCCACCAGCACGTCCATGAAAATCGTGCCTTCGGCGGTGATTTGCGGGGTGACTTCCAGTTTCAAGACGGCGTCAATGAACTGCACCGAGATGGTGTTATTGATAGTCGTCTGAATAGGAATCTTAGTACCCTGCTTGATGGTCGCTTTCTCGTTGTTCTGCGTAATGACCTTCGGCTTTGAAAGCAGCTTGCCAACGCCCTTGGCTTCCGCCGCGGTTATGAACAGGTCCACGGCAAAATTTGGAGAACGGTGGCCGAGGAAGAGTCCACTAGTCGGCACTCCCGCGGCAAGGTTCGTTACCAGAGGCATGGCACCGCTGCCTGGGGTGTTGGCGGTCCCGCCACCAGCGACGACCAGTGGTGGCGTTATGGCGCTCTGATTGACTTGACTCGTACCGACGGTCGAGTCGCCACCGATAATATTTCGGCCGTTCAGCGATGATCCGGCAAATGCGAGCTGCGTCCCGATATCCCGCGAAAAGGAACGCGATGCGGAAACGACGCGCGCTTCGATTTCCACCTGCTGCGCCTTGCGGTCCAAACTATGGATCAAGTTGTCAAGGATCGGGATGACTGAGGGAATATCGCGAATGATCAGCTGGTTCGAGCGGTCATCGAACAAAACATCGCCGCGCGAACTAAGGAACTTCTTCAGCGTCGGCGCCATAGAGGCAGCCTTGGCATAACTCAGTACGCGAGTCACGGTCACCGGAGCGACCGCTTCGGCTTGCGCCTTTTCCAAATCGCGCTGGGTCTCGGCTTCCTTCTGCAGAGTGGACCGCGTCGCGATCCGCAAGACGTTGCCGTTGAGCTGTTTGTCCAGGCTGTTATTCTGCATCACGATGTCGAGCGCCTGATCCCAAGGCACTTCATCCAGTACGATCGTGAGCGTCCCCTTGACCGCTGGATCCAGCACCACGTTCAGGCCGCTGATTTCATGAATCAGGCGGAAGAAATCCTTCAGGTCCACGTCCTTCAAGTTTACGGAGATCGGCTCGCCTGTATATCTGCCCGCCGGGGCTGCTGTTGTTGGGGCCTGCTGGGACGATGTCGCCATGGTCGTGGCTGCTGCGCCTGCTTGCTGCACTGCCTGTTGGGCCGCCGCCTGCTGCGTCGTGGAATCCGGGCGAATAGGTTCCTTCTTCCCGCTGAACGACGCCAATGTAATTGAGGGCTGGGTCAGTTCGCTTGGCAAAACGAAGCGAGGAGCAGAAATCTTCAAATCCTTCGAAGAATGGCGTGCAACTACCCGGGGAGACGCCGCGATATAATTGAATTCCGGCCGCGCCTGTTCATTCTGCCGCGAGGTTAAAGTTGTAACGCTTGAAACCGGCTGCACAGGAGTCGTCGACGGGTTCTCAAAGTAGATAACCACCGCCTCGCCGTCGCGTGAAAGCTGATAGGGGGTCGCCGTCGTAAGGTCTACGACCACGCGCGCGACATCCGGGCGGTACTGCCCAATGCGCACTCCGCGCACGGGACCGGCTATCCCGGGGATGACCGTCTTCTGCACCGCTAGCCGGGCCCCCGCGAAATCCAACACCAGGCGATCCGGGTTCTGCATTCGGCCGGCGCGCACGTCGAGACGTCCTTCGCCTTCCACGCGAACCGCGGACCGTTCCGGCGCTTGGGTAATGGCAACGCTGGAGATGACCGCCGAGGTCGCCGTCGCCCCAGCGGGCGCCTGCGTCTGCGCAAAC
>Ga0209648_10000032_pt1 | contig 78217 bp, 65 predicted proteins | sample GraSoi2013_115cm_FD_185830 | JGI IMG/M metagenome (GOLD analysis project Ga0209648, IMG submission 185830) | Grasslands soil microbial communities from the Angelo Coastal Reserve, California, USA - Sample 9_17_2013_115cm (SPAdes) (version 2) | ecosystem: Environmental > Terrestrial > Soil >... | reverse complement strand
GACCTCATGCGCCACGCCTGGAACAACTACATCCTCGCCTTCGATCACGCCAACCGCCTCCGCCCCCAAGTCGTCAGCGCGCTCTGCCGCCTCTCCTCCGGCGCTTCTTTCGACTTCGAAAGATTCAATCCCAACGACTCCACTGCCGTCCGCCTCCAGCGCCCCATCATCCTCACCGTCCCCGACGACGAGCCCGCGCCCGTCGATGTCTTGCGCTACGTCGCCAACCACGCCATCACCATCGACCTGCCCGCCATCCGTCCCGCCCAGCGCCAACCCGAGCATCAACTCCTCACCGAATTCGACGAAGCCCGCCCCGCCCTCCTCGGCTCCCTCTGCACCGCCGTCAGCCTCGCGCTCGGCAACGTCGACACAACGACACTCGAATGCCCGTCCCGTTTCGCCGACGCGAGCCAATGGGCCTGCGCCGCCGCCCCCGCCCTCGGAATCTCCCAACACACCATGCGCGCAACGCTCACTCCCGACGCCCTAGCGCGCCAGATAGCCGCGTTCGCTTACGAAAAACAATATTGGGAAGGGTCCGCTACAGAATTACTGGAAACGCTCAAAGCCGCGCAAGTTTCCAACCTGCCAGCATCTCCAGTACACCTCACGCGCCGCTTGAACCGAGCCCCGCTGTCCACCCTTGGCATCTCGTTCGACGTCTGGAAATCCAACGGCAACCGAAAACTCCGAGTGGCAGTAACCGCCCGTTCTACCGCCACTTTGACCCAATGCGCATAAATAACCCCAATTCACTCAACAACATCGAAAGGGACACCACATGCCACACCCTCCACCCCACCCCCAGTTATCTTGACCCCAGCCCTGATTTGGCACACAATCGAAGTTCCGAGGGAGGTGTCCATATGAAACGCGCAACACGGCGCGAGATGCTCGAGAACTGCATCGTGCGGGGAGGGCTGGTCGCAGGTGTCTCCATGTCCGCGAATCAACTCTTAGCGTTCTGGCAGGAGGGAGAGCGGAACGCGCGCAAGCCGACGCCATCGGAAGTGCTGGGTCCGTTTTTCAAAAAGGGCGCGCCGAATGCGTCTGTGTTGCGGCAGCCTGGCGATCCCGGATTTCCGCTGCGCGTTTCGGGCAAGGTGTACAACACGCGCGGAGACGCCGTGGAGGGCGCGCGCATCGACATGTGGCAGACCAATGCCGACGGCCGCTACGACACTGTCGGCTACCGTTACCGGACCAAGCTCGCAGTGCCGGCCGGCGTCGAGTACGCCGTGGAAACTGTGATGCCTGGCCACTACGAAGACCGGCCCGCGCAGCACATTCATTACATGATTTCCGCGCCAGGTCACAAGACGCTGGTGACGCAGATCTACTTCGCCACCGACCCTTTCTTTGAAGGCGACGTGGACAAGAATTATCGCAAACGCAACATAGCGGAGAACCGCGACCTGGTGCGTCCGGTCTCGCTCTATGAACAGGGCGTGCCGCACGCCGCGGTGAGCTTCGACATCGTGCTGGAGCGGGCCTGAGATGCGCTGCGCGCTAGTGTTCCTGGTAGCCGTGATGGCCGCGGCGCAGGACCGCACCATTTCCTCTGATGCCGAAGTCCGGTCGCTTGCATTTTCCAAGGACGGCAATACGCTGGCCGCCGCTTGCAGCGATGGCAAGCTGCGGCAGTGGGACGTCCGCGCAGGTTCTTTTCGGAAGGCGATCCCGCGCGTCAATGAAGAAGCGTTGGCAGCCATGCCATCCGGCAGTGGCCTGTTTGCGGTGTCGGCGAAGGATGGCAGCATCGTGCTGCATGATCTGGAAACCGGCGCGGAGCTGCAGCGGATAGCACTTGCAGGGAGGCGCGTGCGGGAGTTGGCGATTTCGAACGACCGGCAGTCGCTCGCCGGAAGCAGCCGCGTCGCGGGCAACAGTCGCGAAGAAACGATGCGGCTGTGGGACGCATCCGGCAAGGAGCGCTTCACCGCGCCGGCCGGCATCGGCGGTACTTCCGCCCTGGCGATTTCGCCGGACGGGTCAATACTTGCGGCGGGCAGTTGGGACACAAACCTGCGCGCCTGGAACACGCGTAACGGCGAACTGCTGCGCTTGATCGAAGACGACCTTCTGGTAGCCTTGTTCTACCTGGCCTTCACGCCGGACGGAAAGACTCTCGCCGGCGGAGGCGTGGACCGCACCGTGTACTTCTGGGACACCAAGACCTGGAAACTGGCGCGCAAATTCAGCGGGCAGCCCGAGATGATTTCGTCGCTGGCGTTCTCTCCCGATGGCAAGCTCCTCGCTACAGGCGGCTTCAACGATATCGCGGAGAAACATCCCGTGAGCATTTTGCTGTGGGATGTCGTGTCGGGCAAGATTGTGCGGACGTTGCCTGCACCCCACATGGTGAGCTCGGTGGCGTTCTCTCCGGATGGCAAGCTGCTCGCGGCTGCGAGCGGCGACAAGATGGTTCGGTTCTGGACGGTCCGGTAGTGGTGGCGCTCCCTCCCGGTCGCGGCTCGGTTGACGCCCGAGCGCTGTGGAGTTTTCGAGTAGACCAATGAGCACGCACGATGATCAGGCCGTCTGGGAGGCGCTGGACTCTTTCCAGATCGAGTTGCCGTCGTGGGGTTTCGCGAACACCGGAACGCGATTCGGGAAATTCCTCCAACTCGCGGCGGCCACCACCACCGCGGAAAAACTCAGCGACGCCGGCGAAGTGCATCGCTTGACCGGTGTCTGTCCGAGTGTCGCGCTGCACGTCCTGTGGGATTTTCCGGATGGGCTCCGAAGCGCCCGCGAAATTGCCGCGATAGCGAAGAAGCACGGCGTCAGGCTCGGCTCCATCAATCCCAACGTTTTTCAGGATCAGATTTATAAGCACGGCTCGCTCGGCAATCCGGATCCTGGCATCAGGAAGGCCGCTCTCGATCACATCCTGGCCAGCATTGAGATCGCACGCCAGTTGGGAAGCCGTGACATTTCCCTCTGGTTCGCCGACGGCTCGAATTATCCCGGCACCGCGAATATACGGCAGCGGCGAGCGTGGTTCGAAGAGGCGCTGAAGAAGGTGCACGAGCATGTCGCAGTCAACCAGCGGATGCTGGTGGAATACAAACCTTTTGAGCCGGCTTTCTATCACACCGACATCGCCGATTGGGGAATGGCGTTGCTGCTTGCGAGGGCCGCCGGTCCGCGCGCCAAAGTTCTGGTGGATACGGGCCATCATTATCAGTCGCAGAACATCGAGCAGATTGTCGCGTGGCTGCTCGCCGACGGCATGCTCGGCGGATTCCACTTCAACGACCGCCGATACGCCGACGACGATCTGACGCTCGGGTCCATCGATCCCTATCAGGTGTTCCGCATTTTCCACGAGATCGCGATGTACGAGTGGGAAACGGGCAGTCGCGCCGACATTGCTTACATGGTCGACCAAAGCCACAATCTGAAGGGCAAGATCGAAGCGATGATCCAGACCGTGATCGCGGCGCAGGAGCTTTTCGCCAAGGCCGCGTTGGTGGATCGCGAGACGCTGGCGCGGCATCAGAAGAATTCCGCGCTGGTGGATGCGGAGAATTGTCTGAAGGACGCGTTCTCCACCGACGTGCGGCCGGCGATCCAGGAGTGGCGGCGGTCGCATGGGTTGCCGGAAGATCCACTAGGGGCGTTTCGCGCCAGCGGCTATCTGGAGCGGATCACGGCGGAACGCGCAGACAGGAATCGCGCCGCGGTGTCGAGTTATGCATAGGTGACATGACTCGCATAGGATCGCTCCTCAACGCCATCTCAATCTCCAAATCCTTCGCCGGCGTCCAAGCATTGAAGAGCGTTTCATTCGACGTGCGCGCCGGAGAGGTGCACGCACTGATCGGCGAGAACGGCGCGGGCAAATCGACGCTCATCCGGGTTCTAGCGGGCGCCATTCAACCGGATTCGGGCTCCATCGAGATGGACGGCCGCGTCATTGAGCACAACGATCCGCTGACAGCGAAGGCGCACCTTATCGCGGCCATTTACCAACAACCGGCGCTGTTCCCGGATCTCACAGTGACGGAAAACATCGCGCTTGGAGTAGAGCGCGGCGGGCCGTGGCGGCGCGTCCATTGGCGCGACCGGCGCGAGAAGGCTGCTGAACTCCTCGATCGGATCGGGGCGCGCGTGAATCCGGAGGCCCTCGTCAGCGATCTTTCGCTTCCGGAGCAGCAACTGGTGGAGATCGCGCGCGCACTCGGAGCCCATGCGAGAGTGTTGATTTTCGACGAGCCGACCCCTTCACTCACCAGCCGGGAAGTGGAACATTTGTTCCGAGTGATCCGCGGCCTGCGTGGTCAGGGCGCCGGCGTGATCTACATTTCCCATCGCCTGGAAGAGCTGCCGGAAATCGCGGATCGCGTAACGGTGCTGCGCGACGGCGCGCACATCGGGACACACGCAATGGCGGAAGTCACCCGCGAATCTCTGATCCGCATGATGGTCGGCCGCGAACTCTCGGCGGTTTTTCCCAAGCGCGCCGTGACGCTCGGCGAAGTGCGGCTGGAGGCGCGCAATCTCAGCAGCCGCGCAGCCGGGATTCACAATATCAACCTCAGCCTGCGGGCGGGAGAAATCGTCGGGATCGCCGGACTGGTGGGCAGTGGGCGCACACAATTCGCGGAGGTGCTGTTTGGACTTGCGCCTGCCGATGCCGGTCAGATTTTTCTGAACGGCCAAGAAGTTCGGATCGCCGACCCTCGCCAGGCGATCGCCTTGGGCCTCGGCCACGTTCCCGAAGACCGGCGGCGCCATGGCCTGATCATGCAGATGCCGGTCGCCGCCAACACCACGCTCGCGGACTTGCGTGCAGTATCACGCCATGGATTTCTCGATTTTCAGAAAGAGAATGCCGCCGCCGCGTGCTTCGTCGAGCGTCTGGGCGTAAAGACTGCCTCCATTCAAGACAGCGTCGACAAGCTCTCGGGAGGCAATCAGCAGAAGGTCGCGCTCAGCCGCTGGCTGGCCATCAATCCCGGCGTCCTGATTCTGGACGAGCCGACGCAAGGCGTGGATGTAGGCGCAAAGGCCGAAATCCACGCGCTGCTCTGCGACTTGGCCGAGCAGGGCCTGGCGATCCTGATGATATCGTCCGAACTCCCCGAAATCCTGGGCATGAGCGACCGCATCGCAGTGATGCACGCGGGTTCGATCGCCGGGATTTTACATCGCAACGATGCCACACAGGAAAAAATTCTCGCCATGGCGCTGGGGAGCCCGGCGTGAAGCGCGAGTACTCGCTGCTGCTGGCGCTTGGTTGCCTGCTAATCTTGCTCGCACTCTCGTCGCCGGGATTCTTCAGCGTAGGGAACCTGCGCGACTTGCTGCTCAGCAACATCCCGGTGCTTGTGGCGGCGATCGGCATGACCATCGTGATTCTGCTGGGGCAAATCGATGTTTCCATCGGCTCGCAATTCGGGATTTGCAGCGTCGCGTGCGGGCTGCTGGCGAAGGCGGGCCTGCCGATGGCGGATCTTGTGGTTGCCACGGCCGCGATCGGCATGCTGATGGGTGCGTTCAACGGAGCGTTGGTCGCGTGGCTCGGACTTCCATCCATCGTCGTGACTCTGGCGACGATGGTTGTACTGCGCGACGGATTGCGCTGGGCGACCGGCGGCGAATGGGTGCGGAATCTGCCGGCGACTTTTCAATGGATGGGGCTCGGCCAGACTACGGGACAGACGTTGATTGTGATCTTCGCGGCGGCGTTGTTCGTTCTGTGTGCGTGGGGAATGCGCTACTTGGCCGCGGGCCGCGCGGTCTACGCTACCGGGTCCGACGCAGAGTCCGCGCGTTTGGCCGGAATCCACACGCGTAAGGTTGTGTACGCTGCTTTCGCGGCGATGGGCGCGTTCACTGGTGTCGCGGCTGTGTTGAATTCCATCCGCTTTAGCGATCTCCAGAGCAACGCGGGCGTGGGCCTGGAGTTGAAAACCATCGCGGCCGTTGTGGTCGGCGGCGTCGCGATTAAGGGCGGGCGCGGCAGGCTGGTTGGAAGTTTGCTGGGCGTGGCTCTTCTGGGAACGGTCGGGCCCGCGCTGACGTTTTTCGGCATCAGCGCATTTTGGGAGAAGGCGATTCAGGGCGCCATCATTCTCGCCGCCGTCGGGATCGATCGGATTGCGGGCAAGAAATGAAGCATGAACGCGTGCTCGTCGTGCTGTTGCTGGCGGAGATCGTCATCTTCAGTTTCGCCGGACAGAATTTCTTTTCGCGGGCGAATGCGTTTGAAATCGTACGGCTCAGCGTGGAGCTGGGACTACTGGCGCTGGCGCTGACGCCGGTGATCGTCACCGGTGGTATCGATCTTTCAGTCGGCTCCATGATGGGCCTCGCAGCGGTGTTGTTCGGAAAGCTCTGGCGCGATTTTGGCTGGCCTATCGAAGCGGCGGCGCTGGCTGCGCTGGCAACGGGACTCGCGGGCGGCGGCGTGAACGCTCTGCTCGTCGCGCGCTGGAAGATTTCGCCGCTGATCGTCACGCTGGGCTCGTACTCGCTGTTTCGTGGACTGGCGGAAGGAATCACCGGCGGCCTCGACAGTTACAGCAATTTTCCCGGCGGCTTTCTCTACCTGGGCCAGGGATACATCGGAGGCATCGTCCCGCCGCAAGCGCTGTTTTTGGCCGTCGCGATCGTTGGATACGATCTCCTGCTTCGCCGCTCCATAATCGGCCGCGCCCTCTACGCGATCGGCTTCTCGAGCGAAGGCGCGCGCTATGCAGGGCTGCCCGTGAAGCGCCGGATCGCCTTGGTTTACGTGCTGTCGGGCTTTGCCTCGGCGCTAGCGGCGATCATTTACGTGGCGCATTTGGGACAAGCCAAAGCGGACGCAGGCACAGGCTACGAACTCGCTGCCATCACCGCCGTTGTGCTGGGCGGAACGTCGATCTTCGGCGGACGCGGAACTATTCTCGGCACGATGCTCGGGCTGGCCGCGATCGTCGTTTTGCAAAACGGCCTTCGGCTCGCCGCGCTTCCGGCGGAGCTCACTGGCATTCTGACAGGCGCGCTGCTGCTGATCACGCTGGCGGCGGGTCAATTGCTGGTGCGGCGGCGCAGCATGCTGGCTCTCGCGGCGGCGCTGATTATCGCGGCCTCGGGCGGCGCGTGGTTCGTCGCAGGCCGAAGTATGCAAGGACACCGTATCACCGTAGGCATGATGCCGAAGGCCAAAGGCGACCCCTACTTTGTGAGTTGTCTGAAGGGTGCACAGGAGGCGGCGCGCGAACTGAAAGTCAATCTAATCTGGGACGGCCCAACGGAACTCGATCCCGCCAGGCAAAACGAGGTCGTCGAGGGCTGGATCACGCGCGGCGTCGACGTGATTGCCGTGAGCGTCGAAAACCAGGCGGCCATCTCCACCGTATTGCGCAAGGCGCGCGCCAAGGGCATTCGCGTCATCACCTGGGACGCCGATGCATTCCCGGATGCGCGCGACTTCCTGATCAACCAGGGGACCGCACACGACATCGGCTACACGCTGGCCGACGAGGCCGCCAGAATCCTCGGCGGCTCCGGCGAATTCGCGATTATCACGGGCGCGCTCAGCGCGGCGAATCAGAATCAGTGGATCGGTTTCATCAAGCAAAGAGTCGCGGAGAAGCATCCCAACCTGAAGCTGATGGTGATCCGCCCGAGCGATGACGACCGCGACCGCGCATTCGCGGAAACGCAGACGCTGCTCAAGGTGTACCCGAACGTGAAAGTGGTTGTGGCCATCGCGGCGCCCGCTGTCCCCGGAGCAGCCGAAGCCGTGAAGCAATCCGGCCGCACCGACGTCAAAGTCACCGGACTTTCGCTTCCCAATCTGTGCAAGCCCTACGTGCACGAGGGCGTCGTCGAGAGTGTTGTACTGTGGAACACCACCGATCTCGGATACCTGACCGTATACGCGGCCGATGCCCTGGGCAGAAATGCGCTGAAGCGCGGCGACACCAGTTTGCAGGCCGGCCGGCTGGGACAGGTAAAAGTAAACGGCGACCAAGTGCTGCTAGGACTGCCATTCATCTTCGACAAGACCAACATCGATCGCTTCGATTTTTAGCCGGATTTTTTTCACAACCCTCGTTCCCGTAGCGCGAATCGTTGCAGCTTGCCGGTGGCGGTTTTTGGCAGGGAATCCACGAATTCGATCCAGCGCGGATACTTGTAAGGGGCCAACCGGTTCTTCACAAAGTCTTGCAGCGCTTGAATCAGCGCAGGGCCGGCTTCCGCTCCGGGACGCAGCACGACGAACGCTTTCGGCTTGATCAATCCGTCTTCGCTGGATGCGGCGACTACTGCGGCTTCAAAAACCGCCTCGTGCGCCATCAGCGCGGATTCGACCTCGAGCGGCGACACCCAGATGCCGCCCACTTTCAGCATGTCGTCGGAGCGCCCGCAGTGGACGTAGTCGCCTTCCGCAGTCTGGCGAAACTTGTCGCCGGTGCGCACCCACTCACCCACGAAGGTGCGGCTGGTTCGCTCCGGATCGTTCCAGTAATGCACGGCGGCGGATGGACCGCTCACCCACATCTCGCCGAGCTCGCCGGGCGCGACGTCTTTGCCATCTTCGTCGACCAATCGCACGCGATAGCCCGGGACGGGCCGGCCGGTGACGCCATAGCGAACCGAACCAGGTCGATTGGAGACGAAAGTTTGCAGCATTTCGGTCGAGCCGATGCCGTCCACAAGATCGACGCCGGTGCGCTCGCGCCAGGCTCGGCCTAACTTCTCGGGGAGAGCTTCGCCCGCGGAGGAGCAGAAGCGCAGGGCGTGTTCTCCGCAGCGAGGAAGGTCGGGCGAAGCCAGTAGCGAGTTGAACAAGGTGGGGACGGCGCAGAAGATGGTCGGCTTTTGCCGGCGCAGGATCGCGATGACCGCCTCGGCGGTGGGCCGGCCGCGAAACAGGATGCTGGTTGCGCCTACCGACATGGGAAAACTCAAAGCATTGCCCAGGCCGAAAGCGAAAAACAGTTTTGCGGCGGAGTAGACGACGTCGTTCTCGCACAAGCCGAGCGTCTGCTGGCCACAAAGTTCGGCGGTTCGGATCATGCTGGTCTGAATGTGCACTGTGCCTTTGGGTTTGCCAGTGGAACCGGATGAATAGAGCCAGAAGCAGACGCTATCGGCCTGCGTGTGAGCGGGATTGCTGCGGGCGTCTGCCGCTGCGAGGAGCGCGTCGAGATCTCGGATCACCTTCCCGTGCCAATTCGCGAGCCGTGCTGCTTCGAGAAACACAGGCATTCGCTCGTCCGAGACAATCGCGGCGCGTGCTTGGCTGTCGGTCAAGACCCAGGCGTAGTCGCTTGCCGTCGCCAGTGTGCTGATTGGTATGGGAACGATTCCGGCGTGGATGGCGCCGAGGAAGCAGGTCGGGAAGTCGATGCTGTCGAAGAGGCAGAGCACCACGCGATCGTTGGGCGCGAGGCCGAGATTCCTGAGCGCATTGGCCGCACGATAGACGCGCTCAGCTAATTCGGCATAGGTGTAGCGGCCGTGGTCGTCGATGACTGAGGTTTTGTTGGCGCGACTGTCCGTTAAATTGCGCTCGATCAAATCGACAGCGGCGTTGTAGGAGTCCGACATCCCGCCTCACTGAGCCTATGGCGCCACCGGAAGCCAAACTGCGCTGGCATACTGCGCCGACCGATAAACTGATTGAGTCGCCTTGACGTAATCCGAAGGCTTCGCGAAAAAAATATTCGCGACATACGTCTGTGGATTACGGTCATAGAGTGGAAACCAGCTTGACTGGATCTGCACCATGATCCTGTGGCCGGCGAGGAAAACGTGATTCGCCGTCGGTAGCACGAAGCGGTAACGCTGCGATTGATTCGCTGGGATGGCTGAAGGCCGCTCGAAACTCTCCCGGTACCGGCCGCGGAAGATATCCATTGATACTGCGAGTTGGTAGCCTCCCATTTCCGGCTGGCTGGGAATTTCATCGGGAAAGACATCGATTAGCTTGACCACCCAGTCGGCGTCCGTGCCGCTGGTCGCGGCGAACAGCTCGGCGATAGGCGCGCCGCCGATGCGAACTGGAGCGGCCAGCGGCACAGTCTGATAGACCAGGACGTCGGTTCGGTCGGCTACCGAACGCTGATCGGTGACCAGCCACTGCCTCCAACGGTCGGAATCGGTGAAGCGCATTGGCCGCGTGATGTACGGCACCGGTTTCGCGGGATCGGATACGTAAGAATCTGCGACAGCACCGCCGGCGCTCGGCTTATCGAACCCCAATCCGAAACCTGCCTGTAAATAAAGCGGCTTCATGGGCGCGGCGCATCCCTCGTCGCAAGCGAGCGGCCAGCTCTTCAAGCGATCCCAACGGTTCTCGCCGGTGTTGTAGATGACCACCGGAGGCGTGTTGGCTTTGGGCGCGCCGGTTTTCAGGTATTGATCGAAGAAGGGCCGCAACACGTCACGGCGAAATTGCAACGCCGTGTCGCCGTCCCACTTCAGGGGGCCCAGGCTGTAAGCGTCACGATCGCACTGGCAGTGGCTCCACGGGCCCATCACCAGGTAATTGTGATCGGTCTGTCCTTTTTTCTTCAGCGCCAGGTAGGAGTGAATCGTGCCCCACATGTCCTCCTGGTCCCACAGGCCCTGGATCCACATGGTCGGCACCGCCGAGGGACGCTCGGCCACCAGCTTATCTAGCGCCTGTCCCTGCCAGAACGCGTCGTATGCGGCGTGCTCCATGATCTTTTGCGTCCACGGAAGTTGATCCAGGCCGCGCAGGCGGGCGAAGGCTCCGGCCGAACCGATCCGCCGGAACGCTTCGTAATCGTCATAATCGCCGCGCGCAATGCTTTCGCCCTCGCCGCGTTGCGTCGTTTGATGCGAGAAGTAATCTAAGTTCATCTGGCGGAAGGCGCCGTAGTGGAACCAATCGTCGCCCATCCAGCCGTCGACCATGGGACTCTCGGGCGCGGCAACCTTCAGTGCCGGATGCGGTTCCAGCAGTCCCATCACCACCGTGAAACCGCCGTACGAACATCCGATCATTCCCACGCGTCCGTTGGATTCGGGCGTGTTCTTTACCAGCCAGTCGATGGTGTCGTAGGTGTCGGTAACGTGATCCACTTGAGATCGATTCAGCGGCCCGCGCACCGGGCGCGTCATCCAGTAGTCGCCTTCGGATCCATATTTGCCGCGGACGTCCTGAACCACGCGTATGTAGCCGCCGGCAACGAATACATCGTCAGCCTGAAACAACCGCGAGAGCAAGTGCGGGCTGTCGTTGCGGGAACTGCGCTTCGAAGCGCTATATGGCGTCCGGCTGAGCAGAATTGGCGCGTCTTTGGCGCCTTTGGGCACAACGATGACCGTGTGGAGCTTGACACCGTCGCGCATTGGGATCATCACCTCGCGCTCACCGTAATCGTAATCGGCGGTTGGGATGGTGAAGGTTTTGGGAACGTCGCCGGACGGCTGAGCGACGAGCGGTATCGCGGCAAACAGAAAGATCGCTTTCAATCGTGAGACAAGCATAAACTAGCACTATACTGAAGTTTCTGGAAAACCGCGATCTTCTCAAGGCTCTCGGCGATCGGGTGCGTCAGGCGCGGGCGCGCCGTGGCATGACGCGCAAGTTGCTCGCGCGGGACTCCGGCGTCTCGGAACGTTATCTGGCTCAAATCGAGAGCGGACAAGGCAACATCTCCATCCTGTTGCTGGTGCAGATTGCGCGCGCGCTCGACTTGCCCGTGCAAGAACTGCTGCGCGAAGGGCCGGACCCTCCGGTGGACCTGGTTCACACGCAGGAGCTTCTGCGGCGTCTTCCTGGCGACAAACTCAAGGAGGCGCGCCAGCTTCTGTTGCAGCACTTCGGTGGAGTGGATAGCGCTTCACGGCGCAATCGCTTCGCTCTGATCGGTTTGCGTGGGGCGGGGAAGTCGACGCTGGGCGCGATGCTCGGAAAAAAGTTGGAGGTTCCGTTCCTGGAGTTGGATCGCCTGATCGAGCAGGAGAGCGGCCTTGCAATGAGCGCGATCTTCGACCTCTACGGACAGAGCGGCTTCCGGCGTTTGGAATTGCAGTGCCTGGAGCAGGTGCTCCAGCGTCATCCCCGCTTTGTGCTGTCGACTGGGGGCAGTCTGGTTTCGGAACCGGCTACGTTTGAGCGGCTGCTGGCGACTTGTTTTACCGTCTGGTTGCGTGCAACGCCCGAGGAACACATGCAGCGCGTGATCGCGCAGGGTGACATGCGGCCGATGGCCAACAATCGGGAAGCGATGGCGGATCTGGAACGCATTTTGTCCGGGCGCGAGGCGTTTTACGGCAAGGCGGACGTGACCATCGATACCAGCGGGCATACGGTGCAACAAAGCTGCGAGATGCTCGCCGCTGCGGTCACTCAACCGAGGAGATCGGCGTCATGAAGATCGATGTTGCGGCCGCATGCGCGTTTGTTCTTGATTAATTCCTCGCGGCCGATAAACCACGCTCTCTGCTCCCCGAGGACTGCTTCCCTTCGATTTTTCCATGCTTCGGAGAAGGCTACGCCGTCAATGGACATGAGAATGTCAATTCGAGCGGGCGGCATGCCCAGTTGATAGATAGAAGAAACCCTCCTGCGCAAAATCGTTCGCGGAGAGCCCGGAGAGAGGGGCGCCAAACTCAGCCAACGCTCGAAATACCTTGGCCGCATTGTCCTCGCTGGCGTCGATCCAGAGATCCAAATCCTTCGTGTAGCGGGGCTCCGTGTACAACATCACGGCATATCCGCCTACAACGAGGTATCTAACGTCGTTGTCGTTGAAAAGCTTCAACAGTTCTTCGAAGTCGGAGATCATCGCCACCGCCGGGGCGTTGCGAATGGACATCGACGGCCATCTGCCAGGCAGCTTCGAAGATCGCCGCCGGCCCGAGACGCTGCCAATATGCGATGTCGAAGGATCGGTCCATTTGCTGAAGCCGACCGTATCGTTCCATGGTCACGGATGGATGAGTTTTGCGCACAGAGTATACTAGTCCATTCTACCAGCCGCCGCGGTGGAACCGCTTTCTCGCGAGTTGCAGCGCTCAGCATATCGGGACTGCTGGAGTAAAATTATCCTGTGAGAGTCAAGATATCTATCACACTCCCCGAGGACCTCCTCGATCGAATCGACCGAGTGGACAGGAACCGATCCGGGCTGCTGGAACGAGCCGCTCTGGCCTACCTAGCCCAGCTCGAACGAGAAGAGCGGGACCAAAGGGATCTTGAAATCATCAACCGCCATGTGGATCGTTTGAATCGCCAGGCGATCGACACGCTGGAATATCAGCAGTTGCCGTGAAGGGCGGTGAGTTTTACCGAGTGCTCGTTCTGGTACAATCACCGGCATGGTACGTAGCCAATGTTGTTATGTTCCTTCGGCAAATCGCGAACGGTGAAAGAAGCTTTGGGGGTCTGATTGAAATGTCCAGATATGAAGGCCGACGCTTTCAGCATCAAACGGTATCACTTGACCACGACGAATACATCAATTGCATCTTCGAAGACTGCAGGTTCACTTACCGAGGTTCTGCCCCGGTGCACCTAAACGGTAGCGAGATCAAAGGTGGCACTTTGCTGCTGTCCGATAACGCAGCGAACACTGTAGAATTCTTATCGCAGCTACGAAAGACAGGCCTGAGGCATGAGGTTCGCCAAATCCTCAGAAGCATCTGCGAGGACCTCCGAGGCCAAGAACCTCAATAGTTACACGCTCAACGTGCCAGCCATCGACAAGGATCTTTGGTTCCGTGTCTTGCATCTCATGGATCGTCCTTCAGAGTTATCAAGAACCCCACTATTCACTGCTCTCTGACTTCACGGTGAAGGCTTCATTGATCCGGCAGATTTTCATTTGGACTCCTTCGATGTGATATTCTGACCGCACCCTCGCTGGAGGCGAGGCTTTATGCACAAGAAACTTTGGATGGCTATCTGTGCTCTGGGCATGCTCCTGTGCTGGTCCATCATCGCGCAGCAAGTAACTGAACCTTCCTCCACTGGCAGGTATCAGCTACTTTCTGGCGCGTACCAGTTTGATACAGACAAGGCTTCGGCAACGTCGCCAGGCATCTTTAAGATTGACACGACGACCGGCAAGACGTGGAAGTACTATACAGCCGTTCGCAGCGGGAAACTTATTTCGGCTTGGATGGAGATTCAAGACTAAACGTAGTCCCTGATACGTCTTCGGTTCCAGCCTCCAGTCTAACCCTACGTAGCGCGTTCTCAAGATCGGATTTTGTGAAGGTGCCGTCTGGAGCGGGGGTAGTTTTTTTCCGCTCGCTCCCTCCCGCCTTCCGCCTAGCTTTAACCAATTCGTCGCACCTGAGAACATCCTCGACTTCCCCAATCGGCGTGACTACGGCTATCCCCATGTTAATCTTGGCGTCCTTATCAGACATGAAGCCCATAGCACTTGAATGCTTCCCGAGATCCCAGTGCCCGCGAACCAATCCCAACAAGAAATAGTCTGGATAGTAAAGGTCTGGCTGCTGCTTGTGATCAGTGACACGCATCGGTTCCAAGTACACGAACACGGGGGAGCCGCTCAATCCGCCGATTGACCTCACTTCGGCCAAGTAAGCGTTATATGGGTTGCCACCGTCATCAATTAGCGGCTCGTCGGGCATGCTGGCGATTATGCCCGTACGAATGATGGGGATGTTTCTTTCGGAGCCGTATCGCTGCGTAAACAATCCGCTGATGAATAGCTCATCTCCGATGCCGATGTGATTCTTGGCGATGACATCACTGTCGGCAAAGGTCGCGGTATCGATTACCGCATACTCAAACTCTTTTGACGGTACACACGGCATGATCGCAACATCCGAAGCTGGGTTCTCGTGGTAGAACCAAGCGCTGCTCGGAAGGTCCAAAACCTGCGCCCCCTTGCCGTCTTTCAAATTCAGACGAACCTTAAGACCGCCGTGTTGCGCTGCCCTGTCAACGCAATGTTTGGCGGTCACCAGATAAGGGAATCTAATGTCCGGAGTTTGCTGGACCTGAACGAAAAACGCGGTACCACCGTAGCGATAGCGGACTGATGCACCCTGCGGATTCTCGACGCAGAGAAAACAAACGCATCGGTTGATGATCTCCGGTACTCTCATGCCAGACCCCTGTCAGGAAGTTTCAAAGTATCACTTTTCCGCCCACGCTCGCAGCGAACATGCAAAATAATGCTTGACATTAGCATAGAGATGTATTATTCTGCATAAGAGAGCCTTGGCCCCTAATCCCTCGGCACCCTTCAGCACCTCTTGGCCTGTGGCCATTTGAGTGCGAGGCGGTGGTATCTACCCCCAACCAACGCAAGAGTGGCATCGAGCCGAGGAGGTCGCGTGCAAGTTACCTCGTGGATTGCCCCCAAGCCCGCCGAACCGATGGTTCGGGAGGACCGGAACGAGAATGTCGGCGCGGGCGAAGTTCTCGTTCAGGTGAAGGGCTGCGGCGTCTGCCACACTGACCTGGGCTACTATTACGACGGCGTTCCCACCCGTCATCCTTTTCCTCTGACTCTCGGCCACGAAGTGAGCGGCACGGTTGTATTTGCCGGGCCTGGAGCCGAGCATTGGGTCGGGAAGGACGTCATCGTTCCGGCCGTGATTCCTTGCGGCGAATGCGCGGCTTGCATTTCGGGCAACGGCAGGATCTGCCCGAAGCAGATATTTCCGGGATGCGATGTGCATGGCGGCTTCGCGAGCCACTTGCGCGTGCCGGCGCGCGGATTGTGTCCCGTTCCCAATCTTGCCGATCCGCGCAAGAATCCTTCGGGCGTGGATCTCGCGGATCTTTCGGTGATCGCGGACGCCGTCTCGACGCCATATCAGGCGATTCTGAGAAGCCAGCTCAAAGCCGGCGATCTCGCGGTTTTTGTCGGCGTGGGCGGCGTGGGCGGATTCGGCGTGCAGATCGCGGCGGCGATGGGGGCGGTTGCGGTTGCGGTGGATGTTAATCCGGAACGGCTGCAACTGATGTCGGCGCACGGCGCGGCGCTCACGCTGCAGTCCGATGCAATGGACTTCAAGGCGTTGCGCAAAGCGATCCAGAATCTCGCCGGCGAGCGCGGGATTCCAACCTGGCGCCAGCGCATTTACGAGACCTCGGGCACTGCCGGCGGCCAAGCCACTGCTTTCGGATTGCTGGGGCACGGCGGCCATCTCTCCATCGTTGGATACACGGCCAGCAAGGTCGAGGTCCGGCTTTCGAATCTCATGGCGCTGGACGCAACCGCTCAGGGGAATTGGGGCTGCCTGCCGGAGCACTATCCGGCGATTCTCGATCTGGTGCTTGCCGGAAGGATTGCTGTTGCGCCTTTCGTGGAACGCCGGCCGATGTCGTCGGTGAATGAAACTTTCGAAGACTTACACGCGCATCGCATCTCGAAGCGCGCCATTCTCATTCCGGAGTTTTGAACTATGCAATTCAAGAATCACAACCTGACTGAATACATGGATTACGCCGGCGTTCTGTACGAGGAAATCCCGCTGAAGGATCCGAACGGCGATTTTGTCGACGGACTGCATTCGGTGCGCATCACGCTGGACAATCCCAAGCAACTGAATTCGTACACGACGGACATGGTGAAGGGCGTGATCCTGGGGATGCGTCGCGCAGCCAACGACCGCGCCTGTGTGGCGGTGGTCTTCACCGGCAGCGGGAATCGCGCGTTCTGCACCGGCGGCAACACCAAGGAGTACGCCGAATACTATGCCGGAAATCCGGAAGAGTATCGGCAGTACCTGCGGCTGTTCAACGACATGGTGAGCGCGATTCTCGCTTGCGACAAGCCGGTGATCTGCCGCGTGAACGGAATGCGCGTCGGCGGCGGACAGGAGATCGGGATGGCGTGCGATTTTTCGGTGGCTCAGGACCTGGCGAATTTCGGACAAGCGGGTCCGAAGCACGGGTCGGCTCCGGATGGCGGTGCTACCGACTTCCTGCCGCTGTTCGTGAGCGTCGAGGCGGCGATGGAGAGTTGCACGCTGTGCGAGCCGTGGAGCGCGTACAAGGCGCTTCGGCTCGGGCTTGTGATGAAGGTTGTGCCGGCGTTGAAGGTGAACGGGGAATTCGTTCCGAATCCTTTCGTGATTACGGATCGATGGGTGGACAACGGCCAGATCGTTTACGGGGAGTTGAAGACGGGCGCGGAGAAGGCAGCGGCGAAAGAGACGCTCGCGCGCGGCGAGGTGGACTTGACGCTGCTCGACCAGGCCGTGGAGAAAATGATTTTCGCGCTGGCGATGACGATGCCGAGTTGCCTCACGCGCACTGTCGAAAGCATTCGGAAACACAAGCTGGAACATTGGGATCGCAATAAGGAGACCAGCCGGGCGTGGCTGGCCGGAAACATGATGACCGAGGGCCGGGCCGGTTTCCGCGCATTTCACGAAGGGAGCAAGGAATGCCGCGTGGCGGATTTCCTGCTGCTGCGGCGCCGTCTGGCCGAGGGAGAGCCTTGGGGCGACAATCTAACCGAAGAAGTGCTGGCGAAAGCGCACGGGATGAGTTTGGTGTAGGTGCACAATGGATCGCTTGTTCGAAGCATGGCGTGGCAAGGATCTCGAAGGGATTCTGTACGAATGCCGCGAGTTGCTGGAAGATACGAATTTCCCTACCGTCGCGCGCTGGCGGGAATCGGGCGGGAAGGTGGTGGGGCACTTTCAGGTCTACTTTCCGGAAGAGATCGCGCACGCGGCGGGCATGCTGCCCTTCAAGGTTCGGGGCGCGCCCATCGAAGCCATGCAGGCCGACTCGCGGTTCGGTTCTTATCTGTGTTCGATTCTCAAGACTTCGCTCGAGCTGGCGCTGAGCGGGCGCGTGCAGCTGGATATGTTCGTGACGCATCCCATCTGCGACGCGGCGCGCAATCTGGCTGCCGTCTGGGGCCGCAACTTTTCGTATCCCTGCCAGATTCTTTATCTGCCGCAGAACGCGAATTCTCCGGCCGCAGTGACGTATTTGCGAAACGAGTATGCGCGGTTGCAGCGGAGTCTGGAAGGGATTGCGGGCCGGCTGGTTTCGGACGATGATTTGCACGCTTCGCTGGACGTCTATAACTGGAATCGCACTTTGCTGCGGCAGTTATACGACATCAAACGGGAGACGCCCTGGCTCGTGTCGGCTGATGAAGCCTACGTTCTGGTCGCGATCGGCGGGCTGATCCGGATTACCGCGGCGCGCGCGCACCTGAAGAGCCAGGGTATTTGCGTGGGATTCTTCATTCAGCTGGGCTACCTCGATGAGCAGTTATCCGACATTCTGGCCACGCGTGAGCTGCTCGAAACGGCGCTGTGCCAGATTGTGGCGCGGCCCAACAAGAAGCAGGATAAGATGCGGCTGGTTTTCGAAGGCGGATTCTGCGAGCAGCCGCCGCTGGATTTGATCCGTGCGATTGCGCGGTCCTGTTATGTGGTGGACGACGACCTGCTGATCGGCATGCGCTGGATTCTCGACGATGTGGAGCTTGAAGGCGATCCTCTGTTCAACCTGGCGCACGCGTATCTGGAAAAAAGCTCTTATAGTCCGGTGCAGCACGATTTGCGGAAACCGAAGGAGCAGATGCTGATCGATCGGATTACCAACGCACGCGCGGAGGCTGCCATCATTACGGCGGCCAAGATGTGCGAGCCGGGACTGGAGGAGCAGGTGGCTTATCTGCATGCGCTGGATCGCGCGGGTATTCCTTATTTTATTAGTGAATTTGAGGAGAAGATGACGACGTTCGATCACATGGAGATCCAGTTGCAGACTTTTGTGGAGAATCTTTTGTTTAGTTAGAAAAAGTTCTTTGGTTCCTTGGTTCCTTGGTTCGCACGTGGGAACTTAACAACTAAGGAACTAAGGACCGAACGAAGGAACTAATGAACGAAGGAACCAAGGAACCAGTGAACGGTATTGTTGGGCGCGGGAATCGCGAGGGCGCGGAGCTTTTCCGGCAATGGTTCGCGGGTTTGAACCAGACCGCGGAAGAGGGCGGCACGGCGGCGTATGTTTTCGTGATGGGCAGCATGTCCGAGATTATGCGGACGTTCAACCTGCCGGTGGTCTTTCCTGAAATCAACTCGCTGCAGACGGCGGTGCGGCGAGTGGCGCACGAATATCTGAACCAGGCGGAAGATTACGGCTATTCTCCGGACATCTGCGGATACGTGAAGGCGGATGTCGCGGTGCAACTGCGCGGCGGGCAGCATCCCATGGGTCGCATTCCGAAACCGGCGCTGGCGGTGCTGACCAACGCGTGCAACACGTACATCAAGTGGGCCGAGATTTGGGAACGGATGTATCACATTCCGACCTTCACGCTGGATATTCCGGGCACTCGCGCAGCGGGGACGCAGACGTGGCCCGGCGATCCGGATTTTGAAAACGACCGGCGCTACGTGCAGGCGCAGATCACGGAACTGATCGCGCTGTGCGAGCGCGTGACCGGCATCAAGTTCGACATTGACCGGCTGCGCGAAGTGATGGGCTACGCGAACGAAATGAGCCGCGGCTGGAGGCAAGTGCTCGACTTCAACAAGAACCAGCCATCGCTCTTCAACGCGTTGACCGATGGGACCATTTATCTGGGCGTGGCGAACGGCTTTCGCGGGTCGGCCGAAGGCGGCAGTTACTTCAGCCGGCTGGTGGAAGAGATGGCGTACAAAACGGCGCACGGCGTCGGAACGCTTAACGAAGAAAAATACCGGCTGACGTTCGTGGGTGTTCCGTGTTATCCGATTTTCCGGCGGTTCAACGAACTGTTCACGGAATGGGGCGGGACGTTTGTGCATTCAACGTATCTGTGGTTCGCATCGGGCGGGGCCAACGTGGGCTTCGAGTACGACCTGACGCGGCCGCTGGAAAGCCTGGCGGAAGGCGTGCTGATCAGCGTGCGCGATGCGATGGACAGCATGTTTTACCAGGACCGTGCACTGATTCAGATGATCGATGAATTCCATCTGGACGGCGTGGTCTACCATCCGGTGAAGAGTTGCCGGACCACGTCGACTGGGATGGCCGATAACCGGCGCGCGGTGATGGCGGAACGCGATATTGCGAGCTTGTTCATCGAGTCGGACATGATGGACCGCCGGGTGGTGTCGGAAGCGCAATTGAAAAACCGGATTGACGCGTTCTTTGAAGGCTTGGCGTCGCGGAAGCGGCAGGAATTGGTCGCGAGTTGATTCGGCGCTGAAAAGGAGGCGTGCAGAATGGCGTACGCAGCGGGCGTGGATGTCGGGTCCACGCAGACAAAGGCGGTGGTGATCGATGAGGCGGGGCGAATCGCCGGGCGTGCGTTGATCGATACGGGCGCGAACGTCACGGTCGCAGCCGAGCGCGCGTTTCTCGAAGCGCTCCGAGACGCGGGCGTGAGGGAAGAGGAAGTGGAATACGTAGTGGGCACCGGATATGGGCGTTACCGCGTGACGTTCGGGAACACGCAGGTGACCGAGATCAGTTGCCATGGACGAGGCGCGGTGCATATGTTTCCCGGGACGCACACGGTGCTGGATATGGGCGGCCAGGACACCAAAGCGATTCGAGTGGGACCCACCGGCGAGATCGTCGACTTCTGCATGAACGACAAGTGCGCAGCGGGCACGGGCCGGTTTCTGGGAGCGGCTGCGAGCGCGCTGGACATTCCCCTCGATCAATTGGGCCCCACGGCGTTGCGCGCGGAAAGGCCAGTGCAGATCAGCACCACGTGCACGGTATTCGCGGAGTCCGAAGTGCTCTCGTGGCTGGGCAAGGGAAAAAAAATCGAGGACATCCTGCAGGGCGTTCATCAATCCATTGCACTGCGGTCGATGGGATTGCTGCGGCGCGTGGGGATCGAGCAGCAGGTCACGTTCACCGGCGGCGTGGCGCGCAACATCGGAATGATCGCTGCGCTGGAGAAGCGTATGGGGTCGAAGATGAACGTGAGCGAAGAATCGCACTTCATGGGCGCGCTGGGCGCGGCGTTACTTGCCATGGATCACATACTGGCTGGCCGGGGGCCGGTTGCCGCGGGGAGATTGGCATGACCTTTACTGCTGGAATCGACGTCGGGTCCACGTATACGAAAGCGGTGATTCTCAGTAAGGGCGGCGAGATCCTTGGCCGCGCCCTGAAGAGCACGGGCTTCAAACTAGCGGAAGTGTCGCGTGAGGTGTATGACAACGCGCTCGCCGATGCTGAGCTGGCCGAATCTGAGATTTCCTATGTAGTGGCGACGGGCTTTGGGCGGCACATGGCGTCCTTCGCGGACACGCAAGTGACCGATCTGACGGCCAGCGCGCGAGGCGCGACGTTCTTTTTCCCGAAGACCCGCACCATTCTCGACGTGGGCGGGCAGACCATGAAGGCCACGCGTTTGGATGACGGCGCCAAGGTGAAATCGTTCCGCCTGAACGACAAGTGCGCCGCAGGAACGGGCGCGTTCCTGGAGAAGACGGCGCGCTATATGGGTTATGGAACGGCGGAGATCGGGCCGCTGCTGGCAACGTCGAAGCAGCCGGTGGCGATTTCGGGCGTGTGCGCCGTGTTTGCCGAGTCCGAAGTGATCAACCAGTTGTCGCAGGGCAGCGCGCCGGCGGACATCATGCTGGGCGCGATGGTGTCGCTGGTGGATCGCTCGGTGCAACTGATGAAGCGCGTACAAATGGAGCCGGAGTTCACGCTGATCGGCGGGATTCTGCGGTACGAAACCATGGCGCGGGTGGTGCGCGAGCATCTGAAGAAAGATGTCAACGTTCCGCCCGAGGATATGGTTCAGTTGGTGGGCGCGTTGGGCGCGGCGGTGCTGGGCCAGCGGCGGCTGGAGAAGTTGGGCGGACAGGCCGGGTTACGCGGCGCTGAGGTCGCGAAATGTTAGTGCAAATCGTTGCTCCGGGACGGAGGACGCCGGCTTGTGAGGGTTGGGAACGCCGCTTTACGACCGATTCGCAGCGGGTGAAAGAGGCGGTGGAGTTGTATTCGCAGCTTGGGTATGAGGTGCGAATGGAAGCTGCTCCAGAACCCGGTGAAGAGTGCGGCGGCTGTCACGCGGTTGCGGTGCAGTTCAAGACGATTTACACACGCAAGAAGTCATAGACCGGACCATCGCGGTAGCGCTTCCTGCTGGTCGCGGCTCAGCAGTTATTCCAACCCAGACACAGGCTGAAGCCTGTGCCACCCGATGCCTTGACATTCTACATATTGCGGTGTATATGTAGAATAACTAGGCATTGCACATGGACGCTCAAAAATCAGACCTTTTGCAGGGCACGCTGGACATGCTGATTCTCAAGATCGTGGCGCTGGGGCCGATTCATGGATATGGCATCGCGCAGCGCATCCGGCAGATTTCCAAGGAAGTGCTGCGCGTTCAGCAAGGTTCGCTGTATCCGGCGCTGCACCGGCTGGAGAAGCGGCGCTGGTTGAAGGCGGAGTGGGGCGAGGCGGAGACGGGTCGCGAGGCGAAATTCTACGTGGTCACGAGAGAAGGGCGCAAGCAACTGGAGGCTGAAGAGGCGAACTGGGACCGTCTGTCGGAGGCTGTCGCGATGATTCTCCGCACGGCGGAGTAGGAGCAACGGATGTGGTTTCGAAAGACGGTTGAAGCGTGCCTGGATACCGAGTTGCGCTACCACTTCGAGAGGCTTGTTCGTGAATCGATTGCTTCAGGCATGGAGCCGGGAGAGGCGCGGCGACGCGCTCGGTTAGAGTTCGGAGGCGTCGAACAGATCAAAGAGGATTGCCGCGACGTGCATGGCCGCTGGCTCGAAGATTTCGGGAAGGATCTTCGCTACACTGCGCGAACGCTGCGCCGGAGCCCCGGTTTTCTCACAGTATCGGTGCTCTCGCTCGCATTTGGCATAGGCGCCAACACGGCCATCTTCACCTTGATTAACGCGGTGATGCTGCAGTCCCTTCCAGTGAAGAGCCCGGAGCGGTTGGTGCAGATTACGAGGCTCACGCCGGACGGCAAGCCACTTTCCGTCTCATATCCGCTCTTCCAATATCTTCGCGAGAATATGAAATCCGTCTCCGCGACGGCAGCGCAGATGGAAAGCAATCCGGCGATTGTCATGGATGGCGCCGAGGAACTGGTAAACGCTGAACTGGTCTCCGGCGATCATTATTCCGTCCTGGGGATCGAACCGGCGGCTGGAAGGCTGCTGGAACCGGCGGACGACGTGATTGCGCCGGGCTCGCCGGCAGCTGTGATCAGCTACCGGTATTGGCAGCGGCGCTTCGGCCTTAGTCCTGCGGCCCTTGGGAAAACGTTCAACCTGCAAATCCGCAATCGCGTATTCACAATAGTGGGAGTCACTCCTCCGCAATATCATGGAGCCCGCGTGGGACGTGACCCGGATATTACTCTGCCCGTTTCGATGATGCTGAACGATACGCAGAGACGCGAACCTGCCTTTAATGCGCTCAGCATGTTGGGGCGTCTGGTGCCCGGAGCCGGCATCGAACAGGCAAACGCGGAAATGCAGGTTCTATGGCAAGCCTTTCTGCAACGGGTTGCGGCAGCAGTGCCGGAGAAGGACCGGCCACGCTTCCTGCAGCAGCGCGCTGCCGTTCTGACGGGGGCGAACGGTCTCGACCTCATGGGGTTTCGCGGCAACTACGCGGCAGCGCTGCTGGTGCTGATGGGTATTGTGGCGCTCGTCTTGCTTCTTGCCTGCGCAAACCTTTCGAGTTTGTTGCTCGCGCGCGCCGCATCTCGGCAGCGGGAGATCTCCGTCCGTCTGGCGATCGGCGCCGGCCGTGGGAGGCTGCTGCGCCAGTTCTTGACCGAGAGCTTCGCCCTGGCGGCTTTGGGTGGATGTGCGGGCTTGCTGCTGGCCCGCTGGTTTAGCAGCGCCCTGGTGAGCATGATCGTGAGTGGCGACGACACGCTGGTGCTCTCCGCGGACCCGGATTGGCGCGTGCTGGCGTTCACGGGAGCGATCTCGCTGGCCGCGTGCATTCTGGCGGGACTGGCGCCGGGCCTGCACGCTGTGCGGGCCAATCTAAATCCGGGACTCAAACAGACGCGGACCGGGTGTCATCGGCGGCTCGGCAGGGCGCTGGTAATTGCTCAAATGTCCATTTCGATGGTGCTAGTCGTGGGAGCGGCCTTGTTCGGCGTAACGTTGGCCAAGCTGTACAGTGTCGATCGCGGGTTGACAACAGATGGTGTCCTGACCTTCCGGCTTCGAACCAGCGAACGGTATGCTCCCGCGCGCCGTTGGGCATCGCTCGAGACTCTGCTCCACCGCCTAAGTGCTCTGCCGGGCGTGGCTTCGGCGAGCGCGGCCGACACACTCCCGATTAGCGGCCTCCGGTGGGACAGCAGAGTCCAAGTGGAAGGTTCCGGCGAAAGCGAGGTGTCAGCCTTCAACGCCATCGCGCCGAGATACTTCGAAACCCTCCATACGCCACTGCTGAGCGGGCGTGAGTTCGGCGAACGGGACACGAATGCCGGCCCTAAAGTCGCCATCGTAAATGAGACCTTCGCGCGCTATTCTTTCGGCGCCCGGTCGCCGCTGGGCCGGCGCGTGACGTCGTCGAATGTCACCTACGAAATCGTCGGAGTAGCAAGGGACGCGAAATACCAGAATCTTCGCCAGGAAGTCCTGAGGACGATGTACATCCCTCTAATGCAAATCGAAGGCCCGCAGCCATCGAACTGTAACTTCCTGGTACGGGTCACGGCGGGCGATCCGATGCGCCTCGCGCCGGTCATAGAAAAGTTGGTTCGGGAGACCGATGCTGGGCTGTGGCTGCGCTCCATGCATGCGTACTCCGCACTCCTCGACCGCTCCCTGAAGACGGAGCGGATCATGGCAACCCTCGGAGCATTCTTTGGGCTGTTGGCGCTCATCGTGGCGTGCCTGGGAGTCTTCGGCGTGATGGCGTTTCAAGTCTCGCGCCGCATCAACGAGATTGGTCTGCGAATGGCGCTGGGAGCAAGCCGGGGCGGTATTATCGCGCTGGTGCTGCGCGAGGTTGCGGTCTTATTGCTCGCCGGGTGCCTGATTGGCGGGGCGGCGGCGCTCACTCTGACCGGCCTCACCCGAAAGATGCTTTTCGGAGTTACACCCACGGAGCCCGGCGTCTTCGCCTTGGCGGCGGTGATTCTTGGAGTGGCGGTATTCGCCGCAGCGTGGCTCCCGGCGCGGCGCGCCTCGCGAGTTGATCCAATGGTCGCCCTGCGACACGAGTGAGAAGGCGCTACCTGTTCTTCCAGACCGGCTTGCGCTTTTCCAGAAACGCGCCTCATGACATCTATAGTCCGCGAGCATTTGAAAAAGGGATGTCAACGTTCCGCCCGAGAACATGGTTCAGTTGCTCTGGGCGTTGGGTGCAACGGTTCTGGGTCAGCGGGGCCTGAAAAAGCTGGGCCGCCCCAGAGGACTCAACGACGACTGCGGAGGATACCACGCGGTTGTCGCGCAATTCAAAACCATTCACACACGGAAGAATCGAATTGACCCCACCTTTTACTGCGGAGGAATCGGCTTGATCGCAGTCTCCTCAATGGCATCGAGGACTTGCTTCACGATCTTCGGGTGCAGCGTCACCCCGCTATGGAACGGAACCACGACCCTTCGACCGCTCTTTTCGTAGATCCGATGACTGCGAAACCCGCTTTCAGCAGCATCGCTTCGGCTTCCGCGGCGGTCAGGCGCGGGATCTTAGGCATGAACTTCGACGGCGGTGTTAAGAATCTCCTGGCTGAGCGCCGCCGACCGCTCATCATCAGTCAGAGTCTCGAGGAAGAGTTCGATTGCCTCACGGATGTTGGTGAGAGTCTCTTCGACGGTCTTACCTTGCGATTGGCATCCTTTTAGTTCTGGGCACCAAGCGTAACATCCATGCTCGTCCTGTTCGATTACGACACTGACCTTGTGCGTCATATACCTATTTTACCGCTGGCCACGCCGTTGTGTGATGTTCCTCTTGTGGTCCCTACCTGTTTTTCCACACCGGCTTGCGCTTTTCTAAGAACGCCTTCAAGCCTTCTTGCGCATCTTCGGTCTGCATCAGCTCGCCGAGATAGAGCTGCTCCACGGCGGCGATGCCGTCCAGCACGCTCGTGTACAGGCTGCGGTCCACCGCGCGCTTACAAAGCTTCAGCACCGGAGCGCTCAACGAGGTCAGCTTGCCGATGAATTCCTCCGCGTTTTCGCGAAACGTTTCCACCGGAAACACCTGATTGATGAGGCCGATGGCTTTGGCTTCCGCCGCACCAATGGTCTTTCCGGTCAGCAGCAGCTCCAGCGCGCGATTCCGTCCGATCAGGTGCGGAAACAGAACTGCCGCGACCGGCGGAAAAACTCCCACCTTGATTTCCGGCTGGCCGAATGTGGCGCGTTCGGACGCCAACACCATGTCGCAGAAGACGGCCAGCTCGCATCCGCCGCCTAAAGCCATGCCGTCTACCAGCGCTACGCTGGGCGCCGCGATCGAATTCAGCAGGCGAAAAACTCCGTGAAACTTGTCGAGCATCTCCGGGACTTTGTCGGGAGTATGATCTTCGATGGCAACTCCGGCGGAAAAGGCTTTCCCCTGGTGGCCGATCGCGAGCAGCTTGATGGCGGGCTCGGATTGCACGCGAGTCAGGGCGCGTTGCAGCTCCTCGATGGTGGCGATGTCCAGGATATTCAGCGGTGGGCGATCCAGCGTGACTCGCGCCACGCCGTCCTGCACTTCATAAATGATGTTGGTCGGCATTCTGTAGTCCCTTGACGAACTGCGTTACTCGCTGGATCACGGCTTCCGGCTGGTCGCGATGCGGCGAGTGGCCGCAATTCTTCAGTTTGAGAATCTCCACTGCCGGGATCGCGCGCCGGATGCGCTCAATCTGATCCATTGTGCCGTACTCGTCTTCCTCGCCTTGGATCGCCAGCACCGGGCAACTGACCCGCGGCAGGTACTCCTGGATGTTCCAAGCGCGAAAGTCCGAGTTCAGCCACACGTCGTTCCAGCCCCAAAAAGCGGAGTCCGGATCGGAATGATAGCGAGCGAGCTTATCGCGTAGATCTGTAGTTTCGTAAGCGCGCTTGGCGGCTTCAATACTGCGAATCCCGAAATCCTCCACGATAACGTGCGGCGCCATCAGAATCAGAGCGCGAACCGGGCGCGCGACGCCGCCAGCATGGATCAGCGCGATCGACCCGCCGTCGGAGTGCCCGAACAGCATGGGCCGATCGACGTGCAGCTTGTCGAGCAGTTCCGGGAGAGCCTTCAAGGCTTCATCATGCATGAAATCGACGCGGCGGGGTTCGGCGATCGTATCGGATTTTCCATAGCCGTAGCGCGAATAGACGAGTGCGCGGCAACCGGTCGCGGCGGCGCATCGGCTGGGAAAATCCTTCCACATCGCGAGCGAGCCGAGTCCTTCGTGCAGGAAAACGAGCGTCGGCACTAGCGGGTCCGCGCCGGCGATGAAGTCGTATTCGATGCGATGCCCTTGGCATGCAATATATTTCATATGATTCGGTCTCGCTAAACGATTCGAGCTGATGAGTGTATTATAATGCCTATGGGTATGGATGCTTCAACATTGCAGGAGACGGAAGCGCGCGCGGGCTTCGTCGATTATCAGACCGACCCGGCGCACTACCGGCATTGGCGAGTTTCGTACGACGGTACGGTGGCCACGCTCACGATGGATGTTCAGGAAGACGCGGGAATCCGGCCGGGCTACAAGCTGAAACTGAACTCGTACGATTTGGGCGTCGATATCGAACTGTACGACGTCCTGCAGCGCATCCGCTTCGAACACCCGGAGATTGGCTGCGTGGTGATCACGAGTTCGAAGCCGCGCGTGTTTTGCTCGGGCGCCAATATCTACATGCTGGGGCTCGCGAGCCACGCCTGGAAAGTGAATTTCTGCAAGTTCACCAACGAGACGCGCAACGGGATCGAGGACTCGAGCCGGCACTCGGGATTGAAGTTCATTGCGGCGTGCAACGGATCGACCGCGGGCGGCGGATACGAACTCGCGCTGGCCTGCGACGAGATTATTCTGATCGACGACCGTTCGTCCGCGGTCAGTCTTCCCGAGCTTCCGCTGCTGGGCGTACTTCCGGGCACGGGCGGTCTGACGCGGCTCATCGACAAACGCAAAGTCCGGCGCGATCATGCGGACGTTTTTTGCACCGTGTCGGAGGGTTTGCAGGGGCAGCGGGCGAAAGAGTGGGGTCTGGTGGATGAGATCGTGAAGCCGCAGCAGTTCGCCGAGCAAGTCCGGAAACGCGCCGAGGAGATGGCCCGGTCGAGCGATGGGCCGGCTGGCGAGAAGGGCATCGCGCTGACGCCTTTGAAGCGGACTATCGACGATGAGGGTTATCACTACGAGTACGTAGAGGTTCATTTGGATCGCAAGGCTTCCACGGCAACGTTCACGGTGCGCGCGCCGGATGCAGTTTCAGAAACCAAGCTGGAAGCGATCGTCGCAGCCGGCGCCGCTTGGTGGCCGTTGCAGATGGCTCGCGAGTTGGATGACGCCATCTTGAGCCTGCGGACGAACGAACTGGACCTTGGCCTGTGGATCCTGAAGACCAGCGGGAATCCCGAGGCGGCGCTGGCTATAGATCGCTTGATGTTGGAGCATCGGAATCACTGGTTCGTGCGCGAGGTGCTGGGCATGCTGCGCCGCACGCTGGCGCGGCTGGATGTGTCGTCGCGTTCGATTTACGCCATCGTTGAACCTGGATCGTGTTTCGCCGGTTCGCTGCTGGAACTGGCGCTGGCCGCCGACCGCGCATATATGCTCGACGTACCGGAAGCGAGCTTAGCGCTTTCGGAAATGAATTTCGGTCCGCTGCCGATGGTCACCCGGATCTCGCGCATCGCGGCGCGTTTCTACCAGGATCACGGCGCTGTGGAGACGTTGCGTGCTCGCGTGGGCACTCCGCTCTCCGCGCAAGAGGCACTGGAGCTGGGACTGATCACCTTCGCGCCCGACGATCTGGACTGGGCCGACGAACTACGGCAGGCCATCGAGGGCCGCGCCGCGCTTTCACCGGATGCGTTGACCGGCCTCGAAGCGAATCTGCGCTTCGGCCTCCCCGAAACCATGGAAGCGCGCATCTTCGGGCGCCTGTCGGCGTGGCAAAACTGGATTTTCAACCGCCCCAACGCCGTCGGCCCGACCGGCGCTCTCAAAGTCTACGGCACCGGCAGTAAAGCCAAGTTCGATAAGGAGCGCGTCTAACGATGATTGACTACGCCGAAAGAATTCCGAATAACGTCGACCTGGCGAGCGACAAAACTCTGCAGCGGGCGCTGGAGAAATGGCAGCCCGCGTTTTTGGGCTGGTGGAACAATGCGGGCCCCGTGGAAAGCTCGACGCTGGACGTATGGCTGCGAACCGCGATCAGCGTGGATAAGGACGGCTGGGCCAATTTCGGTTACGTGCGCATGCCGGAGTACCGCTGGGGTATTTTTCTCGTGCCCCGGGAAGAGAGTCGGACCATTCAGTTCGGCGATCACCAGGGCGAGCCGGCCTGGCAGGAAGTGCCGGGAGAATATCGCTCCACGCTGCGCCGCATTATCGTGACGCAAGGCGATACCGAACCGGCTTCGGTGGAGCAACAGCGTTTGCTGGGCGCCACGGCGCCGTCGCTGTACGACTTGCGCAATCTGTTTCAGGTGAATGTCGAAGAAGGCCGCCATCTGTGGGCGATGGTCTATCTGCTGCATCGCTATTTTGGCCGCGACGGCCGCGAAGAAGCAGAGGCGCTGCTGGAGCGGCGCGCCGGCGATGCGAACAATCCGCGCATTTTGACAGCATTCAACGAAGAGACGCGCCACTGGCTGGCATTCTTCATGTTCGCGTTCTTCACCGACCGCGACGGCAAGTTTCAACTGGCTTCGCTGGCGGAGTCCGCATTCGATCCGCTGTACCGAACTTGCCGCTTCATGCTCACCGAGGAAGCGCACCATCTGTTTGTCGGCGAGGCCGGCGTGGCGCGCGTGATCCAGCGGACGTGCGAGGTGATGCGCGACCACAAGGTCAGCGATCCGGCGCACGTGCGCGCGCTGGGCGTGATCGATCTGGAAACTATCCAGAAGTTTTTGAACTTCCATTACAGCGTGACGCTGGATTTGTACGGTTCCGAGATTTCCTCCAACGCGGCGAATTACTACACCACGGGGCTGAAAGGCCGCTTCGAAGAAAGCAAGCTGTCGGGCGACCACAAACTGTCGAGCGAAGAGTATCCGGTGCAGGAAGTGGAGGGAAATCGAGTTGTTACTCGAAACGTGCCGGCGCTCACGGCGATCAACGCGCGCCTGCGCGACGATTACATCCAAGAAGTGCAGGCCGGACTGGATCGCTGGAACCGTATTCCCGCGCAATTCGGCATCCCGTTCCGATGTGTGCTGCCGCATATCGGCTTTCAACGGAAGATCGGCAATTTCGCCGGGTACCATATCGATCCGGCGGGCGAAGTGATGACGGAATCGGAGTGGAACAGCCGAAGGTACGAGTGGCTGCCGAGTCCGGAGGATCACGCGTTTATCGAATCGCTGATGGGACGCGTGCTCGAGCGAGGCAAGTTTGCCAATTGGATCGCTCCGCCGGTGCGCGGGATCAAAGGCATGCCGATCGACTTCGAATATGTCCGCTTCAATTGACCTGGCCAGCCGCGTTCGGCTGCTGCCGGTCTCTGCGAGGAAGCTGCTGTGCGTGATCGCGCGCCAGGCCTACCATGGCGCGCTACGCTCCAAGCCGCCCGGAATCGCCACCATGCCCGAGGTCCACGAAGCCTGCGGCCTGGATGTGGACGCGATGTATTCGGTGCTGCGAATTCTCCGCGAAGCCGGGCTGATCAAAGTGGAAGGCGAGTATCCATTTGAGGAAATCCGGCTGGCGGACTCGAGCGGCATCAGGGAAATTCTAGAACGCTGCGAGTCTGCGGCGATCCCGCTCGAAGATGTGGTGGTTGATCTTCGATTTGACCTGCTGGATTGACTGCAAGGGTGCTTAAGTAGGACTTGTGGGGCAGCTTGTTAAGCTGCGCGGCGGTTGGTAACCGCCGCAACTGGCCGATTGGCAATCGGCCGCAGGTTTAACAACCTGCCCCACAAACCAACTATCATAGTAGGAGCGTTCGGCCTGCCCTTCGAATGTGCATCTTCTTGAGCGAGCTTAGGCGGCTGGGCGTTTATCGTAAGGGAGGTGAGTGATTAGTGGCTGAAGTCCACGTGCAAGATGGAGAGACGCTGGAGAGCGCGCTGCGGCGCTTCAAGCGGAAAGTCCAGCAGGAAGACATCATCAAAGAGATCAAGCGGCACTCGTTTTATCTGAAGCCGGGCGAGAAGAAGCGCACCAAAGAGGCGCTGGCTCGCAAGCGGAATCGGAAGAAGAGAAACAAGGAAATCGAGTAAGTTTCCCTCCCACGGGCCCCGGGCGACTCTCCCGGGGTCATTCAAGAAAAGCATAGGCGGGAATGGCTGTGCCACAATTGCGTCTTATGGCAATCGCCGGACGTGTGGCGCTGATCACAGGCGCGAGCCGCGGCTTGGGGAAAGCGATGGCCTTGGCGCTGGCGGCGGAGGGAGCTCGACTTGCTTTGGTGGCGCGCGATGTCGAGCAGTTGTCGAACGTGGCGGCCGAGGCGCGACGCCTGGGCACGCAAGCTGAAGTTTTCCCCGCCGACATCACCAAAGAGGCTCAGGTGCTCCAGCTCGAGCGCGACGTGATCTCGAAGCTCGGACCGGTGGATATTCTCATCAACAACGCCGGCATCAACGTGCGCAAGTTCTGCGTCGATTTCACGCTGGCTGAATGGAACAGCGTCCTTGAAACCAACCTCACCAGCGTGTTTTTGATGTGCCGCGCGTTCGTGCCGCACATGAAAGGGCGGGGCTACGGAAGGATCTTGAACATGACATCCATCATGGGCCACATCTCTTTTCCGCAGCGAACGGTTTATTCAGCAACGAAGGCGGGGCTGCTCGGCTTCACCAAGGCACTAGCGCTGGAGTTGGCTCAGGAGAAGGGGATTACCGTGGTGGGGATCAGCCCCGGCCCATTTGCCACGGAGATGACGGTGCCGATCATGAACGATCCGGTGCGGAACGAGGAGTTCCTGTCGCGCGTGCCGCAGCGGCGCTGGGGCCGGCCCGAAGAGGTCGGAAAACTGGCCGTGTACTTGTGCTCGGAAGACGCTGCATTCATCACGGGCACGGACATTCTGATTGACGGAGGCTGGTGTGCGCAATAAGACGATCGCGGCCCTGGTTGTTTCGGCCGCGCTGCTGGGTTCCTGCCGCGGAAGCAAGCAGAGACGGATCGCGGTGGTTCCCAAGGGGACTTCGCACGTTTTCTGGATCACCGTGCACGCGGGCGCAGCGGCTGCGGGACAAAAATTCAACGTGGAGATCCTGTGGAACGGCCCGCCCGCGGAGACCGAATACGACCGCCAGATGCAGATCGTCGATTCGATGATCGCGCAGCACGTGGATGGGCTTGCGGTAGCGGCAGCGGAGCGCAAGGCGCTGAATCGCTCGCTCGATCGCGCCGCGGAGTTGGGGATCCCGGTCACGGTGTTCGATTCGGGCGTCGATTCCACCAACTACCTGACCTTTCTCGCTACCGACAATTACGACGCGGGCAAAATGGGGGCGCGCGAGCTGGCGCGGCTGGTGGGGAGCAAGGGCAAGGTTGCGATCGTCATGCACGCGCCCGGCAGCGCCTCAACCATGGATCGCGAGCGCGGCTTCGATGACGTGATGAAGAGCGAGTTTCCGAACATCGAGATCGTCCAACGCCAGTTCGGGATGTCGGATCGCTCCAAGGCCATGGGCGCAGCGGAAAATATTCTTACGGCGCATCCGGACTTGAACGGCTTCTTTGCTTCGTCGGAGCCGAGCAGCATTGGCGTGGCGCTGGCGCTGAAATCGCGCGGGCTTGCGGGCAAGGTGAAATTTGTCGCCTTTGATTCAAGCGAGAACATGATCGCCGATATGAAAGCCGGCGTCATTGACGCGATGGTGGTGCAAGATCCGTTCAAGATGGGCTTCGAGGCGGTGAAGACGCTGGTGGACAAGTTGAACGGTGTGACGCCGCCCAAGCAGATCGATTTACCGGCGCGAGTGGTGCGGAAGGACGATCTCGACAAGCCGGATGTGCATGAACTCCTGTATCCCGACGTGAAAAAATATTTGGGCCGCGAATGAACGCGAATAAACGCGAATAAGACATTCGCGTGCATTCGCGTTTATTTGCGGCCTAACAAATCGTTCAGAACGGCAAAATCTCTTCCCTCTGCGGGTCGAAATCGATGCGCCGCTTTTCCATGTAGGCGATGTTGCCCAGGTGCGAGGCTTGCGCCGATCGATGGCCGATCAGCACGTCGCCGTTGGGGCGCTGGCGCGTGCGCATGCACTCCAGGAAATTGCTGACGTGCGCGAAAGCCATGTCCGGATCTTCGGCTTTCACAATCGTCGGCTGCGCGCCTCTGCCTACCGGGTGGAACTCATAATGCTGCCGGTCGATCAATAGGCGTCCTTCGGTGCCGCATACTTCCACGCCCTCGCCTCGGATGCCGGGAACCAGCGTGGCTTCAAATGTCGCGGTCAGATCCACGGGGTACTCCAGCAGCACATTAATCGTGTCCGGCGCAGTGCGTCCGTCCTTGTAGGCGTAGACGCCGCCGGCTGCCACGGCCGATTTTGGAACGTCCTGGCCCAGGAACATGTGGACCACGTCGATCCAGTGCGTGAACAGATCGGTCACCTGGCCGCCGCCGAAGTCGAGGTAAGCCCGCCAATTGTAATACTGCTGCGGATCCCAATCGCGCCACTTCACGGGGCCGAGGAAGCGTGACCAATCCAGATTCGACGGCTTGGTCTGCAACGTCGCGGGCGCTTTGCGCAAATGATAGCTATTGCCGTGCCACCAGGTGCGCGCGAGCGTGATCTTGCCGAGCCGGCCTTTGTCGATATACTCGCGCTTGGCTTCGATGTAATGCTTGCCGGAACGCTGCTGCATGCCGACCTGGCAAACGCGTTCGTTGACACGCGCGGCCTTCACGATGCGTGGACCCTCCGCGATGCGCAAGGTCAACGGCTTCTCCACGTAGACGTCGTGGCCGGAATTCAGCGCGTCGATGGCAATGGTGGCGTGCCAGTGGTCCGGTGTGGCGATCAGCACCGCGTCCAAGCCTTTTTCCTCAAGCAACTTGCGATGATCCGTGAAGCTCTTGGCATCGGTCGCCTTCTGCCGCGCGCGATCGATGTTTTGGCTGTAAATATCGCAAACGGCAGCGACATGGACCTTGGTGTCCTGCTGGAACCGGCTCATCACGTAGTTGCCCCGGTCGCCCACGCCGATCACCCCCAGTTGAATGGTGTCGTTAGCCCCCTGCAGGCGGGAGTAGGACGCTGCGGTCAAGGCGGCGCCAGCCAGGAAACGGCGGCGTGCAATTTCGTTGTGATTCATGTGCGAATTATAGCGCGGAGAACGCACTAACTGGGCATGAAGAAGATTTTTGCAATCCTTTCGCTTTTGGTTTGGTCGCTAGCCGCCTCGGCCGGGACGCTGACGAAATCCCACGCCACGGGCAAGTTCAGCGACGCCGAGATCGAGGCGACCATCAAGGCCAAGCTCGCCAAGTCGAAGATCGGCAAGGACGGGATACAGTGTCACGTGAAGAACGGAGTCGCCACCTGGACCGGGTCAACCAATGTTATGCAGCACAAGGGCGCAGCCACGCGCATGGCCAAGACTGCGGGCGCCACGCAGGTAGTCAATAACATCAAGATTTCCGAGCAGGGGCTGGAGAAGGCGGCGGGGAACTTGACGGGGCAGCCGAAGAAGGTGCAGGTGAAGACGAACTAACCGTGGGGCAGCCAATCTTGGCTGCAGCCGCCTTTCAGGCGGCTCACCTATCTCTTGGGCACTACGCTAGCGTCGTGACGGACCAGATCGTCACGCCACTTCCTTCGCACGTCCACCATGCTCCGGCATGAGTGCCGGCGCTGCAGACTGAGAGTCTGCGCCACGCTTGCTCGATGAACTTTATGACACACATGCCCGCCAGGTTGAACGTCCGCCGAATCGGGCTCGCGTGTTGTAAAGCCAGAGTGTAGTACACTGTTGTTTTTGGTCCTCTATCGACCGTGCCGACCATGGAGATCAGCAGTTCTTCCCCCATGATCGAGGCGATCGGCCTCAGCAAGTTCTATCGGGATTTCGCCGCCATCCGGGACGTGAGCTTCTCGATTCCGGCGGGACAGGTTGTGGCTTTTCTCGGGCCGAATGGCGCGGGAAAATCCACCACTATGAAGATCCTGACCGGGTATCTCGCGCCCAGCGCGGGAACCGCGCGGATCGCGGGATTGGATGTCGCGAACGACCGTGTCCGCGCGGCCGAGCGCCTCGGCTATCTGCCCGAAAACGGCCCGCTGTATCCCGAGATGACGCCGCTTGCGCTGCTCCGTTTCTTCGGTTACGCGCGGGGTCTCGCTGGCGCTCGCCTCAAAACCAGAATCGAAGACGTGATCCATCGCTGCGCGCTCGAATCGGTGATCGAGAAGAGCGTCCGCAAGCTTTCCAAAGGTTACCGGCAGCGTTTGGGCATGGCGCAGGTGTTGCTGCACGAGCCGGATGTGCTCATCATGGACGAACCGACTAGCGGACTCGATCCCAATCAGATCCGCGAAGTGCGCCGGACCATTCGCGAGATGGCCGCCAACCGCACCATCCTGCTCTCCACGCACATCCTGCAGGAAGTGGATGCGGTGGCCGACCGCGTGATCCTGATCAACCGCGGCCGCATCGTCTTCGACGGCACTACGCGCGAAATGCAAGGCAAACACGCGACGCTGGACGAAGCGTTTCATGCGCTCACGGAAGCGCCTGCCGCGGAAGGAGGCGCATGCGCAACCGCGGACATGTGATCGCGGCGATTGTGCGCCGGGAGCTGGCGGGCTACTTCAGCACGCCCACCGGGTACGTGTTCATCTCGCTGTTCGTCTTCTTGAGCGCTTTGGCCGCCTTCTGGCAGGAGCGCTTCTTCGCCAACAATCTGGCGAATCTCGATCAGTTGAACCGCTTCTTTCCCTATCTGCTGATTTTTTTCATTCCTGCGATTGCGATGAGCCTGTGGGCCGACGAACGGCGGCAGGGTACCGAGGAGCTTCTGCTGACGCTGCCCACCAGCGATGTCCAAGTGGTTCTGGGCAAGTATTTCGCGGGTTTGGCGATCTACACGGTATCGCTGCTTTTCTCGCTGAGCCATGTAGTGGTGCTGCGATGGCTGGGGAAACCGGACCCCGGCCTCATCGTGGCCACATACGTAGGCTATTGGCTCGCCGGGGCGGCGCTGCTCGCTGTTGCGATGATTGCGTCGCTTCTTACCGACAACCTGACCGTCGCCTTCATCGTCGGCGGCCTATTCTGCGCGGTGCTGGTGTTTCTCGATCAGGCGGGCGCCATTATCAGCGGCGGATTCCAGCGAATCGCGGAGAAGCTTTCCGTGGTGGAGCAGTTGCGCGATTTCGTTTCCGGCGCCGTGACGCTCAACGCACTGATCTACTTTGCCGGCATCGCCGTAGCCGGGCTGTACCTGAACACCGCGTTGCTGGGGCGGCGGCGCTGGCCGACAGGTCCGAAGGCGCCGCGCTTTGCCGGACACTATGTGCTGCGTGCGATCTCAATCGTGGCGGCAGTGGGGAGCCTGACGCTGCTGGTTTCCGGCACGCGCATCCGTTGGGACGCAACGTCGGAAAAGATCCACTCGCTTTCGCCGGAGACCGTGGCGCTGCTCAAGCGGCTGGATCCGAAACAGCCCGTCTTCATTTATGCCTACTTCAGTCCCGACGTGCCACGCAGTTACGTGGACGCGCGCAACAGCCTGGTGGGGATGCTGCACGAGTTCGACGCCGTGGGCGGCGAGGCGATCCACACGCGAATCATTGAAACAACGAAGTATTCTCCGGCGGCGCGCCAGGCGCAGGAACGCTACAACATCCGGCCGTATCGCGTTGCCGCAACCGAAGAGAGCGCCGGTAGCGCGAACGAGATTTTTCTGGGGCTGGCGTTCACGTGCGGTTCGGAAGAATTCGTCATTCCATTTTTTGACCGCGGTTTGCCCGCTGAATACGAGCTGGTGCGTTCCATCCGCGTGGTGTCGCGCGCGAAGCGGAAGAAGGTCGGCATATTGAATACGCCGGTCCAACTGTTCGGCGGGTTCGACTTTCAGACCAAGCAGCAGAGCCAGGAATGGTCCATTGTTGCGGAACTGCGCAAGCAATATGAAGTGGTGCAGGTTTCACCCGATGCTGCGTATCCGGGCGATCTCGACGTTCTGATCGCCGCGCAGCCTTCCGCGCTCGCGCAGCCGCAGGCGGATCGCTTGACCGACTATGTGAAGAGCGGCAAACCGGTGCTTCTTTTGCTCGATCCGATGCCGGCGTTCAATCTGGATCTCGCTCCCCAGGACGTTCGACAGCAGGCCTCGCCGTTGGAAGCACAGCCGCCGCCGGGCGCGTCGAGAGCAAACTTGCGGCCCATGCTGGATGCCGCGGGCATCACGTGGCAGACGAATCGGATTGCCTGGGACAACTACAATCCGCATCCGCAATTGAAAAGCCTGCCGAAAGAATTCGTGTTTGTGGGGAAGGGATTCAATCAGAAAGAAGCCATCACGGCCGGCTTGCAGGAGATGGTGCTGCTCTATCCGGGCGCGCTCCAGGTGCGATCGGACGCTGCAAGCCAGGTGATCCCGCTGCTTGAAACCAGCGCCGATTCCGGGACCGTGCGATGGGAAGATCTGGTGCAGCGCAACCTGTTCGGCGGGATCGTCATGAATCGCGACGCCAAGCACGTGGCCGGCGAATCCAGAGGGACGCTGGCGGTCCGGGTGAAAGGCAAAGTTAACGCGGTTATCGTGGCCGACGTGGATCTGATGAGCGAGCAGTTCTTCGAGCTGCGGCGTCAAGGCGTCGAGAACTTGAATTTCGACAACGTCACGTTTTTTTTGAACGCCGTGGATCAATTGGCGGACGATCCTTCGTTCATCGCGCTGCGCAAGCGGCGGCCGAAGCAGCGGACGCTAGAAGTAGTGGAGGCGCGCACGCGCAGCTACGAGGAGCATCGCCTCGAAGAGATGCGCCAAGCGGAGGCCACCGCCGATGCACGCTTGAAGGAGGCGCAGGCCCGCCTGGACCTGGCGGTGCGCGAAATCGAGCAGCGGAAAGATCTTGACGAGCAGTCCAAGCAGGTGATGATCGCCAACGTGCAGGCCGTCGAGAACCGCCGTTTCCAGGTTGCGCGCACGACGATCGAAGACGAGAAACAGCGCGAGATCGATTCCAGCCGCGCGGACATGGAGAACTCCATCCGCGGCATCCAAAATACGATCAAGCTGCTGGCCGTGGCGCTGCCGCCGATACCCGCCGTGCTGCTGTTCCTTTTCGTTTCGTTGAGACGCCTGGCGCGTGAGCGCATTGGCGTTTCCGCGGATCGTTTGATCGATGACCGGGCGGTCGGCTCATGAAGGAAATGTACAAGACAGCGGGCTTTGTAGCTGGGTCGCTGGTCCTCGTCATTGCCGCGTCCGTCTCCCGGCCCGAGAGCCGCACGGCTTCGGTCTTCAGCGATGAGGGCCAGGCGTTTTATCCGCAGTTCCGCGATCCGCAAGCGGTGAAGGCGATCGAAGTTGTGGATTACGACGAGTCCACCGCCACGGCGCGCCCGCTCAAAGTGGAATTTCGCAAATCCCGCTGGGTGATCGCTTCCAACCACGACTATCCCATCGATGTCGGGGACCGGTTGGTAAAGACAGCCGCGGCGCTAATCGACTTGCGCAAAGATCAGGTGCGTTCCGACCTGGTGCAGGACCACGGCAAGTTCGGCGTGATCGATCCGCTGGACGCGAAGGTTAGCGCGCTGCAGGGCCGCGGCAAACGCGTCACGCTGCTGGATGCCCAGAAGAGCATGCTTGCGGATTTTATTCTGGGCAAGCCGGTGGAGGGTAAGGCCGGCTGGCGTTACGTGCGCGTGCCCGGCGGCAAGCGAACCTACGCGGTGAAGACCGATGCCGATCCCTCCGCGCGTTTCGCCGATTGGGTCAACTCCGCCTTGCTCCGCATCCCGGCGGCGTCCATCCGCAAGGTGACAATCGCCGGCTATTCGCTGGACCAGTCGACGGGGACGCTTGACCAGGGAGACAGCGTGGTGCTCACGCTGGAGAACGGCCAATGGAAATCCGCCGACGGCGCGGTGCGAGTGGATGCCGCCAAGGCGCTTGCGGCCACGTTGGACAGCCTCAAAATCGTGGACGCGCGCCCCAAGCCCGCGGAGATGGCGCGCGATCTGCGCGACGGCAAGATGCAATTGTCCATCGAGATCGCGCTGGCGCTCCGCCAATTCGGATTCCTGCTCACCCAAGCCGGACGCATTCTTGCGAGCGACGGGGAAATGACGGTGGAACTGGCCAACGGAGTGGCTGATCAAATCCGGTTTGGCGATGTAGCCGCGACGGGTTCGGACACCAGCAAAGCCGCGGGCGCGGACCGTTACCTGTTCGTCACCGCGAGTTGGGATGCCGCGCGCGCCTCTCATTACGGCGACACGACGGGCGCCGGTGAACGAGCCGCGCACGACCTCAACGCCCGCTTCGCGGATTGGTTCTATGTAATCGCCAACTCCGATTTTCAGAAGCTGAGGCTGAGCAAAAAACAGGCGCTGCGGTAGATTGCAGGGCAGCTTGTTAAGCTGCGCGGCGGTTGGTAACCGCCGCAAAATGGGCCGATTGGCAATCGGCCGCAGGTTAAACAACCTGCCCCACACGCATTCTTTCCCGGCTTGGCGCGCGGCTTGCTACAATGCAATTTCCCGGTGTTTATCAAGCAATTCCTCATCGCCTTCACCGCCGCCACGCTGACGGCACTCGCGCAAGACATCGTCAAGATGACGGCGGGTCCCGTCGACAATCAGGTGTTCCAGCGCAATATCGATCAGACAACCGACATCCGGTTTAGCGGGATCGCGGCCGGTAAGAAAGTAAACGACAAGAGCATCGAAGCCCGCGTCGTGGGGCCGGAATCCAGCGCGCTCCCGGGATTCGATTGGACCGCGGTGGGGAAAATCGTCAAGCTGAAATGGAGCGGCGAGATCAAGCATGTGCCAGCCGGCGGCCCGTACCGCCTGGAGTTGCGCATGCAGGGCGGGGATACCGTGACCTCCATCGCTAATCTTCTGGTCGGCGATCTGTGGGTCCTGGCCGGCCAGTCGAACATGGAAGGGCTGGGCGACCTACAGGATGTGCAACAACCTTCGCCGCTGGTGCACAGCTTCGACCTGGCCGACCGCTGGGGCGTCGCCCAGGAGCCGCTGCATACGCTGGTGAACGCAACCGATCCGGTCCACTGGCCGCTGAACGCCGACAAGGTGCCGGAGCGCTTCACCGGTGACCGGTTGGAGAAGCATATCGTCAGCCGGAAGAAGGGTGCTGGACTGGGGTTGCCGTTCGCCGTGGAGATGGCCGGCCGGACAGGCATGCCCATCGGCCTGATTCCTTGCGCTCACGGCGGGACCTCGATGGATCAGTGGAGTCCCGCGCTGAAGGATCAGGAAGGCGAGTCGTTGTACGGCGCCATGTATCGCCGCGTGCAGGCCACGGGCGGACACGTCAAAGGCATCCTGTGGTATCAGGGTGAGTCCGACGCGAATCCGAAAGCGGCTCCGGATTTCCTTCAAAAATTCGAAGATCTCGTGAAAGCGGTTCGCGAGGATTTCAAGCAGCCGGATCTGCCGTTTTACTACGTCCAGATCGGGCGGCACATCAACAACACCAATGCGGCGCAATGGAATGCGGTGCAAGTGGCGCAGCTTCGGGCAGAGACGGAGATTCCCAATTCGGGCATGGTTCCTGCCGTGGACTTGCAGCTCGACGACGGAATCCATGTTGGCACTCAGGATCTGAAGCGTTTGGCGCATCGGCTGGCCGACCTGGCGTGCCACGATCTGTTTCCCCGGCTGAAAGATTTCGCGGAACGCAAGCGCGGCCCCAGGCCAGTAGAGGCTGTGTACGAAAAGGGAGTGGTGAAGGTCACATTCACCGGCGTGAGCGGACACCTGCGCTCGGAAGGTCCCATTTCAGGCTTCTCGATTCACGATGCGAAGGGTGACTGGGCGCCGATGATCTACAAGTCGCGCGTGGACCCGGCGGAGGCTAGTACGGTTTTGTTGTACGTTCAGGGCAGGCTGCCTCAGGACGCGGTTCTTTGGTACGGGTTCGGAAAAGATCCGTACTGCAACGTGCGGGATGCCGCCGACATGGCGGTTCCGGTCTTCGCAATGAAGATCGCCACTGGCGGCGAACCGCGCGGGACTCAATGAGTGCGGCGCGCCTGTTAAACTGGTATCTTCCGTGTCAAAGGAAACTCCCCATGAAATTGGTTGTCATCGCCATTGCGTTTAGTGCACTGCTTTGTGGTCAGACTCCGCCGCAGCCGAAGGTTCCTCCCGGCACTCCCGCTGCGTCGCCCGCACCAGCCCCGGCGCCAGCTCCAGCTCCCGCGACGGTCGCGCCCGACGCCGTAGTCGCTGAGATCGATGGAAAGAAATACACCGCGGCCGAGCTGGATAAAGTGATAGTGTCTCTGCCGCCTCAGTTCCAGCAAGCTGCCCGCATGCAACCTCAAACCCTGGGCACTGTGTTCGTGATGAAGCGCCTCGTGGACGAAGCCGAAAAGCTCGGGCTCGACAAGCAGACGCCCTATAAGGAACAAATTGAATACAACCGGATGCAGTCGCTCACCCAGGCGTATCTGGCTACTTATAGTACGCACGTCAGCGTCAATCCCGACGAACAGCAGCAATACTACAAGAACAACCCGGAAAAGTTCAAACAGGCCAAAGTGCGCGTCATCTACATCTCCTTCAATCCCGCGCTCGCCAAACCCTCGGCGGACGGCAAAAGGTTCCTCACCGAACAGGAGGCCAAGGCGAAGATCGACGAATTGCGCCAACAGATCGCGGCCGGGGCGGATTTCGGCAAGCTGGCGCGCGAGAACTCCGAAGACAAGACTTCAGCCGCCAAGGACGGCGAATTCGGAACCATCAAACACAGCAGTTCCTACCCGGAGCCTGTGAAGGCCGCCGTTTTCGCTCTCAAGCAAGGCGAAGTGAGCCAACCGGTGAAGCAACCCAACGGCTTCTACCTGATCCGCGTGGACGAGTGGATCACGCAGCCGTACTCGGAAGTGGACAGCGAGATTTACCAACAACTCAAGCAAGACCGTGTGAACGAGCACATCAAGAAGATCCAGGCGCAATATCAGGTGAAAGTTGAAAACCCGGCCTATTTTGCGGCTCCGGCGGGGCCACCGCAACTCCAGCAGGTCCGTTGACGCGATCCGCAAACGGCTGCCGGACCTTGAAGGACGCATCATCCGGATTCGCTTCCTCGCATCGCTGAGAGCCGGCAGGCGCAAGATCTATTCCAACGGCGCCAGCGGCCAGCCGGTCTACGCCGCGACATTCATTCGAAAACGGCAGATCGTTCTCGACCAGGCGCTCCAGCATCAGTCGAAAGAATTCGCGCGGATCCTGACACACGAACTGTTTCATTTTGTCTGGGTGCGCCTGGGCAATGCGGCCCGCCGGTCCTACGAAGCGCTCCTCGGCCGCGAATGGAAGCTGCGCGCTCGCGGCGAGCTGGGTTGGTCGGCCGAATTGCGCAAGAAATCGCTGCCTCGCCGGCGTCCGCACAGCCGCCACGCGGCATGGCGCGATTATCTCTGCGAGAGCTTCTGCGACACCGCCGCCTGGATGTATTCCGGCTTCAGACGGCATGCGGAGTTTACGCTCGCTAAGCGTCACCGCAGGCGCAGGGCGGAGTGGTTTCGCGCGGCCTTTGGAGATCGCGGAATACCGATATAATCAAGTTATAGGAGATAGGAGTGGCCAAGCCAATCTTAGCTGGTTTGTGTGTCGTTGCTTCCAGTGTGCTCTTGTGGACCGCATGTTCGGAAGTCCCCACCACAGTGCGGGCGGCCGTGAAGCCCGAAAAGGATCGCAAATCGGCTCCCGAGTTCTCTTTGAAAGACGTCAACGGGCAAACTGTTCGTCTCGCCGACTACAAAGGTAGAGTTGTGCTGCTGGATTTCTGGGCCACCTGGTGTGGTCCCTGCAAGATCGAAATCCCCTGGTTCATGGAATTCGAGCAGCAGTTCAAGGATCGCGGTTTTGCAGTGCTCGGCGTGGCGATGGACGAGGACGGGTGGAGCGTCGTGAAGCCGTACATCCAGGATCTGAAAATGAATTACCGGATTGTGCTGGGGAACGAACAAGTGGGGAATATGTACGGCGGCGTCGAGTCGCTTCCGACGACGTTCTTGATCGACCGTCAGGGCAAGGTGGCGTCCGTGCACATCGGATTGGATCGGGGAAAAGAGGATTACAAGAATGACATCGTTCGCCTGCTGGAAGCGCCTCGCGCCGCTAATCCTTCTCGCGGCGCTCTCGCCCTTCTTACGAGCACAAGGTAACGCGGTACTCACTCTTGCACCCGTAGACAAGCTCACCATCAAGCGCGGCTCCAGCGCGCAAGTGAAGCTCAAGGCTGAATTGCGGCCGGGCTACCACGTGAACAGCGATAAGCCGGCGGACGAATTCCTGATTCCGCTGAAACTGACTTGGGCAAAAGATCCGCTGCAGACTGAGGAGATCGTCTATCCGAAGCCGCAAATGGAGAAGTACTCTTTCTCTCCGGAGCCGTTGTCGGTATTCAGCGGGCAGTTCGAAATCGTGACGCGCTTCAAGGCGCCCGCGAACGCGCTGAACGGCCCGGCGATTCTCAACGGCAAACTCCGCTATCAAGCCTGCAACAACAAGGAGTGCCTTCCGCCGCGCACGCTGGATCTTGCGGTAACGGTTGATATCCAATAAAACGCGTTCACACGAGTGTGAACGCGGCACGCAAAAGTGCGTGCGCTACAAGGCCGGTCAGAAGATGAACTTCAGGCCGAACTGGATCTGGCGCGATGTGGTCACCGTGGTCGAAATTACGCCCCAATTAGGCGCAATCGTACACGGGACGAGGACTTGCCCGCTACTACATCGGTCGGTCGCAGTCGCGGTCGCGTTCGAGAACGCCGTCAGACCGCTCGGGACGCTGAAGTTCGGGTGGTTCGGCAGGTTGAACATCTCGCCGCGAAACTCGAATCTGCGCCGATCATCGATGGCAAAGGTCTTGGCAACGGCCAGATCGAACTCAACCAGCCCCGGTCCGATGAGAGTGTTCCGGCCCAGGTTGCCGCGCTGTCCGGTGAGCTGCTTGCCGGCGCCATCGAACGTCGCGAGCGGCAGCGCGAAGGCGTTGATGTCCCAATAACGGTCGGGACCGCCCAGGATCGGGTTGTTCGAAAAGCCGGGTTTCAGGTCGGGCCGCTCGTGCATGGCGTAGTTCACTGTGTTCAGGTTGCCGGAGCGGTCGAATCCCAGGCGGACTTCAAACGGATGGCCGGTCTGGACGGTAGTGATGCTGTTCAACTGCCAGCCCTTCAAGAGCAGACCGCCCACGCCGGTCATCGACTTCGCGAAAGGAAGCTCGTAGGAAAAGTTACCCGTAAACACTTGCTGGGCCCAGAACGACGACAGTCCGCGATCCGCCTTGCGGTCGTAATAATCCATCGAGTACACGCTGCCATCGCTGTAGTCCTGCGAGTTGATTCCGCTCGCGTCGTCCATGGCTCTCGAGAAAGTGTAGGAAAACTGTGCCCGCAAGCCGTGTGAGAGCTGCTTAAGCGCGCTCAACTGCAGCGCGTTGTAGTAGGACTGCGAATCGCTAATGCGCTGGGTGATGCTGGCGAAATTCGGATTTCTGCGGCCGAGTTGCGGCTGATAGATCTTGATTCCGTTGACGAGAGTATCCGGCGCCAAATTGGCGTCCGCAATGCGGAGCAGGTGCAGGCCGCGCGATCCCGAGTAGCCGGCGCTGACAACCCAATCGCCCGGCAGCGATCGCTGGATGCTCAGGTTGAACTGCAGAGCGTAAGGGTTCTGCATATTGAAGTTGGTGGTTTGCAATTGGTAGAGCACGTGGTTCGGATCGAAGTTCTGGAGCAGGTTGGGGAACGGGATGGGCCCGCCCGCGGTGGTGAGCGAGGAGCGCTGCGTGTATGGCGGATTCAGGCTTCCGGAGAAGAAATAATACTTGGGCAGGATCTCGTCGTCAAAAAGTCCGAAGCCGGCGCGAACCGATGTCTTGCCGTTGCCGAAAGGATCCCAGGCGATTCCGATTCGCGGAGCAAAATTCTTAAGCGAAGGATTGGCGTACCATGGATCGCCCTTTGTGATCGCAGAGTCGGTGACGTTCCGGAGATTCGAGACCTTCCCATTCACTTCCGTCGGCACGGTGACGAATTCGTAGCGCAGCCCGAGATTCACCGTCAGGTTGGGTCTTAAGCGAATATCGTCCTGCGCGAAGAAAGCGAACAGGCGCTGGCGGTAACCGCGATCCGGATCGACGCTGCCCGGAAGGGCAAAATCGAACTGGCTCGGAATGCCCTTCAGAAAATTTGAAAGGCTGGTGAAGGTGAGCAGCCCGCCCACCTGACTGGTTGTGTCCTGATTGAACTGATACGCTGGGTGTCGACGCCGAACCGGAAGGCGTGTCTCCCGTGACTCAAAAAGAACGTGTCGCCAAACTGGTAGTTGTTCAAGCGATCGAGCCGCGGCAGACGGTAGTCGCCGAAATCTTCCGTGGCGACGCCCGAGATGGTCAGATATCCCAACGGCTGGCCTGGAATCCAAGTCAACCCTCCGGTGTCGACCGTCCGCTGGTTTATCGACTCATGGTCCGAGCGGTTGAAACCCAGCCGCGCCGTGTTCAGCCTGGTGGGCGAGAAGACATGTTGATATTCGAGCGTTACATATTGGTTGCGCGAGCGTTCCTTGGTGAGGGTGACCGGTACCTTGATAGTGGGTGGGCGGTTCACGTTGCCGTTGTCGAATGTATAGCGCCCAAAGAGCGAATCGCTCGCGGAAAAACGGTGGTCAATACGGCCTTGCGCGAAGTACTCGTTGGTGGGTTGCGGCGCGGTAAAGAGGTACTGCGCAACGCCGCCACCTTTATCATCACCGTTGGCGTGCGGAAACAGCTTGTCAAGGAAAGGCTGGATTGCTGGATTCACGGTGAATGCCGGCCCGGTGGGCAACTGGCCTTTTCTGGCGGCGTCGTTCGGAACCAAGGTGACGCCGGTGAGTCCCAGACGATCGATTAGAGACTCGAAGGAGCCGAAAAAGAAGGTCTGGTCTTTGCGAATCGGGCCGCCGAGCACTCCACCGAACTGGTTGCGCTTGAAGGGCGGTATGGGAGCAGTCTTCTGATCGAAAAAGTTCTTGGCGTCGAAATCGGAATTGCGCACAAACTCGAACAGCGAGCCATGGTCCTGATTGGTGCCGGCGCGTGTTACCGCGTTCACCACGCCGCCCGCCGAGCGTCCGAACTCCGCCCCATAGGAGTTCGTCAGGACCTGGAACTCCAGTACCGCTTCCACGCCCAACAGCACGCCGCCGACCGATCCTGGAGTCTTGTTGTAGACATCGTTAATGTCGGTACCGTCGAGCAGAAAGCTGCTGACCTCCGGACGCATCCCGTTCATCGAGATTTTGGGCGTTCGTCCGCCCACCGGGTCGCTGCCTCCGGCATTCACGGCATTGACACCGGGCTGCAGCAACGCCAATTGCTGGAACGAGCGGCCGTTCAACGGCAGGTCACGCATCTGCTTTTCATCCACCAGTCCGCTGACCGCTCCGGAAACCAGGTTGACGCGCTCGGCGTCGGCGGTCACGTTGACCTCAGTGCCAGTCTTGCCGATTTCCATGTGGAGATCGACGACGGCTTCCTGGCCCACCGAGAGATGAATGCCTCTGCGAACGATGGTCTGAAATCCAGCGGCCGTGATGCGCAGCTCGTAGTCGCCGGGCAGCAGCACGGGCTCGCGCCAGCGTCCACCTTCGTCGGTGACCAGAGTGCGTATGCCGCCGGTATCGACGTTGCGAATCTCGACCTGCGCGCTGGGGACAACCGCGCCAGAAGGATCGTAGACAGTACCCTGCAGGCTGGCGCCGACAGTTTGAGCGTTGGCCGCGGTCACGGCCAGCAAGAGAGCGAACAGAGCTCCGACAGCAATTTTCATTGGCTTTTACCCCTTTAGGTGGAAGTATACGCCTTTTTGTGGCGTTTGGCCAAGGGGGTGCGAATGTAAGGGGGTGCGATTGTAAGATGAGTTCCCGCCGGCAAGTAGCTACTGGTGGACCTGCATCTCAAATTCGTCCAGCGTGCGGCCGTCGAGCGCGATCGCCACGACCTTGGCCTTGCCGCCCTCGACATGGATCTTGACGAAGTGCTCGGTGCTGACCACTTTTTGTGTGATTCCGGCCGCGGGTTTGTCGACGTCGTAGAGAGGGGCGCCGCCTCCGCCGGTGATCACGTAGTGTATGCCGGTCTTCAAATAATGCTGGTAATTGTGATCGTGACCGAAGAAGCCGGCAGTGAGACGATATTTCTCAAATAGCGGGATGAGAGCGGTCATCTCCGGGTTGTCTCCCTGGCGGCGCGCCACGGCGGTGATGGGAGGATGGTGTGCGATCACGAATCGGAACTCCGCTTGTTGCGCCTTGGCGAGATCTTCTTCCAGCCAGTGCCGCTGTTGCGTCCAGAAGGCCTCTTTCGCGTTGGAGCCCGGCGCTGCGTTGCCGAGGTCGCTGTTCAACACGATGAAGTGGCTCTTGCCCCAGTCGAAGGAATAATACGGAGTGCCGACGTCGAAGAACTCGTAGAACTGGTGGTTGTTGCGCTCATGATTTCCCAGGGAAGGGAAGAACACGGTCTTACGGAGCAGTTCCTTTTCGATGTCGAAGAAGAGTGGCCATTGGGCGGTATCGGACCCGTCCTGGACCAGGTCGCCGGTGTGCAGAACGAAATCCGGGACGCCGCTGCGCAGCACGGCCGCCACGATGCGCCGATGCATGTCGTGGCGCGTGCGGGTATCGCCATAGACCACGAAATCGACGGGCTCGGCCCCCGCGGGCGGCGTCTTGAACATGCCCTTACCCTCGTCCGCGCCGTTGATGTCGTAGTAGTAAGTCGCGCCGGGCTTGAGTCCCGTGAAGCCGTGTTTCTCAGCTCTTAGCGAAGGCGCCGAGACATCCATGTTGCCAGCCGCCGTGCCGAGCTTGGCCTCACCGGTCTGGATGATGCAGATAACTGTCGCCGTTCTTTGGCCCACGTTGACGACATAGGGGCCGCCCACGATTTTGTCGGCGGCGAGCGCGGACGCGGCGGCGAGCAATGTTGCGAGGAATAAGGATTTGATCATGCCTCCAACATGTTACCGCGAGGCGTGGGACACACAGGCACGAATGCGTGGGCCACCTTGGTATCATTAATCCCGATGATCACTGCCAAGTCGTGGGCAATCGCCCTGTTCGCTGTCGCGGCTTTGCATGCGCAGCCACCTTCGCCGGAAATCGTGCGCGCACAACTCGAATACACCCGGGCGCATTACACCAAGTACGATTACCGCATCCCTATGCGGGATGGCGTTAAACTATTCACCACTGTGTATGCGCCGAAGGACACGTCGCAAACATATCCGATCCTCATGCAGCGCACGCCGTATTCGGTGGCGCCCTATGGGATCGACAACTACCGGCCGGTAGTTGGTCCGTCGGACCTATACACCAAGGAAGGATTCATCGTCGTTTATCAGGATGTCCGCGGCCGCTATCTTTCCGAAGGGTCGTTCATCGATGTGCCGCCGCACAAGACACACTTCGAAGGACCCAAGGACGTGGACGAAAGCACCGACACTTACGACACCATCGACTGGCTGGTGAAAAATATTCCGAACAACAATGGAAAGGCCGGAATCTGGGGCATCTCCTATCCGGGGTTTTACGCCGCGTTCAGTCTGATCGATTCGCATCCGGCTTTGAAAGCGGTGTCGCCGCAAGCGCCCATGGGCGACGTCGGCAATGGCGACGACTCCTATCACAACGGCGCGTTCTTCCTGGCTGCGAACTTCGGCTTTTATACCAGCTTCAAGCCCCGCGCGGGCGATCCGGCGCGGCCTGAGCAGTTCGTTCGATTCGATTATGGAACGCCTGACGCCTACGACTTTTACCTGCGCATGGGTCCCCTTGCAAACAGCAACGAGAAGTATCTGAAGAACACCAGCGTTTTTTGGACCGATCTGCTGAAGCATCCGAACTACGATGAGTTCTGGCAAAAGCGCGCCCTGGCGCCGCACATGAAGAACGTGCGCCCGGCGGTGATGTTCGTCGGCGGATGGTTTGATGCGGAAGATCTGGCGGGGCCTCTAAAGCTGTTTCGGGCGCTGGAACAGAATGCTCCAAGTGCGCCAGACACGCTCGTGATGGGCCCGTGGCAGCACGGCGGATGGTCGGGTCTTGCGGGAGACAAACTCGGGCATCTGGATTTCGCTTCGAAGACCGGCGAATTTTATCGCGAGCACATTGAGCTGGCGTTCTTCCTGGAGCATCTCAAGAGGAAGGGAACGGGGCTTCGGGCGAAAGCTGACAGTGCGCCGCCCAAGGCACTGCTTTTCGAGACCGGAACGAACCAATGGCGGCGTTTCGATTCCTGGCCTCCGAAAAACGGCGTGGCTCGCCAGCTTCATTTCGATGCCGACGGAAAGCTTTCGATGAATGCGCCCGCAACGTCCGGATTCGATGAATACGTGAGCGATCCGGATCGTCCGGTACCCGTAACCGGCGAGATCGGCGCCGGAATGCCGGGCAACTACATGACCTACGACCAACGCTTCGCCGCCAAACGGCCGGATGTGCTGGTGTATCAGACCGAGCCATTGGACCACGATGTGACCATCGCAGGTCCGATCACTCCGCTGCTATCGGTCTCCACTACGGGAACCGATTCGGATTTCGTCGTCAAGCTGATCGACGTGTATCCGAACGACTATCCGGATCCCAATCCGAATCCAACGGGGGTTCACATGGGAGGGTATCAGCAACTGGTTCGGGGCGAACCGTTCCGCGGCAAGTTTCGCAACAGCGCTGAAAAGCCCGAGCCATTTGCGCCGGGGAAAAAGGCGCGCATCGAGTTCGCGATGCCGGACGTGTGCCACACGTTCCGCGCGGGGCATCGGATCATGGTGCAGGTGCAGAGTTCGTGGTTTCCGCTTACGGACAGGAATCCGCAGCAGTTCCTGGATATTCCTTCGGCGAAGGCTTCGGATTTTCGGAAGGCCACGGAGCGTGTTTACCGCGGCGGGGCGGACGGGTCGGCTGTCCGGGTGTTGATGCTGGAATAGCTGAATCCCCCGCTCCCTCACGGTCACGGCTCTGTTACGGAGCCGCGCGCGTCAGCAAGCGGTTAATTACAGACTGCGTGCTACGGTAGAACCGCGGTGATGTTGCGCTTGGGGACATGTCCCACCGGGATGCGCGTCACGACTTTCATGGATTGCACGTCCACCACCGTAACCCAATTTGAGCCGGCGCAGGCGACGTACACGGATTTGCTGTCGGGCGTGAACGTGAGCCAATCCGGGATTTCGCCAACCGGTACATTGCCCAGATACTTGAGATCCGGCATCGAATAGGCGTAGACGTAGCCGTACCATTTGCTGGTGGCCCACAGCGTCTTTCCGTCGGGTGTGACGCCGATCCCATGTGACGGCGAGCCCTGTACGCCTTCTATCCTCTTCACGGCACCCGCCACGTCGGGCAGATGGACGCGGTCGACTTCCTTGTGCGTGGCGAAATCCACGACCGCGAATCCGTGCAGGTCGGACACTTGAACGTACATCCGCTTGGTGGAGCCGTCGGCATTCTTTTCGAACGCGATCGGTCGTACGCCGCCGTCGAAGGGGAGCGACCATATGGGTTCCTCGGTCTGGCTATCGATGACCGTCAGCACCTTACCCGCGATGGATCCGGCGACGATATGCTTGCCGTCCGGCGTGACATAAGTATTGTGCACCGCGCCCTTCACGGGAATGCTCTTGATCTTCTCGAGCGAAGTTGTGTCGATGACGTCCACGGCCCCGGGCGCAACGGCGATGGAGACATACACGCGCCGCCCATCCTTGCTGATCGCGATATTATTGGGCCGGCCGCTGAGCGGAATGTTGCGCGTCACCTGAAGCGTCTTCGCGTCCACCACGTCCAGCGTGCTCTCGGCTTCGTTGCTGATGTAGTAACGGCTTCCATCTGGAGCGGCGGCGGCACCGTGGTTGACCTCAATACCGTTGATTACACCGACCACTTTGTTGGTGGCCGGATCGATGATGTGGACGTTGTCGCCCGCGCTGTTGGTTTGTATGATGCGAACGGATCCGGCCGCCAGAGGCAGGGCGGACAGGAGTCCCAACAGGGCGCAAAATCGGGTTCCGGAAATTAGCTTCATTGCGCCGAGTGTAGTCGGCGGCAGCCCAAGAAGTCAAGCGCAGAAGGAGAACTGGAGACGGAACGCCAGAGGAATAAGCCAGAGAAAGAACGCCGGAAAAAGGGAATACCAAAAACTGGTATACTCGTACCCCTAAGCACGCCATTTGCTAGAAAGAGCGTTGGCTAGCGGGGAGCTTATTTTACGGCACAGCGCCCAGGTGTCTCATGGCACGGGAACATTGGGAAAGCATGAAGAAGTTGTTCAATTTCGCTTTCGGGGATTCCCCCGCAGGCCCGAGGCGGCATGCCGCTCCCTCTGCGGCCAGTCCACGAAATCGCGGCGCGGGCCAGAGTCCGCGCACCCCCGAACAGGTGGGCAGCGCCACTGGTGAGCCGCCTCCGCGCGGCTCCTTTTCCTTGGCTCTGGGCGAATTGGTGACCGGGCGATATCGCATCACGCGGGTGATCGGGTGTGGAGGAATGGGCGAGGTGTACGAGGCCCAGGACGAGTTTTTGAAGGAAGCGATTGCACTGAAAACCCTGCGTGTGGATCTCGCCCGCGACGAGGGCATTGTCAGGCGCTTTCAGAGGGAAATACAGCTCGCCCGGAAGGTGACGCACCCAAACATTTGCCGGGTCTTTGAGACGGGCCGGCACGAGAGTGTCCGTTCGGATATTTCGGAGCCTTTTTTCACCATGGAACTGCTGATTGGCGAGACACTTTCCGAAAGGATCCGGCGCGAGGGGCGGCTTTCTCGAGCCGAGGCTTTCCCCATTGCCGTTCAGATAGCGGAAGGTCTTCAGGCCGCGCATGAAGCGGGTATTGTACATGCCGATTTCAAGAGCGGGAATGTTCTCCTGGTCCCGGGAACGCACGGAGAGCGGGCGGTAATTACCGATTTCGGGCTGGCGCGGATCGATCCGGCCACAGTCCCTGCGGATGAAACGCGAACGACCAGCGCGATGGGGCACGTGGTGGGGACTGTCTCGGTGGCCTCCGACATTTATTCCTTGGGAATCGTTCTGTTCGAGATGGCGACCGGCAAGCTGCCATTTGAAGGCAGGCATGTGATTAAGGCCGCTGTGCAAAGAGTGAGTGGCGAGGGGATATCGGCGCGGTCGCTTGTTCCGAATCTGGACTCCCGATGGGATGCGGCCATCGCCCGGTGCCTGCAGAAAGAGCCTGAGCGTAGGTTCGCTTCGGCCGGCGACCTGGCGGATTGGTTCCGGGAAGGCACGTGGCGGATGTCGCCCCGATACTGGACACGCCGCGAATGGATTCGTATCGGCGCGGTCACGGGCATTCCGGTGGTTGCGGCGGGAGGGTACTGGGTCTGGTTCCGAAAGCCTTATCATGCACAGCCGGTGGCGCTGGGCTGGTACCAAAAGGGAGTGGCCGCGCTGCATTCGATGACCTATGAAGCTGCGCGCAGGGCGTTCGAGCGAGCCGTCGAGGCGGAACCGGGATTTGCCCTGGCACATGCGAGCCTGGCGCGAGCGTATGAGGAGTTGGACTATTCCGAACTCGCCAACGAATCGATGCTACGTGCGATGACGGCAGCGCAAGAGTCGCGGCTTTCGAGCGAGGACGCGCGGAAGTTGCGGGCGTTGGAGTTCCTGGTGTCGCATGACTACGTCCGTGCGAAGCCGCTGTTCCAGCAGTTCGAAGATAGCGCCAGTCCTGGAGAAAAGCCTGCGGAGGCGCTCGAATCCGGCTGGTTGGCGGAGAAAGGGGACGACACCAAAGGCGCCGAGGCCGCATATCGGCGCGCGCTCAAATTGAATCCCGGATACGCCGCCGCGAAACTTCGGTTGGGTTTCATTCTCGGACGCCGCAGGCAGGTGCCGGCAGCGTTGAAAGCGTTCCAGGAAGCCGAGGATCTGTACAGCGCGTCGAGCGATTACGAAGGAGTCACGGAAACGCTGCTCCAGAAGGTGAATCTTCTAAACCGATCAAGCCGCTCGGCGGAGGCGATGCCGCTCATCCAAAAGGCGCTGGTGGCATCCAGCACCGTGGGCAGCCCTTACAAACAGATCCGCTTGCAGCTTTTGCAAAGTGTAACCGCCAGGAATCTCGGCGACACCAAGCAGGCCGGTGCTCTAGCGCGGCAGGCGATCGACGCGGCCATCACCGAGCGAATGGACAATCTCGCGACCGCAGGTCTCATGGACTTGGGCAATGCGTTCCTCAAGGATGGAGACCTCTCGTCAGCCGAACCGATTTTCCGGAAGGCGCTGGATGTTGCGCGGCGCGGGAAGGTCCGGCGTCTGGAGGCTCGTGCGCTGGCGTCGCTCGCGTCCCTGTGCGAGCAGCAGCATCGGCCCGAAGAAGCCAAGCAGTTCATCGATCTCGCGACGCCTTTTTTCCGGCAGGCTGGTTACCGCCGCGAATTTATCCAGGCGATGGCAATATTGGGCGGAGTGTACCAGCAGGAAGCCAAATATGATGAAGGCATTCAGGTTCTGCAGGAAACGCTGGCCAGTGCGATTCAGCTAGACGACAACAAACTGACCGAATCCCTGATCCGGCAGCGCCTGGGCGATTGTCTTCGCGGGCAAGGCGCCTGGCCGGCCGCATTGGAGCAGTTTGAGCTCATCCAGGGAAGTAGTGCAAAGTTCGCGTGTACGCAATTGTATTGGCGGCTAGGGCGCAGCCAGGATGCCGCGCGGCGCTTGTCCGAAGTCCAACAAGCGCTAAAGAAAAGCCCGGACCAAACCATGCTCTCGAAGCTAAGAGTCTTGCAAGCTGAGATGGCGTACGCCAAGGGCCATTGGGCGGAGGCCCTCCAAGCGTTGCCGCCGGCAGGAAGCGGCGGAGAAAAGGCTGAGCCGAGCGCCGATCTGATCCGAGCCTTGGTGACGATCCGCACGCGCCGCAGTCAAGGGGCTGACTTGGTTAACGGTGAAATCCAAAGATTGGACCAAGCGGGGCGGCAACACGAGGCCGCTTGGGCCCGGCTGTCGGCGGCGGAGGCCTTTGTGGCTGTAGGTAATCGCGGCCCGGCATTGAGTTTGGCGGCTGAGGCGCTGGGTTTCTTTGAACCGCGGCGGATTTGGGAAGCGGTGTGGCGCGGCCATGTGGTGTCGGCCCTGGCTTCGCAGGAAGCGGCGGAAGCCGAGGCTCATCGGACGAAGGCTCGCGATGCGCTGGCTCAGTTGAAAATTCTTTGGCCGTCTGATATGAATAATTACCTGGGGCGGCCCGATATAAAGCCGCTTTTCGATGGCATACGAATTTGATGGCGTTGCTTCTTGCAGTTCTCGCCATTCGGAATGGGTGCATTTAACTTCAACTCAAAAGAGGAGGCAATATGGCAGATCCCATAATCTTTGATTGTGGAGGTTCAACCCGCGTTAAAAAGTTCGATAATGGCCACGGCGCCATGAATAAGCTTTTGGACGTGGACCCGAACGCCAACCCGCCGGCGTCGGCCACCCAGCATGAGAATGGACCATACACCCGCATCAGGGTTGTGACCATCGACTATAACAATCCACCAGTGCTGTCTGATTTTGCAATAAATCCGGGCAGCGCGTTTAGTTTTACGATCAATTCCGAGAACGGTCAAACGGTTCAGGGGGATGGAGACATCAACGGCGCGTGCGACATCACCGTGATCGGTTCGCCGAACAATCCCCCCATTGTAGAGGCCAAAGAACTGATTAAGAAGCGTCGCTACGTGGTTATCAACGCCGGCGCCATTAACAGGGTAACAGTTACCGTCAACGGCGGTCCTCAGCAGGTGACCAACGCCGCGCATCTCTACACCACGCTGATGCTGACTGGCTGATGCGGTCCGCTCTGTCGAGCCAGCGTCCATTTCAAACCTGAGGTGTCAGGCTCGGAGAGTCTGTGGCGGATCGGTGTGCCTCAGCGATCGTAGAGCCGCGCAAGCTCTCTTAGCCGGTCTCGGATTTCGGGCGTAAGCATATCTTGCCGGTAGCGCCAACGCCAATTCCCCTTAGGCGTAGCCGGCAGATTCATGCGCGCTTCACTTCCGAGCCCCAGCACATCTTGCAGTGGAATAATTACGGTGTCGGCCACCGACGCCATTACGGCGCGGACGAATGCCCAGTGGATCTCTTCCGCGCCGGTGTCGAGGTAGGCTTTCGTGAACTCGCGCTCGAGCTGGATATCCTCGGCCGTTCGAGTGCTGTCTCCTCCCACGCTTCGCCACCAGCCCAGCGTCGTGTCGTTATCGTGCGTGCCGGTATAGGCGACCACTTCGCGCGGATAATTGTGTGGGCGGAACGTCGACGCCTGCGGATCTTTGCCAAATGCAAATTGCAGCACGGTCATGCCCGGGAAGCCGAACTGATGCCGGAGCGCCTCCACTTCCGGAGTGATCACACCCAGGTTCTCAGCCACGATTGGCAGTTCTCCGAGCGCTCGACGCAGGGCCTGGAACAGCTTGGCGCCAGGGCCTTTCACCCAGCGGCCATGCACCGCTGTTTTTTCGTGCGCCGCCACTTCCCAGTACGCTTCAAAGCCGCGGAAGTGATCCAGACGCAGCATGTCCACCACCTGGAGGGTGGCTCGGAAGCGCTCGATCCACCATTGGTAGCCGGTTTCGGCCATCCGGTCCCAGCGATAAATCGGATTGCCCCAGAGCTGTCCGGTGGCGCTGAAATAATCCGGTGGAACGCCGGCGACTCTGATCGGCGTGCCGTCGGGGTTAAGTTCGAAGAGATCCGGCTTGGACCAAACGTCGGCACTATCGTGAGCGACGTAGATGGGAATATCGCCCAATATGCGGATGCCGCGAGCTTGACAATAATTTCTTAGTTCCGACCATTGGCGGTGGAACTCCATCTGCCAGAACTTCTGCGCGTGGATCTCTTCTTCGTCCGGCAGATGCGTATTCCATTCCGTCCAAGCCACGCCGCCATTCGCGTTTTTGAGCGCCATGAAGCGCGCGAAATCGTCCAGCCAGGCTCGATGCCGCTCCGAGAACTGATCGAACTCCGCCCCCCGCCGGAAATTGCGAAACGCCTTTCGCAGAAGGTTGAACTTGTGCGGGATCACCTGCTCGAACTCGACGGTATCTGCGGGGAAGGCCGGCAAGAATTCCAAATCTTGTGATGCGAGGTAGCCGTGCTCGGCCAGTTTTTCGGGAGAAATCAGCAGCGGGTTTCCGGCGAAGGACGACAGGCTCTGATAGGGTGAATCGCCGTAGCCGGTGGGCGCGAGAGGGAGCACCTGCCACACGTGCTGTCCGGTATCCGCGAGAAAATCTGCGAAACGGTAGCTTTGCGGACCGAGATCGCCGATTCCGAACGCGCCTGGCAAGCAGGTTGGATGAAGCAGGATTCCGCTAGAGCGCGGAAACTTCATGGAGTCACCTCATCCAATAGACGCTTCCAGGCGGCACGTTCGCGCGCTGGCCGGAAGAGCGGTGATAGCTTCGCACAACGCGAGAGCAGCTCGCGATAAAACATTGAGTCCGTCTCGGCACGCAGCAGCAGATTTCGCAACGCTTGCGTGTCCCCGAACGGATAGAAGCCGGGGTAATCGGCGCCGAGCAATCCGACCGAACCCGGAATGCGCGAAGCCAGGACGGGCGTGCCGTCGACGATCGCTTCCGAGATCACGTTGGCGCCGCCCTCCATTTTCGAGCTGAGCACCAGCAGGTGGCTGGAAGCGATCAAGCGCCGCGTTTTCCAGCGCGGGATTTCGCCCAACCAGCGATAACGAAAATTGCGTTTTTCCTCGGCACGCGCTTGGCGCGCCATCTGGTCGCTCATGGCTGCACCCGCATGAACGACATGGATGCGGGACGCTGCCGGCAGGCTGTGCGCCGCCATTGCCGCGCGAAACGGATCCTTGAGGCTCCGCAGATGCCCAACCACGCACACCTGAAACGCGCGGCGGGTTGCGGGGCTGCGGGTCTTTTCGACCGACTGATAAATGACCCGCAATTTATCGCGCAGGTGCGGAGCAAGCTCGCCGGCTGCCAGCGGCTGCAGCGCGATCAGGCGCGCCGCGACCTCGAGCGCCTGCTGCGCGATCTTGCTATGCCGGATGTCGCGGTAAAGGTCGGTGCCGGTGAGCGCCACGATCACGGGACTGTTCGGGCGCCGGTTGTGGAACTCGAAAACCGCCGAAGCGCTCCGCTTCGCATGCAAGGCGATCATAAGGTCGCAGGGTGCGCCGTCGTAGCTGGTCCGAATAGCGACGCGATGACCGAGCTGCCGAAGAATCCGCGCCCAACGCACCGCGCTGATGCGATTGCCGTAGAGTGTGCCGCGCGGCGCCGGGCAGATCATGCGGATTCGCATCGGACGCTTCATAATAATGGAATGTACTCCTCCCTCGAACTTCGGTCCTCGTTGTTAGATGCGCGCCGGCGAACTTTGGAACTGGTGTCCGATCTTTCGGACCGGCAGATGGCCGTGCCGGAGACCGACATCGTCAATCCGCCGATCTGGGAAATGGGCCACGTGGCCTGGTTCCAGGAGCGATGGGCGCTGCGTCATCTGCGTGGGGAAGCTTCCATCCGTCCTCACGCCGACGGATTCTGGGATTCCGCGGCCGTTTCGCATCACTCGCGCTGGGAACTTCCGATGCCTTCGCGCGCTGGAACGCTCCAATACATGCAAGAGGTGCTGGACAAGGTTTTGGAGCGGCTTCCCGCGGATGAGCTTACCAATGACGAAGTCTACTTCTACTGGTTGCCATTGATGCACGAAGACATGCACGACGAAGCGCTGGCCTACACGCGTCAGACGCTGGGGTATCCGCCGCCGGCTGGATGGCGGCCGGCTACGGCGCACGCCACACAGGAATCGGCCGATGGCGATGTCGAAATCGTGGGCGGCACGTACATGCTCGGTGCGATGCCCGGCGAGAAGCTGGTCTTCGACAATGAGAAGTGGGCGCATGAAGTGACGATCCGTCCCTTCGCGATGGCGCGTTGCGCGGTGACGAATCGCCAGTTTGCCGAGTTCGTCAATGACGGTGGATATCTGCGCCGCGAATGGTGGAGCGAGGAAGGTTGGAACTGGCGACAACTCGAGCAGGCGGAGCATCCCGTGTACTGGATCCCGCAAGCCGGCGGAAACTGGATGCACCGATTCTATGACCAGGTGCTGCCGCTGCCTGCGATGCAACCGGTGATCCACGTCAACTGGTACGAAGCGGAGGCGTACTGCCGTTGGGCCGGCCGCGGGCTTCCGAGCGAAGCCGAGTGGGAACTTGCGGCGTCCGGAATGGGCAAGGCGCCATATCCGTGGGGCGGCGAGCAGCCCACGGCCCAGCGCGCGCACCTGGATGCGTGTTCGCTCGGATGTGTTCCGGTGAGTGAGCGCGCCGCGGGAGACAGCGAGTACGGCTGCCGGCAGATGACCGGTAACGTGTGGGAGTGGACGGCGGACGATTTTCTCCCCTATCCGGGATTCGCCATCGATCCCTACAAAGAATATTCGCAGCCTTGGTTCGGATCGGAACGCAAAGTGCTACGCGGCGGATGCTGGTTCACCCGCTCGCGACTGATCCGCAATACCTGGCGAAATTACTTCCAGAAGGATCGGCGCGACATCTTCGTCGGTTTCCGGACGTGCGCGCTAACACCTGGGACCTAACACGTGCCCCGCAACTTGTAGCGCAGCACCTTGCCGGCCGCGCTCTTCGGCAATTCAGCCAGAAACTCGATGCGGCGAGGGTACTTGTAAGGGGTAATCCGCTGCTTCACGAAAGTCTGCAATTCCTGAATTATTTCCGCACTCCCGGCGAGATCGTGCTTCAAGACCACAAACGCCTTCGTCGTATGCAGCCCGTTCGCTTCAAGATACGGAACAACCGCTGCCTCCAGCACCGCGTTATGTTCAATCAAAGCGCTCTCTACTTCGATCGGCGAAACCCACTGGCCCGAAACGCGAAACATGTCGTCGGAACGCCCCGCATACCAGTAATATCCGTCTTCATCCAGAAAATATTTATCGCCCGAATGAAACCACTCGCCCTGCATTCGCTCCGCGCTCAACTCCGGGCGTTTCCAATAACACGCCGCCGTGCTTGCGCCGCGCACCAGCAGATCCCCAATCGAGCCTTGCGGCGCATCGCGGCCCGTCTCATCGACGATGCGAAGCTGGTAGCCCGGGACCGGTTGACCGGTGCTGCCAGGCTTCACTTTGCCGGTGCGCGCTGAAAGATAAATGTGCAGCGCTTCCGTGGAACCCAGGCCGTCCAGAATCTCCACGCCAAATCGCTCCTTCCATCTGCGGAAGATTTCGGCGGGCAAAGGCTCGGCCGCCGACACAGCCAGGCGCACGCTGCTCAAGTCGTACGCGTCCGGCCCATCGGTTTCCTGAAGCATGGCGGCGTACAACGTCGGCACGGAGAAAAACAGCGTCGGCCGCGCGGCATGCACTTTTTCGAGGATTGTGCCCGCCCGGGGCCTGCCGGGATAAAGCACTGTTGTCGCACCCGCGTGAAACGGAAACATCAGCCCGTTGCCAAGGCCGTAGGCGTGGAAAAGCTTCGACGACGAGAACATGACGTCGTCCGGGCAGGTTCCCAGGATCCCATGCGCGTAGCACTCGCAGCACACGCTCCAGTCACGCTGCCGATGAACTGCTGCCTTCGGCATTCCCGTGCTGCCGGAAGTCCAGAGCCAGAAGGCGGAGTCGTCCGGACTGGTCGCCGCGGCGTCCAGCTCCGCAGACTGGCTCTTCAGCCAATCGTCCCACTGGTCTCCGATTGTCACGCAGCGCAGCTTTTTCCTCTGGGCAAGCACCGGCTCAACCTGTGGATAAAGCGAAGAATGGACGATCAGCGCGGCCGCCTCGCTTTCATCCATAAAGTAAGCGTAATCGGATGGCCGCAGCGCCGTATTGGTTGGCACGGCCACGGCGCCGATCTTGATCGCGCCAAAATAAGCGGCAACGAATTCCGGACAATCCGGCACCAGCAGAAGAACTCGTTGCCCTTCCTGAACGCCGAGTTCGCGCAGCCCGTTACCCACGCGATTCACCTGCTCGCACGTCTGTGCGTAGGCCCAGGTTCGGCCTTCACTGATGATGGCGACTTTCCCGCCGCGCCCTTCGCGAATGTGGCGATCGACAAAATCGTCAACCAGGTTGTACCGCATCATCCGAGAGTATAATAACCACCAACAGAGCCGCGACCGGAAGGGAGCGAACAAAAAGTCTTGATCTAGCATGATGCTAGACTTGCCCTAGAAGATACTATGCCAACACTGTATGTAGAGAACGTCCCTGAAGAGCTCTATGAGTCGCTGCGCGCGCGGGCACGTTCCAATAAGCGCTCCATCTCCGCCGAGACTCTCTCCTTGCTTGAGCAAGCCGTGCCCACTCCAACCGAGACTCGGCGGCGGGCTGCGCTCTACCGCCGTATTCAACGTCTGCGAACGCGCAGGGCTTCGACCGTACGCGGGTTCTCCGCGGAAGAATTGCTGCGCCAGGACCGCGAGCGTTGACAGCGTACGTCCTGGACGCCAGCGTCGCGGCGAAGTGGTTCCTTCCGGCCGCCGGTGAACCCTATTCGAAGGAAGCGAATCGATTGCTTCGCCGATACGTGCAGGCTGACGCCAGCTTTCTTGTCCCCGACCTCTTCTTCGCGGAGTTCTCGAACATTTTTCTGAAGGCGGAACGCCGCGGTAGATGCGATGCTGCAGGCGCGGACTTGGCCACGTTTCCGTCGTCCCCTCTGATTCATCCGGCCATCCAGATCGCCCGGGCATACGGACGCACGGTTTATGACTGCGTTTACGTAGCGCTCGCAATCGAGACCGGCAGTGAGATGGTCACCGCCGATGAAAAACTCGCCAATGCGCTCCCCGGAATGCCGGTCCTGTGGCTGGGACTGCTTTAGAGGTCGCTGAGAATTCCTAATCCCGATGACGCAGCGTCAGCCCGGCCCGCACTCCGGTGAGCTTCCCATCTTCGACGGCAATTTTCCCGTTCACCAGCACGAGATCGAACCCCTGCGCGTATTGATGCGGCTTCGCGTAAGTCGCAAGATCCTGCACTCGCGCCGGATCGAACAGCACCAGGTCCGCCGCCATGCCTTCGCGCACCAGTCCGCGATCCCGCAGGCTGAACGTGCGCGCCGGCAGCGAAGTCATGCGGCGGATCGCGTCTTCCAGCGTTAGCACACGCTTCTCCCGTACGTACTCGGCCAAAACCCGCGCATTGGTCCCGTACGAACGCGGATGCGGATTGCCAGCGCCCAGTTCGATGATCCCGCCGTCGCTCGCAACCGCCGTGAACGGATAACGCATGATGCGCTCGATATCCGCATCGCCCATCAACCGATAAGTCATGCTCGCGCCACCCGCGTTCATCAGGTCGAAAATCGTCTCGATCTCGTTGTCCAGTCCCGCGGCCCGCCCCTTCATCGCGTTGATTTCAGGAATGGTCTTGCCCTCATACGAAGTATTCGGAGCAAAGCGCGCCAGCGTCGCGAACGAATAATCGGACTCGCCCATGTCGGCGACATTGTGCTTCATCTCGTCCGCAATCTTCCGGCGCATCGCAGGGTCCGCCAGACGCTCCTTGATCTTGCCTTCCGCCAGCGCCCAACTCGGCAGCCGGATGCCAAGGTTCGTGCTGGCGTGATCGTAAGGATACTGATCCGCCACCACGTCCACGCCCTCGCGCCGGAATTTCTCGATCAGCGCCAGCGATTGCTCGCTCGCTCCCCACACGCGCCGCCGGTCGATCTTCAAATGTGAGATCTCAACGGGCATGCCGGCTTCCTTGCCGATATTCACCGCCTCGGTGATGGCCTCGATTTCGCGGATCCCTTCGTCGCGCATGTGGCTGGTGTAAACTCCGCCATGCGCGGCCGCCGCCTTCGCGAGCGCGACGATCTCCGCCGTGTTGGAATACGTGCCGGGAACGTATTCGAGGCCGGTCGAAAATCCTACCGCGCCGTCGCGCATCGCGCGGTCCACCAGCGATTGCATGCGCTTCAGCTCATCCGCCGTTGCCGCGCGATTCGCCGTGCCCATCACCTCGCGCCGCACGCTGTTGTGCCCCACCAGCGACGCCACGTTCAGCCCCAGCCCGAGCTTGTCCAGTTTCGTGAACCAAGCAGCCAGATCCAGTTCGGAGCCGCCGCAGTTGCCGGTGATCACGGTGGTCACGCCGTCGAGCAGAAAATTATCGCCGCGCGGATTCCGTTCGACGCCGCCTTCGATGTGCGTGTGAACATCGATGAATCCGGGCGTGACCACACGCTCGCGCGCATCGATCACATGCTCGGCCGAGGAATTCGCCAACCGCCCGAGCGCCGCGATCCGTCCGTCCTTTACTCCGACATCGGCGCGAAACCACGCGTTCCCGGCGCCGTCGATCACGCGCGCGTTGCGGATGAGAACATCGTAGTCGGCCGCTAGAGCAACCAGCGGCGCAAGGCAGACGGCCAACACACATTTCTTCATGCCGAATAGCCACTATACCGCTTCATCGGCAGTCCGAACGAGCGGTGGTGAGTAAGTTTTCGGGGGCTGCAATCCGCTCCAAGAGCTCTTTGACACGAGTGTTGAATACTTCGAGCGTGCGTCGCCCTTACGGAGTCAAAAGAGCATGCTTTGTGCTAAAAGGTGAATAACATGGGAAAGAGCAAGTGGTCAGTGTTGATGGTAGCGCTTGGGGCTGGTTTGGTGGTGGCCCCTTTCGGTTCTATTCATTGCCCCATGTGGCAAGTCATCGTCGTTGATGAGGCCGGGTCTCCTGTCTCGGGAATCACAGTTCGGATGTCGTATCAAACCTACTCAGCCGAAGACAAATCCCACGAAGTTGACAAGATCACGGATGAGCACGGGCAGGCCTCTTTTGAGGCTCATACCCTCCAAGCATCACTAATTCGTCGTTGCTACTACAGCGTGCTATCGGCGCGTGCAGGTGTTCACGCGAGTTTCGGCCCGAATGCCTCCGTCTTTGCTTTTGGCAAGGGAGTGGAAGGATTCGACGTCGATCCAAGAAGCGGTGTTCTCGTATCCTGGACTGGGACGCCGAACCAAATGCAATCCCGCATAGTCGTTAAACGCACCAAGGGATAGCCGGGAGGATCACAACGCCCGATCACAACCAAATTGATGCAGCACCCGCGCCGCCGCGATCCTCTTTGTTAATATGATGACTAATTCGCGTTGGAGACTTATGCGTCGCGCCGTACTTGCCATCACACTGATTCTTGCGGTTCCTTCGCTGCGTGCCGCTTCGGATCTCGAGCGCAAATTCTCGCAAACCGTCCGGTCCTTTCTCGCCAGCTATTGCGTCGGATGCCATGGCGGCGCAACGCCGGCCGCACAGCTCGATCTCCGCGCTTACTCCACTCTAGCGGCAGTCACTCGGGATTACGCCCGCTGGAGCACTGTGCTCGACAAACTCAGCACCAGCGCCATGCCGCCGAAACAGGCGCCGCAGCCCTCCGCGGACGCCCGCCAAGCGGTGACCGACTGGGTACGCGCCATGCTGATGAACGAGGCGCGCAAGAACGCAGGCGATCCCGGGCTGGTGCTGGCGCGCCGTCTCAGCAACGCTGAATACAACTACACCATCCGCGACTTGACCGGCGTGGACATGCGTCCCGCGCGCGAATTTCCCGTGGACCCCGCCAATACCGCCGGCTTCGATAACTCGGGCGAGTCGCTAGCCATGTCGCCTGCGCTGCTCACCAAGCAATTGCAAGCCGCGCGCGAAGTGGCGAATCACATGGTCCTCACGCCCGACGGATTCGCATTCGCGCCTTACCCCATGCTGGTCGAGACCGACCGCGAAAAGTTTGCCATCAAACGCATCGTCGATTTCTACGAACGCCAGCCGACCGATTATGCGGATCATTTCCAGGCTGCCTGGCGCTTCAAGCATCGATCGGCACTCGGAAAGCCGCGCGCCACGCTGGCCGGCATCGCCGCAGATGCGAATTTGAGCGCGAAGTATCTTCCCATGGTCTGGCGGATACTCGAGGAACCGCAGGACTCGGTTGGCCCCATCGCTAAACTCCAAGCCATGTGGCGCGCCTTACCGTCGCCGGGAGCAAATCAATCGGGACTTCGCGCGAAATGCATCGAGATGCGCGATTTCGTGGTGCGGATCCGCCAGCACACGGCCATGCAATTCGCTGCTCCGGTGGTGAAAGGATTGCCCCCTACATCGCAGCCCCTCATGAATTGGAAGCTGCGCGCCTTCGCATCGCACCGCCGCAATTCTGACTCCACAGCTCTGCGCAACGATACCGACCCGCCGCCAGTAGTGCCCGAGATTCCGAAATATCCGGGGCTTCACCAGGAATCGGCGCCCCGCTGGGCCGCCCTCACCGCAAAGGCTCGCGCGGACGATCCCGACCTGGTGGTTCCCGCCGCGGATCGCGCACGCTATGAAGCGTCGTTCGCGCGCTTCGCTTCTGTTTTTCCGGACACCTTTTACATCAAAGAGCGCGGGCGCTATTTCCCGGACGACTCGCAGGACAAGGGACGCCTTCTGAGCGCGGGCTACCACAATGTGATGGGATACTTCCGCGACGATACACCCCTCAGCGAACTGATCCTGGATGAGAAGGGACAGAAGGAGCTGAACCGCCTATGGGATGAGTTCGACTTCATCGCGGATTTCACCGCGCGAACCTGGGTTCAATATTATTTCAACCAGAGCGGCGAAGTTCAGGGCAAGGGCAGCGAGTCCGGCACGGCACGCCCTTCGGATAAAGAGATCAGCGCCGCACCGGTCATTTTCGGGCTGCGCGATGCGTATCTTGCTAAAGCTGCGCAGGCCAACAGCCCCTTTGCGATCGAAGCGATCCAATATCACTTTCAGTGGGTGAACGACGCGCTACGCTCGGTGGAGCGCATGCATGCGGAAGCGGAATCGGGCCACCTGGACGCTTTGCTCAAATTTGCGTCACGCGCCTACCGCAGGCCGCTTACGCCAGCGGAGCACGATAGCACTCTGGCTTTCTACGAATCGCTTCGCACGAAAAGCGGCCTCACGCACGAAGAGGCCATACGCGACTCCATCGTCAGCGTGCTGATGTCGCCCAAGTTCTGTTACCGCATCGAACTCGGCGGAGCTATCGCGGCGAAGAGCCACCGCGTGAGCGCCGCGGCGCCAACCGAGCCGCTGTCCGGCTACGCTCTCGCCAGCAAGCTGAGTTATTTACTTTGGTCCAGCATGCCGGACGAAGAGCTATTGGCTCGCGCGGCGAACGGCGACTTGCAGAAGCCGAACGTCCTTGCTGCGCAAGCCCGCCGCATGTTGAAGGACGAACGCGGCCGCGCTTTGGCTGTGGAGTTCGCGGGCAACTGGCTCGATTTTCGCCGCTTTGAAGAAAACAACACGGTGGATCGCGAGCGCTTCCCGAGCTTCAATAACGAACTGCGCGAGGCAATGTTCGAGGAGCCGATCCACTTTGTCGACGACCTGATCCGCAACGATCGTTCTGTTCTCGATCTGCTGTATGGCGACTACACGTTTGTGAACTGGGCGCTCGCCCGGCATTACGTCATGTCCGATGTCGCCGGCGACCGATGGGTCCGCGTCGACAATGCGAGCCGCTACGGACGCGGCGGTTTGCTGCCGATGGCCGTTTTCCTGACGCAGAACGCGCCCGGCCTGCGCACGAGTCCTGTAAAACGCGGCTATTGGATCGTCCGGCGTGTGCTTGGTGAAACGATCCCGCCGCCGCCCGCCACAGTTCCGGTATTGCCCGAAGACGAAGCGAAGCTGGATTTGCCGTTGCGGGAAATGCTGGTTAGACACAGGGAAAATCCAAGCTGCGCGGCCTGTCATGCGCGTTTCGACTCGCTCGGCCTGGCGTTCGAAGGTTATGGGCCGATTGGTGAGAGACGAACCAACGACCTTGCCGGGCATCCGGTGGATACTCAGGCGATTTTTCCAGGCGGCAGCCAAGGTGCGGGATTTGAAGGCGTACAAGCCTACATACGCGAGCATCGCCAGCAGGATTTCATCGATAACCTCTGCCGGAAATTGCTCGCCTACTCGCTGAATCGGTCGCTCATGCTCTCGGATGAACCCACCGTCGCGCGTATGAGAACCGCGCTGGCTGCGAATGGATACCGCTTCACTGCTTTGGTGGATACAATAGTCACAAGCCCACAATTCATGAACAAACGCAAAGCAGAATCGGCGGAACCGAAAGGTACATGAAGATGCCAGCCAAGAAATCTGACAACGGAATTTCCCGCCGTCGAGTTCTTGCCGGAGCCGGCGTCAGCATGGCCTTGCCGTGGCTCGAATCCGTTCCCGCGTTCGCCGAATCCGTCTCTGCGCCCACATTCCCGAAGCGTTTCGCGGTCCTATTCATGGGGAATGGCGTGAACGAAGATCATTGGGGTTCCGAAGGATCCGGCGCCGCGATGAAGCTCAGCAAGACCCTGGCGCCGCTCGAGCCGTTGAAGCACAAGATCAACGTGATTCACGGCCTGTTCAATAAACCGGCGACCGGGCATGGCATTCACCCGGCGCAGACCGGCAGTCTTCTGTCGGGAGCGAACATTCAGCGCGGAGCAATCATTCGCGCGGGTACAACCGTGGATCAAATGCTCGCGAATCGCATCGGCCAGGATACCGCGCAGTCCAGCATCGTTCTCGCTTGCGAGCAGCCGATGACCGGATACCACGAGACGAACTTCTCGATGGCCTACAGCTCGCACATTTCCTGGCAAACGCCGGACTCGCCAGTCCCCAATGAAGTCTATCCGTCGCTGGCATGGGACAACCTCTTCGAGAACCGCGGCAGCCTGCGCAACATGAGCATTCTCGATCGCGTGATGGATGACGCGGCCGCACTCACGCGCCAGATCGGTTCCAACGACAAAGCCAAGCTGGATGAATATTTCACCAGCGTGCGCGAAGTGGAGAAACGCGTCGACGGCATGCGCAAGAGTAAGGACAAGGCGGACGATCTCGCCAAGCAACGCAACCGGTCCGTCTTTTCGATGGACCGGCCGGCGAACGGCTTGCCGGAGGATCTGCGCGAGCACACGCGCCTGATGTGCGACATCATCGCTATCGCTTTCCAAACCGATAAGACTCGGATCGCGACGCTGCTGCTTGCTCGAGACCTTTCCGCGCTCTACTACCCGTTCCTGGAGGTTCGCGAAGGGCACCATTCCGCGTCCCACAACAACCTGTCCGAGGGCTACGAACGCATCGCGCGCTTCCACCTGAGTCAACTCGCGTATCTGGCCACGAGGCTGGATGGCATGAAGGAAGGCGACGGCACCGTGCTGGATAATTCGTGCCTGATGTTCCTCTCGAACATGTGGATTGGCCGGAAGCACGACAATTCGAGATTGCCCCTGGTGCTCGCCGGAGGATTGGGTGGCACGCTTGAAACCGGACGCACGCTCGATTATGTGCAAGCCGGCGACGACAATCGGAAAATGTGCAGCTTGTATCTCTCGCTCATGGATCGCATGGGCGTAAAGCTCGACAAATTCGGCGACGCCGAGACGCGCCTGCGTCTGTAAACCAGCTTGCCGACAGAACTCGTCACGTTGGAGATGCGGACCCGCCAGCAATGGCGTACGTGGCTCGGAAAGAACCACGCCTCCAGCCCTGGCGCCTGGCTAGCCTTCTACAAAGACCACACGGGAGTAAAATCGATCCCGTACGAGGACTCGGTCTGCGAGGCGCTGTGCTTCGGATGGATCGACAGCCTCATCAAACGTCTGGATGACGATCGGTACGCCCGCAAGTTCACGCCGCGCAAGCCCACCAGCAAATGGTCGGACATCAATCGCAACCGCTGGGCGGCACTCAAGGCGGCCGGTCTCCTCGCAGCGGCCGGCCTAGCGGCAGCGCCGACCGGCAACAAATACGCACCGCGCCCGGAAATCCCGGACCTCCCGTCCTACATCGCCAGGGCGCTCAAGTCCAGTCCGAAAGCATGGAGTTTCTTTCAGGCGCTCGCGCCCACCTATCGGCGTCATTTCGTTGTTTGGATCCACATAGCCAAGCGACCGGAAACGCGCGAGAAGCGCATTCGCGAATCGATCACTCTGCTGGCTGCAGGCAAAAAGCTAGGCTTGAAGTAGGTTGAGGCTTCTGCGCGTGCCCTTCAATTATTGGTAGCATGGAATTATCTGCTTTAAGTATGTTGGAGATCCATCCATGATTGATTTGAGGCAAGTTCGTTCCGTGACCGAGTTCCAGCGCAATCTCAAAGACTACGTCGGCCGGCTCAAGAGAAAAAAAACGCCCCTCGTGTTAACGGTAAACGGACGGGCGGAACTGGTTGTTCAGAATGCTCAAAGCTACCAGGATCTTCTGGATCGCCTGGAGCGCGCCGAGACGATAGCGGCAATCCGGCGAGGAATGAAACAAATCGAGCGTGGCGAAGGGATATTGCTCGACGAAGCTGAAGCCCGCTTACGTAAGAAACATGGCTTTTCGCGTTGAGATTGCTCCGCAGGCGTTCGATGACCTCGATCAGATTGCGGAATACATCCGAACTCGCGGCAGCCGGGAAAGCGCCGAGCGTTGGCTCAACGGAATCATTGATGACATCCGATCGCTTCAGGAGATGCCAGGCCGCTGTGCCCGCGCCGAGGAATCGGACGAAGTTGGCGCTGAGGTACGAATCCTCCTGCACGGAAAGAGAAATCGCCGCTACAAGGTTTACTTTGCGGTTCGCGAGGAGACGCAGACCGTCCACGTTTTTCACATTCGTCACTGGGCCAGAAAGCCGGTGAGTGTCGAAGAAATGCAGAACTTAGCCGGTGAGACTTGAAAAAACGTCGCGCCGGCCACGCACCTCCCACCAACCACCTCCCAGCGTCGCGCGCCGCTCCGGGATAAAAGCCCGGAGCCTGGCGCATGCTAGCCTGAAGTCATGCAACCCAACGGCGCCACCAGCATCCGCGGCGTCAACCTCACCAAGAAGTTCCGCTCCGGCACGAACGACTTGATTATCTTCTCCAACCTCTCCTTCGAAGTCGCTCCCGGCGAACGACTTGCACTCATCGGAGAATCCGGCGCCGGTAAGAGCACTCTCTTATATCTCCTGGGAGGTCTGGACAGACCTTCAGAAGGTACGATATACTTCGGACAAAAGGACATTGCAAGACTCTCGGACACTGAGCTGGCTGAGTTTCGCAACCGGGAGGTTGGCTTTGTTTGGCAGAATCATTCGTTGTTGCCCGAATTTACGGCGCTCGAGAACGTGATGATGCCAATGCTGATTAGGGGCGCAAGCGTTTCGGACGCCACGCCCGTTGCGTTGTCGAGGTTAGATGAAGTCGGATTACGAAGCCGTGCCACACATCGCGCGGGAGAACTTTCGGGAGGAGAGCAGCAGAGGGTCGCTCTTGCCAGGGCCCTGGTTGGCGATCCTACCGTTTTGCTTGCCGACGAACCCACCGGCAACCTGGATTTCCGGACGGGCGAAATGATCTTCTCCCTGCTCGCGGACCTGCACCGTTCCCACAAGCTGACATCGATCCTGGTGACCCACAACACCACCTTCGCGGCCCGATGCGACCGGATTCTACAATTAGATAAGGGAGTGTTAGCTCCCTGGACTGGGAAAGACGGCGGAACTTATGTTTGAACGTTACACCGAGAAAGCGCGGCGAGTCATCTTCTTTGCGAGGTACGAAGCCAGCCAGTTTGGAAGCCCGTATATTGAGACGGAGCATCTCTTGTTGGGCCTGCTGCGCGAAGACAAGGCCCTGGCCAACCGTTTCCTCCGCTCGCACGCAGCCATCGAATCCATCCGCAAGCAGATTGAAGCGCACACCACCATCCGCGAGAAAGTCTCCACGTCGGTAGACCTGCCGCTGAGCCATGAGTGCAAACGGGTGCTGGCATACGGCGCCGAAGAGGCCGAACGGCTGAATCACAAACATATCGGTACCGAACATCTGCTGCTGGGCCTGCTGCGCGAAGAGAAGTGTTTCGCCGCGGAGATTCTGCATGAGCGCGGGCTGCGGCTTTCGCAAGTCCGGGAAGAGATCCAGCGGTCATCTTCGGAAAAAGTTGCTTCCAATCGTCCCAAGGAAAGTTCTCTGCTGGCCGAGTTCAGTCGCGATCTTACACAAGCCGCCATCGACGGCGCGCTCGACCCGCTGATCGGCCGCGATTACGAACTCGAGCGCGTGGTCCAGATTCTGTGCCGCCGCACCAAGAATAACCCGGTATTGATCGGCGAGCCCGGCGTCGGCAAGACCGCCATCGTCGAGGGCCTCGCGCAGCGCATCGCCGAGGGCGACGTGCCTTCATTCCTCTCCGACAAGCGCATCCTGGCGCTCGACCTCTCGTTGATCGTCGCCGGCACGAAATACCGCGGCCAGTTTGAGGAACGCCTCAAGACCATTATGAAGGAGCTGATGGAGAATCAGAACGCCATCATCTTCATCGACGAGCTGCACACCCTGGTTGGGGCCGGATCCGCCGAAGGCTCTCTCGACGCCGCGAACATTCTGAAGCCGGCGCTTTCCCGCGGCGAGATCCAGTGCATCGGCGCGACCACCCCGAGCGAATACCGCAAGTCTATCGAAAAAGACCGCTCGCTCGAGCGCCGCTTCCAGGCCGTGAAGGTGCCGCCGCCGACTGAGGCGGACGCGATCCGCATTCTGTTCGGCATCAAGGAACGTTACGAGAAGTTCCACGCCGTCGCTTACACCGACGAAGCGGTGGAGTGCGCCGTCCACGCGTCCACGCGCTTTATTCCCGACCGCTTCCTTCCGGACAAGGCCATCGATCTGGTGGATGAAGCCGGCGCGCGCGTCAAGCTGCGCCAGACCACGCTGCCGGGCGAAGTCGCCGACATTCAGAAGCGCATCAAGTTCATCGTGCACCGCATGGAGAACGCCATCGCGAACCACGAGTTCGAGAAGGCGCGCTTCTATTCCGACGAAGAGCGCAAGGAACGCGAGAACCTGCGCCAACTGCGCGAGAAATACAACCTGGACGACACCTCCACCGGCGTCGTCACCAAGGACGACATCGAGGACGTGGTCGCGCGCTGGACCGGCGTGCCCATGACCGCCATCCGCGAGGAAGAAGTCTCCAAGCTCATCCGTATCGAAGAAGAACTGCACAAGCGCGTCATCAGCCAGGAAAAAGCGATTTCGGCGCTGGCGCGCGCCATCCGCCGGTCGCGAGCGGGCTTGAAATCGCCCAAGCGGCCGTCGGGCTCGTTCCTGTTCCTCGGGCCGACTGGCGTCGGCAAAACCGAGGTCGCCCGCGCGCTCGCCGAGTTCCTGTTCGGCAGCGAAAAATCCCTGATCCGCTTCGATATGTCCGAGTTCATGGAGAAGCACTCGGTGTCGAAGCTGATTGGTTCGCCCCCCGGATACGTCGGCTACGAGGAGGGCGGCCAGTTGACCGAGCGCGTCAAGCGTGCGCCGTATTCCATCATTCTGCTCGATGAAATCGAAAAGGCCCATCCGGATGTGTACAACATTCTGCTGCAGGTTTTCGAAGACGGCCAGTTGACCGACGGCCTCGGCAACACCGTGGACTTCAAGAACACCATCATCATCATGACCTCGAACCTGGGCGCGCGCTTCCTCGACAAGAAGTCGCAAATCGGGTTCTCGGCGCCGTCCAATACGGGAATCCCGGCGAAGGTGGAAGATCAGGTGATGGCCGAAGTGAAGAAGGCCTTCAACCCCGAATTCCTGAACCGCCTCGACGAAGTGATCCTGTTCACGTCGCTGACCGACGACGACTTGCTGAAGATCATCGAGCTTCTGGTGGGCCAGATCAACTTGAACCTGGTAGCCAAGCAGATCAAGATTCGGGTCAACGAAGACGCCGCTCGTTACATCCTCGAAAAGACGCTGACGGATCGCAGCTACGGCGCCCGTCCGCTGCGCCGCGCGCTACAGAAGTACATCGAAGATCCGCTCTCGGAAGCGTTAATCCAAGGAACGTTGCCGCGCCCGTCCGAACTAGAAGTTTACCTGGGCGACACCGGCATCTACTGCCGTCCCATCGTCGGCGAGTTGCAGGAGCAGCCTGTGGGCGCCCCCGGCGAAGAACCAGCCCCGGCAGCCGCCACGCCGCTGTACATGTTCTGAGTCTCCTGTTTCAACCATGACTACGGACGAACGAATCGAGAAACTTGCCGAGAGGATTGACGCACTGACGATGAACGTCGAACTTCTCACCGCCAACACCCATAATCTGCTGCGGACTGCACAACGGGACGGGGAGAATATTCGGGCCCTCGTGCGTATTGCTGAGAAGCGGAGAATCGTCGGCTAAACTCATCCTTACAGCTTCAGAATCTTGATCGACCCGTTACTGCTCGACAAATCGATCAGCGCGCCCCCGCCACCGAGAGTCCCGCTCAATTCCGAGTGCTTGCGGCCCGACCAGTCGCTGCGCAACTCGTCGAATTCCGAACTCACCGACGCGTGCGACGTGTTGGCGTGAACCCGCGCGCTCGCCCCCGCCGCACATCCGGCAGCGTCTGCGCATCCAAGGTCAATTCGATATTCCCGTTCGACGACTCCGCGCGCACCGGCCACGTCCGTGCCGGATTGTTCAGCCGTGCGTGAATGCTTCCGTTCGATGTTGTCCCTTCGAACGATCCATGACTGGTCTCGGCCCGGATCGCGCCGTTCGACGTATGAAACCGGGCATTGCCGTCGATGTCCTGCGCTTCGATGGTTCCGTTGGAAGTTCGTCCCTCCACCGAGCCCTTGATCCGGCTCAGGCGGATCCCGCCATTGGACGTTTCCAGCCGCGCGTTGCCGTCCACGTCCTCCACCCGAATCGTTCCATTCGAACTCGAAACGTGATCCAGCAGCGTCTTATGCGGCACGCGAACGGTAAAACGCGCGCCGATATGCCAATGCGTGTCCGTGGGCCGAATCGCTCGGATGCGCACCGCGCCTGGCGTCGCATTCACGTCGATCTTGATCCAGTCCACGGCCGACCTCGTGCTCGCGTACTTGGTCCCGTTCACCTCCACCGAATTCTGCTCCCACCCGATCACCTCGATGGATCCGTTGAAGGTCTCGATTGACACCGTTCCGCCGGCGTTCAGAGGATGTGTCGAATGAAAGTCTTCCTTGTAGGCGTCGGAAGGCCCGAAGTCGCCAAAATCCATGCAGCCGGACAGCAGAAGCAATGCGGCTGCCAGGGGCAGGAAACGTGCGAAGGTTCGCATGGATCACCTCTTGGGCCATAATACGAAGACTTAGCCCGCCGTGTTCCAGGATAATGCATCCTTCTACGCCCGTCCGCCCCGTTCTTTCAGGAAATCCGCCATCTTGGTTTGCTTCGACTGTACGGCGAACGCCAGCGGCGTCAGTAACGTCCCTTTAACCTTCGCGGTCGCGTTCACGTCGGCGCCATGATCCAGGAAGAGCTGCGCCAACTCCAGGTGTCCCTTGCCTGCGGCGATGTGCAATGTGGTTTGCCCCAATGCGCGGGCGTGAACGTCCGCGCCTGCGTTGAGCAGAGACTCGGCAATCTCCGTCTGCTGATGGCCGTATGCCGTGTAAGCAAGCAGCGCGATGTCGTGCGCCCCGCGCTCCCGCAGGCAGTCCGCATCCTCGTTCACCAGACGCTTTACCAGGCTCGTCGCGCCCAGCAGCGTCGCGGTACAAGTCGAAACCGGCGCGCCAAGGTCGGCCAGGAATTGCGCCATCGGAACCAGCCCCATGTGCGCGGCCGCCTCGATCGCCATCTCATCCCACGTCGCGCGCGACATCACCAGCATCGGGCACAGCTTTTGAAGCTGCTTTACCTTCTCGAAATCGAAGTGCGCCACAGCTGCGAATTGGTTGATCAACTCCTGCGGGATTCCGTAGTTTTCCTCGCGCTTCAACGGATTGCCGCGCACATCCTGCGTATAACGGCGGCCGTAATACACGCGCTCGATCCTGCTGGCGTCCACCGGCACATCGACGACTGCTCCTCTGTGGATCAACATTTCAACCAGGTCGTCGTAGCCGCGCGCAGCAGCCAGTTGCAAGGCGCTCTTGCCGTCCCGGCGCTTGGCATTCGGATCGGAGGCGTTCATCAGGAGAAACCGCCCCATTTCGGCCGCCACGGCCCGATCCGGATGGTCGACCGCGGCCAGCAGCGCGGTCTCGGGTCCGGCGCTCAAATCCGCTCCCCGCATAGTCAAGAACGTCACCATGTCGGGCTTGCCGGCCTCGGCGGCGAGACGCAACGGCGTCCTGCCGTCCGGCAAACGGTGATGCGCGATGCCCGCGTCGTCCTTCGCAAGCTCGGTCGCACGCGCGTTATTCCCGCTCACTGCCGCTTCGAAGATATCCAGCACCAAGCCGCGCCGCACCAGTTCTTCTGCAATTTTCGGCTGCCCCTTCAGACAAGCCAGCACGTACACCGAAACTCCGTCCACATCCCGCGCGTAACGCAACCCGGGGTCGCGGTCGAGCATCGCGGTCACCGCGGAAAGGTCGCCAGCTACCACTGCCTGGCGGAACTTTTCCGAATCCAGGGACACGGAAACGGGTTTCGTTTCACCGGCCTCGGTGCCCGCGCACATTCCCGCCACGCCTGCCGCCATCAGAAGCTCTCGTCTGCTGTTTGTCATGCAGCCACTTTCCGCCAGAATGCCAGCATCCGGCAAGACATGCCGCATTAATTTTTTATTTCCTGCGAACCCCTGAGAAAACAACGCGTTCCCAAGCGCTGTTAACGTCTCCGCTCTCCAGCAGGAGCCCAATCCGGGGCTCGATGAGAACCCTGGTCGTATACTGAAACCGTGCAGGCAGCCGATTCCTCTGCTCACATCCTCCGTTTCGGTGCGTTCGAGCTCGACCTGCAGAACAGCGAGCTGCGCCGTGGCGGCGTCCTGCTGAAGCTGTCGCCCCAACAGTTCCAGGTCCTCCGGCTGCTTGCCGAAAATGCCGGCCAACTGCAAACGCGCGAGGAGATCCAGCACGAGGTGTGGGGTTCGGACACCTTTGTCGACTTCGACCGCAACCTGAACGTCTGCGTGGCTCAGATTCGGGCCACGCTCAACGACGATTCCGACTCGCCGCGCTTCATCCAGACCGTTCCGAAGCGCGGCTACCGGTTCATCGCGCCGGTGGAGAGAACGGGCCCAGCCGCGGCGATTTCGAAAAGCTCGAAATCGCTCTGGATTGTCGCCGGCGCGGTTGTGGCGAGTTTTGCTCTGGCCGCCGGCTATGTCGCCTGGAGGCGGCCGCCCGCGCACGACCGTCTGCTGGTCGCGACGCTCCCGTTCGAAAACATGAGCGGCGACCTCAAGCAGGATCTGTTCACCGATGGACTCACCGAAGAGCTGATCTCGCAGCTTGGCAGTCTGAATCCCGACCGCCTGGGAGTGATCGGCCGCAGTTCGGTGATGCGCTACAAGACCGCGCCGCACGGTATCGATCAAGTTGGCCGCGACCTGCACGTCGACTACGTGGTGGAAGGAACCGTGCGCCGCAGCGCCGGACAGATCCGCATCGCCGCGCGGCTGATCAAAGTCGCCGACCAGGCGCAGGTCTGGACGGGCATGTCCGAACGCGCCGAATCCGAAATGTTTCGGGCTCAGGAAGAGGCGGCGGCGCACATTTCGGAAGCCGTCAGCGGCAAGCTGCTGGCCGGCGCAGCGGCGTCGTCCGCAACCTCGCACACCCGCAACCAGGAAGCCTACGAAGCGTATTTAAACGGGCGCTACCTGCAACACAAAGAGCACCGGGCCGGCCTGGAGCGTAGCATCGCCTATTTCGAGCAAGCCGCGAAGCTCGATCCCCAATTCGACCAGGCTTATTCCGCCGAAGCCGAGAGCTATGTCGCGTTGGGGCGTTCCGGCAGCGCTCCGCAAGACACGTTTCCGCGCGCGCGGAGCGCCGCCGAAAAGGCACTGGCGATCCACGAGACCAACGCGGAAGCGCACAACGCGCTTGCGAACGCGCTTTTCTGGCACGAATGGAATTGGCCGCTCGCAGAGCAGCACTTCGCCCGCGCCGTCGCCATCAATCCCAGCTATTCGCTCGCCAATCACGACTACGCGTTCTTCCTGGTCGCGATGGGACGCACCGAGCCAGGCTTGGCGTCTTTGCGTCGCGCGATCGCGTCCGATCCGCTGTCGGCGCGCGTCAACATCGATGCGGGCTGGCTGTTCCTGCAGGCGCACCGGTTCGACGAAGCAATTCGTCAGGCGCGGCGCGCGCAGGAACTCGAACCCGGCTTGGCCGAAGCGAACTCCTGCATCCTGCGGAGCCTGTTCTTTCAGAAAAAGTACGGCGAGGTCCTGGATGCGATGCACATGCCCGGCGCAAACCCCGAAGAAACGCTGAAACGTTTGTATCGTGACAAGCTCCAGGAGGAGGAGAAGTCCGGCAAAAGCGATCCGTTCACGGCGGCGACGCGTTACGCGTTCCTGGGCGAGAACGGGAAAGCTCTGGACGCGCTCGACCAGGCGTATGACCGCCGCAGCCCGATGATGCCATTGCTCAAAACAGAGCCCTCGCTGGCGACGCTCCACGCCGAATCCAGATTCCAAAAGCTGGCGCAGAGTCTGGGGCTTTAGCTACGGCACCTTCGCCGCTTTCACCCTTTGATCCGCCGCCGCAAGCACGCCATCGATCGACGGAACAATCAACTGCCTGCGCCCCAGCTTGATTAACCCTCGCCTCGCCAGCGCATTCAGGGTTGTGGACGTCGTCTCGCGAGTGGCGCCGATCAAACTGGCAAGCTCGCCTTGGGAAAGCGGAATCGAGAACTCCGTTCCATTCGCCTTCGCGCCGAATGTCCCCGCCAGCTCCGCCATGTAATAAAGGATGCGGTACTCAACGTCATGCAGCGAGAGCAGCTCGATTTTTTTCTCTAATTGACGTTTGCGCAAAAGCAAGAACGCGGAAATGTCGCGCCAGAGTTCCGGCCGCTTATCGCATGCACGCAAAAATATATCGCGCGGAATGACGTAAATCACGCCTTCCTGGAGGACCTCGGCCGCGATCTTCCGGCTCGGCTCCGTCCCCAGCGCTTGCTCGCCGAACAGTTCACCGGGCGCGACGATCTGCAGGATGATCTCCTTGCTGTCTTCGCCGCGCTTATAAATCTTCACCAAGCCCGATTCGACGAAAAAAATCGTATCCGAGGGACTTCCCTCGGAGAAGACCACCGCGAAACGCCGGTTGGGGGAGAACTTGTTGACCCCGTCCTGGTTCAACAGTTCGCCTCGCACGAGGGCCGCCAGAGATGAGAGTTGTGAATCCATCGATTCTGTTTATTATAGTCCGACTGTCAAGCAAAATTCACGCAATAATGTACCTACCTTAGATCCGGCGCCGCTCAACCGGGATCCCGCAACTCGCCCGCGAAGCGGGCCGCGCGCTCAAACTGATCCCGCATTGCTGGCGGGTCTAGTGCTTCCGAAAACTCTCCAAGCTTGATGATATAACTTCGGAGGGCCGCCCGGATGGCGTCCTGGTTGGTATCCAGGATATCGCCCCAAATGTCGAACGAGCTGAGGGCAAGCCTGGTACTGTCCACCAAAGCAGGCCCGAAGACGCCGGATTGGGGCTCCGCGCGGCTCGCGAGTAGCGCCGCCAGCGCCGTCGCGGCAAGCTGCGGCAGGTGCGACGTATACGCCACAACCCGGTCATGCTCTTCCGGGCTGAGAATCACAGGGAATGCGCCGATTCTTCCGATCCAATCCAAAAACTCCCGCGCGATGGGGCTATCGAGCGCCGCCCTGGCCGGCGGCGTCAAGACGTATGGCCGGCCACGGAACAAGTCTGCCTCGGCGGCTTCCACGCCCCGCTGTTCCCGCCCGGCCATTGGATGACCGCCCAGAAACTGGCATCGCGAAATAGCCGCCGCGGCGCGAGCCACGATAGTACTTTTTGTACTTCCGGCGTCTGTGATGAGCGCCTCGGGACGAACCCAACCATCGAGATCGGGCAGAATCTCCACGATGCGAAGAATGGGCTGCGCCAGGTAAATCAGGTCCGCTGCCCCGGCGGCCTCCGCGGCGG
>Ga0209648_10000030_pt1 | contig 80010 bp, 94 predicted proteins | sample GraSoi2013_115cm_FD_185830 | JGI IMG/M metagenome (GOLD analysis project Ga0209648, IMG submission 185830) | Grasslands soil microbial communities from the Angelo Coastal Reserve, California, USA - Sample 9_17_2013_115cm (SPAdes) (version 2) | ecosystem: Environmental > Terrestrial > Soil >... | reverse complement strand
GGAGCTTCCGTTGCACTCGCCGATCGAAATGTCGTGTTGATGGAACCTGATGTTGCCGGAGATAAGTACTGGTTGACGTCAAGGAAGCTGGCTACAGGGCAGTTGAACTGGAAGACCGATGTTGGACCTCGTGGTGGTGGACCGTGGCTATGTGGGAATACGATTTACTTCTACGATGAGGAGCGAATCCGGAGCTTCGACTTGCGCAGCGGCGCGGAAACGACGGTGCGGAAATAGCCAAGCGTAGCGGCATCAGCGAGCGCATGGGAGCCTAACAGAATTGAGAAGAGATCGACGGGATTGCCAAAATTGCCCGGATTCTCAAAACTGCGAAAATTTAGGCGAGCCAGTGCCGCCGCTGGCGCGGCTCTAGCGATCCTGTATAAGACCTATAGTCCGAGAAGTGCAATTTGGCTTTAAAACCTAATCCACCCAGCGGCCCTGCTTCTGGTTGGCACAACTGTCATGGTTACAGGGACGAATTTCTTTGCTACTCCACCAGCATAACCTTCGGGGTACGGCGAACAACCAGCGTTGTCTTCGTTAGCTCCACGACGCTTACTACGGTGACCATCATGTCGTGGCAAGCGCCTGCGGTGGAGCGCTTAAAAAAATACCAGCTTCAAAGCTTCAAATCCTTGTTCAACCAGGACTGGAGTACCGCCACGGCCGAAGCCGATTTCTGGAATGCACTACCGCAGGCCTAAAACCGGCTCCATCCTCTGGTCCTTGGCACCTTCTGATCCGCCGATTCCTCAGTGAGAACATTATGAATGAGCAATTGTCTCAACTTGATCCGCGGCAACTAGCGCAGTTGGTGATGGCGGCCCGAGCCGCGCAGCAGATGGGCCAGGGCGCAGCGTTAACTCAGAACGCTGCGTTGGCGCAAAGCGCAGGCGCTGGGTAGCCGGCGCAGCCGGCGTCCGTGTTAGGCCCGACCCATCCCTTTGCTGCGGAAGCTGCACCGCAGCCTCCAGCCCCGGCGCCCGGCCCTGATCCGGCCAAGACGGATGAACAATTCTCTCAACTTGACCCACAGCAACTAGCGCAGTTAGTAATGGCGGCGCGAGCCGCGCGGCAGGCTGGCCAAGGCGCAAGCGCGTTGCTGGTCAACAGCCCGGGCCCAGGCGTAGGTACCCGTCCCTTCGCTGACCCGCAACAACTGGCGCAGCTGGTGATGGCGGCGAGAGCTGCGCAGCAGGGTGGCCAGGCCGCAAGCGCAGCGCAACCGTCAGCGCAGGCGCAAGCGCCGCCGACTTCGGTTTTGCCGCCGACCAGTCCTTTTGCCGCGGGAGCTGGAGCGGCTTTCGCAAGCGGAGCTGCTGGGCCTCAACGTTCCGTCCGCTCGGCTGATCCCGGCCCGGCCAAGGCTGCTGTCATCCAGAGGTTGAGGCAGGCACAGGCGGACTCGCAGGTTCAACAAACGCCAGGGCCACAGGCCAAGGGAAAGCGTGCCGCCGATCCGTTTCCTCGGCTGGAAACACCAAGCGCGGACGATATCGACAACGGCAATTATATAAAGGTAGGCTTCCGCCACCTGCTGCGGCATGATCCTAGCAAGGTGTTTTTTCATAGTTACGCTGACATTCCGGTCATGGAGAACGGGAAAGTAAAACTCGATCAGAACGGGAAGCCTGTTTTCGAAAGTTTTGGTGTGCTGGGAAATCCAGAAAGCAGAGAGAACCAGCAACTGCGGCGAAACGACCCCAGGAACGCTCAGGTACCGCATTTTGAAGGCAAGGAGAATTGGGTTAAGGTAGCCCCGGAGCAGAGAGAGGCGCTGCGCCAGGGTATGAGGTATTTCACCGAGCGGGACGAAAAGGGCAACTTCAAGAATCCGTGCCCGGTTTGCGGATCGCGTTACGGCAAGATCCCTCTCGACCGCAACAGCAACACCTTGCTTTACAACATGCTGTTTTGGAATCCGGCGGGACCCATTCCAGCGCCGCCGCCACCCAGCCGTTGGTGGACACCTGCCTACTACGTGAATGAGCCCAACGAGCAGTGGTATCCGCCGCAAAAGAGCAGCAAATAGCAATTGGCCAGGGGCCTGAGAATCGTTGTTGGCGACATTTTCCCTCGGCCTTCAGCCCGCCCCGCTGGCACTCAAATTACAAAGCTAAGTACCAAGGGCTAAATACTAAGCGCTACTTTGCAGCGACAAAGCACGACACCCGCTGGTTGCCGTTCATTGCCGCTTCTCTGCGCGTGGCTGCGGCGATAGATTGGCGGGCAGGAGACGGTGATGCAGATAAGAGTTGAGGTTCTGCTGTTGCTGGTTTTCGGCACGTTGCATGCAGGCGCAGGCCAAGCCGTCAAGCCGCAAGAGTTGGCGAGGCTGCCTGGAGCGGTGTTGTTGACGGGGTATCCACCATTTGAGCTCTGGATGACGGCCCCCGGCGAGATTTTGCAACTGCAGCCAACGGCGGGTAATGTCACAAGCGGAAGTATGCACACGTTCTATCCCAGCATCACACTCGATGGGAGGATAGTGGCAAGCGCCAGGGTGAAAGCCGACGATCCCTGGCGGGTCGCCATTGCCACGTATTCGGTCCCAGAAAAAAAATGGACGGAGTACGTGGAAGGAGAGTACGAGTATGGGGTGGCCATCTCTCCTGACGGGAGGAAACTGGCTTACATGGACGAGATGAAGGACACGAACCCCAACTTGGTTCGTCACGTGCACATCAACAACCTGAAGACTGGAGAGCAGAGCACGGGCCCTGAGATCCCGTGGTGTGGCCATTGGCCCTACACGTTCTCCGTCGGACTGAGCTGGTCTCCCCAGAGCAACCGGTTGGCCTATGGCGGCCACCCTATCGAAGTTTGGGATATGGATAGGAACACTCACTGGGAGGTTGCGGATGGGGAAATGCCGGCGTGGTCGCCGGACGGCGAATGGATCGCCTACCGCGATTCTGAAAAAGACGAGCGCCACAGCACAGTGGGCATCGTGCATCCTGATGGCAGCGGCGACAGGATTCTAGTAACACTTCCAAGAGAAAACGCCTTTGTCGAGAGGCTGGTGTGGTCTCCAGACTCGAAAACGTTGCTACTGAACCGGCTCCGGGACGAGGAAGGGTGGACGGTGGACATCCAGTTTTTGGATCTGGCAACGCTCAAGCTTAAAACCAGGTTCAAGGGTGTCCCGCCGGTGCAAGCTTGGGCAGATGGAAACAGCAATTAGCTCTTAGCAATTGGCCCATTAGCCGGAGATTGCTGTTGCCCGTTGTTTCTTTCGGCCTTTTGTGCCGACACTGCTCCGCAGTGTCTGTCCGTTCAGAGTTGCGTAGAGTACATACTTCCGTTAGCAAATAGCAATTAGCACTCAGCAATTAGCTTGAGAATTGCTGTTGCCGACGTCTCTCTCGGCCTTCAGCCCGCCCTGCTGACACTCAAATTACAAAGCTAAGTACCAAGGGCTAATTACCTAACAGCTGTTTTTAAGGGCTCACATCATGGCATTCGCGTTTGGTGGCGGCGTTGATTTCAATCCGCGCTCGGTTTCTCTTGGGCCAGGACAAAACAACCGGATCCCGTACATCAACAATATTGACTGGATGCGGCCCTGGCCGATCACACGCGCGCCCAGAGGCCTCCGCAGCCGATCAACTTTGATGGCGGCCCAGCGAAAAGAGTTATCGATCCGGAGGACCAAGGACCACCCCCCAATGTTCTTGGCCCCCAAGCTGTTCGCGCGACAGGGACTGGCCCCTATGACTCTGCTTACCGGCAGAACCTGGCGACATACGCCGGGGGGCCAGTTCACCCGGGCGGCTTGTTCGGCAACCCGACAAGCGTCACCTTTCTCTGGAATGGGTAGCAACGGCGGCCAAGGACAGCCCTCACAAGTCTTCAAGATCGGACGAGACGATGGGTCAGTGTATGGACCTAGCCCGGCTGGTTCGCCATTCGTAGTGAACGGGTTGGCAGCCTCAACCACATGCTTCTTCTGCCCCTATTTTGATGAGAGGCTGACAAAGATAGTCTTCCCAACGGCTCCGGGAGCAGTCGGATCGCCGGCAGTTGCATTTACTTCATCCAATTTTCAAGCTGCTCAACAGCAATTACTCCGCGGTCACATACCGCTAGCCCGTGCTCTCAGCAGCACTGGCGTCACAACGACCGCTTCGGGATCGGTTTCAGGCTCGGCCGGCGGTGGAGGTGGGGCCGGCGGAGGCCTGTAACCTCGTCGCTCAGACTGCACTCTTACAAAACCAACATAAGGATTTCCAAGTGATGAAGAAGCTCATCGTGATGGTGTTCTTCGCCTCGGGCCTCGCCTTCGCCCAGGGCGTCCGCTATGACATCCCGCCGATTCTGGGACCCACCGGCCAGCCGCTGCCCAACATCGCGGTCGCGCTCTGCCTGGGAACCGGCGCCAACGTACAGACCTACGCCTGGAATGCTATCTTCCGAGGCTCAACCACCAACGCGTTGCCCACGTCTACGTCGGGTGGCGGCACGGACTACATCGGATTCACATTCAACGCGGCGGACACGAAGTGGGATTGCACCACCGTGGATATGGGCCACTAAATGGCAAGCCAACGTACTGTTTGACAATCAGCAACCAGCAATTAGCAATTAGCAATTAGCCGTTAGCACTTGGCTTTTGGCTGTTGGCTTTGGTCTTTAGCTCTGGGTTGCCTTCATCTTGCCAGGCGGGAGCATCCCGGCACGAGCATCCCGGCCTGGGCACGAGAAGAATGTGATTATGACTCAGCGAGAACGTTATGAATGAGCAATTGTCTCAACTTGATCCGCGGCAACTGGCACAGTTGGTGAGGGCGGCCCGAGCCGCGCAGCAGGCGGGCCAGGCCGCGAGCGCAGCGCCCGTTAACAGCCACGGCGCAAGTGTGGGTACCGGCCCCTTCGTTGACCCGCAACAACTGGCGCAGCTGGTGAGAGCGGCTCGAGCCGCGAAGCAGGTGGGCCAAAGCGCTGGCGCGTTGCCAGCTAACAGCCCCGGCCCAGTTGCAGGTACCGGTAACTTCGTTGACCCGCAACAATTGGCGCAGCTGGTGATGGCGGCTAGAGCGGCGAAGCAGGTGGGCCGGGGCGTAAGCGCAGCGCAACAGTCAGCGCCAGCGCAAGCGCTGCCGATTTCGGTTTTGGGGCCAACCAGTCCTTTTGCTGCAGGAGCTGGACCGCAACCTTCAGCCCCGGTGCCTGACCCTGATCCGGCCAAGGCCGCAGCCATCCAGAAGCTGAGGCAGGCGCAGGCAAACCGTGGACTGGGAGCTGGGCGACAGAGCACAACCGGCCCAGCGATCGGGCAGACTCCGCCTAATCGACCCCAAATTCCATTGGGTAGTGCACCCCCTCCACCGGGCGTACCGCAATCCGCCGATTACGTGAGGCGGATTGCCGACTACCTGAAGTGGCGGAACCAGAACTTCCGGCCTGCAACCGGGGGCGGGTGGGAGTCTCCAAGTGGCCGTTTGTACACAGACCAAGACCTCGGTCGGATGTACTCGGCAGATCAGCAAGAGGCATTGTGGGCACAACAGAAACGAGAGGAGGAACGACATGCCTCAGCCGTTGCGAGGGGCAGGATAGCTACCATCACATATCCGGATGGCACCAGGGAAACTCGGAAGGGAAATCATCCACAGCGTGACAATAACCCTGGAAATATGAAGGCCGGTAATATTACACGCAGCCACGGAGCTGTTGGGAGGGATGGAACATTTGCAATCTTTGCCTCTGCGGAGGATTGGCTGGGCGGCGCTGGATGAAAATTTGAGAAACAACTACTGGGATCTGAACATCGACAGCGCTATTGCCAAATATGCTCCAAGACTTGATAAACACGGCAAGATCATCAACAATACGATTAAGTACCAAGCAGATGTTCGGGCTGCCTTAGGAGTCCCGGGAGGGACCAAGATATCCTCACTCACGCCTGAACAATTTGAAGCCTTGAAACAAGCGATTGCCCAAATAGAGGGATTTTATGACAAGAGGCTTAATCAGAAGGTTAAGGTCATTCGAACGCTGCCTAAGCAACCCAATGTCATTCCGAGGAACTGATTGCCTCATCTTTCTTGTACTCGCGATGTGCCAGCAATCCCCCTTATTCGCACAAAGTGCCTCGCCCGCAAATCAATCGCACCGACCTATGGTTCGCGTTCCTTTCGTGGGCTGCGCGTCGGACGGCCAGGTCGGTCCACTCAAAGCGCCAAAGGGGACAAGCAAGGTTCTGCCGATCTCGCCTGAAATGGCTCTACGGCTAGCCTATTACAAAGCTGAGCAGGGATCCGGGATCCTGGCGCCGCGCGGATGGCACTGTTTTGGAACCTATGGTTCCAATGGCGACAATTTGTACGTAAGTCCAAAGCCGATCGACCGCCGAGTCTTATTCTCAAACCGCTGGGAGGGCTTCGCAGGGGCGGCAATCCAGATTTCTGACATGATCGGCGACACCTCCGGAAGATTCGGGGTCGCACAGGTTATAGCGCGTGTCTTTCCTGGCCACATGGCATTCGTCAAAGGTGTAATCTCAGAAGGAATTGAGCCGGCAAGTTCGTTCCCGCGAGGTCCTTACCCAGGCGATAAGCTGACGTATCTCAACAAAGAGATCGTGGAGTATGAAACCCCGGCAAACCAGAATGGACTGGGCACGGATTCGATGTTGAAGAAAAACGGTAGTCAAATCAGCGGGGTGGCGATTCTGACTGGCGAAGAGCTAAGTCTCATTTATCTGTCGGTAAGACTTCCTCCTGATGCGACTGAGCTGGGTTCAGTCATCATCCGGGAGATCGAACGCAAACATATCCGTCACTTTTAGGGAGGCGGGGCGTGGCAACGGGGAGCTGTACGGGAGTTTTACCGGGCATCACAAGACCCCCGTCCTGCTCTGGGTCAATACTCTGGCGAAGGCGAAATGACTGGTTCCAAGGCCCAAGAAAATGCAACGTACTTTGCGTTGAAGTACTTCGCGCGCGCTTGCGATCCTAAAGCCGTCGGCATTTTGAACAGGAACTACTTCAAGTATGCAACTTCGTCCATGGAATGGGCGACGATTGTGCGCTCCTTTGGGGAGTGCAAGTACGAGCCCGCGGTCCCTAATTTGGTGAGCACGGTTTCTGCGATGATGATTGACCTTGGATACGCGTCTCACCTCAGCTTGCTGGCCATGTACCCCGACGCGAAGATCAAATTCAGAGATCCTTCCGTGAGGCAAAACGCCTGGAAGAGGTATTTGAGAGAGCATCGCTGATGCCATGGGGCTCGAAATCGCAAAACCCCTAAGGAGTCGTGATGCCCCAGGTAGCAGCGCGCTGGGCCTGATCCAATCGCTAAAGTTCCTTCGGCTTCGCATGCTCGCCTCGAGGACAAGCTAAGCCTTGTTACGAATCGCGTTTGCGACGGCAATGCAGGGCGGCGTGTCCCGCTCAATGATTGCAACCGGTACTCAAGCGTTGCGGCATGACCGAACACGTTGGCGCATAAGCTAGCACAGACCCACAAGAAAGAACTAACACCCGCCGAAAAACAGAAACACCATTAATCCACAACGGCCCTGAAGGAGCATAGAGGATTTCCCTTCCCTGCCTTTGTGCGCCTTTGTGTCCTCTGTGGTTCAGAAGTTTCAGAATTGCCGGCAAAGCAATTGCGAAAACACTTAAGAAATTGAGGACTCTTGCCGTCATGATTAGAAAGTCTTGGTTCGCGTCAATAGTTTTAGCAGGGATCGCCTATGGTCAGGGCGTAAGGTACGACATCCCGCCGATTCTGGGTCCCACCGGCCAGCCGCTGCCCAACATCGCGGTCTCGCTCTGCCCGGGAACGGGCGCCATCAGCGGCGCGACCTGCTCACCGCAGGCGCAAAGCTTTAGCGACATCACGGTCGGCGTTCCCTGCGCTCTGGGCAATCCGGTCACGCTGACGGCCTCGACCCAGTGCCAGTCGACTTCGGATGCCTTTGGCAACGCCGGATTCTGGCTGAGCCCCGGCGCTTACATCTTTTGTCTGACGGGACGCGGTATTGCCGGATCGTGTTACAACCTGACCGTTCCCGCGGGATCGACTCCTTCGGGAACGCTGCGGTCGGGCCCGATCACAGCGTCGGGGCAGATTACGGCGCCGGATGGCACGGCAAGCGCGCCCAGTTATAGCTTCACGAACCAGACTGCCACGGGATTCTGGCGACCTGCAACAACCAACATCGGTTTCTCTGCCGGAGGCACGAATCGCTTCAATTTCGGTACTCACCTGACGCTCGAGCATTTGTCTAACTTCAACTGGAGCAGCGGAGACCCGACCTCGGTAGGCCCAGATACCGGTCTCTCTCGCGTGTCGGGCGGTCAGGTTGCGATTGGCAACGGCACTCAAGGAGATGCCAGCGGGAGTTTGAATCTTCAGAATCTTACATCGCCGGCTGTGGGCACGGCTACATCTGGAGCTAATGTTGGTTCAGGCACGATCACATTCGGAGGAAGTTCGTGGAATGGATCAGCAGCGGTTTCGACGCCGGCAACGCTTGTGTACACGCCAGGGACGGGAACAAATCCTAACCTGTTCTGGTCATTCCAGTTTCCGTCCACCATGCTCAATGGCAGTTTCCCGCAGTTCGCAAACCAGAAACCTGCGACGAGCGGGGCGAATGTGTCAAGCCCTGGCTTGGAGCTAGTCGGCAATTCATGGACCGGATCAGCTTCGCAGCAGGACTTTGTGATTGCCCAGGATGTGCTAGGCAGCGGAGCGAATCCGTCGAATAGCCTGGTGTTCTCACATGGCGGGGGCTCTGGTGGATTTGCGGTTCAAGTAAGTAGTGGTACTCTTCAGATTGGAAGTTCCGACACAGGCTTGTCACGAACGGCGGCAGGCACCGTAGCGGCCGGCAACGGAACGCAGGGTGATGCCAGCGGCACGCTCAAGGCCACGACGGTCAACGCCGTGAGCGGATTTCAAGTCAACGGCACGGCGCTGGCCGCGGCGAATCTCTCCAAAGGCACCACCGGCAGCGGAGGCGTGGTTCTCGCCAGCAGTCCAACCTTAACCAGTCCAACGTTAAACAGCCCGACGCTTACAACTCCGAATATCGGCTCGGCTTCAGGTAATACGCTCACCTTTGCCAACCAGGCAGCCCCAGGGAACCCTGCTTCGGGATCGATCACCCTCTATGGCGATAGCGGTACCGGCAACATCACCTGCCGCAATAGTTCCGGGGGAAGCTGCCTGTTCGCAACAGCCATACCGCCTTTGGTCAGCGGAAGCGCGAATCCGGCGGCATCGGGAATCGTGCGCGTGGCTTCGGGCGATACAGCGGTTGCTTTTAGAAACAATGCGAACACCGCAGACATCGCGGCTCTGACGAAGAACGCAAGCGACGTGGTGCAAGTCGGCGGATCGCCGGGGGTGACGATTACGTCGTTGGGCGTAAATGCCTCACCCAATGGCACAGCGGGAGACGCCATTTTTTCGAGAAGCTCGACGGCAGGCGCCGTCTTCCTAGGTAGTGACGGAGCCGTAGCCCTCTTCCGACCAGGAGGTGCTTCTAACACGGCGATGGTGAACATTTTCGGGGGACAAGGCATTACATTCAACACAGCGGCTGACACGGGTCTCTCCCGCACGTCGGCTGCGAACGTAGCAGTAGGGAATGGTGCGGCGGGTGATTCCAGCGGCACTCTGAAGGCAACAACCATCAACGCGGTGAGCGGATTTCAGGTGAATGGAACTGCTCTTGCGGCTAATAATCTTTCCAATGGAACAACGGGATCGGGCGCAGTGGCCCTACAGAACAATCCGGTGCTGGGCCATCCGCAGATCAATACGGGGGTTGTGAATAGTGGTACAGGAATGCAACATTTTCGTGGTCTCTCCTGCACAACTCCTGCTCAAACGTTTGGTGCTTGTACTGTTACATTTAATTGGAACACGGCTTGGGTAGATACTAACTATACTGCTGTATGCAATGTAGATCAAACTGGCTCGTTGGGAGCCCTAACTATGTTTGCGATTAGCTCAAAGTCAGCCACACAAATTACGCTCTTGCTGCAAAATGCAAATTCTAACGGTAATGCATCTTCAGGAACTATTAATTGCATTGGCATTCACGACTGAAGTATTTGGAGGCGCTAGCTTAAAACGCCTCCAATAGTTTTTGATTTTGGTTTGTGCTGATGACTCGATTATTGCAATGTTCCTAGAAACTGCACCGATTGCCCTGTAGCACAGGCCACAGTCCCGTCCCAAGGACCGGCCGTGATGCAAGCGGTCGCTGGCTGCTTGCGACGATGGAGATTGACTGTCGTCCCAGCGGGAAGATGCCAAGGTGTTTGCAAGGGATAATTGATCTGCCTATTCCCTACTTGGTCATTGTGCTTATCGTACTGTTGCTGGATGCTGGTTTGGCGGCCATCGGGTCGAGTGATTGTAACAATCACATCCCACTCGAACACGCTGCCCATGTTGCTTCCCATTTGGACGATTACGTTTTGAACATCATGGTCAAAGAGCAGCGTGTACGTTTCGTCCTCCTCGGTCTCGATGTCGCAAGCCTGAGCCGTGGTAAACCACAGCCCGTCATGGGTTTCGTATGTATGTCCGGCGAGCGGGCTGAAAAACTCAGCGCCGCACAGCGGCGCAGCCGCGCGAACGTCTCGGCCGCACGAGGTTGAAAACGAAATCAGGCAGACAAGAAAAGCTACGGACAGGAGTGTCAGGATGCTTGCTTTCATGAACGTCCTCTCGTTCTACTAAAAACTTCCAAGCGTGATTGAGTTTAGTCTCGGGGTGAAGGGTGGCTGAGAAGTCACGAAAAAATCTTAACACGAACCGAAACGTCTATGGACAAACTTATCATCCACTTCTTAATCCACGACTTCTTTCACGTTGGAGGCGTGGCCGGCGGCGTTGGCGATTCTCGGGTTCTTCTCGGCAATCGTCCGCTGGCTGTACCACGGGCGTGCAGTCCGGCGTAGAAGCGTCCACAACAGTATGCCTTGTAGTAATGACCGTTGGCAGAGCTGCGGCAGTTTACGGTACTGCAGATTGCATCCTAATTCATGATTGACGCTGTTTAGTGCAGTAATACATGATTCCATCGTTCGCGCCTAGGACGTCTTTGCGGCTAATGGAAGCTCCGGTTGATCTTATCAATGCTTGAACAGAGTGTTCGGGGATGGCTATTACGCTCATCGGAAGCAAGTTCCACGATTGCAGGCGTTGCGCGGAGAGTCCCACTGAATTGAGCAGACGGTAGGCGCGACGACGGGGTTGCAGTCGCCAGCGCAGGCTTAGGTGATTGGGAAGTTGAAAGGCCAGCAGGCCGTTTGGCGCGAGTACCCTGACGAACTCCCGCAAATATAGCTCAATGGTGCTCTTGTTTGGCAGGTGCTGAAGGACCAAAAAGCTGTATATTAAGTCGAAGTGGTCGCTGGGAAATACGCCCAGGTCTGGCGCAGTGTTCAGATGGATGTTACAGCGGGGATTGTATTTGCTGGCGAGTTGTACCATGACGTCAGATACATCCACACCCCAAACCTCTCGGAATTTCAACTCCAGGTGGCGCAAGAAGCGTCCTGCACCACATCCAAATTCTAGGGCTCTTCCAAAGCCCTTTGGCAGCCCGAGTGCATTCATTGCGGAGAATAGTTGATCCATGTGCGGCTGGGCCGTCGCGAAGAGTTCGTCTATTCCCCGCTGTCTCTTTTGGCCAGAGATGGCCCGGAAGGGATCATGCGAGGCCATCTCTTGCCAATCGCGTATGTGCGAGCTGAGTCGGTTGCGCACACCCTCAGGCTAACACAGCGGGCGTGGGCCGTAGAAATTGGTTCCCATCGTCTGCATGCCTATTGCACGGACGGCACAAGCGCGCCTGGAGCGCCCGACGAACTCCTGACTGTTCACGATGTCGGTCTGGCTTTCGTACATTGAAAGACGACGAGCGCCGGAGGCGCGGCACAGGCATTTCCGCGCGCCCACAGAATTGTGTCGCCCCTTCCGGGGCTCACGTTCTTTTTCACGCTTACCCACGCCTTACGGCCTGGGCTACCGTTGTTGCGCGCCCCTGCGGGCGCTCGGATCTTCGTGGCAGAAAATCCCACGTCCATATCGAGATACGAGCTGAGTCAAGACGGAAAGGTCTGTGATGGTCTCCACTCACCAATCGCTAACCAACCACTTCTTCCACGTTGAAGGTGTAGCGGCGGCGCTGGCGATTCTTGGCTTTTTCTGGGGGATCGTGCGCTGGCTGTATCACGGCATCAGCGCGTTTCAGTCGCAATCCAGGTTTGTCCAGGACATGGGGACCAATCACCTTCCCCACATATACGAACGGCTGGGGCAGATCGATTACCACCTCGGGATCGAGCCCAAGCAGCAGCCGCCTATTAAGTTCACCGATTAGGGAACCAGAGCTACGCCGGCATCCAAGGCGTTGCGAGTCTTGGACTCTTCGCTCCGACACAGCAATTGCCAGAATTGACAATTGCCAAAAATTGAAAATCGAAAACCGGCGAGAGCGAGCTTCCGGCGGTCTTTGGCAACTGCCAATTCTTTCAATTGCTGGTTCCTCTCTTCCAGCAGCAAAGGACAGACGATGTCTGACTTCCGCAAGGCCATCGAGACGGTGATTGCCGTCCACGAAGGCGGGTTTCAGAAGCGCGCGGACGATCCCGGTAACTGGACGGCTGCGGGCGAGCTGCGCGGGACCAAGTTCGGCATCTCCGCGCACTCGTTTCCCGATGTCGATATCGAATGCCTCACGCTGAACGAAGCCGAAAATCTCTACCGCAAGGTTTGGGGCATGTTCTCGGAGCTTGAAGACCAGCGGGTGCTGACCAAGATTCTCGACCTGGCTGTCAAGATGCAGTGGGCTGGGCATGGGCCGGCTACGAAGATCCTGCAGCAAGCGGTTATCGCCTGCGGCGGGACGCTGGTGATTGACGGATCGTTTGGGCCGGCGACGTCGGAAGAAGCCAACAAGATCGATCCGCCATGGCTCTTAGAAGCTTGACTGTCCGATCGATGTCACGCCCAATTCCAAAGCTTCAGCTGCCGAAACCGCCGACTTGGATGCGGTTGCGGACGTCACAGAGATCCAGATATTTCTTGCGAAAGAGCAAGAGGCGATCGAGCCGCACCACCTGGGCCGACACGTGGCGGTTAATGGGATCGCTGCCCGCAGGCGTACCCGGGGGGGCAAATTCAGCAACGTGGTGATGGACACAGTGCGAATCTCGCCGAGTTCTGGAGCGCAAGCGAGGCGGTGAAGGAACAAGGGATTCAGCAATTGCACCTGGTGCTCGTATTTGTTATTTAGCATTCGGCCCTAGCCCATTTTCAGAATGAGTACGGGGACCGTCTCCGTGTTGGAAACGGTGGCAAGGCTGGAGGCGAATGACCCAGTTCCCCTTCAGCCGGACTGGGTCTTCCCCTTAAACTGCCCGTTACCGAGGCATCCTTAATATATGGGAGAAATATATATGGGAGACAAATCAGGTTTAGACAACAACGCGCAGGTGCTGCCGCCCACCGATCCTTTTAGTGTTATCAACGTCTTACGCGCGGTGGCGCAAATGGGAACGGGCGGGCCCACTGGAGGCGCAATGGCGGCGTCCGATCTGGCCGCGCGTGTGGCCCAGGTTCGGAACCGAACAGCGCTGCAACGCCGGGCGGGCCCGGCGCCCCGGGCGACAAGCGAGCTGGCGGCGCGCGTGGCCCAGGCGCAAAATCGAAGCTTGGGGCCGAACCAGAATCAGGGCGTGGCCCAGCCTTCCCAGACTTCCCAAAGCGGATCGGGTGGCAGTTTCACGGATTGGCTGGCGGACAAGATGTACGGCCGGACTCCGCCGCCACCTTCGCCGCCAGCACCGGGACCACCCCCGATGAAAGGTGTGAACACGAGCGCGCCGGGGCAAACGCCACCGCTGCAGGCGCAGCCGCTCCAGGCCTCAATCAAACCGACGCGGCCCATCCAGCCGTTGACGATGTCGGATTTTCGGCCGGCGATCGGAAACGTGATCGACGTGCATGAGGGAGGATTTCAGAACCGCAGTGATGATCCCGGCAACTTCACGCCTGCCGGTGAACAGAAAGGCACAAAGTATGGAATCTCTGCGCGCGCCTATCCCAATGAGGACATCAAGAACCTGACCAAGCAACGGGCTGCAGAGCTGTTTCAAAGAGACTATGGCATGTTCTCAGCTCTGGCCGATCAGCGAGTCATGAACAAGGTCCTGGATCTGGCGGTCAACATGCAGAAGGGAGGCAAAGGGCCAGCCACCGAGATTCTGCAACGAGCGATCAACGCTTCCGGAGGCTATGTTCCCGTCGATGGCAAGTTTGGAGTCGGGACCGCGGACGCGGCTAATGCGATTGATCCGAACCTGCTGCTGAAATTCATCACCGACCATGCCCAAGCCCACTACAAGGAAATTGAGGCGGCCAAGCCAACGATGAAAAAGTGGTTCAAGGTCTGGGACGACCGCGCGCAATGGGAGCCGCCGGAGAACAGTAGCCGCGTGCCACGCTCCAATGCTTCGACTAACTGGGACGCCGACCGCGCCATCTCCGACCGCGAACGCGCCGAAGCGATTCGCTCCATCCGGAATTCGCTCGCTGGGCTGAGCGACCAACCGGCAAAGACTACATCCGCTCCGCAGCGGAAAGCGGCTCTGCGATCGAAGAACACGCCACAGGCGAGGGCCGCGGCGGTGAGGCAGGCCCAGGACCAGCAGAAAAAGAAACAGTTTGGCAATTAGCTGCAATTAGCGATTGGCTTTGGCTGTTGGCTTTTGGTCTTTCGCCGGAACACGCAAACCACACCGCTGATCAACACTGATGACACTGATTTCACTACAAGTTTTTTCGATCAGTGTTTTCAGTGAGCTCAGTCGCAAGATTTTCCGCCGCGCTGCGACCCTTCAATCACAGAGCTAATTGCTCATTGCTTATGGCGGGCTTTGTTGCGTTATACTTCGCCCATGAAACTCTGCGCGTTGACGATCGTTAGCTCCTGGCTGGCCTTAGGCTCTGCATTCGGGCAGCAGGCTCCTGCCGCCTCGCACATCAATTCGGGAACCGGGAAGCCTGTGGGGGTGTTGCTCGGCTTCAAATTGGTGGCCGAACCAGGCCGAGGCGCGGGAAACGACACGGGACAGGACGTGAGATACCGGGGCGATACCGAACCCCGGCGCTCCGATGACCCTACGATCATCTCCCGCTCCAATCAGTCGGAAGCCGAAAGCCCTTTTGAGACAGCATGGATCCAGATCACGAGCGATCAAGTGAAAGTCCAGTGGCTGCAGGACGCCATCGTGCCGCGCAACAGCGGTTTCTGGCGCTTCGGAGAGAACACGGACTCGGTTCGCACTAACCGGGGCTTAATTCAAGAAGACTACTTCTGGGCCGCACCGTTGGGCAAGACGCCCAAACTAGCCACCGTCGATCACCCGGAGGAGTGCGACGGCGAGGCCCGCAGATTGATCAATGAAGTTGTTTACCTCGGTCCCAGCTACGTCGCTCGCTCTACGATGGGTACTTCCGAGTCCGACTGTTTCCAGTTCGCAAGTTCCAGCGTTGTGTCGCTGGATCATCTAGAGGGCCAGCACGTTGTGATGAGCGAAGTGTTTGGTCCAACTGTGCGCGAGAAGCTAAAGCAGATCAACCGCCAGGTGTGGAGGTTGAAACCCAAAGACGATGAGGACTGCGGCCAAGACGGGTGGGAAACAGACGAGGAATGGTGGACGCTGAAGCATGCCGAAGGTCAATGGCGTGCTCTCGTCGAATTGATACCCCGCGGACGAGGGGGAACACTCTGTCGGGTGATCAGCAAGCCCCGGGCGCTCGATATGGCTCTGCCGGCGTCACTGGTTCCCTCCAACACTCTCCCCGTCGCCTGGAAAGAGATCAAGAGGGCGTTTCCGGAAGCGACAGACGCCTTCGCATCGCCCGGCGGCGAGGTGGTGCTGTTGGTCGCGCCCAACAAGATACTCGTGGTCCGGTCTCAGCTCGGCAAGCTTTCAGTGTTTTATTCCTTCGCCAAGCCGAATGCAGTTCCTGTGATGGCGGAGTGGACGCTGGGAACCAATGTTGCGCGATGGGACCAGACGCTTTCCAAGCTCCCCGGCCCGAGTCCGGCGGCCAAGCCGCGAGCTGAGCGTTCCGTACTCAGCATAAATAGCAAATAGCAATTGGCAATTAGCTCCAATTAGCTCTGAAACATCAGTGGCTATTTGCTAGCCTCGAGCAGGGAAGCAGAACACCTCGACGATTATACGGTCCGAATTCATTCTTGCCACAACGATCGACACTCCAGCGCCTGCATCGGAGGTAACCGCGGCAGGAATCACGATCTTTGAATGGATAAACTAACCAATCACTTCTTCCACGTTGAAGGTTTAGCAGCGGCGCTGGCGATTCTTGGCTTTTTCTGGGCGATCGTTCGCTGGCTGTATCACGGCATCAGCGCGTTCCAGTCGCAATCCAAGTTTGTCCAGGACATGGGGACCAATCACCTTCCCCACATATACGAACGGCTGGGGCAGATCGATTACCACCTCGGGATCGAGCCCAAGCAGCCGCCTATTAAGTTCACCGATTAGGGGACCAGAGCTACGCCTGTATCCAAGGCGTTGCGAGTCTGGGACTCTTCGTTCCGACACCAGGATCCTGCAGCAAGCGGTTATCGCCTGCGGCGGGACGCTGGTGATTGACGGATCGTTTGGGCCGGCGACGTCGGAAGAAGCCAACGAGATCGATCCGCCATGGCTCTTAGAAGCTTGACTGTCCGATCGATGTCACGCCCAATTCCAAAGCTTCAGCTGCCGAAACCGCCGACCTAGATGCGGTTGCGGACGTCACAGAGATCCAGATATTTCTTGCGAAAGAGCAAGAGGCGATCGAGCCGCACCACCTGGGCCGACACGTGGCGGTTAATGGGATCGCTGCACGCAGGCGTGCCCGGCGGGCAAATTCAGCAACGTGGTGATGGACACAGTGCGAATCTCGCCGAGTTCTGGAGCGCAAGCGAGGCGGTGAAGGAACAAGGGATTCAGCAATTGCACCTGGTGCTCGTATTTGTTATTTAGCATTCGGCCCTAGCCCATTTTCAGAATGAGTACGGGGACCGTCTCCGTGTTGGAAACGGTGGCAAGGCTGGAGGCGAATGACCCAGTTCCCCTTCAGCCGGACTGGGTCTTCCCCTTAAACTGCCCGTTACCGAGGCATCCTTAATATATGGGAGAAATATATATGGGAGACAAATCAGGTTTAGACAACAACGCGCAGGTGCTGCCGCCCACCGATCCTTTTAGTGTTATCAACGTCTTACGCGCGGTGGCGCAAATGGGAACGGGCGGGCCCACTGGAGGCGCAATGGCGGCGTCCGATCTGGCCGCGCGTGTGGCCCAGGTTCGGAACCGAACAGCGCTGCAACGCCGGGCGGGCCCGGCGCCCCGGGCGACAAGCGAGCTGGCGGCGCGCGTGGCCCAGGCGCAAAATCGAAGCTTGGGGCCGAACCAGAATCAGGGCGTGGCCCAGCCTTCCCAGACTTCCCAAAGCGGATCGGGTGGCAGTTTCACGGATTGGCTGGCGGACAAGATGTACGGCCGGACTCCGCCGCCACCTTCGCCGCCAGCACCGGGACCACCCCCGATGAAAGGTGTGAACACGAGCGCGCCGGGGCAAACGCCACCGCTGCAGGCGCAGCCGCTCCAGGCCTCAATCAAACCGACGCGGCCCATCCAGCCGTTGACGATGTCGGATTTTCGGCCGGCGATCGGAAACGTGATCGACGTGCATGAGGGAGGATTTCAGAACCGCAGTGATGATCCCGGCAACTTCACGCCTGCCGGTGAACAGAAAGGCACAAAGTATGGAATCTCTGCGCGCGCCTATCCCAATGAGGACATCAAGAACCTGACCAAGCAACGGGCTGCAGAGCTGTTTCAAAGAGACTATGGCATGTTCTCAGCTCTGGCCGATCAGCGAGTCATGAACAAGGTCCTGGATCTGGCGGTCAACATGCAGAAGGGAGGCAAAGGGCCAGCCACCGAGATTCTGCAACGAGCGATCAACGCTTCCGGAGGCTATGTTCCCGTCGATGGCAAGTTTGGAGTCGGGACCGCGGACGCGGCTAATGCGATTGATCCGAACCTGCTGCTGAAATTCATCACCGACCATGCCCAAGCCCACTACAAGGAAATTGAGGCGGCCAAGCCAACGATGAAAAAGTGGTTCAAGGTCTGGGACGACCGCGCGCAATGGGAGCCGCCGGAGAACAGTAGCCGCGTGCCACGCTCCAATGCTTCGACTAACTGGGACGCCGACCGCGCCATCTCCGACCGCGAACGCGCCGAAGCGATTCGCTCCATCCGGAATTCGCTCGCTGGGCTGAGCGACCAACCGGCAAAGACTACATCCGCTCCGCAGCGGAAAGCGGCTCTGCGATCGAAGAACACGCCACAGGCGAGGGCCGCGGCGGTGAGGCAGGCCCAGGACCAGCAGAAAAAGAAACAGTTTGGCAATTAGCTGCAATTAGCGATTGGCTTTGGCTGTTGGCTTTTGGTCTTTCGCCGGAACACGCAAACCACACCGCTGATCAACACTGATGACACTGATTTCACTACAAGTTTTTTCGATCAGTGTTTTCAGTGAGCTCAGTCGCAAGATTTTCCGCCGCGCTGCGACCCTTCAATCACAGAGCTAATTGCTCATTGCTTATGGCGGGCTTTGTTGCGTTATACTTCGCCCATGAAACTCTGCGCGTTGACGATCGTTAGCTCCTGGCTGGCCTTAGGCTCTGCATTCGGGCAGCAGGCTCCTGCCGCCTCGCACATCAATTCGGGAACCGGGAAGCCTGTGGGGGTGTTGCTCGGCTTCAAATTGGTGGCCGAACCAGGCCGAGGCGCGGGAAACGACACGGGACAGGACGTGAGATACCGGGGCGATACCGAACCCCGGCGCTCCGATGACCCTACGATCATCTCCCGCTCCAATCAGTCGGAAGCCGAAAGCCCTTTTGAGACAGCATGGATCCAGATCACGAGCGATCAAGTGAAAGTCCAGTGGCTGCAGGACGCCATCGTGCCGCGCAACAGCGGTTTCTGGCGCTTCGGAGAGAACACGGACTCGGTTCGCACTAACCGGGGCTTAATTCAAGAAGACTACTTCTGGGCCGCACCGTTGGGCAAGACGCCCAAACTAGCCACCGTCGATCACCCGGAGGAGTGCGACGGCGAGGCCCGCAGATTGATCAATGAAGTTGTTTACCTCGGTCCCAGCTACGTCGCTCGCTCTACGATGGGTACTTCCGAGTCCGACTGTTTCCAGTTCGCAAGTTCCAGCGTTGTGTCGCTGGATCATCTAGAGGGCCAGCACGTTGTGATGAGCGAAGTGTTTGGTCCAACTGTGCGCGAGAAGCTAAAGCAGATCAACCGCCAGGTGTGGAGGTTGAAACCCAAAGACGATGAGGACTGCGGCCAAGACGGGTGGGAAACAGACGAGGAATGGTGGACGCTGAAGCATGCCGAAGGTCAATGGCGTGCTCTCGTCGAATTGATACCCCGCGGACGAGGGGGAACACTCTGTCGGGTGATCAGCAAGCCCCGGGCGCTCGATATGGCTCTGCCGGCGTCACTGGTTCCCTCCAACACTCTCCCCGTCGCCTGGAAAGAGATCAAGAGGGCGTTTCCGGAAGCGACAGACGCCTTCGCATCGCCCGGCGGCGAGGTGGTGCTGTTGGTCGCGCCCAACAAGATACTCGTGGTCCGGTCTCAGCTCGGCAAGCTTTCAGTGTTTTATTCCTTCGCCAAGCCGAATGCAGTTCCTGTGATGGCGGAGTGGACGCTGGGAACCAATGTTGCGCGATGGGACCAGACGCTTTCCAAGCTCCCCGGCCCGAGTCCGGCGGCCAAGCCGCGAGCTGAGCGTTCCGTACTCAGCATAAATAGCAAATAGCAATTGGCAATTAGCTCCAATTAGCTCTGAAACATCAGTGGCTATTTGCTAGCCTCGAGCAGGGAAGCAGAACACCTCGACGATTATACGGTCCGAATTCATTCTTGCCACAACGATCGACACTCCAGCGCCTGCATCGGAGGTAACCGCGGCAGGAATCACGATCTTTGCATGGACAAACTAACCAACCACTTCTTCCACATTGAAGGTGTCGCGGCGGCGGTGGCAATTCTTGGCTTTTTCTGGGCGATCGTGCGCTGGCTGTATCACGGCATCAGCGCGTTTCAGTGGCAATCCAGGTTTGTCCAGGACATGGGGACCAATCACCTTCCCCACATATACGAACGGCTGGGGCAGATCGATTACCACCTCGGGATCGAGCCCAAGCAGCCGCCGCCTATTAAGTTCACCGATTAGGGAACCAGAGCTACGCCGGCATTCAAGGCGTTGCGAGTCTTGGACTCTTCATTCCGACACAGCAAATGCCAGAATTGACAATTGCCAAAAATTCAAAATTGAAAACCGGCGAGAGCGAGCTTCCCGCGGTCTTTGGCAACCGCCAATTCTGGCAATTGCTGGTCCCTCTCTTCCAGCAGCAAAGGACAGACCATGTCTGACTTCCGCAAGGCCATCGAGACGGTGATTGCCGTCCACGAAGGCGGGTTTCAGAAGCGCGCAGACGATCCCGGTAACTGGACGGCTGCGGGCGAGCTGCGCGGGACCAAGTTCGGCATCTCCGCGCACTCGTTTCCCGATGTCGATATCGAATGCCTCACGCTGAACGAAGCCGAAGATCTCTACCGCAAGGTTTGGGGCATGTTCTCGGAGCTTGAAGACCAGCGGGTGCTGACCAAGATTCTCGACCTGGCTGTCAAGATGCAGTGGGCTGGGCATGGGCCGGCTACGAAGATCCTGCAGCGCGCGGTGAATTTCTGCGGCGGGGCAGTTCTCGAGGACGGAGCGTTCGGCGCGCGGACTGCAGAAGAAGCCAACAAGATCGATCCGCAGTGGCTTCTTGATTCGATCTGCTCGCGAGCCAAAGCACACTATGCCGAGATTGAAGCTACCAAGCCTGAGATGAAGGCTTGGTTCGTGACGTGGAACAAACGGGCAGAGTGGCTTCCGCCGAAGAATCAAAATCTGTCCTTGCGCTAGACGTTTCCGAGTTGGTGTATTCCACACAATCGACCACAGTGTCATTTCGAATCCCGCCTAGCGGGAGAGAAATCGGCTCCGCCCAAAGCCCAGCAGGAGCGATCCTTCGGCTACGCCTCCCAATGAACAACCTGGCTATCTGGCCTCACGGTTTTAAACGCGCAGCCCCGGAGGCGCGGAGAGAAGACCTGGTCGGAGGTTGGCCAAATTGCGTCCCCGATAGAACCATCGCCAGTCATGGCAGGAACTTGCCAATCTTGCTCCACGTCTCCGGCGCCTCCGCGTGTAAGACCTTTTGAGTCGTATTTATGAAACAAGCTTTCGTTCACAACCAGGAAGTACCCCATGAAAGTGCTGCTGACTGCCTTCTTGCCGCTGGTTGCATCGTTTGCGCAAACGCCGCCGACCGACGACCAGTACATCGAGCAAGTTCTCTACAAGGCCACAGGCCTGCTTTATAACCAGGCCGATGATGGCGCCATGCACATGCGCTGCACCGTCACCGCTATCGAAAAGACGCAGAAGGGCTACATCTTCGTGACGGCCGCGCACTGCGTCGGCAGTGACGATACCGAGAAAGAGAAAGTCAAGCCGGACAAGACATACTTCTTCATCACCGCAGACTCCGACGGCGGATCCAAAGACTTCATGAAGGCCAAGCTGATCGGCGCCGGCTACCAACACGAATCCGACGATTTCGCGCTGCTCGAAGTTGAGACCGAGCAGCAATTTCCGCTGGTAGTTGTCGGCAATGATGTGTCCGATCACTCCGGGCAGCCGATCGTCAATGTGGCCAGCCCCCTCGGGTTGGGCAAGCAGACCTTCAAGGGCATCGTGAGCTCGCCGAAGGTCAGCCGGCCGGTTGTGGACGGCGACATCAACTGGACCGAAGCCATGGCCATCCAGCTGTTCGGGGCCAACGGCGGCTCGTCGGGATCGGCCATCATCTGTTTGCAGCAGCGCGCGATCTGCGGATTCTTGGTGGGCACGATCGGCGGGACCAACACCATCGCCATTCAGGTATCGCGCTTCAAAGTCTGGCGTAAGGCGATCGGCGAAGGAAAGTACGAATACTTCAAGCCCAAAAAGAAAGCGACGGACTGATGAAGTACCTGGCGTTGTTCGTTCTACTCACGGGCTGCGTAGCCAAGAAGCCAGCGCGACCATCTCGGGCTAACGCGGCCATCCCCATTCGTTGTGTAACGGAAGCGCGAGCAACGAAAAAGTTGATTTGCGTCGACGCACCCAACGATCCCGGGTGGGCCATCTGCAACGGCTTGGCTGTCAAGTATGAGTGCGTTCGGTATATGAAAGAGTCCAAGTGAGCCCTCGACGGTTGCTTGGCGATAGCGAGTGGAAAGACATCGGGCGCGACGCTGCCATAGGGATCCCTCGCTCCGCTTCGGGATTTTAGAAAAAAGGAGATATCATGGTTTTCCTCTACGGACTACTTACCGCAACGGCCGCCATCATCGCGGCTGAGATCGCCTTCGACTACGCGCTGGGCGATTACCTCAAAGACCTCTTCTTGAACGAAGAGAAAAAACTGGCCGCTCAGTTCGCCCGGGCCGAGTTCCGTTACAAAGCCGCACTGGCCAAGCTGCGCAAAGGGCTGCACGCGCTGTGAAAAACTTCCTGCTGGCCATGATCGACTTCACCTTGTCGCTTCTCGCAATCTCGGTGCTGGCGATCATTGGGCTGATTCTGTTGCCGCTGCTCCTGGTGGCATGTTTTATGGACAAATGATGAAACATCATTTCGGCTAAGGAGTCCTTGCGCTGATCGCGCTCGCGGCGCTCTACTGGCTTCACCGCCAGGAAGTTGCTCTGGCCATCGCCGCGGAGCGCGCGAAGACGCAGGACAAGATCATCCAATCATCGCAGGCGGCCATCGCCTCTATCGAACAGGCGCGACAGCAAGCAATCGCCGATCTCGAAGCTGAGCGCAAGAAACCGGCGACGGTCGAGACGATCGTAAAGCAGCTCGCTGGACTCAGTGGACCTGGTGGAACCGGGTCGACATCGCTGCCCACCGGCTCCGCGGTCAAAGTCGAACAACTGCCGGATGCGCCAGCGCCCCAAGTCGTCCTCTCCGGCGACGCGCAGACCAACCTGAACTTCATTCGCGATCAGCTGCTCGATCACCGAGAATGCGATGTGAACCTGGGGGCCTGCAACCAAAAGCTGACCGAGCAAGGCAAAGAGCTGATCGCCGCAGTAAACCAGCGCGATATCTGGAAACGGGCAGCACAGGGCGGTTCGAAGACGCACCGGATGGTGAAGATGCTCAAGGTCATCGGCTGCGCCGGCGGTGGGGCGGCGCTGGGATCTTTGTGGAAGGCGCGCGGCGCTGCGATCGGCGGAGCCGCCGGCGCCGGCGCGGTGTGAGGTGATTTTCTGATGAACGATAATTTCAAAGGCTTCTGGGGCTTCTGGCGCGGGGTGTTCTCGGAAGCCGACGGTACGCCCAGCTCATCGCGCATCTTTACCGGTCTGCTGGTCGCCTTCAGCCTGGGATGGGTCACGCACTTAGTCTGGCACAACAATGCCCTGCCCGATTTCGCAGGTCTGGCCCTATTCATCGGCACACTCTACGGCACGAACAAACTTGCCGGCGCCTTCTCCAGCAAGAACCCTCCGCCTCCGCAGTAGGCCTCAATCGTGCAAAGTTTTTGGTGTTGATCTGACCTATGGACGAAGATGACGACCCCGGCGCCAAACTGATCTGGTGTGTCCTGGAGAGCCCCTGCTGCCCGCTGAGCGCAACCGACACTCGCTTTACAAGCAAAGGAAGACGAAGGCAGAACAGAAGTCCCAATGGCGAGGGCGGCTGTGGCTAGAAGCGTGTTCCCGAGCAGGAATGTTGATCTAAAGGAGAATCGTGTAGCACAGCGCGGCAAGCCGCAAATAAGAGCGAGTGTGGAGCGCAGCCGCCATGGCTGCGTCTTTACCGCTCGAAAATCGTCGCGAAAAGAAAGATTTTCGGCTCATGGTAGACGATGCCCTCGTCTGCGCTGATTGCATGCCCGCACAGCCGGGGCGGCGGTGCTCCACGGCAGCTCATTAGCCGTTGAACATTTCGTCGGGCCAGTCGGGGAAGCCGAAGCGATCGTTCATCAGTTTTAGATTGCCATTGTTCACGTTCGCGCTTAGCGATTTCTTGATGACCTCAGCCTTGTGCTTCGGCGTTCCTTTCTTTGAGCCAGTCTGGACTTTACCGGCCAGCAGCTCTTCGACGATCTCATCTTTGGAAAGCGCGCGGTTTTGTTCGCGGAGCAGAATCACCGTGGCTGGGTAAGGGTCGAGGCTGGTATATCGCTGGGGATGGCGGGAAAGTCTACCGCGGCCGTCGTTTCCATGGATGTGATCGAGGAGTGCGCGGCCCCTTCGCGCAAACTCCTCGGCGGCCTCTATCTTTTCCAGCAGGACACGCTCGAGTTGATCAGTCGGGCCGATCACATCATCGAGCGGCGGCTTGGTATCGTCCGGCATAATTTCACAGGGCTGCATGGACATCCTCAACGAACCGAGGATTACGCAGCACGAAGACGAATTCTACCAGAGCGCACAATGACCCGTAGCGATCACGGACTTCTTCTCGTTTAGAGACTTCCAATGTGCCTACGGGCAATTTACCACACTCTTCAAGGAGGGTCAGTGCTTCTCTCCGAATCTCCGCCAGATGCGTCAGAGATTCGTCTTTGGGGTTAGTGTTCATGGCTTCAATATACAAATCGGCGCAAGCCACAATGGCTTTGAGTTTTTCGCACATCGCCGTTAGTTCGATACCTTGTACTGTGGCAAGAAGATCGTTTAGTAATGTATGGGAGTCGAACATGTTCGTAAACTTCCTGTTCTTATCGATTGCCTCACTCGGCCCTTCCTCCCCATACCTGGACAGTAACTTGTGTTGCTGACTTCAAAGTCTCTAGTTCCTTCGCCAGAGCGGATATAAGCTCGGGCGGGGCGCTACCGGGGACCGGCTGTTCCTTCTCCAAAAAACACCAGGCCCAATATAAATAGGAAAGCAAGTAGGCTATCTGGCCAACGTCGTTGGCTGTGCGCATCATCCCTCCATGAATGTGGCTTTGCAAAAATGCCATCGCGAGATTGACAATCAGGATTACAGCAAGCCCGCGGACGATGGCAGCTATCCGAGGACGCCAGGTGATCCCCAGTTTGCGGGAAACGAGAATCAGAACACCGAAAGTTCCGGCTAGCGCGCCATACATCATCTGTTCACCGGTTAGGGCGATCCGCGTGTAGGGCCCGCTAACCGTGGGCCGCAGAAGGGGGGCCAGCAGTGTCCACGAGCTCAACATCACGAGTAGATTGAGAGCGATCCGTCGCGGGGTGGCAGGCGGGAGCGCGATGGCCGGCCCGAATACTTTGCGGTAAACCTCCCAGGCCACTAAGGCAGTAAGCAAATCTGCAATGACGCGAAAAGCATAATAGGACCAGAAGTAACTTATGCGACTTGCCCACCATCCAACCGCGAGCAACACATAGCAGCTAAAGGTCGTGAAATGTATTAGGGTAGAAAAGTAAGGATACCTAACACTGGAACGAGCAGATACCAGGACTACCGATAGAAACGCTAAGCTCACGGCAATCGTCAGCCAGATAGCAAGACTGATCGAGGGTAAGCTGGAAATCATATGGCCAGACTTTCTGGTATTTATTGGCCATATTCTACCCTTATTTTGGCGTTCTTCAACCATTTTCACAGCTACTGGGTGGAACATAATGATGCTAGCGGACATACCGGCGGGCAAGGATCCGGACAGCAGCCTAGCGGCTTTTCTGCGCCAACCCCGGCTCCGATAGCTGCTCCCGCCAGGTTCGCGCCGGCCAGGAAGGTCTTCCGCAAGAGTGTCCCGACTTGATCCGCCCAGCAGGTTGCAGTGACGGCTGGAATTTATCGCAAGCGCAAACATATAAGTGCGATTATTCGCCTTTTGTTCGCTCCAAAGTTTAGGGTCCGGCGCAGCGTGGGTCAAGACACAAAATCTTGGGTCCCACAAGTTGTGGTTGGGCAAGCCGACACCACCAGAGGTTTTCAAATCGACGACGGGCGGCACGCCAAGTTTTGCGGAGCGGGACAGGACATGTAGCACAGCGCGGCAAGCCGCAAGAAGAACACCCACCACGGAGATACAGAGGCACAGTGAAATCAGGGCTTACCAACGACGGTAAGCAATGCTAATGCCTTGGGCGCGAATTGGGACATGAAGCACAGCGCCCTCGCCTGCGCTTTATTACACTACCTCCCGGCAAGGGTGCCGGTGCCACGGCCATACCCCCTGTCTGCAGGAAGACTCCCTGCCTAGAAATGGCCGGTGCGCGGCAGGGTGTCGGCTGCGCTTCCGACTGCGCGCGCCAAGCTCAGCTTGGCTAAGTTGTAGGCGAACACGCTGTTGATGTAATCGAGGTCGGCTGCGGCGAGCGATGCTTGCGCCTGTACCACTTCGACGTTATCGGTTACTCCGACGTCAAATTTCTGGCGCGTCAACTGCAGAGTTTCTTTGGTCACGTAAACGTTGCGTTGCGCAACCTCCACCTGGCTCGAAGTTGCTTCGAGATCCAGATAGGCATTGCGTACATCGGCTTCGATCTGGCGCTTGAGATCGTCGAGTTCGGCGCGGCGTTGTTCCAGAGCGGAATTTGCCTGTTCGATGTCTCCTTCCGCGCGTCCGCCTTGCCAGAGCGGAATACGTAGCGTTCCCGTGACGGAAAAGGTTCCATGGGATTGCGCCGGATTGGTGCCGATCACACCGTAGTCGCTGGCCAAGGAAAATGAGGGCAGACGTTCCGCTTTTGCGGCCGAGAGCGTGCGTTCTGCGGCGCGTATCTGCGCCTCGGCGGCCTTCAGATCGGATCGCTGTGCGAATGCCTTCCCGAGCGCGTCCTCAAGCGCAGCGGTTGGAGAAGGAGAATACGGAGCCTCGTCAGAGATCTCGTATTGATGGGTCGGCGGCAGACCTGTCATACGCGCCAGATTGATTTTTTGTTTGGCCAAATCGTTCTGTAGCGTTACCAGCCGCTGCTTCTGGGTCAATACCTGCACTTCGCTGCGATCCAAATCCACTTGAGCAACCAGCCCGACCTTCCGCTGCTCGTGCGCCTGCTTGTACAGAGCGTTTGCCGTATCCAACTGCGCTTGCGCCGATTGGACCCGCGCTCCGGCGGCGATGACCTGAAGATAAGCGCCGCCCACCGCGAGCACCACCAAATCGTAAGCATCGCGCAAGGAGAGCTGATTGGCGCGGACAATTTCCGACGACGATCGATAGTTGTTCCACGCCGTGAGATCGATATTCTGCGAAAGCCGGGCGCGCAGGTCGAAGAAATTGAATGGTCCGACGATACTGGGAATGCCGAAGCCCGGAATCGGGGAGGTGACGCGCACGCCGCTGGCCCGCAGATTGAGCTGCTCCACAGTCTCCGCCAAACTGCCGTTGAAGTTCGGTAGCAAGGCGCTGCGGTCCACCCGGCTCTGGCCTTGGGCCTGCCGGGCGGCCAGACTCAACCCCACCGAACCCAGGTTATAGCGAAGGCCGCGTTGCAGGGCCTCCTGCAACGATAACTTCCCCGAGAATGCCGGCCCGGTCAAGCTGCCAGAAAAAGCCCCTTGCACCTGAACGCTGGGGTTCAGGGTGTCAACACTCGTGGTCGTGCCGGGCACGGGTGACTGCGTAGCGGTAACTGATCCGCTTTGCGCAGAGCGTCCGGAGAGTGGCAACTGGTTGGCCGTCGCCGCCTGTGTCGCTGCGCTGGAAGTACCGAGCTGGGCCAGGGCGCCACTGGTCAACAACAGCGACAGAATTAGGATTGCGCTGCACGCTCTAATAGAAGATGGGATAAAGGTATTCATTTATGTCTCCGAACGGCGCCTTTCTCTTATTGCAATTTTAGGCATGATGTATACCAACAGCGAAGCAGCAAGGGGAGTGTCATCCTGATCCCGCCAAGCGGGAGAAGGATCTGCTGCGGCTGGGCTTTGGGCGAAAAACAGAAACACCATCAACCACAGAGGACACGAAGGAACACAGAGGGGTTTCTCCTTCTCCCTTCGTGTCCCTCTGTGTCCTCTGTGGTTCAGCCTGTGGCTTCGAAATGACACGATCGTCGTTTGTATGGAATGCACCAACTCGAAACCTTCTCCTAGCTAAGCTGTTTCCGAAAGCGCCATACGCTCAGCGACACCAGCACGAGTGTGAAGAGAAATAGCGCCAGGAAATTCGGCCAAAGCGTCGAGATTCCGCTCCCTTTCATCATGCTGGCTCGCACCACAGTGGCAAAGTGGTGAATCGGGTTGGGAACCGTCATCGGCTGAAGCCATCGTGGCATCGCCTCGATCGGATTCAGCGCTCCCGACAATGAATTGAGCGGGGGATTGATGAAGAAGCCGGTCAGCTGCGCTTGCAGCGCGGACTTGCTGAATGTGGCCAGCACGGTTCCCAGGCTGATGCCCGACAAAATGCAGAGCGCTCCGCCTGCCACCACCAGCGGCAGACTGCCGTGGAAGGGAAGATGAAAAATCACCTTGAGCACGCCCAGCGCAAAGAACATCATCAAGCAGAGCAAAACGAACAACGGTACGATCTTGGCGATGATGATCTCCGAGGTCGTGGCTGGAGACATCAGTAGTTGTTCGATGGTTCCGGCTTCTTTTTCTCGGGTCATCGCCGCCGCGGAAATGAGCGAGCTATTCAACAGCAGGAGCAGACCAAAAACGCCGGTGGCGATGAACCACGAATCCACCAGACCTGGGTTATAGAGGAAGGCAGAGGACAACTGAACTGTGCCGCGCCGGCTGATCTCTGACCCTGAGATGTCCTGAACCGAAGCGCGAATTCCCTGCCCGCGCAGCCCGGCCGCGTAGCTCTCGACCACTCCCTGCGCATACCCACGGCTGATGGTCGCAGTGTTGGCGTTCATGGCGTTCAAGAGGAACTGCACGGTCGTGGTGCGGCCGCGCTGCAAATCCCGCGCGTAGTTGTACGGAATGACCACTCCGGCATCGATTTTGCCCTGGCTGATGGCATCGCCCAACTGGTTGGCCGAGGCATAGTGGCCGGCCAGGCGAAAGCTTCTGCTTTCGGTGAGCACCGCCACCAGCTCGCGGCTCTCCGGGCTCTTACTCTCGTCGACGACCCCGAGTTTCAGGTTGGCCACCGTGGCGCTCAGCGCAAAGCCGAAGAGCGTCAACTGCAACACCGGGGGCAAGATCAGTGAGATGGCCAGCCGGCGATCGTGACGGATCTGTCGAAACTCCTTGAGCACCAAGGCGCGCATCCGTTGGTCGAAGAGCTTTTGGATCAGCTTTCTCATAGTCTCACACTTTCAGTTGCATGCGTCGCATGCCTCGCCACGCAAGCAGGAAAAAAATCGAGCCGGTCACACCAATGATGACAACGTTCAGCCACAGCGACGCCCATCCCCCGCCCTGCAAAAGCGCATCACGAACGATTTCGATGTAGTACCGACCCCAAACAAAGTTCGACAGCCAGCGCAAGCCCGCGGGTATGTTCTCGATCGGATACAGCAGCCCGGAGAGCAAAAAGACCAGAAGAAATCCGCCTAGGGATACGGCTTGCAGCGCGGCCGCCTGGCTGGGAATGCGTGACCCCACCATGGTGCCGAACGAGGCCACACAAAAGGCGTACAAGATGGTGGATGCCAGGAACGGAGTCGGATCGCTTACGAAGTTCAGACCGAAGTACGTAAATAGCAAGACCATCATGAGCAGGCATTCCGACAGGCCGACCGCCATGAAAGCGAGAACCTTGCCCAGCAGAAACTCAAAAGCCGAGATGCTGGAAACGTAGACCTGGAGGATAGTCTTCTGCTCACCCTCTTTTGCCATGGCCAGGGCCGCTAGCAGAGGCGGGAACATGGAGACGGCCAGGACGAAGACGCCGGGACCGTAGAATTTCTTCGACGAAAGGCCTGGGTTAAACCAGAGCCGGAAGGCAGTCTGCACCTGCGACGTGTTGGCTCCGGGATTATTCTTTGCGTTGTAAGCGCTGGTAATCTGGCTCGCATAAGCGGAGGTCAGCTTCGCTGTATTAGCGTCGGAAGCATCCACCAGCAATTGCACCGGGCTGGTAACGCCGCGAGCCAGGTCGCGGCCAAAATGAGAGGGAATAATAAGGACCCCGCGTGCCTGATTGGAGATCAACGCCATGTCCGGCTGTATGTTTGTCGGCCACGAGACTACGCGAAAGGTAAGCGATGCGCGGAAGGCATCGACGAAGTCGTGCGACGCTGGAGAATCGTCAAAGTCTTGGACGACGATGGGCAGGTCGTTGACGGTTAGAGAGATGGCAGTGCTCAAAAGAAAAAGCAGAACCAAAGGCAACACCAAGGCCAGCGCAAGAGTCCGCCAGTCGCGGACGATCTGTATCAGTTCCTTTCGAGCTTGTGAGAAAACACGACGCATTCCTCAACCTCCTTTGCGGTTCCACGGATCCGCGTGCATGCGCGCAAATCCGCGGTGTGGTTTTTCTTCGCTCTCTGAAGTCCTGCCCTGAGACAACCCTCGTTTGTCGACATACTCTTCTCCCGGTCACGGCGCTAATCTTCAGCGCGGTATTGCCCTTCGAGGCGCGCTTTTTCAACAATACTGATAAACACGTCTTCGAGTGAGAAGCGTCCTTCGCGGATGCTCATCACGTGAATTCCGTTGCGTTCAAGTTTCTCTTTGGTGGACTCGAGTCCGGCTTCGTCGTCCGTGACCACATGCAGACGGTCGCCGAACAGAGAGACGCGCCAGCGCTCCAGCTGGCTCCGCAGCAAGTCGGCCGCACGTTGTGGCTGGTCGACGACCAGCTCCCAGAGATGGCCGTGCTCGCGCCCTTTGATTCCACTGGGAGTGCCTTCGGCAACAAGCTCCCCGGCGACCATCATGCCCAGCCGGTTGCATTGTTCGGCCTCCTCCAGGTAATGGGTCGTGACCAGAACGGCCGCGCCGGCATCAGCAAGCGAATTGATCATGGTCCAGAAACTGCGGCGAGCAAGCGGATCTACGCCCGAGGTCGGTTCGTCTAGAAACAGGATGCCCGGCTCGTGCATGATGGCTGCGCCAAAAGCCACGCGCTGCTTCCAGCCGCCCGGCAGACTGCCGGTGATCTGGTGCTGTTGGTTCTCCAAGCCGGCGAACGCCAAGACCCAGCGTATCTTTTCCTGCTGTTCATTCTCCGGCACACCATAAACTCCGGCAAAGAACTCCAAGTTCTCCTGGATGGTCAGGTCGTCATAGAGAGAAAACTTCTGTGACATGTACCCGATCTGCCGGCGCACTCCTACGGAGCGGAAGCCGCCGCTCTCGCGGGCAAGCTGCATGGAGCCGGAGCTGGAAGGAAGAAGGCCGCACAGCATCTTGATGGTCGTAGTTTTGCCGGCACCATTGGCGCCCAGGAGACCATAGACCTCGCCGTGGCGCACTTGAAGTGAGACGTTGTGTACGGCGGTGAAGTCTCCGAACTGTTTGCTCAACTCGGCGGCGCCGATCGCCACCTGGCCGAAGAGATGGCGATGATCATGGCGCCCTGGAAACGGAGTTTCATGTATTTGTTGCTGCAAGCCGCGCAGGGTGGCAACGAAGGTGTTTTCGAGCGTCGGCTCATCGACGCGAATCTCTTCGAGAGGGAGCTGGCTTTCTCGAAGCTTCGCCTCAACCGCTTGTGTGGCCTTCCGGGGATCTTGCGCCAAGACGTCAATACGGTCACCAAAACGCTGCACATCAAGAATCGTTTTACCGGGCCCGCTGAGTTCGGACAACGCGCGCTCGGCTTGGCTCAGCTTCGGTGTCCGCAGTTCCAGCCGCTTGGCGTGCAAGCCGGAGCGTACCTCGGCCGGTGTGCCGCTCTGTTGAATTTCTCCTTGATAAATTAGATTAATGTAATGGCAGCGTTCCGCTTCATCCAAATAGGGCGTCGCCACCAGAATCGTCAGGCCGTCCGCAGACAGGTGCGCCAGCGCATCCCAGAACTCCCGCCGTGAAACCGGATCTACGCCTGTCGTCGGCTCATCCAGCAGCAATACTCTCGGTTCAGGCACCAAGGCGCAGGCCAGCGCAAGCTTTTGCTTCATGCCTCCGCTCAGCCGGCCAGCCAGCCGGTCAGGAAAACGCTCCATGCCGAACATGCGCAGGTAACGTTGAGCGCGTCGCGTGATTTCTTCCGGAGGCACCAACCGCATGTCGCCGACGTAGCGAATGTTCTCCATCACGCTCAGGTCCGGGTACAGGCTGAAGGCCTGCGTGAGATACCCAGTTTGCGAGCGTGCCTCGTGTGCAGGCCGGCCGAAGACCGAGACCTCGCCGCTGCTCGCTTCCATCACTCCGGCCAGGACCTGAAAGGTCGAGGTCTTGCCCGCCCCGTCGGGTCCGATCAGACCAAAGATCGCGCCTTTGCGCACGTGGAAGGTGATTCCGCGCACTGCCTCCACTGACCCGTATCGTTTTCGCAAGTCCCGGGCGCGAATGGCAATGTCTTCGCGGGCTCTTCCAGAAAGATCCGCAAGTGCGCGATCGGCAAGAACGGCGTTCACTTTCGCCACCTGCCTTCCGGCCAGTGATCGCCGCTGGTCAGGATAGCGCCGTCTGCCGGCATGCCCGGCTTCGCATAGCCGACAGCTCCTTTGAGTTGCAGCTTAAGTCCCACAACCTGTTTCACGCGGTCATCTCGAAAATAAGTGTTTTCCGGAGTAAATGTGGCTTGAGGGTCGATGCGCGAAACATAGGCATTGATCGGCTGTGTGGGATTGGAGTCGATGTAAACACGCGCTGGCTGACCAACCTTGATCTTGCCAATCTGACCTTCGGGAACGAAACCCCTCAGATACACTTTGCCAAGATCGACAAGAGTAACGACCGGCGTGCCGGCAGTGATTACTTCTCCAGGCTCAGCCGTCCGCGTAGCGATAGTCCCGCTGAACGGCGCCTTGACGATCAAGTCTTGTCGATTGTCCTGGGCTTCGCGGAGCTGGGCTCGAGCTTGCTGCGTGTTGGCCTCGGCGCTGGCGATCTCGGCCTGCTGTTGCGCAAGCTGCATTTGCACCGTAGCCACGCGACGTTTGGCGGCTGCAACAGCGGCAGATTGCTGTTCGGCCGTAGCCTCGGCTTGTCTGCCTTGCCGCTCGGATACTGCCCCCGTCTTAGCCAGCCGCGAGTAAGCGTCTCTGTCGAAGTCCGCGATTTTAAAGGAGGCCTCCTGTTGCGCAGCCTCCGCTTCGCTTTGCTGCAGTTGCGCCTGGAGTACGGCAATCTGATCGTGGTCGGACTTCAACCGCGCCGTAGCCTGCAGCAAAGCGGCGTTGGCCTGGTCCTCCCGCGCTCGCAGTTGCTGATCGTCGAGAATGGCGATAATGTCGCCGGCCTGAACCGAATCGCCCTCCCGATAGCGAATCTCAAGAATGCGCCCGGTTGTTTTTGGAGAGACGGCGGAATCGTCTCCTTCAATCCGGCCGCTCAGAAGAATGACGTTGTCCGGCACGGGCGCTGCGGAAAAGAATTTCTTCCAGGCAACAAAGCCGCCGACAGCCAGCGCCGCGAGGAGCGCCACGACGATAATCCCGCGTCGCGACCGTTTAGGAGGCGAAGCTGGAATGACGTGACTGTCCGGCGGCTCGCTCTGAACAATACCTGTTTCCACGTCCACTATCTGCTTTGCGCTCATGGCTTCGTCCTTGTCCTTTGCGATTTCCTAAGCTTCTTGGATGGCCGGCTTGCGTATTTGGCGCCTTTTAAATTCGCGCGCGTTTCCGCTGCCGCCCAATAGTCTCTGAAAGTTGCGTCCAGCCAGGCGTGGAGGTCACCGTTTGGCTGCATGGCCCAGAGCAGCAGAGTGCCCAGCACGCTTCGCTGAAATGCCAAGGCCAGAGCATCAGCCTCCCGGTCGCGCCGTATCTCACCTCGCCTCTGCCCGGTAGCGATGATTTCAGCAATCCTGGCTCGTCCGAACGCCATGGTGTCCCGAGTCAATCCCCGCACTTGATCGTTCGAGATGAATGCGGTGAACAAGCTGCGCGTGAGTGCCTGACTCTTCCCCGGCTCGTTGGCGATGGAGTGCATTAGATTCTCTAAGACCTTGCGGATCCGGCTTCCGGCTTCCGCCTGACGGCAAGCGGCCTTCACCTTCTCGATCTGCTTCTCAGAGAGGACGGTGAAGACATGATGTTTGCTGGGAAAGTAGTTGAAGAAGGTCCCCAGGCCCACATCCGCCGCCTCGGTAATGTTCTCCGTAGTCGTTTCAAAGAAACCCCGCTCCGCGAAAAGACGCATCGCAGCTCGAAAAAGCCTCTCCCGAGTCTCGGCCTTGCGCCGCTCGCGCCGCCCCGGAAGAAGCCCCGCCACGTGTTTACGCTCACGAACCTGGGTCATGACCATCCCTGGGCCGTGAGGTGATTCATATTCATATATGAATTGTATTCATATTTGAACGGAACTTGTCAAGAGATAAGCTGTACCAAGGGGTCAGCCACGCGCTCAAGGATGGGAGCGTGTTTCATAAATGGGGATTTGAAAAGTACGCTTCGAGAGATTACGGAAAAACTCTAAACGTGTGCGAGGAGTGTCTTTCTTTTTTTGTGTCAGGACCCGACGAAGGCGAGAGCTTTGTGAAGGGTTCTGTCCGGGCGGACGAACGCCAGCTCGGCGTATATGCGATTCGTGTCAAAGATGAAAGGCGGTGTGCCCGACGGTGGATTCGCCGATCCAGTACAGGGGGGGATAGCGCTACGCATGCAAGCAGTAATCGAAAATAACGTCGAAAATCTTGCGCCAACTTCTGCCATCCAACCTTCACATGATGGCAGTTTGGCATGGCACCGCCTATTTGTCCGGTACGTCGGCTCGAGGGGTCTGAGACGCATCCGTTCCAGAGCCACGTGAAGTTAGACCCCACCGAAGCCTAATTGTCGCCAACCGAGCACCTACGTCTCGACGGCAAGAACATTATTGTCTCTGACAGTGGCGACGCTTCGAACCGAGTGCTCTTCCTCCGCCACGATCGCATGCGGAAGTTTCTTCTCTATAAGTAGGTTAAAGAAAGATGCCGTTAGAATGCCGCTGGCGAAGCCGAGAACCGCGCCGATGAGCGGCGCTATCACTGCTAGCACCATTGCCTGATCCGTTTCAGACACATTCCTGCCCGAGGCGCTGCTCGTGATCAAGGATACAAATGACAGCGCCGGAACAAACACTACGCCCCCCAACCCAAGGACGGCAGCCGATACCATTGCCGCTTGGAGTACATTCACTCTTCGATCGTCTTGCACAAGCCCTACCTCCCCCATTTGGAACCCTTTAGTGCCCCAGCAAATGCCTTCCATATAATTCAGAGCTGGATCGATCCGCGCAGGTTGCCCGAATGCATGTTTCTCCTTTTGTTTGCACACGTTTAGGTTGCTGAGCGCAATCGACATGATTGCCTAATCCCTTCGTGCTACTCCATGGATGACTTCCATCACAATTTTTTATTGTCTTTTAAATGTCTTTCCCAGCTCCGCGGGAATCTAATGCGTATGAGCGACAAGCCCACAAAACGATTTCTGTTCGCCAGCGATTTCGATCACACGCTGACCTTTAACGACTCTGGCTACGTCCTAAGCGAGTTGCTCGGTATTCCCACGGAAGAATTCGAGCGCAAAGCCACTGGCATGGCGAAGCTGAACTTCGTCCAGCAGGGCGCGGAACTCGCCTACCTGCTGCTGCACGATCCCATGTTTCGCGGCCGGGTACGCCAAGAGCACTTGCGCGAAGTCGGCAAGCGCATACGCCTGAAGCAGAACATCGAGCTGCTCTACCAGATCCTTGCTAACGGAATCGATGGATACCATTTCGATTTTTACGTGCTGTCGGCTGCGCCCGTCGAAGTCATCCAGTCCGCTCTGGAAGGTATAGTTCCAGCGGACCACATCTTCGGCACCGAGTTCCTCTACACCAGCAGCGGCGAGATTGACACCATCGTCCGCGCCACCGCGGGCTACGGCAAGGTGGCCAGGCTCGACCAGCTGCAGACTGAACTGCAGGTCAGCCCCGACCACATTGTTTATGTGGGTGACGGCAGTTCCGACTTGCACGTGATGCTGCACGTCAAGCTGCGCGACGGCTTCACCATCGCCGTCTCAGAAGCTAAAGACATCGCGCAGGTCGCGCGGCGCAGCGTGGTCGGGAGCAACGCGCTCTCCGCGCTGATCCCGATCCTGGAAAAAATTGTCGGCTGGCAACGTCCTGCTATTCGCGACTTCTTCGAGTCCTGCGGCTTCTCGATCCAGGAATGGGAAACCGTGCGAACCGACTGGCTGACGCTGCGCCCGCTTGCCGATGAGTCGGCCGAGTCCCCGGAAGGCAGCAGCGCGCAATCAGCAGTGGCAACCTGAAACAACAAGATCGCGCATGATCGCCGTCATCGCGCGTGATCGCCGTCATCGGAGCCTCCCCGATTTCGGCGATTCCGGGCGATGGCGCTTTGCCGACGATTACCAACAGGCGGCGGCGCGATATTTGTTGATTCTGTTCGCTTCATGGCGAACCTCCTTATTAGTCTCGCTGCGCGGCGGCTTAACCCATTTCTGCGACGCAACATGCCGGGCTGGAATGAATTGAACTGTCTTACATCTACCAGCGGCGTAGTGAACTCCGTGAAAGGCTTGGTGTAGTAGATGCCCGCGTTATTCACCAGAACGTCGATCGTTCCGAAGTGCTTGATTGCGGTTTCGACACATTTAGCAGCGGTCTCCTTCTTGCCGATATCACCATCGACGAGAACTAGTCGGGGGTGAGGCGGTCAACGATTGAGTGGCATCCAGGGCCGTTGCAAGCACGTTGTAGCCCCTCATTGAGGAAGGCCTCGACCAAACCCGCACCAATACCACCCGATGCTCCCGTGACGATGGCTGTTTTCTTGTCTGACATATATGACACCTTGTTTGGAAAGTCAGATCCTCAACGTGAAGAACGGACAAAATGTAGGACCAATGCTGCCATCTCATCTGCCGCGGTGTCCAATGCGAAATGACCGGCGTCGAGAACGTGTACTTGAGCGTTCGGCACGTCCCGGCGATAGGCTTCCGGCTCCGAGAGTTCGAATGAGAGGTCATACTTACCCCAGATCACCAGCAGGCGCGGCTGCTTCTTGCGCATCCATGCTTGCCATTTCGGGTAGTCGTCCACATTGGTTCGATAGTCGTAGAACAGATCGCTTTGAATGTCGGCCTGGCCGGGCTGATTGAGAAAGGCAGATTCATCGGTCCAGAGATCTGGGTCATAGCGTTCCACGTTGGGATCGTTCCCGACATGGCGCGTCCGCGTCGTCGACAGCGACAGGAGATTGTTGCGAAGCGTGCTTTCGTTTGGCAGCGCGATCGGCCCAAAAGGCCCGCCGCGGCTTCCAATTTGCCCCCAGTCCTTCATTGTGGGCCACAGCGTCCTGGACGATAAGAGCCTCGATCCGGTCCGGATGAGCCAAGGCCATGCGAAAACCCACGGGGCCGCCGTAATCCTGCATATAAAGCGTATAGTGCGAGAGCCCGAGCGCTTCGGTGAAGTGATTCATGATCTCGGCGTAGTGATCGAACGTATATGCGAATTTCTTCGGGTCCGGCCAGTCACTGTGTCCGAAGCCCGGGTAATCGGGCGCGACAAGGTGATAGCGATCGGAAAGCCGCGAGAAGAGAGGTTCGAACATCCGCGATGAAGAGGGGAGTCCGTGCAGCAGGAGAATCGTCTGCGCGTCTTTGGGACCGGCCTCTCTGTAAAAGATGGAGAGCCCATCGATCTGTGTCGTGCGATACAAAGTCGGATGTTCCACCGGACGTTCCTTTCCTTGCGCTTGGGCGAACAATTGAAATGATGCGAGCACCCCAAAAACCGCGAATGCGATGCACGAGACTGCAAGCAACGGCTGCAACGTGGCAATCTGAAAAGACGCATCTTCTGGCTCCGTTTGTCCGAGCGCGACCACCGCTCGCCGTGTTTTGCCAACTCACATCGTCAGCACGACGCGGAACTGTGCCTTGCCGCTCAGCATGCGCGCGTAAGCTTCGGCCGCTTTTTCGAGCGGATATGTCTCAATCATGGGACGCACGCCGGTTAGCTCGGCGAAGTTCAGTGTGTCCTCCTCACTGGCTGGTGGTCCCGCAGCCGTGCCTTGAATACTCTTAGTTCCAACAATGAGCTGTAGCGGTGTGACCGCAATGGGATCAGATGCAACGCCGATAATTATGAGCTTGCCGTTTGTCGCCAGACCGTCGATCAGTTCGGACATAGCTTTTGAGCTTGGGGCCGTGGCCAGAATGGCCTGTGCTCCGCCCAACTTTTGCAAAGCCTCTGCTGGGTTTGTCGATTTGGTGTCGATGTACACGCTCGCTCCGAGTTTCTTTGCGAGCGCCGCGGTTTCGGCCCCGCGCCCGATAGCCGCCACTCTGTAGCCAAACTTGTTCGCGAATTGAATCCCCAGGTGACCTAGACCGCCGATACCCTCCACGGCGACAAGGTCGCCGGGAAACGCACCACTGCGCCGCAGCGCGTCAAACGTGGTAACTCCGGCGCAGAGTAGCGGTGCTGCTTCCGGGTCACTTAGTGTTTCCGGTATTGCCACCACTGCCTCCACGGGAGCCACCATGTATTGCTGGTATCCGCCGTCATAGCTGATGCCCGGAACTTTCAGATTCCGGCAATTGCGAAAATCTCCGCGCCGGCACTGGGGACACGTGTTGTCATGGCCGCCGTGCCAGCCGACGCCGGCGCGCTGCCCCTTCTTCCACTCGGAAACACCGACGCCCACTGCATCGATGATTCCCACCACTTCATGTCCGGGAACGCGGGGATACTGAATTCCGGGCCAAAGGCCTTCTTTCGTGAACACGTCGCTGTGGCAAACGCCACAGGCCTGCACTTTGATCCGCACCTGTCCTGCAGCCGGCTTAGGAATCTCGCGCTCGACGATCTCGAAATCTGCTGTGGGGTTGGAGACTTGCGCCACCTTCATCGTTCCTACTGCTACCGTCGCTGTTGTCATAAATCCTCCTATTCACTTCAAGCTTGATTCTGAATCACATACAGGACACTCGAAAGTAGACGTCCGCGCCAGTTGATCGGTGCTTCTTATATCAGTGCTTCGGTTTGACCTTAGCCGTGAAAGCTCGCAATCGAATCATTCCGTTCTGAATAACAAAGGTATCGCTGGCGAGTTCGTACGAATTGTCTGCTGTTTCCGAGGTCCAAACGATGTATGCGTATTCCCCTTCGATTAATCGCTGCTTCCGTGCAACGGACGCACTTGGTTTAGCGAACTCGGCGAACATTCTCTCAAATACAGGTTTAATTGCATTCGTTCCCCGCAGTGCTCCTTCGGGGCCAAAAAACACCGCGTCCGCTGAGTAGTCTGCCCATACGCCATCAAGATCCCGATCGGCGAAGCACTTGAGGTGGTGATCGAGGACCTCCGCTGTTGATCTCATGGTGATCTCCTAATCAGCAGATAAGAAACATCTGCGGGAAGTATTCTGCTTCGGGGACTATTTTGGGTTCTGGCATACGTGCAAGCATTTGGAGAAAGGAAGCTTCCCTTCCCGGTAGGCCTTCATCGCTACGTCATTGCCCAAAATAGTCATTGCCCAAAATAGCGTGCAGATCGTTGAGGGCTGTGGGAGGCGCCGTCTGGGCTTTCGCGTCTCAGGGAAGTCGATTTTCGTATCCCAGGGCGTCTTAGAGGTAATCAAAACAGACCGGGCTTGAATCCGGGAAATTGGACCTCGCGTATTCTCAAGGATTGACTATCGGCAGCCCGGTAAGCGACCAATCGAACAATGGTCGACGCCTTGCTATTTCGAAAAACAACCGGGGGATCGCCGAAATCGCCGGAATCGCCGAAATTGGGAAGGCCCCGATGACGGCGATCACGCGCGATCAGGGCGATTCCGGCGATCTCCTGGCTCCCCGTGCATCGTCATCCAATCCTAACCGGCGTTGGCGAAAACCACGTCATATACATGCATCATGCCCTGGTCCTTCATCTCGCCGTGGATTTTGACCTTTTTCCCCATCTTTCCTTTGCATATCTCGGGGTTCTCGACTTTCGTGGCCTTGCCTTCGTCATCCACGAACACTGCTTGTCCACTCTTTCCTTCGCATGAGAGGTCGCATGTGGCCTTCCCCGCATCCTGCTTTACGCATTGTTGGTCACAGAGGGTACCGGTCATTTCAGTACCCTTGCTCTGATCCTGGGCAAACATGAACGTCGTTGTCCCCAAAGCCAGCGTCAATAGCGCAGCCATTCGTTTCATGTGCTTTATTCTCCTTAGGTAGAAACCCAGATCTAACGAAGCAATCGCCTTTGCCATTATTTAGACCGATGCACCCTGGTAGTGGTTGCCAGAACTCTTAGGCTCACTTTTGATTCTCTTTCTGAAATCCCGAATTCGGGGCTTTGAGCCGGGGTGAAGGACCTCTATAGCCGCGAGTCGACTCTTAGATATCAATCACCACATCTTCCTGCGGGCGCGAGCAGCAAATCAACAGGTTGCCCGGAGCCGCGGGCTCCAGTGGCTCGGGATCATACTTCACCGAGCCGGAAATCAACCCGCACTCGCAGGTATGACAAACTCCGGTCCGGCACGACCAGCGGACCGGAACATCGCAGGCTTCGGCGAGCTCCAGCAGGCTCTGGAACTTGGAGTCCCAGAAAACAGTTAGCCCCGCGCGAGCGAATGAAACCCTTGGACCGTCGCCGACGGGACCGGGGGGCGCGTGCGGTAGCTGACGCGGCCTCTCGGCTATACCCGGTGTGATGGACTTACCCGAACCAAAGATCTCTGTGTGGATGCGATCATCGGCCACGCTCCAGCCGCTGAGTCCGGCCGTGAAGTCCTCCAGGAATGCCGCGGGGCCGCATAGATAAAACTCAGACTCGTGCGCCACGCCCAATTTCTCAAGGACCGCGACCGTCAGCCGGCCGGCAGCATCGAAGTCGGAACCCAGCCTGTCGGTCGCATCAGGTCTGCTGTACTGGATGTAGCTGCGGGCATGAGGCAGTTTAGCCAGCAACTCGCGTGTTTCGCGTGCAAAGGGATGATCCATCCGGTTGCGGGCTCCGTAGATCCACCAGACCTGGCGCGGCGACGCCTGTGCAGCGAGTGCGTGGAGCATTGCCATCACTGGAGTCGCACCGACACCCGCGCTCAACAGCACCACTGGTAGATCGCCAGGCTTCAGCGTGAATGCGCCGCGTGGCGCGCTAACGTCCAAAACATCCCCGGTGCGAAGCTGCGTGCTCACGTAGGTGCTGGCGGTTCCGTTCGGCTCCTCTTTAATGGTTACGCGATAACGATCGGCGTCCGGCATATCAGATAGCGAGTAGCTACGCAAGATCGGAGGTGCGTCAGCTTGAGGCCGGAGCCGCAACACCACGAACTGCCCCGGCAGAGGGACGGTTAGCGAATGGCTGTCCACGGGCTCAAGCAAAAGCGAGATCACGCTGCTGCTCTCGCGATCCATTCTGGCCACCTTCAGAGACCGGAATCCGGGAGCGGCGGTAACCATCTGCTCCGGCGAAGCTAAGGCGGCGTTGCCCGTAAACAGTCCCGGTTGCGTCATCTGCCGGAAAAGCGCCGCAAAGGAAGATTTCCACCCGGAACTCAAGGCCGGGATTCGCAAAGCGCGCTCAAGATCTTCTCGGGCGGGTCCGGGAAGATACAGTAATGCGTCGGCTGCGGTGACAGTCAGGCGCTCCGGACCCTCGGCAACTTTAACGATTGTGTCGCCGGCTCCCACTTCGCCCTCTTCCAGCACCCGGAAGTAGAACCCGGGGCGGTGATGCTGGACCAGCAAAGCCGCCATCCTCGGCTCATCCATGCGTATGCCGACGCGGTAGCAAGTCACCCGCGGCTGCGTGACTTCGAACAGCGCAGCGCCGATCCGGTAGCGGTCGCCGATCGCGACCTCGCTGTCGGGCAACCCCTCCACGGTCAAATTTTCTCCGAACTGCCCGAATGTGAAATCGCTTCGCTTCAGCTCTTGTTCCCAGTAACGATAGGAATCCATCTGATAGACAAACACAGCGCGGTGTTCCCCACCGTGACCGGCCAAGTCACCCTGCGCGTCGCCATCGATGTTGAGCCGCCGAACCATACGCCGGCCCTGTACCGGCTCCTTCCACACGGACGTGTACACAGTCTTCCCCCGCCATGTGATCTCATGAGGACGACCTACGTTGACTGACAACAATCGCGCCAAATCGACCCCCCTACATTACGGCCTTACGGCCTTCTGTTACCCCACTCTGCCCCTCGTGCTCCCCCGTCCAGGAGTCTAAGTCGCGAGGCAATGGGGATGGAGCCAAATCAGATCGGGAAGCTGCCCCTTGTTCGCGGCAAACGTTAGAAACAATGCCTGGAAATTACTTCTCCCGCCGGACCTCCGCACAAGTCCTGCATGATTGCCGGACGGTTCGTCGACAAGCCGGTTCCGATGAGCTTGTGGGTCGCGATGTAGCCCACAGTGATTGAACAAAAAGGAGAGCCCCCACCAGTTTTCGTGGGCACTGGCAGCGGAATATCAAACCACCTGCAGGCTGCGCCAATCAGCCGACCTACAATCATGCTCATCCCTCGTCTCCCCTTCCTTCCTCATTTATGACCATTGGGCCATGTCGTGCTGCGTGAGGGCGAACTCCTACTCTGGGTCTAACTTTCTCAAACCCCCTGGTACACAAGCGCAATGAATGCAGTCGGCGTCATGAACAGCTTGCCCCATTCCGCGTCATAGCGCGCTCCAGGTCTGGCCGCAATAACTTCGGACAGGGGCTTACCCTGTTTTTTGAGAGCCGCGACTTTGTCGCGGATTTCGACCAACACATCCCGGAATAGAATCAGGTCGGCTTTGCCACCCACGGCCCCGTGCCCAGGAATAACGATCATCTTCTCGGTGACGTGTGCGAGGTTTGCTTCCGCCGCGCGTATCTGGCCGTCGATGCTCCCTCCCGTCGAGTAGTCGACGAAAGGATAATCGCGGTTCCAAAAAGTGTCTCCGGTGTGAAAAATGTCGGCATCAGTAAAGTGCACGAAGATGTCGGAGTCCGTGTGGGCAGGCAAGTAGTGCTTAAGAACCAGAGTGGTGCCGTTGACCTGCAGAGTGTAGTCATCTTTGAAGACGGTGGAAGGAATCGCACCCGCCGGCGCGGCTGGGAAGGTGTGTTTCCAGCCTTCGACGCGCGTGTCCACTGAAAGATGCTTGCGCGTATTCTCTTGCGCCAGGATGCTGGCTCCGGCTTCGTGTAGCCACTCGTTGCCACCGGTGTGATCGAAGTGCCAATGAGTGTTGATCAATTGCTTGATGGGGTCCGCATTGATGCTGGCTAGAGCTGCCGAGACCTTCGGACGCGCGCTGACGATTTCGGCATCCACGAGCAGCTTTCCGTCGGGGCCGGTAAGAACGGCGATATTGCCGCCCGCGCCCAAAAGAACGCTGATATTGCGGCGAAGCGTTTGAACCGTAACCTTTGCCGTCGCGGCTCCCTTGATCGCATCTCCAACGAGGTCGCCTGTCTGGGCGAAGACGCCCCTTGGAACAAGAAAAGCTCCACCAATCGTCAGACCACCTGCAACGAGAAACTGGCGGCGTGAGATTTCGCCTGAAAGTGTGGACATGATAGATGCTCTCCCTGCTCAGTCAGATGCATTGGTGCTGCCAAACGACGTGTAAGCAGGATTTCCGGTTAATTCGCCCGTTTAGGACTGTTTTCAAGGGATTGGCCGAAGCTGTTCTCAACTGGGCCAGTGAGAACGACGTCAGGTAGATATTATTTGCCCGGCAGTGCAGGAATACGTTGTGAAACACCTCGAGAGTACTCGAATCGGATCGTCCATTGATCATTGATCAAAGGATCAAGGATCAAGCGATTAAGGCTGGTATCCGTCGGCTCGCCACTTGGCAAAGAGCGCGAGCTGGTCCGGCGTCCAATACGGCCCGCCTGGAGGCATCGACGGGGGCTTGCCGTCTTGCGGAGAGAGCGCCTGCTGAACGCGTTCGGCGTTTCCGTAATTGTTGCTGGGATCAGACATGTAGGAATAATCATCTAGCTTGACGCCGAATCCCTTCATATGGGCTACATCCACCGAACGAAACAAGGGATTGATGTCGGTCGCAAACGAAGTTGTCGCCATCCTGATCTCCTTCCCGGCCCGCTCAAGAAATATTATATGGCAATCAATTTTCGCGGGATTGGACCGGGCTCGACGTGAGTTCCACAGAGCGAGCTGATTCAGCCTGCGTGCCTCGTAGGCCTGCGTGTGCCGGTGGTAGACTGCGTTTATGGCTACCCCAGAAGAAGACGAGGAAGAAGCGGACGAAAATGCAACTGCGATTCACGTGTGGAACCGGGGAAGAATCAGGACGTAATCTCTGAGTGTTAAGCCCAGGTTGACGCAGTTTAAGCCGGCGCCGGCGTTGTAGGGCGAGCCAGGACATAGTGCACCCGCATCCAACACAATCATCATGAGCGAAACTACTCCATTTATTCCGACTGTCGGTCGTAGCGACGAGCTGTTTCCGAAGCTGACCGCCGCCCAGATCGCGCGCATCGCGGCGCTAGGGCATGTGCGTTCCATCGAGCGTGGCGAGGTGCTGGTAGAGGTGGGAGCCAGCGAGGTGCCGTTTTTTGTGGTGGTCTCCGGAGAGCTTGAGGTTGTGCGCCCGTCGGGTACCACGGAAACGCTTATCACCTCCCACGGACCGGGTCAGTTCACGGGCGAGGTCAACATGATCTCCGGCCGCCGTGCCCTCCTCCAAGCGCGTGTCAGCCAGTCCGGCGAGGTGATCGAACTGAGTCGCGAACACATGCTTGCCTTGGTGCACGCCGATGCCGAGCTTAGCGAGATCCTCATGCGTGCCTTCATCCTGCGAAGGGTGAACTTGTTCGCGTATGGGCTCGGAGACGTCGTTCTTTTGGGATCGAGCCATTCCGCGGGGACGCTGCGAATCAAAGAATTCCTCACGCGCAACACTCATCCCTATTCGTATATCGATCTCGACCGTGACGCCGACGTGCAGACTCTGCTGGATCGCTTTCAGGTCATCGCCACGGACGTTCCCGTGGTGATCTGTCGCGGTAGCGTGGTGCTTCGGAATCCCACCAACCGGCAGATCGCTGACTGCCTCGGCTTCAACGAAGCGATTGATCAGACGCTGGTGCGCGATCTGGTTATTGTCGGCGCCGGCCCCGCGGGGCTGGCGGCGGCAGTGTACGGCACGTCCGAAGGGCTTGACGCGCTGGTGCTGGAAACGAATTCGCCGGGCGGGCAGGCCGGTTCGAGCTCCAGGATCGAGAACTACCTGGGGTTCCCGGCCGGTATCTCTGGCCAGGAACTCGCTGGACGCGCATACACGCAGGCGCTGAAGTTCGGCGCTCACGTAATCATTGCCGAGAGCGCCGCGCGGCTTAGGTGCGACCGGAAACCCTACGCCATTGAGGTCGACAAAGATACTCGTGTATTGGCGCGCGCTGTTGTCATTGCGACGGGGGCCGAGTATCGGAAACTCAAAGTTGAGAACTTCTCGCGCTTTGAAGGCGCAGGCGTTTACTATGGCGCGACCTTTGTTGAAGCGCAGTTGTGTGGTGGACAGGAAGTGATTGTGGTCGGTGGAGGGAACTCCGCCGGCCAGGCGGCGGTGTTTCTGGCCCAGTCAGCCAAGCGTGTGCACTTGCTCGTGAGATCGGGTGGCTTGGCCAAGACTATGTCGCGCTACCTGATTCGGCGCATCGAAGAAACTTCCGCGATCGTATTGCGACCGTACACGGAGATTGTGGCGCTCGAAGGAGGCGACCATCTCGAATGCGTCCGCTGGCGGAACAATCAAACGGGGCAAATCGAGGCCAACAACATCGGCCACGTGTTCGTCATGACTGGAGCGAGACCCAATACGGACTGGTTGGATGGGTGTGTTGCGCTGGACGCCAAAGGATTCATCAAGACCGGACCAGACCTGTCGCCGGAGGATCTGGCCGCCGCACGCTGGCCACTTGTCCGCCTTCCGCACCTCCTCGAAACGAGTCAGCCCGGCGTGTTCGCGGTGGGCGATGTTCGCGGCGGCAATATCAAACGCGTTGCGTCGGCTGTTGGAGAGGGATCGATTGCAATCTCGTTCGTGCATCAAGTCCTCCAGGAGTAACGAGCGCAATGGATGTCCGCTGGACTGTTATGAGGCGTGATCGCAAGCAACTTGACCCTGCCTATAACTATCAAAGGGAATACACGGTGCCCGAGTTCTTAGTGAGCCAGTCCTCCAGTGGAAGGAAGCCAAATGTCCACGTTGCACCCTCAGTTCACGGCGCGAATCGATGGCTCTCCAGATGTCATTTTTGACCTGATTGCCGACATGCTGAATTATGGTCGCTGGCTGCCCGGTTCAGAAGCGTTCGGCGGGACAACCGAGGTATCGCCCTATCCGGTCCGTCTCGGCACAACCTATCTCGATGCGGGACCGGCGGGCAAGCGGCCTGGCTCCATCATGGGTTACGACCCTCCCAACTACATCGCCTTTCATCACACCATGTTGCCGAAGCAAGGCCCGCTCACAGCAAACATTGACGTCCATATTCGTTACGCGTTAGAGCCAGTAGAACGCGCGACAAACGTCATCCGCGCTCTCGATCTCGCCATCCAAATACCAGGCCTGCTGAAGGTGGCGCAGCCCTTCGTCGTACGGGAGTTCCGTAAGGAGAATGTGCGGATACTCGCGGAGCTGAAACGTTACGTCGAAGCGCAAGCGAAGCGATCTCAAGACTATAGGCACGCCCGAGGCGCCCTGACAAACGATTTGCAACTCAATTCGCAGAAAGGAGCGACAAAATGAGCAATTCAATGACGCCTATGCGAGTTGCACGAGGAATGACCGAATTCCTCTGCATCGTATTGTTCTTGTTGACCTGCTGCGCGCTCTCGGCGCAGAAGCAAGAGCATCGCGTTCGGAATATTGTTCTGGTTCACGGCGCCTGGGCAGATGGCTCAGGCTGGAAAGGCGTTTACGACATTCTGGTCAAGGATGGCTACAACGTCAGCATCGTCCAAGAGCCGGAGACGTCCTTTAAAGAAGATGTGGCTGCCACGAAGCGGGTCCTCGCTTTACAAGATGGGCCATGCATTCTTGTCGCGCACAGCTACGGGGGAGCCGTAATTACCGAAGCGGGAACGGACCCATCGGTTGCGGGGTTGGTGTACATCGCCGCCCACATGCCCGATGCTGGAGAGAATGAGGCTGACGACGGAAAGCGCTTCCCCAGTGACCTCAGCAAGTCTACCGCAATAAAGAAGACGCCCGACGGTTTCACTTATCTCGATCCCGCGCAGTTTCATGAGTACTTCGCAGCCGACCTGTCTGCCGAGCAGGCCGCGCTCATGGCGCGATCGCAGGTACTCAACCTGGCGGACAATTTCAAAGCTGTCATCACCACGCCTGCGTGGAGAAGCAAACCCAGCTGGATGCTGGTAGCGGCAGCAGACAGAACCATCAATCCTGACCTCGAACGGTGGTATGCAACGCGGGCCAAGAGCCGCAGGGTCGAAGTCGCAGGCGCCAGCCACGCGGTCTATGTCTCCAGGCCGAAGGAGGTTGCAGCTCTTATCGAAGAAGCTGCATCGCACGCTCGGTAGAAGAACTTGGAATAGCAGGTATCACGTCGTCTCACATTAATATCATCCGGCTTTCAACTCAAAGGAGGAATCAGATGGCTGTGCCCAAATCCGACGCAAACGAAAACGAGATTTCCCGCGACCGCCTCGCGGAGCTGTTGAACGAAGACCTATCCCGCGAATATCAAGCTATCATCGCGTACGTGGTTTATTCCCAGGTGCTCACCGGCGCCCAATACATGGACATTGCCGACCAGCTCGAAATCCACGCCAAGCAGGAGCTTGATCATGCTCTGATCATCTCGCGGCAGATCGACTATCTCGGCAAAATGCCGACGGTCACCCCCAAGCCGGTACGCACATCGAAAAACGCTGAAGACATGCTCCGGTACGATCTCGACCAGGAAAACGAAACCATTCGCAATTACCGCGATCGCATCCGGCAATGCGAAACGTTGGGAGAATACGCGATGGCGGAACAGATTCGCCAGATCCTGGTGCAGGAGCAGGATCATCAAATCGATTTAGCCACTGCTCTCGGCGAAGAAGTTCCAGACGTTAGCGGTGGTCCCCAAGGACGCACCCTGCCCAAGCGCCGGTGACACAGCTCGCAGCGCCCAGCAGGTTGGACCGTGGTGTGGTGCAGATGCGGCCGGAGGTCGCCAGGCGCAAACGCTAGCAGCGCAGCCGAGGCAAAAAAACCTTACACTGATGAGACTGATAACACACAGAAACAGCCCTTAGCATTTAGCCAAACCAAGACCGAACGGTTTCTACTAAAGGCTAAGGGCCAAAGGCTAAGGGCTGATCTGTTTGTCATCAGTGAAATCAGTGGTAAGGTTCTTTTCTCGTGGCGATTACGTTGGTAAAGTTGCACAAAAAGTTGCCTCGTGGACAACGTCGACACATCTTGACGCATCGAGGCGAACGGAGGCCCTATGCGAGATGACGATACACAATCGGGCCCGTCAGATCCGACCCGCAGAGAGTTTCTCTTGACCACGGGCGGCGCTGCGGCAGCAACCGTTATTGCGGCATATACACCGGCACACGCGAGCAGCACTGCCGGGCCGAGCGGTTCGGCTGCGGCAACTGCGGACGGGCCGAACATCGAGGGCGCGGTCCCCATCACGCTGCGCATTAACGGCAAGGACCGCCAACTTCGCGTCGACCCGCGGACGACGCTGCTGGATTGCCTCCGTGAAACCGTGGCTCTCACCGGAACCAAGAAGGGCTGTGACCACGGGCAATGCGGCGCATGTACAGTGCATGTGAACGGCAGGCGCGTGAATTCCTGCCTTAGCCTGGCCTTGATGCACGACGGGGAAGAGATCACAACCATTGAGGGTCTGGGCACCCCCGACGGGTTGCATCCTATGCAGGCGGCATTCGTCGCCCACGACGGGTATCAGTGCGGATATTGCACATCAGGCCAGATCATGTCCGCCGTTGCGTTGCTCAAGGAACCATGCGGTCCCGACGACGCGGCGGTGAAGGAACTGATGAGCGGCAACATCTGCCGCTGCGGGGCCTATGCCAATATCGTGGCCGCGATCCAACAAGTCCGCAAAAACACTTAGCCGCGAACTGGAGCGATCTCCATGCACACCTTCGAATTCATTCGGCCCGCAGATCCTGCGGCAGCGGTCGCGACCGCCGCGCAGGCGAAAACCGCGCAGCAGGGCGCCGACGTGCGCTTCGTCGCCGGCGGCACGACGCTGGTCGATCTGATGAAGTTGAACGTCGAAACGCCGGCGCGGCTGATTGACATCAACCGTTTGCCGCTCGACAAGATCGAAGCAACGGCTGACGGCGGGCTGAAGATTGGCGCCACCGCTCGAAATTCAGATCTCGCCCACCATCCGACGGTGCAACAGGATTATGCGGTGCTGTCGCAGGCCCTTCTCTCCGGCGCCTCGGCACAGCTTCGCAATATGGCCACGACTGCCGGCAACCTGCTGCAACGCACGCGGTGCATGTATTTCCGCGACACCGCCATGCCCTGCAATAAGCGCGAGCCTGGAACCGGCTGCTCGGCCATCACCGGCAGCAACCGCACGCTCGCCATCCTGGGCACCAGCGAACATTGCATCGCGAGCAACCCGTCAGACATGTGTGTTGCGATGGCAGCATTGGAAGCGACCATCCACGTACAGGGGCTGAAGGCGACGCGCGCGATCCCCATTGGTGACTTTTATCTTTTGCCCGCCAACACGCCGAACCGCGAAACGGTGCTCGAGCCGGGTGACCTCATCACGCACGTGACGCTCCCGCCGCCTATCCCCGGGAGCAAGCAGTTGTACCTGAAGCTGCGCGATCGAGCGTCCTACGAATTCGCCTTGGCGTCGGCCGCCGTCGTGATCACGGTCGCGGGCGGGAAGGTGACGCGGGCTCGCATTGCCCTCGGCGGCGTCGGCACCAAACCGTGGCGGTCCCGCGAGGCCGAAACCGCGCTTGTCGGTCAGCCCGCAAACGATGCCAACTTCCGTAAGGCTGCCGAAGCGGCCCTGCGCGACGCGAAGCCGCAGAGCGAGAACAGGTTCAAGATCGAGCTAGCCAAGCGCTGTCTCACACACGCCCTGAAAACGGCGACGACGGCCTGAGTCCACTAAAGGAGCGAACATGCCGACAACAGAAAAAACTCCGACCGCTTCTCCGGTGGGCCGCGACACGCCCCGAGTGGATGGCCCGCGCAAAGTGAGCGGAGTGGCACAGTATACCTCTGACTTCCACTTTCCCGGGACGCTGTACGCAGTGCCGGTGGAGGCGACGATCGCCAACGGTAGACTGGTCAAACTCGACACGGCCGCGGCCGAGAAGATGCCGGGCGTGCGCGCGATTTTTTATCGCGAGAACATCGGAAAGATCTTCCGCTCAGTTCAGGAGCCGGGGTTCGAAAGCATCTGTGAAGAGCGCCGCCCGCCGTTCGAGGACGATGTCATTCGCTATTACGGGCAATACATCGCGCTGGCTGTGGCGGACACGTTCGAGACCGCCAAAGCCGCGGCCGATGCGGTCCGCGCGACCTACGCCAAGGACAAGCCGAACGTCGAGAACGACCTCAAGGCGGACGACGATCCCGACGTGGTGGCAACGACGTTTGGCCCATATGCGCGCTTGGAAAGCCAGCGCGGCGACGCCAAGGGCGCGTTCGCGAGCGCGCCGGTCAAGCTCGACCAAACCTACGTGACGCCGGCCGAGACGCACAACCCTCTCGAGCTGCACGCGACCACCGCGATGTGGGATGGCTCGACGTTGACGATGTATGAGTCGTCGCAGGGTGTCGTCAACCAGCAGGGCGTGCTCGCGCAGATGTTCGGCTTGCCGAAAGAGAATGTCCGCGTCATCACCAAGTTCGTTGGCTCGGGTTTCGGCAGCAAGCTGTGGCCATGGACGCAGTGTCCGCTGGCCGCGGCCGCGGCGCGGCAGTTGGGCAAGCCGGTGAAACTCGTACTCAGCCGCAAAATGATGTTCCAGTCGACCGGTCATCGCGCGCGCACCCAGCAGCGCGTGCGGCTTGGCGCCACGCCCGACGGCAAACTCGTCTCGCTCCAGCACGACTACGTTTACCACCGGTCGATGCTCGAAGCCCACCACGAAGATTGCGGAGAGGCCACGCCGTTCCAATACAGCGTGCCCAACCTCCGTGTGACCTTCGGACGCGCCAGGCGGAACGTCGGCGCAACGACCGACATGCGCGGCCCCGGCCGGACGCCCGGGCTCTACGCCATTGAGTCGGCGATGAACGAACTGGCCGATCAACTCAAGATCGACCCGGTCAAACTCCGCATCCTCAACGAGCCGAAAATCGACGAGTCGTTGGGCGTTCCCTTCTCATCGCGCCATTTGCTCGAATGCTTTCAACTCGGCGCGGAGAAGTTCGGCTGGTCCAGGCGCACGCCTGAGGTCGGCTCGATGAAGCGCGACGGCTTGACGCTGGGCTGGGGAATGGCTGAGTGCTCGTGGATCGCCGCACGATTCTCCGCCGCGGCGACCGTGCAACTGCGCGACGACGGCACAGCCCGCGTCGCATCTGCCACGCAGGACATCGGCACCGGCATGTACACCATCCTCGCGCAACTCGCCTCGCAAAAGACCGGCGTGCCGGTTGCCAAGGTCGAGGTCGCACTCGGCGATACGGCACTGCCGGAAGGCCCGCTCTCGGGCGGCTCGATGGCAACCGCATCGGTGGTCCCGGCTGTCTTTGCGGCGGCTGACAGCGCAATCGTATCGCTGCTGACCGTCGCAACGATGACACCGGGCTCGCCGTTCGAGAACCACAAGCCCGACGATTTGGCATTCGACGGCGGCCGCGTCTTTGTGAAGGCCGACGGTCCTACCAACAGCGTGCCGTTCGCAGATTTGCTCCGGCGCGCCGACCTCCGCCTGGTCAGCGGCAGTGGCAAATCCGAAGCGACATTCGGCAATCCCAAGCCGAAGTACTCGATGCAGTCGTTCGGCTGTCACTTCGTCGAGGTTACCTGGCAGCCGGAAATCGCCCGGCTACGCGTCAGCCGCGTTGTGACGGTCATAGATGCGGGCCGGATTATCAATCCATTGGCCGGCCGGAACCAGATCGAGGGCGCAGTGGTGATGGGAATCGGCATGGCGCTGTTAGAGCACACGACTTACGATCCGCAGAACGGAGCGCCCATCAACAGTAATCTGGCCGACTACGTGGTGGCGGTAAACGCCGACGCGCCACCGATCGACGTGCATTTCCTCGACTACCCCGACAAAGAGATGAACGAAGTTGGCGCACGCGGGATCGGCGAGATCGGGTTGACCGGCTTCGCCGCCGCCACCACCGCGGCGGTCCACCACGCAACCGGTGTTCGCGTGCGGGAACTGCCGGTGAAGATCGAGAATTTGTTGGCCTGAGGCGTTCCCCCTCTTTGCAAGTTCGGTGCCCCATGAAAACGATTGTGATGTTGATTCTCGTTGCGGCGACTGCATCCGCTCAGACGGCGATGCGCGACGCCCCCACGACAGACGCGGAGAAGATCGCAGACGCCTTGAGAGCTGGACCAGATTTCATCACCAGAGACGCGACGATTCTGGATTGGCCGGCCGTGAAGGCCGGACAATACCGTGTTCTCCGCCAAGGAACCAGTGAGTGGACCTGCCTGCCGGGTCCGCCACCGGGCTACAAGCATGACGAACCGGGATGCTTTGACAAGGTTTTCTTCCTGTGGCTCAAGAACGGGCTTGCCGGCCGGCTCGCTTCGATGAAGATTGGAGCGCGCTTCGCGATGCCAAGTGCCGGACGTGCGCACTTCGGCGACTCGCCATTGCTCCGCGTGGGCAGACAGGAAATCGAGTTAACTCGGGAAGGTATCGTGGGAGCGGCGGAGGGTTTGAATATTCGCCGAAGCTTCGACGGCCTTCGCTTTCTTCACACGCACGGCGGTTGGAGCTTCAACTCGACTCTTCTCCGCCTGGTGTCGCTCGACCGGCGGGTTCGCGCGCTTCGAGCTTTGCCCTATAGCTGTTGCTGTTTTCCTTGTCTTGCCGTAGACGCAGTCGTACGCGTCAGAGTGGCCCACCTGCGATGGCCAACCTCCAAGTCGCACGCCGCATCGTCTCAGAGGTGTTGAGTCATGCTTGCTGCTCCCAACATCGCCATCGACCTCCCCCTGAAGATTCTGGTTTGGGAAGATGGTGACGGAAAAGTCTGGCTTTCGTACAATAGCCCGGAGTACTTACAGCAGCGCACGATCTGCCGCAGAGTCTAGTGCAAAACCTGGGCGGAGTAGAGACATTGGCGGCCAAGGCGGCAGAAAAATAATGCCTCGCGCAAACTAAGGGCACATTGACGAAGTGGTAGAGACAGTAGAGGCTAACATTCGGAACATCTGACGTATTAGAGGCCGGTATTCGTTCCGAGCGAAGAAAGGAGGCCGGGAATGATTATCGTCAGATCACGAGGTCAGCGTGGAAGCGCTCGAACCAAGGGCATCGAGAGCCACCACGCCTTCTCCCCTAATCGGATCTTGGGTTCGGTGAACCCTTTGCGTTCACTCCAGAGTTTCATTGTCCTCCTCTGGCTAACAGCTTCCTGTCAGGCACAGTCCGCAGCCCAGAATTCGAGCTCGACGAACATTTTCGCGCCCTCCTCAACGCCGGCCGACTCAATTTATAAGCTCTCTCTTCTTGTGTTAGCGGTCACTGGAACCATATTCGTGGTCGTTTTGAGTTTGCTGGTTTATGCTGCAGTGAAATTCAAGAGGAAGTCCGGGGATGATCGTGAGCCCCCGCAGATCTATGGCAGCGACCAGCTGGAACTGGCATGGACAGTACTTCCAGTGTTGATCGTGATGGTGCTGTTCATGACGTCGGCGCGCGTGATCCACGCGATACAGGATGCGCGGGAGCCGCCTGGAACGATCGAGGTGACGGCAGTCGGCCACCAGTTCTGGTGGGAGTACCGCTATCCGCAATACGGTTTTGTGACCGCCAATGAACTGCATGTGCCTGTGAGCGATCCGGCGCATCCGACCCCAACATTTATTAGCCTGCTTTCCGCAGATACGGATCACAGCTTCTGGGTTCCGCGCCTTGCCGGCAAGACGGACTTGATCCCGAATCATCCCAATAGTACCTGGATTGATCCGCATGAGACCGGGCTCTACCTTGGACAATGCGCCCAGTACTGCGGAACCCAACACGCCAAAATGCTGCTGCGAGTTTACGTGGAGTCGCGCGCTGACTTTGATCGCTGGGCGCAGACGCAGCAGCAAACGGTTCAGCGAGATGCAGCCATGAGTCCGAAAGCAATCGCAGGACGCCGTGTGTTCGAGAGCACGGCATGTATCAACTGCCATGCTGTCGAGGGCACAGTGGCCGACGGACGCTTTGGGCCGAACCTAGGGCATCTGATGAGCCGCAACACAATCGCGTCGGGAGTTGCGCCCAACACGCCGCGAAACCTTCGCTTATGGATTCAGAATCCTAACGCGATCAAACCCGGTGCGCTCATGCCGGCCATGAACTTGACCGATAAACAACTGGATGAGGTCACCGATTACATGCTGACTCTGCGCTGACGCGGTGTAGCGGCAGTATGTTCGCGAAACTGCGAAATTGGGAAGGAGGACTTTGTCGGAAAATTCCATACCGATCTGGGACTCAACCACCTCAGTGCAGGCGGCAGGAAGCAGTTCGCTTTCCGAAACCCTGCACGAGTGGGTCACCACGGTTGATCACAAGAAGCTGGGATTGATGTACATCGGCGTCGCCCTGTTGTTCCTCGCGCTAGGCGGGATAGAAGCCGCCATCATGCGCATCCAATTGGCGGTTCCCCATGCGCATTTTGTTTCGCCCCAAGTGTTTAACCGCATGTTCACCATGCACGGCACCACCATGATTTTTTTCGTGGCGATGACAGTCTTGTTCGGATTTGGGATCTACTTGGTGCCCTTGATGATCGGGACGAGGGACATGGCTTTTCCCCGCCTGAACGCATGGGGTTTCTGGATGAGCGCCTTCGGCGGCCTGCTGCTCTACTTCAGCTTCGTGGGAGGCGATGGATTGTACGGAGCGGGTACGGCGCCGGACGTGGGCTGGTGGGCTTACGCTCCGCTCACTTCCCCGGCTTTCTCCAAGGGCCACAGCACTGACTATTGGACCATCGCGCTTCTCGTTGCCGGTTTCGGTACCGTCGCAACCGGAGTGAACTTTGTGACCACGATCCTGACTATGCGATGTCCAGGGATGACACTGGCGAAAATGCCACTCCTGTGCTGGTTGTACCTGGTGATGGGGGGAATGCTGCTGTTTACGATTACTCCGCTAACAGCCGCACAACTCATGCTGATGGTCGATCGCTATCTAGGCGGGCATTTCTTCGATACTCAGGCGGGCGGGTCCGCGGCGATCTGGATGCATTTCTTCTGGATCTTCGGTCACCCGGAGGTCTACGTATTGATCATTCCTTCGTTCGCCTTTGTCTCTGAAATTGTCCCCGTATTCTCACGCAAGCCGATCTTTGGATACCCGATCATGGTCGCTGCCACAGTAGCCATCGGATTTATCAGCTTCAGCGTTTGGGCGCATCACATGTTTACTATAGGCATGGCCTCCTACTCCAACGCCTTCTTTGTGCTCACCACAATGGCGATTGCCGTGCCGACCGGCATCAAGATCTTTAACTGGCTGGGTACGATGTGGGGCGGGAAGATCTGCTATGACACGCCCATGCTGTTCTGCCTCGGCTTCCTGTTCCAGTTTCTTATCGCCGGTCTGACGGGAATCATGCTCGGAGCCGCGCCTTTCAACTGGCAGCTCAGCGGTTCCTATTTTGTAGTGGCGCATTTCCACTACATGATCGTGGGCGGACTTCTTTTCGCTCTGTTCGGCGCTTTCTACTACTGGTATCCGAAAATGACCGGGCGGATGCTCCACCAGACCCTCGGCAAATGGCATTTTTGGCTCTTTTTCATTGGGTTCCACCTCACTTTTGATTTCATGCACGTTCCGGGGATTCTGGGAATGTCGCGGCGGATCTACACCTACGAGCCGGAACGAGGATGGGGAGCCTGGAACATGATCATAACCATCGGGGTGGTGTTCCAGAGTGTGGCGGTGCTGTGCTTCGTATTCAACTTGCTCTGGTCATACTTTCGCGGACGTCCGGCCGGCAACGATCCGTGGGATGCGTGGACGTTGGAATGGTCTACATCGTCCCCACCGCCGGCGTACAACTTTGCGGTCACTCCGGAAGTGAAGAGCCGGCGGCCGCTTTGGGACATCAAGCATCCGGAGGATCCGGACTGGAAGTACGAGTAATGCTGTTAGATTTGGCGCAGTTCGAATCTCGAGCAGGAATTGGAATTCCTGAGGCTGGTTCATGACTACGCTGCCTGCAACGATACCGGTGATCGAAACGCCTTGGAGGCTTCCTTCACGAGGCCGCGCGGGAATGTTCTCCCTTATAGTGGCCGAAACGGCGATCTTCACGATCTTCGTCGTCGCCTACATCTTTTACATCGGGAAGAGCTTGAGTGGGCCGACGCCTCAGCAGGTCCTTGCCGTTCCGATCTTCAATACGATCTGCCTGCTTTCGAGCAGCCTGACCATTCATTTGTCCGTCCGTGCTTTGCACCGTGGGAAGATTGCGGCTTTCAACCTCTTTTGGTTTCTGACGTTGATTCTGGGAGCGATCTTTCTGATCGGCACCGGACGCGAGTGGCATCGCCTGATTTACGGCGAGGGCCTGACCATCTCCACAAATCTTTTCGGCACGACATACTACTCTCTGGTCGGGCTGCACGCCTTCCACGTGAGCGCGGGTCTGCTGGGACTGGGCATCGTGATGGTCTTGTCCGTGGCGGCCAGGGTGAAACAGCAAGACGCCGACCGCGTGGAAATCTTCTCGCTGTACTGGCACTTTGTTGATGCCGTCTGGGTAGTCGTTTTCACGGTCGTGTACATAGTAGGACGATGACAGATGACAAATGATATAAACCCGCGAAGCACAGGCGCACCGGCAACGATCGAACTGCCGGCTCCGACGGCTTGGCCCGTCATCCTCGCCTTCGGCCTTACTCTGCTCTTTGCCGGCCTGCTTACAAGCGTTGCGGTGAGCGCAGTCGGCGGCGTCCTGACCGTGGCAGGCTGCATTGGCTGGTTCCGCGAGGTGCTGCCCCATGAACATCACGAGACCGTGCCGGTAGTACCCGAAATCCCACGCGTCGTCACGGAGCGGCCGGAAGTAGCGCGAATCCGAGCGGTCCCGGAGATACATCGGGCGCGAATCCCCGTTGAGATTTACCCGGTTAAGGCGGGGATCAAGGGTGGACTAGCGGGAAGCGTAGCCATGGCCCTCCTCGCTATGCTCTACGGGCTCACGACGCATGGCAGTATCTGGTACCCCATCAACCTGCTCGCCTCGGTGGTCTTCGCCGAGTCGCTGCGGCTCCCCATGGAATACCTCACATCCTTCCACCTCGTGCTTTTGCTGGTAGCCACACTCCTGCACTTGGTGACCTCGGTGCTGGTTGGGCTGCTTTACGGCGTCATGCTACCGATGTTCCCGCGTCGCCCTATTCTGCTCGGCGGCGTAGTCGCTCCCATGATGTGGTCGGGGCTGCTGTATTCCACTCTTGGCATCATCAACCCGCTGCTGGACCAACGGATTGATTGGAAATGGTTCGTGGCTTCGCAGATTGCCTTTGGCGTTGTAGCCGGATTGGTTGTGGTGCGACAGGCGCGCGTCCGGACCCGTCAATTCCTGCCCTTCGCATACCGGGCCGGCATCGAAGCTCCCGGAATGATGGAGGAAAACGGAGGGAGGAGCGATCGTCAATGAGCTTCGATCTTTCGCGCTCCCGCACCTGGCTGGCCTCGGCAGGGATCGTTTTCCTTTTCGCCGTCGCGGCGTGTAACAATTTGCCCGGCCGCCCAGGACCCGGTCCGGAGGTTATCCGCCCGGAAGAGCTGGTGGATTTCACCACTCTCTACAACCAGAACTGTTCGGGATGCCATGGCGCGGATGGCAAAGGTGGCGCTGCGATCGCATTGGGGAACCCCGTCTACCTGGCGATCGCCGACGATGCCACCATTAGGCGCATCACCACCAGGGGAGTACGCGGGACTCAGATGCCACCCTTCGCGCAAAGCGAGGGGGGAATGCTTACCGACATGCAGATCAATGCTCTTGTCCGCGGAATCCGGTCCTGGGCGCGGCCCGAGGCGCTGCGCGATACGAACCTTCCACCCTACTCGGCGGAACCGCCCGGCAATCCAGTACGTGGTGCAAATGTGTTTGCAACGTTCTGTTCCGCTTGCCATGGTCCGAACGGCGGAGGCACCAAGAAGGCCAGCTCCATTGTGAATGGGACATACCTGGCCCTAGTGAGCGATCAAGAACTTCGAACCATTGTGATTGCTGGACGGCCTGAACTGGGAGCCCCGGACTGGCGCAGTAACGTGCCGGGACGACCGATGTCAGCGCAAGAAATCTCTGACGTTGTCGCCTGGCTTGCCGCGCAGCGCCCACAGTTCCCGGGCCAGCCGTACCCCCACGGTGTATCAACCCCTAGCCGCCGCGAAGCGGTGGCGGGCCTTCAGGCAGGGGCGAACGAAGCGAGAAACAAGGGAGAAACAACAAGTCCTGAAGGATTGAAACGGTAGGAGAATTACCAATGGCGAATCAAAATACAATTTCGCGGCGCGCGCTGTTGATGAAATTGGGAATTCTGCTCAACGGTTTAGTGGCGTTGGTTCTTGCGGTGCCGATCGTTCGATTCTTCTTCTCTTCAGTTACGCGCGGGCGCGGGAACGGTTACCGTTCCTGGGTGTCACTCGGGTCTGTGAACCAATTTCCGGAAGGCGAAACACGGCTCGCCACTTTCCGGAATCCCTACGTGACCCCAACCGACGGTAAAACGGTGGACACGGCGTGCTGGGTTAGGCGAATCCAAGCAGATCAATTGCAAGTTTTCGCCATCAACTGCGCTCATCTGGGCTGCCCAGTCCGCTGGTTTCCGCAATCCGGGTTGTTCCTCTGCCCGTGTCACGGCGGGGTCTACTACCGCGACGGCTCGCGTGCCGCCGGCCCGCCGGAACGCGGGATGTTCGAATATCCAAACAAGGTAGAAGACAGTGTCGTCTGGATCCAGGCGGGGGAGCTGCCCACACCTGGCTTTAGCGCGGGGAATCTCGAGAAGAGGCGACCATGCGCCTGATTGCGCGAATCGGACAATGGTTCGACCGGCGATTGCAGCTTGCCGCTCCCGTTCGCGAGATAGCGGAACATCGCGTTCCGCGCAGCACGGCAAGCTGGTGGTACGTTTTCGGTAGCGCCGCGCTCGTGGTGTTCATTCTGCAAATCGTAACAGGGATCATGCTCGCACTCATCTATGTCCCGTCGGCTTCCGAGGCATGGAGCAGTTTGCAGACCTTGAATCATGATGTGACTTTGGGTTGGTTCGTTCGCGCCCTCCACGGTTGGGGCTCGAATTTCATGGTGGCCATCGTACTGATTCATATGGTGCAGGTCTTTCTCTTCGGCGCCTACAAGTTTCCTCGCGAGCTCACCTGGGTGGTGGGCGTATTTCTTCTCCTCATGACACTCGGCATGGCGTTCACTGGGCAAATCTTGCGCTTCGATCAAGACGCGTATTGGGGATTAGGGATTGGAGCGTCAATCACGAGCCGGGTTCCCATCGTAGGCCCAGCGCTCGTGAAATTGCTGCTCGGAGGTCCGATCATCGCCGGCGCCACCCTCTCCCGATTCTTCGCGCTGCATGTGTTCGTGATTCCGGGACTGCTTATCGCGTTCGTGAGTCTGCACCTCTTGATGGTCCTGAAGCTCGGGATCAACGAATGGCCGATGCCGGGGCGGCTGGTGAGAAAAGCGACCTACGAGAGCCAGTACCAAGAACTGACAAAGAAGGACGGAGCTCCGTTCGTTCCCTATGCGGTCTGGAAAGATCTGCTTTTCGCCGCCATCATCGTTGCGTCCATCGCCGCTTGCGCAGCCTACTTCGGTCCCTTCGGCCCAACAGGCGAGCCCGATCCGACAATTATCCAAACGGTACCAAAGCCCGATTATTTCTTCTTGTGGCTCTATGCGTTACTTGCGCTCCTGCCCCCTTCCTTGGAAACGCCGGCGATTCTCATTGGCTCGGTCACGGTGATCGCCGCCCTGCTGCTCCTCCCCTTTCTGTTCGGGGAAGGAGAAAAAAGTTGGCGCCGCCGCCCGATTGCTGTTCTCACGATCCTCCTGATTGCCGTTTCGCTCGGCTCTTTTACCCATCTCGCCGGATACACGCCTTGGAGCCCGGAGATGAATGCCTGGAGCGGTGAGCCGGTACCGCAAGACTTTCTGCGGGGTAGGACGGCTCTCGAACGTCAGGGAGCGCTCGTCTTCCAGGGCAAACAATGTCGCAACTGCCACGCGCTCGAACGGAAAGGCGGGCAGCGCGGTCCGGCGTTAGACACAGTGGCCACGCGCCTTACGCAAGACCAACTCATTCGCCAGGTGTTGCAAGGTCGTGGCAACATGCCTGCTTATGGGAACAATTTGAGCCCAGCCGAGACAACGGCCCTGGTCGCGTTTCTCGAAACCTTGCACCCGGCTGGGGCGCAGCCCGCTCGCGACGCCTCGCGTCCCATCGGCGATGGTCCTGGCGGGGAGATGAAGTAGCGAGGCCTACATCAGCCTACTGTGCAAACTGCAATTCAACACGGCCTCGAGTCATGGTCCTTACCAGTGCCGGTTACTGTTGCCTTGGTTCTCGCGGCATCGCTTTACTTGCGCGGCTGGTTTCATTTCCGGCGCTCTTTTCCAGATGTGATCCCGGCTTGGCGAGCTGCTGCGTTTCTTTGTGGGCTCTTTTGTGTGTGGATTGCCGTTGGTTCCCCTCTCGCGGCATTTGACGAGGAGCTGCTCTCCGTCCATATGGTGCAGCACCTTCTTCTCATGACCGTGGGTCCGCCCTTGATTTTGCTCGGAGCGCCGACACTGCCGCTTCTGCACGGCTTCCCGCAGATGCTCATCCATGGCGTAGTGGGCCCGTTTCTCCGCACACCGCTGGTGCAACGGGTCGGGCGCATGGTTACCGCGCCGGTGTTTTGCTGGCTCGCGGCTGCGGCTGTCCTATTCGGATGGCATCTTCCCGCAGCTTATAAGCTGGCGCTAGAGTCACAGTCGTGGCATGAAATCGAGGACGGATCTTTCTTCGTGGCCGGAGTCCTGTTTTGGTGGCCCGTGATTCCGCCGTGGCCGAGCGTCACGCCGCGTCGGCGATGGTCCATCGTTTTGTACCTTTTCCTGGCCACGTTGCCATGTGACGCGCTATCTGCCTTCCTCGCCTTTTGTGATCGCGTCGTTTACACGTCGTACCTCGACATGCCCCGGCGCTTCAGCATTTCGCCTTTGCAAGATCAGGAGTGCGCAGGCGCTTTGATGTGGATTTGCGTGACATTTGCTTATATGATCCCGGCTGTATTCCTTACAACCAGACTTCTGTCGACTCCGACCGCCGAGGAGCAGAGGCTTGCGCCCGCCGATTTGCGCGAAGCAGCCGCCCGACAGCATATTTTTCCGCCGACCGTTTAGTGAAATTCTCATCAAACCTTTCAGGTATCTGAACAATCTCTATGGCCAAAGAGCTGCGAGAGCGATGTACTCTGCACGCCCACTATTTCAGCTCCGCCGAGACCGAAGGCGAAAATCACTACGATGATGCCAAGCAAGCGCGATGCTGCTTTCGTCCTAGTTTGACCAGTGGCCGCGAGCCGCTGCGTCGAGCCCGCAAGATACCCGTCCATTCCGTCGACGAAAACCATTCCGCATGAAAACGCTGCCCCAAGTAACCACGCATTGGTCTGTCCGGCGAGAATCAGCGCCGAAAGCTGCGATGCCGTCTCGAATCCTGCAGCCAGCGGCATTCCCAGTAGAAATGGTTGAGCAATAACGGGGCGCGTCTTAAGCGGGAGTTGTGGAGCGCCCCGAAGCAGCTTCCACAAATTCACAGCCCCGATCAGGATCAACCTCCAGGGGCCAATGAAAGCAAACCGGCCGGCAAGAAGTTGCCCCATTCCCACGGCCAGCAGAATGACAACCAGTCCATGGCCGAGCGCGAAATAGACTCCATTGGTTGCGCGAGGACGAATGCGTGTGAGGCCATCAATCGCCGCAAGATGGTCGGGTCTGTGCCATGTCGCATGCCCAACGCCAAACCCACGAGTGCCACTGCTTGCTGGCGCCAGAAAGAGCGCTGCTGCAGCTGTATGCCGACTAGGGTGGAATCAACAGTGATCTACACGACGACGGCAGGCAACCTCTGATGCGCAGGTTCGATCTGAAACGTCCGGGGTTACTAAATTTTTCTCAAACCCCGTTCCGCTGCCGAATCTCGGTGACGCCGCAGGCAATTCTCCTACTTGCCCCTTGCGCGCCACACTTGGGGGCCGTCAAGTTCCGATGCGCCGCGGAGCGCCGCTAGGAGCAGGCATGGATGGATTGGCCGACTGGAAAAACAATCCAGATTGGCGTCGGTTGACGTTGCGCGAGCGGCGGGCTTGCCAGCGGCGTCGACACTCAGGTCTCAAGGAGACGGATTTCGTGAAGCGGCCGGTGCGAACCATACAACGGTTAGCCAGCGTCATTTTCGTGGCGTGGGCCACGTCGTGCGTCTTCGTGGTTCGCGCTGGTTCCCAGGCTGTAGAAGAAGAAACGCTGGTCGGTCCGGACAGTCGTGAGATCGGTCAAGGGCCGCACGGCCATCTCTTGGGGGATTGGCGTGGTCTGCGGTCACGTCTGCAAGAACGCGGCGTCCGATTCGATTTCCAGTATGTTACGGATTCGCTGTGGAACATCAAGAGCGAGCAAAAGGAGCGATTTGCGAGCTGGAATCGTGTCCGCGGCACGGTGGACATCGATTTTGGCGCGCTTACTGATCATCCGGGATTGTACTTTCATGCCACGGCACTCTGGCAAGGCGGCGGCAACCTCGGAGCCTTTCTTGGCTTGCTGACCAGTCCCAGCGGCATGTCCAGCCAGAATACGTTCCGCCTGGATTCCTGGTGGGTGGAAAAGCGATGGCTGAACCAGCGGCTCGCCGCGCGCGTGGGACAGTTTGCCGAACAGGATTTCTACGGGGCGCAGCATTACGCGGCATCTTTCATCTTCGAGCCAATGGGCTATGCGTTGGCCAATCTGTTCACGACCTTCGAGTCTTTCGACCCGCCGTCGACGCCAGCCATGGAAATCCGCGTCGTGCTCATTCACAACCTGTATGTTAAATCGATGGTGGCGGCGGGAGACCGCGCGCCTTTTTCTCATAACCTAACCGGCTTGGTTCCGCAGTTCCGTGGCGCTCCCGTGAGCGTATCGGAGATCGGCTTTACTCCCGGTAAGAGCGCGACCACGATACGCGCGTTCGACACTGTCGAAAGTCGAAAGGGCTACTCCGGACTCTATCAGTTCGGTGCTTCTTACAATCCTGGAAAGTTCACAACACCCTCAAGCACGATACCGACGTCAGGGAATTACCTGCTGTACTGGATGGCCAACCAAGCGCTTTGGCGCCTCGACCCCAAAGGGGCAAAAGGCTTGGATGCGACGCTGGCCTACTCTTGGAGCCCTGCTGACATCAACCGCAACAACACGCTGCTCACCGCGGGCGTGCGCTTCAACGAACCGATGCCTCTGCCCATTCACAACACTATGTCGTTGGGCTACGTCCGTAACCACCTAAGCCAGCAGTTCGTTCCGAACAGCAGAGCGGAGCACGGCGCTGAATTCAACACGCTTGTGGACGTCGCGCCGATGGTCCTTCTCCAGCCGGTCATTCAATACTACGCGAATGTGGGCGGAGGTACGGCGCGCGCCGTAGTTTTCGGATTTAGAGCCAAGGTGGAGTTCTAACGAATGCCAAATCTTACCAATAAGCAAATGAAAAGACGAATCAGGGGAGATCACATATGACCGACGTACGAAAAGAAACAGATAGCATGGGCGTGGTTGAAGTACCCGCCGACAAACTTTGGGGCGCTCAGACCCAGCGCTCGCTCGAGCATTTCAACATCGGCAACGATTTGATTCCGCGTGAGATGATCACCGCTTATGCCATATTGAAGAAGGCCGCTGCCGAAGCCAATCATGCCAGTAAGCGGCTTAGCGACGAGAAGTACAAATTGATCACCCAGGTTTGCGACGAAATTATCGCAGGCCAGCATCATGACATGTTTCCGTTGCACGTGTGGATGACCGGCAGCGGCACCCAATTCCATATGAACGTAAATGAAGTAATCTCCAACCGCTGTTGCCAGATCGCGGCCACACCACTGGGAAGCAAGACTCCGGTGCACCCGAATGATGACGTGAATATGGCGCAGTCGTCGAATGATACGTTTCCCACGGCCATGAATATCGCGGCCGCGGTCAATGTGAAGCAGCGCCTGATTCCGGCGGTGACTGCCCTGCGCGATGCCCTCAAGGCCAAGGCCCAGGCGTGGAAGGACATCGTAAAGATCGGCCGTACCCACATGCAGGATGCCACCCCGCTCACCCTGGGCCAGGAATGGTCCGGCTACGTCGACGTATTGTCGGACGATCTGGAGCGGCTCGAGAACGCGCTTCAGGGAGTCTTCCGTCTGGCGCTCGGTGGCACAGCCGTGGGAACGGGCATCAATTCAGTGCCCGGTTTTGCCGAGGCTGCGACGGCCCAGATAGCCAAGCTCACCAAATTGCCGTTTGCCAGCGCAGCCAACAAATTCGCGGTACAGGGCGCTCACGATGCACTGGTCCAGCTCTCCGGCACCCTGCGCACCCTGGCCGTGTCCCTCTACAAGATCGCTAATGACATCCGCCTCGTATCCTGCGGACCGCGTGCAGGATTTGCCGAATTGTCGATCCCGGAGAACGAGCCCGGTTCTTCGATCATGCCCGGCAAGGTCAACCCAACTCAATGTGAAGCCCTTGCCATGGTTGCTGTGCAGGTCATGGCGGACGACGTTGCCGTGGGGTTCGGCGGCGCGAGCGGCTATCTCGAAATGAACGTTTATAAGCCGCTCATCATCTTCAATATCACTCACGCTATCACCCTCATGACCGACAGCTGCACCAACTTCCGAAAGTTCCTGGTTGAGGGCACCAAACCCAACCTGAAGAAGATCCACCAATACGTGGAGGAATCCCTGATGCTGGTGACGGCGCTTTCGCCTGTGATCGGATATGACAAGGCGTCGAAGATCGCCCACTACGCCATGGATAACGATCTGACGCTCAAAGCCGCCGCCTTGAAACTAGGCTTCGTCACCGAGAAAGAATTTGATCGCATTGTCGATCCGAGCAAAATGGTGGAACCTTATGTGGCGAAGGCTGCGTGATGGTTCGTCATTTTGAGCGTCGACCCTGCGAGAGCACGCCTTGGATGTGCCCCTATGGGTTTGCAAGAGCGGTCTGATCTCGTTCTCGCGTTGGCGCGAGTATTGCACGAGAATGGCCAATCAACGGACGAGACAGTGGCGGCAGCCGAGCGGCTCAGCAACCAGCTTGGGCTGCGCGCCACATTCATTCCAGGTTGGGGAGAGCTGGAACTTCAAGCCACCGACGGTACCGCCAGGTTGGTCTCGGTTGCGGCCGCTGATCCCACCGGCACTGATATGGATCGTGTGGCCTCTGCCATGCGAGCGATCGACCAGGTCGCCACTGGCCGGCTCGCGCCGCCGGCCGCACAGGAGACGATCAGTGCAATTTCGCACGCGCCGCCGGCGCCGACATGGCTGTTCACGCTTGCCGCCGCGGCCGGCGCTGCTGCCCTGTCGGTGGTCTTCGGAGTCCAACATCTCGCCGCCGCGGGACTAATTATCGCCAGCGCCGCGGCCGGCGCTGTTCTGCGCCGCACGCTGGCTCGATACAGCACTAACCCTTTCCTGCAGCCGCTGTGCGCAGCGCTGCTCGCCGGAATTATTGGCGCGCTGGCGGTGCGCTTTCAGCTGAGTTCGTCACTTCGATTGGTCGCGGTCTGCCCATGCATGATTCTGGTGCCGGGGCCGCATTTCCTCAACGGCACCATGGATCTCAGCCTGGCACGGGCCGGCCTCGGCGCCTCTCGCCTGGTCTACGCCGGGATGGTAGTTCTGGCAATCTGCGCCGGACTGCTGCTGGGGCTCGGCCTTCTCGGCGTCTCCCTGCCAGTGGGCGAGCCCGGCAGAGCCGTACCCCTGTGGCTCGACGTGATCGCTGCCGGCGTTGCCGTTGCTGCCTATAGCGTCTTCTTCTCGACGCCTTTGCATATGTTGGGATGGCCAGTCGCCGTGGGCATGGCGGCTCATGCGCTGAGGTGGTGGACGCTTGCGGCCGGCGCAGGCGCAGCCACCGGCGCATTCGTCGCTTGCCTGCTGGTCGGGCTCATCCTGACTCCGGTCGCTCGTCGTTGGCAAATGCCGTTCGCGGCGATCGGTTTTGCTTCCGTGGTTTCGATGATGCCAGGCGTCTTTCTTTTCAGAATGGCGAGCGGGCTCGTGCAACTTTCCAATAGCTCGAATATGACTCTGCAGCTCTTGGGCGCGACCATCGCCGACGGCATGACCGCTGTCAACATCATTCTCGCGATGAGCTTCGGCATCATCATTCCAAAGATAGTCATGGATCGCCTGGGCGACCGCGCAACGCGAGCGAAGCCTCGGGTGGGGTGAGACGATGCGGATATCTACTACGTCCAACAGCCCTTTGCGGTATTCATCAGATGCGATCGATGGGGCGTCAATGCAGAGGCGGCTTCCACCCCTCCTCGCCGTGATTGCGGGCACAGTGGACGTGATTGGCTTCCTGGGCCTCAAGATCTTTACCGCTCACGTTACTGGCAATTTGGTGGTGATAGCCGCTTTACTGGTGCGCGGCGGACCGCCCAACATTGCCCAGGTGATGGCTGTTCCCGTCTTCATGTTAGCCGTTGCTGCGACTTGGGTGATCGCCAAAACGTCCAACAGGCAAGGCCCGGCCCTGGCCAAAACGCTTCTCTTGGTCCAGTTCCTGCTGCTCACCTGTGTCCTGATTTTCAGTGTCGCGTATCATCCAGCCGCGAATCCGCGCGGGGCGATGGCCGGCGTAGTTGCCATGATCGCTGTTTCTGCGATGGCGTGCCAGTTCGCGCTCTTGCGTCTGGCTGTGCCCGGCGCCCCTTCGACGGCAGTAATGACCGGCAACCTAACCAAGACCGTGCTGTCGCTCTTGGATACTCTGTCGCGAACTCAGCCCGTGATGCAAGGCGCTAAGGACCCGGACCAGCTGAAAAAGACCCTGGAGCTCGTCGTCGGTTTCTTTGCCGGCTGTCTTGCAGGCGCTGCCGCGGTCTCATGGCGCGGAGACTGGGCGTGGTCGCTTCCTGTCATACTTGCCGGAGTGGCGATGGCGGTGGTACCGGGGAGGTCGATCTACAGGTGAATCTTCGCAAGAAGCCGCAAGGCTCTTTGAAACTCCTATCGCGGATGGCGTGGTCATTGCGCGATCCGGGAATCTAGTGATGTAGCGGTGACCGATTCCGAAGTCGAAGATACAGACCGCTCTAAGGGCGAAAACCAGAGCGACGGTGGTCCATGCCAAGAGTGGCGGCGACTACCGGTGCCTGGCCACCTCCAGCAAACCCCCGAGCTTGCCTCTGCGTCTAACTTGCACACGCGCCACTTCCAACCATTTGGGAACGCTCACATCACGAGCCGAGGCATGGAGGGGAATCTATGAAACGGTTGTTTCTTGCAACAGTCATTTTGCTGCTGTCGTCATCTTGGGCTTCGACGCAGAACAGCTCACCTTCCGGGCAGCAGCAGCCGCCCGACAAATCACAAACGTCGGCCACAGATCATAAGGGCCAAAAAGCCATTGAGGGCTGCCTTTCCGGAGCCGCTGATACCTTCGCATTGACGGATGCTACGGGCAAGAGGTATGAGTTGATCGGCGACACCTCCGGGCTGAATGAAAATGTCGGCCACAATGTACGCCTATGGGGCAATCCCGAAAACACGGGAGGCAGCACGAGGATCTCCGCGTCCGGGCCATATCTTTTCGGAGTGAAGAGCGTTGAGTCGCTCTCCAATACGTGCAAGTAAACTGGTCGCTGGTGGAATGGGGAACCTGTTGATGACCCCCGAGTGCATTTATCGTCCTCGTGTACTATGACATCTGCGAAAGGTAGATCGCGGCTGAGCAGGAACAGTCCCACGCGATTCTGTTGCCCACAGGTTTTTTCTGTGGATCTGGTCACTGCACTCCGAATGGCCGGATAGAACAGTTCTGTTGGTCTATCATTGGGTGCCGTGAGCTTAGCAATTGCCGTGCTGATCCACCCCGTCGGATTGGTCAGCTCTGGCCTAGCGATCGCGGGGAATTGATAAATGGACGCGCCAACAGGAATTGGGCCGCAGGCCGAACTGCGTGATTATCTAATTGCTGAGCGAACTCTTCTTGCATGGATTCGCACGGGCCTGGCCTTGATGGGGTTCGGGTTTGTAGTGGCTCGCTTCGGGCTCTTCTTGCAGCAATTCCAGGTCGCCCAACACACTCCCCCGGCGCAGTCCTACGGGCTGTCGCTGTGGTTCGGTACGGTTCTGATCGTGGTTGGAGTAATCTTGAATGTTTTTTCGGGGTGGCACTACCTCCGATTGGTCCATGAGTTGGATCGCGGCCGAACCGAACACTCTCGTTCTTCGGTCCTGGCTGTCGCAGTTGCCTTCTTTCTGGCATTGGTCGGGTTGGCAATGGCGATCTATTTGGTGTCGATCCGAGGTTCTACTCGTTCGCAGTTTGGAAACAGTCAGGAGATAGCCATGACGCTCAGTAAGGGCAAGGGGATCATCGACACGCCCAGCAATCACTCGGTCGACCAAACAGTGGAAAAGCTCAAAGGAATTCTGCAAGCGAAGGGAGTTGCTCTTTTCGCTCTTGTCGACCATAGCGGAGAAGCCGAAAAGGTGGGAATGAAAATGCCCCCCACTAAGCTGCTGATCTTTGGAAGCCCGAAGGCAGGCACCCCATTGATGCTCGCGGCTCCGAGTATTGCCATCGATCTTCCGCTGAAGATTTTGGTCTGGGAAGATGCTCAGGGCAAGGTCTGGGTCAGCTACAACAGCCCAGCATATTTGCAGGAACGGCACAGCCTGCCACCGGAGCTGCTGCAAAACATCGCCGTAGTTGAAACTTTGGCATCGAAGGCGGCGGAATGATGAACTCGAGATTCTCAGGCAATTCGGCTCTTATCGCTGGCGGCACCGGTGGATTGGGTCAGGCCGTGAGCCTGGCATTCCTGAAAGAAGGAGCGGACGTGATTGTCACGTATCGCAAACTGGAAGAGTTGTCCGCTTTGGAGAAGGCCTCCGGTCAGCATGCCTCACGACTCAGTGGGCACCAGATTGATGTCACTGACGAGTCAGCCGTGCGCCAACTGATCGATAGAGTCATCGCGGAACATGCCCGCTTGGACATCTTGGTGAATGCAGTGGGGGCTTACGCAGGTGGGATGAAGTTATGGGAGACGAAGCCAAGTGTATTCGAAACCATGCTGGCATTGAATTTGCGCTCGGGCTACGTGTTGTCGAGTGCTGTGGTCCCGGCGATGCTGAAGCAGCACCGGGGTTCGATCGTGAATGTTGCCGCGAAGGCTGCATTGGATCACGCCGCCGGCGCCGGAGCTTACGCCGCTTCCAAGGCTGGCGCATTGGCGATGATGGACTGCCTAGCGGAGGATCTTCGAGGCACGGGTGTGCGCGTGAATTCCATTCTTCCCAGTATCATCGACACCGAGGCAAATCGACGGGCCATCCCCGGCGCTGATTTTTCGAAGTGGCCGAAGCCAGAGGACATCGCGAGAGTCACACTCTTCTTGTGCAGCAACGATGCAAGGGTGATTCATGGAGCAGCGATACCGGTATACGGCAACGCGTGAAAACCTGTACGCCCTCTTTATGCTGGAAGGTTGTCATCGATAGTGCCGGGCAGCTTGAGCGACTCGCTCACGGTAACTTCGGCGGCGCGGAGCCGTCTTACGGTAAGATCCTGAATCTCCACAGATTTGAATTTGGCACTCTCGACTGCGATACGGCGTATGGCCAACCGCCCAATAGCCAAAGCGCCAATCGCGAAAGCGCCAACAGCCACCGCGCCGATCGCAGTGGCCATGAGCGCCACGCCGCGATAATGGACGTGTGTTGAGCTAGTGAGGTCCTTCATGCCATCCGCCTCCTTGGCCGCGGTAAGATCCCGGGCTGTGCCGACGCACGGGCGCGCGCGTGTACCCACCTCGAGGACGGGACCTAGGGGCCGCTGGCAGCGCCGGCTTGCCGCAGTACCACGTGTGACGGGTCTTTGACTTCAGTAACGATGAGGAATCTGCGCGAAGACGCATCCGCGGCGGCTCCGGCGCCACCAGCGAGAGTCTTCAACGGACCGATAGCTTGCACGATTCCCGCGGCGTCGGCATTCGTTTTCAAGACCGCCAGAGATTCGAGTTTTCCGAAAGGCGCATGGTCGGACTCTGCTAGGTATACCTGGTATTGCGTCTTGGGCGCGAGACCTTTCGCCGCGATCTGCACCAAATCCAAAAGGCCGAGCGAATTCACGGCTACCCATCCTTGCGCTTCCGGCATCGCGGTTCCTCCGGCTTCGAGGCGCAAGCGCGCTGTATTGCCGGCCTCCCCGAGCGGAACCAGGTTTTCGGTACCAGCGCCGTTTGGAACCGCGTTCGGCACATACACCAAAGCTTGCGTGGTCTGTCCGATGGGCACATCGGCGATTACCTGATTGTTGACAGTATCGATAACAGCGGCCTGCACGCTGTTTTCCAACGCGACGTAAACACGAGAACCATCGCCGGACGGCCAAATGCCATGCGGTAGATCTCCTACCGGAATAGTCGCAACCAGCTTTGGGGTTGAGCCTCTGCGAATGACTTTCACTTCGCCCAAACCCCCAATCGTGACGTACACAAATTTGCCGTTGCGATTATTTGCAAAGTTCACGTGGTTGGTGATAGGGCCCGTATCCAGTACCGCCTTTTGTTCAAACGGTGGCTTCGCGCTATACACTTGGACCTTGCCTGCATCTTTCAGCGTGATCCAGACCTCATCATTCTCCGGACTTACGGCGATGTTGGGACAAAACGGACTCGCCTGCGGCACACGTTTGATGATTTGATGAGATTTGACGTCAATTACGGCGAGTTCCGGCGTGAAGCTTGAACAGACGAAAGCGTATCGGCCATCCGTCCCGAACATAGTCATGCCTGGGCCATTGGCTAACTTGATCCGGCGGACTTCGGTCGTCGACACGGGATCGATGACCGAGACATAATCTTCGCCACGCACGGTCACCCATAATTCGCTTCCGTCAGGCGTGAAGAATGCTTCGTGGGGCGCCCGGCCCAGGTAGATGATCGTTTTCACCTGATTCGTCGCCGTATCGATCAGCGCGACCGAATTTGAGGCTATTGAAACCACGGCTAGCGTCTTTCCATCAGGCGAATAGCCGAGGCCATGCACCAGAAGTTGGCCTCTGTACAGCGGGCTCAGAGCCCCGGGCACCGGATCACCGAGCCGGATGACACCGAGCAACTTGTTGGTGGAAGGATCGATCACCGAAACGGTATTTGAAGTCTGGTTCGCTGCGTATACCCGATCGTGGGTAGAGATGGGAACATCTGGCCGCCCCCACGGCGCTTGTTGCCCCAATGCGCAAGAAAGAAAACAGCATATTGGCAACCACCGGATGATCTTCATACTCGTGCTCCTTGCTCGCATGAAAAGCGGGCGGCTATTGGTGAGGCGCGTGCTCCTTCAGCCAGAGTTGCATTAACTCGACTTCCGATTGCTGGTCGGTGATGATCTCCTGAGCGAGCCGGCGCATTTGCGGATCTTTGCCGAAGAGCAGTTGGGTCTTCGCCATGGCGATTGCCGCATGATGATGCGGGAGCATCAGTCTGACAAAATCAACATCGCTGTTGCCTGATGGTTCGACCGAGGCCATGGCTCGATGCATGTCATCCACGCTGGATTTCAACTCGGACCAGCCGGGATCGACAGCTTTCTTGTCCGCATGTGTGTGGGAGTCGCGCTGCAGCGTCTGCGTTGCCAACGCACAGGAAAAGATGGACAGAATGACCAATCGCCACGAGATTCCCATTCTCCCCTCCTCACAAGAAGATCGCCGGAATCGCCGTGATCGCGCGTGATCGCCGTCATCGGAGCCTTCCCGATCTCGGCGATTCCGGCGATGTCGGCGATTCCGGCGATCTCTACCTTACTCTTTGTCCAAATATTCGCCGGGCACGTCATCCTCCGCCACCTCATGCGTTCGAACTTCCCTCTCTTCGGCGTTCCCCGCGTCTTCGACACCCGCTACTACATCGGCTTCGAATGCGTTTCCTTCCTCAAGCAATTCGTCGACGCTTTCCGAATCCGCACCTTCGATGTTAGACAATCCCTGCAAGTCCCCCGATTGACCGCCTGAACCCGGCCGCCTTTCCTGCAGTGGGAGGACGGCCGTATCGACGCGTCGGCCCTTCCGCCGAACCTGCTTCTTCGGTGTGCGCACCACTTTCCCGTGGACCGTCTTCTTGACGGCGGCCTTCTTCATTGCCGTCTTTTTCAGAGGTCTCTTCTTCTGCACCGATTTCTTAGCAGCCAGTCTCTTTGCCAGTGTCGCCTGCTTGCCGGCAGTGGTCTTCGATTTCGTCTGCTTCTTCTTCGTCCTCTTCTTAGTAGCCATAAACGCAGTCTACCACCGCCCCACTCGGCGCACGAAGGCGATGGCTGAATCGTGAACGCGACCGCAGCTCACACTGCGAAACTCAGGTCGAGCCGCCGGATCCTGCGAAAATTGATTGCCATATAATGTTCTTCCGTTCTCGGCGATTTTGCGCGATTACGGCGATTTCGGGGAATCAGCGCGCGCATGAGGCATCATAGAATCCCACCCTTCGCCAACAACCAGGACCGCGAAGGGTGGAACACCCTTGCGTTCTTAGCCAGTGAACAACATCTCGATCGTTTTCATAAGTAGAAAAAGGCGGTTTGGGGTTTCAGGCAGCAATATAAAACCGAAGTGTTGATAGAAGCGTTCCGCCGCTTCGTCCTTGGCATCCACAACTACAGCAGCAGATGCGATTTGCTTGCTCTGCTGCAACGACCGATAGAGAGCATCCATCAGTAGAAATTCTCCCAGTCGTTGGCCTTTGAATTCTTCACTTATCGCCAAGCGGCCCAGTAGCGTGGCCGGGACTTCCGGATATTTTGGAAGTCTGTTAGCAACCTCTAGTGGCAACTTGACCAGATCAACCGAATACTGAGAAAGGGTATAAAAGCCCGCGATCGTTTTACCATCTGGAGTAAGAACGAAGCAAACTGCCGCTCGTTTCAAGACATCTTGGCTTGCCTGCCTTTTGAGGTAATTGTCGAGTACAGTGCTGCCACATGAAAAATCCGCTCGATCATGATTTTTCCCGAGCGCTTCCACTCTGAAGTCCTTTGGTTGGTGTTTGCCTAAGTCGTGCACCTACTTGGCCCGCTCCCGATAACGTCTGGCGGCAGCCACCAGTCTTCGGCTTGGGGCGGGAGGATTAAGAAGAGCATTCGCAAAAACCTCGCGGGCGCGCTCATTCAACGCCAAGGTCTCCTGCTCGCGAATGGTGCGCACGGCAGCATCACTAGCACTCACAACCACGAAATCAGATATTGATGTTCCCTTGATGCTGGCGGCGTACGCAATGTGCTTCTTCTGTTCTCGAGTTAGCCGAGCTTCAACACGCTCCTTCTTCGCTTCCTTCGCAACTGCTGACCGCCGCGCCATAGACACCTCTCATGTTTCAGAGTGTACGGGGATTTACCGTACACGTCAAGCAATTGCACAAAAAGGTAAGGAATTGCCAATAGTGCCGTTCAATCATGGCAATCCTCACCGGCCCTCCTTCGGTAAGATCGCCGGAATCGCCTACATCGCCGGAATCTGGTTCTTCCGATCTCGGCGCCCAGCGGCTGATTTCCTTCGCTTTTTTGCTCTGGCTTCGTACACGTAATCCTCGAGAGCACGCTCTCCAGCAGCGGAGTCACTCTTGTGAGCTGCCGTGCACGGATCATCAGGTCCCAGACCGGCTCGAATTTCTTCCAGCCCGACAAGCCTCTCTCCTTCAAGGGCCTTACTGACAATCAGGCTGTTGAGGTAGATCGCACAATGCCACCTCATCTTTACTATTACAATGGCGGCCGCAGCTCTTCAGCTTGGGAGACTCTATCCATGAACTTCGACCTTCCCGAGGCGCTTGAGCGCTATCTGTTCGCGCTGGACCGCTTTATTGACGAAGAGATCAAGCCGCTCGAACAAGCCAATGACAACATCCGGTTCTTTGATCACCGGCGGGAATGGGCGCGTACTGACTTCGACAAGGGTGGTCTGCCTCGACCGGAGTGGGAGGCGCTGCTGGGCGAGGCGCGCCGGCGGGCCGATCGTGCCGGTCACTACCGATTTGCTCTGCCCAAAGAATATGGAGGGCAGGACGGATCCAATTTATGGATGGCCGTGATCCGCGAGCATCTCGCCGCGAAGGGACTGGGGTTGCACAACGACCTGCAGAACGAGCATTCGATCGTTGGCAATCACCCGGTGGTCTTGATCTTTCGCGATCTTGGAACGCTGGAGCAGCAGCGCGAATTCATCCCCGGGGCGTTGGATCAATCACGCAGGGTCGCCTTCGGGCTCACCGAGCCTGAGCACGGTTCCGATGCCACCCACATGGAGACACGAGCCGTTCCCGAAGACCGCGACGGGCTGAAGGGCTGGCGCATCGACGGCGAGAAGATGTGGACCACGGGCATGCATGTGGCCACGCACTGCATGGTATTCGCCCGCACGCACGGTAAGGATGGCGATGGCGCGGGCATCACCTGTTTCCTCGTGCCTGCCCAACATCCCGGCGTGAAGATCGAGGAATATTTATGGACCTTCAACATGCCGACCGATCATCCCCGGGTGAGCTTTCGCAATGTGTGGGTAGCTGAGACTGCAATCCTGGGCCAACTGGGGAATGGCCTGGCGGTCGCCCAACATTTCGTTCACGAAAACCGAATCCGGCAGGCGGCCTCTTCCCTGGGCGCAGGAACCTACTGCATCGAGCAGAGCGTGCGATATGCGCGCCTGCGCAAACCGTTCGGCAAACCGCTGGCGGAAAACCAGGCCATCCAATGGCCTCTGGTGGAGTTGGCCACCCAGGCCGAGATGCTTCGCCTGTTGATCCGCAAGACCGCCTGGGAGATGGACCAGATGCCCAAGCCGGATGTGGAGAAGCGGCTCTCCGATAAGGTGTCCATGTGTAACTACTGGGCCAACCGCTTTTGCTGCGAAGCCGCGGACCGCGCGATGCAAGTCCATGGAGGCATCGGCTACTCGCGGCACAAGCCCTTCGAGCACATCTATCGTCATCATCGCCGCTACCGCATCACGGAAGGCTCGGAAGAGATCCAGATCAGAAAAATTGCCGGCCATCTGTTTGGTTTCATGGGATCGCGACGACAAGAGTTTCTTCAGATGGAAGAACAACACAGCATGGCAAAAGCGGCGAAGAAGAAACCAGGCCCATGAGCGAACCCGAACACGTCAAGGCCGTCAAGGCCAAATTGCGCGACACAGTGGCTCGTCTTCTCGGGCCGCCGGGCGACCTTCTCGAGCTGCGCCGGCTGACGGCAGGCGCCACCAAGGCTACCTGGGCTTTCACGGCACAAATTGGCGACACTCAACAAGCGTTGATCCTGCAGACTTCAATCGTTTCCTCCCGCCCAGAAGGTACTGCCGCAAAAAGCGACGACGCGAAGACAGCTCCAGCCAAACTGCCGACACTGGCTGGGGAGGATGACGCGGCGATGATGTTGGTTGCCGGCAAGGCCGGCGTTCCGGTACCACAGGTTCGCGCGGTGCTGACCGCTGATTGCGGGCTGGGCGAGGGCTGCATCATGGATTTCGTGCCGGGCGAGACCATCGCCCGCCGCATATTACGTGAACCGCGCTTTGCCGCATTGCACGAGAATTTCGCGCAGCAATGCGGTGAAATTCTGGCTCGCATTCACGCAATGGATCAGGCGTCGTTATCATTCCTGATGCCGCTGGATGGAGCCCGCCAGATCGCTCTCTATCGCGACGTCTATGACAGTTATGACCTCCCCGTTCCCGCCCTTGAAGTCGCGTTTCGCTGGGCAGAAGATCACCTGCCGGCAGTCGCCCGAAGCACCGTCGTGCACGGTGACTTCCGCATGGGCAATCTGATCTGCGGCGAACAGCGCATCCATGCGGTACTGGATTGGGAGCTGGCATGTGTTGGCGATCCGATGCAAGATCTAGGCTGGCTGTGCGTGAAGACCTGGCGCTTCGGCGGCGTTGACGCAGTCGGCGGCATTGGACACCGTGAAGATTTGTTCGCCGCCTACGAGCGCGCGAGCGGCATTGCCGTCAATCCAGCCCACGTGCGCTTCTGGGAAGGATGGGGATGTGTCCGATGGGCCATCATCTGCTTGATCAAAGGGCTGGCCCACCGCAGCGACCCAGCGCAACGTACTGTTGAGGCTTTCGCCATAGGCCGGCGGATGGAGGAGCCGCTCTTTGACTTCTTGGAATTTCTCCGAGAGGAGAAAGCAGCGAAAGTGTGCGGTTATCGATAAAAAAGCGCTGGTGCCTTTGATTGCAAATTTACCCAATTACCAAATTCCCGAGGAAATCACATGCCCATCAGTCTCGCTTCCGCTCCTGATCTGCTTGCGGTGGTACGCGAATTTCTTGAAACCGATGTCGTTGAGGACCCGAGCATCAGCGACGACAAGCGCTTCCAGATCAGAGTCGCGATCAACCTGCTGGCGACTGTGGAGCGGGAACTGCGGTTAGGGCCTGCCGCAAATACGGCCGAAGAGGACAGGTTAACAGCGCTGGTAGGCGCCGAGGGCTCGCTCGAAGAAAAGAATCGGCGCCTCTCTGGCGCCATCCGCGACGGAGCCGTGGCCAGCGATGATCCGCAACTTCTCGATCACCTGTATCGCACTCTCGTCGATGCCTTACGCATCAACAATCCCAAATGGCTCGGCGGATAAGTTGTGCGCGCCAGCCTGCAGGGCGATGGTTCTTATTGCGCCGCCGTCATTCGCGAAAGCGCCTGCGCAAGTTCATCCGGCTGGAAGCCAAATGGACCAGGCTGGCTCTTGTACACGACTTTGCCCTGTCGATCGATTAGATAGAGACGGTCCGGCCACGCCGTGTAGGCCTCTTCCGTTGAATTGCCGAACTCATCCAGCACCGCGGGCATTTCAATTCTCAGCTTGCGCACGCAGGCGCCGGCAAGGAACGCGCGCTCGTCTTCACTCTTGGGGCTGGCGAAAACAACTTTGTCCCTAATGTTGCTCTGCATCTGCCAAACGTCGCTGGGATGCGCTTCGGTGATGTAGACCACCAGAAAAGCAACGCGGCCTTGGTACTGCTGGGCGAGCTTATTCAGGGCAGGAACCTCCCGCCGGAAAAGAGGTCAAGTGTAACTGCCAAATACCAGCACCGCCGGCTGTTGCTGGTGCAATGTGGAGAAGCGAATTCGTTCGCTTTTATCGACCTTCAGCAGTTCGAAGTCGGGCGCAGCGTCTCCCACGCGCAGGGTGCCCACTCGCGCATGCTTCCACAAGGTTTCAAACGGAAGGGCGAGAAATACGACCGGCGCCGGTACCCTGGACATGAATCGCCCAAACTCCTCGGGTGGCTTCTGCATGAAGGAGTAAAGCCACTCCGCAACCGAACACCCACAGCACCGCGAGAACGCCCAAGAATCTCACCAGTACTCGTTTTAGAGCTTTGCTCGTTGCCTTCGAACCTTCTTCATTTACCAAATTTACCAAGTCTTCTCCTCCCTTAACAAACGAACTTCAACGCCGGCTGGATCGGCCACCGAGGCCGAGTTGCGAGTATGCAATCGAAGGTTGCCGAACCGAATCCTGCCCGTATGATAACTCTCGAATGATCAGAGCCCGTATCAGGAAGTTTGCGATGTCCTCTCGCGCGCCCCCGGTGAAGCTCGGGTTTACGCCCGGAGCGACCCTCACTCTGCGCACAGCTCTTTGCCGGCACCAGCCGTGACGGCGTGTACTCACATGGATTGGATCGTTTCCCAAGGTTCGTCCGGGGAACTCGCAAGGGGCTGGTCGATATCCATGCCGTGCCAGAATTCATCTTCGGCCCAGGCGTTTCCAGAGAGGGCCTGACTTGAGCGGGGTCGGACGGACGGGTTCGTTTCAGCCAGGCTCATGGACGGGCGCAAGCTTGGCGGAAGGTAGACGAATCGCACACCCATGCCTCATCACCATGCCCTGGTTTTCGGGACCAGTTGCCGGCCATTCAGCATTACTTTAGCGCCGTCGAGTCTTCAAGCTAGACAGGAGGGAGCTTTCAGTTTCGGTCGATCAAGCAACGTTCGTCAAAGCTTCGCCATCTCAACGATCAGACCGCAACATGGGTTCGGCCACACATCCAAAGCAAGTTAGGGCTCGTCTCCTTTGGGAAAGTTCAAATGCAAGCCGAGGGGGCTTTCAGAATGATGGCCCGTCTTCTCTTCGTCGATGACGATCCAGCCATTCGGATCACCCTTCCCGCAATATTGCAGCATGAAGGCTTCGAGGTCACCGTGGCCGCATCCGTGCCTGAGGCGTTGGACTTAATCAATCGAGAACGGTTCGATGTTTTGCTGTCCGATCTCAACGTTGGAGAGCCGGGAGATGGATTTACTATCGTCAGCGCGATGCGCCGGACGCAACCGGAAGCTCTGACGTTCATTCTGACAGGCTTTCCAGATTTTAATAGCGCATTGGAGGGAATTCGGCAACAGGTTGACGACTATTTTACAAAGCCGGCTGACATTCCCAGAATGGTTGGCCGAATGAAAGCGAAATTGGCCGAGCCCGCGCGCATCCTTCACAATCCCAGAAAGCGAGTGGCCGTTGTACTCCTCGAGCGCGCGGATCGGATCCTGGAAGAGTGGCTGGCTGAGGCCAGAACCAACGAAGACTTAAGATCAGTTCACCTGACCGATAGACAGCGCGTTGATTACGTCTCTCGACTGCTTCTGAGCCTCATACGGGTACTCGAAGCCGATAAGATGGAGCTTGGAAAAAGACAGGCCGATGCGTTGCGGTTGGCCGCGGCGCACGGTGAGGATCGCGCAAGACAAGGTTACACCATTCCGATGCTCGTGATCGAGACCGGGGTTTTGCACGTCGTCATCTCGAGGGTGTTGCTCGATCGTTTGTTGGAGATCGATTTGAGTAACTTGACCAGCGACGCGATGAAAATTGGTGAGCATTTGAACGCTTTGCTTGAGCAATCGATCCGCGCGTTTGAGACCCGCAATGTTCGCGCCGCATGACGATACAGGGAACTATCGTAACCGATATCCAGTTTCCAAGAGAGCCAGCCCATCAACGGTGTCCTCGCGCGCGCCTTGTTGAAGCTCGGGTTCACGCCGGAGCGTGCCCGGCTCTGCGCATAGCTCTTTGCCGACACCAGCGGTGATGGCGTTTACTCACATGGATTGGACCGTTTCCCAAGGTTCGTCCACCGTCCACAAGTTGAGCTGTTTTGCGGGCGTGACCCTGAGCGCAGTCGAAGTGGGAGCCCGCAGGCGAAATCCTTAACGCAGTGAAGGATCGGGCTCGTGAACTCGACGGTAGTGTGCTGGCCTGAAAAGCCGGTGGACACGGTACAAGCCACCCCAGCACGCGAAAACCGCGCGTGCCGGGGACCCCGGTACAAGCCACCCCAGCACGCGAAAACCGCGCGTGCCGGGGACCCCGGTAC